>Ga0307487_1002211_pt1 | contig 12746 bp, 12 predicted proteins | sample CBIW12metaG_FD_203665 | JGI IMG/M metagenome (GOLD analysis project Ga0307487, IMG submission 203665) | Sea-ice brine microbial communities from Beaufort Sea near Barrow, Alaska, United States - CBIW 1.2 | ecosystem: Environmental > Aquatic > Marine > Coastal | place: USA: Alaska | collected... | reverse complement strand
CCAGGCACGAGTTTTTCCTTCAGTCAAAAATTAAAACCCATGTCACCACCAATTTAAATGCAGCGGAAATGGAGGAACGTTACGGCAATAGGGTACGAAGCCGGATGCGCCAGATGTTCAACCTGGTCAGCTTCGATAAAAATACCCGGGATAAACGAAATTAATTTAAAAAATCATAAAGATGAAAATAGCAACTTTTAATATTCAAAATTTGTTTCACAGGGACAAATCCTTAGTTAATATTCAAGCCGGAGAGGCAGTGTTCAATTGGCTCGATGAAATGGAACACCTGATGAATAAATAAACAAAAACTGCGAGCGATCTGGACACGATAAAAGATCTAACCTTTTTACTCGGATTTGAAAAAATAAGCAATATATCTTAAGCCATTATGAGAAGAAGGATAGAGGAATTGTTTTTTCGGGCAATCCATTCTTCCGGGGAAACCAAGGCCAATAGCCTTAAAGACTTTAACGGATGGGTAACATTTCAAACCATCCCTGTCGATCCTGTTGCTACTCAAAACAAAGCCCGGGTAATCGCGGAGGTGAATGCGGATATTTTATTGCTGCAGGAAGTGGAAGACCGGAATTCCCTTTCGGAATTCAACAATCAATTCCTGCCTGAATTTAATGGGGTTCCCTACCGGGAATTGCTTGTGCTCCAGGGAAACGACGGGAGGGGACAGGAGATAGGAATGCTTACAAAAAATGGATTTCAAATCCAGGAAGTCCGCACGTATAGCAATGAGTTGGATGATAACGGAAAACCGGTTTTTGATAAAAATCTGTTAAAGTATGAGATCACGACTCCTTCCAAAAACAAAATCTGTTTGCTCGCGGTTCACCTTCTGGAACAGGGAAAGGATAAAGAAAATTACGATGCCCTGAGATTTCGGCAAGCCCACCGAGTAGCAGAAATATACCAGCAATTGCGAAGCCAGGGGCAGGAGCATGTGATTGTGGCTGGCACTTTAAATGCGGTTTCATACTGTTTTTCCCTGGCGCCCCTGCTTCAGAAAACAGATTTAAAGGATATTTCAAAACACCCCAGTTTTAATGTTGCTGTCGAAAAGGAAAAAGATGCGGGCTATTTACATTTGAAAGCCTATAAGATGGGTTTAAACATCAAACAGAAGGATTACCTATTGCTTTCCCCGGGAATGTTCAACCGGGTTAAAAACGGCGGTTTAAATCGTAAAGCGACATGGCCTAAGAGAGCTTCACAATGGAAGGTGTACAATATCATCAAAAATGAAAAACAGGCTGCAAGTGAGCATCCTGTGGTTTGGGGTGAGATTGAGATTTGAATAAGCAGAAGTTTAGGTATATCATTTAGGAGACTATAAGAAAAAGCCCTTATTAACCCATTAGGTAGAGGGGCTTTTTTTTGTTAGTTTGTGTTGACTGACACCCGGTAATTGGTCTGTCCGTGTATAGGTGGTTTAGTAGTTCCTCGATTTGTTTTTCGCAATTTTTAGGATTCCATTTTCCTGCTGCATTTTTGTCTTTTTAATGTTTTGAGTACAACTTCCTTTACTCATCTTCATTGCCCACAATCTCAAACGAATATTAAGTTTGATGGGCAAAAAAGGGTTCCGGGAAGTGTATGGTCAGTTGATCCTTTGTTTATCTGTCTTAATTCAGGCTTACAAGGTCATTTTAATGACATTATACCCAACTGATTCAGGACACTTAATTTCTGCAAATCCTAATCCCAAGTTTAAAAAGCTTATTTTAGTCCAAAATTGGCAGTAGACTGAGGTTTTTAGACAGACTGCAGTTACCTGCAAGCTGAAAATTAAAGAAAGTAATTAAGATTTAATGAAAAACGGAAAACCAATATCGCTTAGACCTTTAATTTTAGGAGAAGCCGTTCCTTTTCTTGAGAAAGAAGGAATGGAATGCTTAATTACTCAAAATGGCATAGTATCTCTTGTAAATCAGCTCGTAAACTATCGCGAAGAAGGAAAAGATCTATTTCCGAATATATATATTGTAGATAATATTGAATTAGTTCTTAAAGCCTTACCCTTGTCTCAGCATTGTTATATCGGACAAGGAGAAAAAACGAAAGAAACAATGTTAAGAGCATTAAAAAAGTGTGCTCCTCTCACAGAAGCAGATTGGTCTATATATATTCAACGAAACCAAGTTAATTTTAGTTATGGTGTTTTTAGGGCAGGAACTTCCTTATTATCAGTATCAATAGAAGATTTTTTAATAAATAATGGAACAGAAGAGATCAAAGTTATTTTGTTACATCAAATCTCAGACAAACTAATAGAAATTAAAGGTGCGCAGAATGAGCCTTTAATGATAAGCTTTGGTGGCAGAGAAGAAACTAATAAATCTCCAATTGAAAATCAATTTGAATTTATAAAAACAATAGTAAAAAATGTTGACTCAAGTATTAAAGAGCAAACATCAAATTTTTTTAAAAAAGTATTTAATGAAATACTGAAAGTTGGCCACGGAACACTAGCTTGTACGATTAGCGGAAATAAAAAAACAATACCAAAAAAATTGGAAGACGGTATTATTCTAAAAGAAAGAATAAATATTCCTGAAATTATCAAAGAATTATTAGAAAAAGATGACCTACAAGCAAATTCAAAACTGAATGGATATTTTACAATTATTATAGGTATGATGGAAAGTGATGGTATAACAGTTTTTACAGATACAGGGGAAGTGGCTGCGTATAACGTTTTTGTTAAACATCCAGACTCCATTGCCAAGACTAATACTTCGGGAGGTGCAAGAAGTCGAACATTCTTGACATTATACAAACTAATTGGTAAGGGAATTGAGTCTGCTTATATTCAATCACAAGACGGTAAAATAGAAACAAAAGACAATGAGTAATACAGAACTTGTAGTATGGCAAAACAATGCTTTGCCCACGATACCAAAAAAAGTCTCAAAAATTGAAGATTTAGTTACGTATGGAGTGCAACTTCAAATAAAAGATAAGAAACAAATTGTCTCTGCTTTTAACAATGAATCTTATGAAATGGTCTCAACTTATACTTGGAACAAAGCGATTACTTCCCTCAAAAATCAATTGAGTAAAATGGGTGTGTCCTTTATTGCGGAAATGTTAGATAGACCTGATATAAACGAGCATACAGATATCCAACAAGCAATTTCTGAATTTGAGGCAATTCGTCTTGCTGAAGAATTTGGAGTAATTAGTGGTACTGCTGCATTTAGACTAAAAAAGGCAATGGAAACTGTTATTCATTTCAATCAACCAGAACTTGATGAAGATGAGGAAAATGAAATGACTCAAGATGAAGCTAGAACAATTGTAAGAACTTGTATTCAAGGAATTTTAGGTTATAATAAAATTGAAGCTGCAATTGATTTTAAGAACTTTCGGGTAGAATTGGAAGAACGTACTCTCAATGCTGATAATCCTTATATTTTAAAACTTGTTCAAAGTCCTTACTTTTTTCATAGAACTGTGATTCGAATTTTACTTTCAATTGTTAAAACTTCAAATGGTGCTCAACTTGAAAACTCTCTAGCTAATTCAAATTTAATTATGCCAATGCTATGGGGAAACTTACAGCATCCCGAAAGATGGCAAATTGGAAGAACATATTCCGAATTATTTACAGATGGTCAAACCACAGCTGCTAGTGGTCTTAAAAGAGTATTGCTTAAGGTTAAAGGATTTGATTTCGTTCCTGAAGATTTACGCTCCTCTTCATTTATAAAAGCTGCAAATGAAATTTTGGCAGCCCACGAGGGAAGGAATAATTTTTATAATGAGCCGAAACCAGTAAGCACTTTATATAATATGGGAAGTGTAATCCCAACACCTGCTTTTCCTATTTGCATAACGGCCATTCTATGTGTAAAACTTGGAAATAGTTATGGTGTGTCAAATGCAGCACAGGGTATTGTAAATGATATGATAAAAAATATATCGCAAGATAGATGGATATACTTTTTCAAAGAATGTTTACAATACAATGATAGACTTTTATATAAACTCATGGATTACAGGCCATTGGATAGTTGGTTAAAATTATTTTCTGAAACTTTAATTCATACTGCACTACTTGAAATTCAAGACAGGGACTTAATACATCTACTGAAATATACAAAAGAGAATGATAGAAACAGATTAATGAGACTAGCTAGCCAAATGTATCGAAAAATTGGATACACAAATAAATAGCCCATAGGTAAGATTGTATATAAAAAACAGCGGAATAAGAGCTAATATGAAAGGATATACGTAAAATAAAGGTTAGTGATAAACTGAAAAATTGGTGCGTAAAAATCGCTACTGCTTTTATACGAGACCATCAACATATATAAATGAGATTCGAGAAAGAATTTAGTGGTTTTCCATATGTTTTCAGATTTAGAAGTCCATCTAAATGGACTATTTCGGAATTAGAAGAAGGGTATGTATATTTCGCTAATAGGAATGAACTTAATGATCCTCACGATTCTAATCCCAAATTAGTTCAGTTCACAAAAAATACTACAGATTTAAAGAAATTCTATGAGTTTATAGGCTCTTCCTTTCCTGATGAAGAGTCAAAAGAGGATTTTCTAAAAAACTATACACCTGAGAAATTAAGAGATTTTATGACCGAAAAAATAGAATTCTATGTATTACATTTCGGTGTTGTATGTTTCTCAATGCACTTAAAGAATTTTCCATTATGGGCAAATTATGCAGAAAATAGTAGTGGACTATGCCTTCAATTTAACGTTGAAAAGGACAAAAATTTATTTAATAATTTGAGACCAATAGAATATATTCCAGAACCGAATCAGATAATTTATAATCCTAACTCAGAAAAGAAAACTCTTGCCGAATTGTTTTTTCAAAAAACTTCAGATTGGGGCTTTGAAAAAGAATTGAGATTATTAAAAATTCATAATGGTAGGCATTTTTTTAAAAAAGAAGCATTAGAAAAAGTTATCCTTGGATATAAGAGTAAACCTGAATTCGTCGAAAAAGTCAGAAAAATAGTCCACGAAAAATATCCAGAAACTCAAGTGTTTTTGATGAAAGAACCAACTGAATTTGACAAGATATCATTGAGCCCATTATAATATAAGTTGCACAACATTTAGCAAACTGGAAGAAAAAAGCCCTTTTTTTTACCCGGTGTGTTTAATGAAACTGTCTAATGGAGTTTTGTGCTGAGATTTTAATACGTGCAGGTAATCGAGGATTTGTTCTTCATCCAGATCCAGTGGACTGCATTTGAAATGAAGGGAAATGTGCGCCAGGCAATGTGCGTAATTGGTCAGGGTGCTTTGGCTTTTACCGGCGAGCTCAACAGAACGCTTTAGCTTTCGGTACAGTTCATTAAATTCCGGTACAGAAATACAGGCCCTCTCTATGAGGGTACTACCTTTTTTTCATAACTTTAAATGTTAATATTAATACCTGCTTAAAGGTAGTGAATAGTGATCTAAAGATTGCTTGAAGCTACCTTTAGGTTTAGTTCAATACCGTATAAAAATAATTGCGGTTTTGTGCTTAAAGAAAGGTAGTTGCGTAGCAACCACGCAACTATTCTTAGTGTGCCGAGCGAGAAATGACGGCAATAAATAGTCATTGTGAACTGTAATTAAGATGGTAGAACCGTTTGATGAAGGGGGCACTGATAGTTCTAATATTATTATCTTTAACCAGATACTAATGGACAGAGCTATCAGTGCTCCGATTGTATTAACCTGAGTAATTCTTTATAATATATCTAAAACTTCATGTAGCCTTTCTGCATAAGCAAATGCAGGAATTGAAACCCAACTCTTCAAAACTATAAATAACCAAAATAAAAGAAATAGACAGAGAAAAATTTCCGAAACTAAAAAAACTGACGAAAATAATAAAGGATTCCAAGTTTCGAATAAGTAGAAAAAGTAAAAATATGTGGCAATCATTAATACTAAAATTAAAGAAATCGCATAAGTTTTGAGGCCCCATAGATTCCTTCTAAAACCATAAGCTATATTTTCTTTAAAAAGCAAAGGATACTTTTTAGTGTCTCTTGTTTGTCCGATTAAATATTTTGTCCAAGATTTATAAATCTCATCTGCCTCATCTGCATTGTCAGATTCAAAACCATGATCCACACTAAAATCTACTGGACATAGATCTTGCATTTTACGATGATTTCTATTTTTGGAATAGCTATCAATTTTATTATTTCTCCACCTAAATAACTGTGTCGTTGGTGCTCCTCCCCAAATAAACCATAGTTTTGGTTCTTTAATTTTTCCAGAATCTCGGCCTAATTGTGCTGTCAGATAAGTAAGTAAACCGATTAAACCTACAGGAACTCCATAATTATAGAACTTTTCTACATCCCAAGCTAACAAAATAATGAAAACACTTAGAGGTAAATAAAAAATGACCATTGGATAAACTCGTGCTGTTATATTATATCTATCCATATTTATTTTTCAACTTTGTAATAAAATGGAACTTCGCTAGCTGCATTCCATCCATCTCGAGGGGCATTATGATGATAGCCTAATGTTATTCCCTCTGTTGTAAAAACCTTTGCGTTTCTCCTTTTAAGGGCATTTGTAACTTTTTTAGCAGGATGCTTAGGTGCATCCTTAGAAGCTGAAGCGTAAGCGTTATCACATCTTATAGTATTTAGTATAGATGGTGAAATATTCCTTTTACTACCGTGGTGAGGGATTTGAAAAAGATCTACTTTAGAAATATCTATAAATTTACCTTCTGCGAATTCGGTTACATTTTGCATTGATTCTATCCCTGCATCACCGGTAAATAGAATTTTTTTATCACCAAATTCTAATAAAATCACAGCACTGGATCGATTTTCGGCAGAAGTCTCTCCATCTTCTTCTAATGTTTCAATATACAGAGTTTCTTCGATCCAGTTTATTGCTTTCTCAAATCTAGCACTAAAAATATTCTCTTGTAAATTTTTTGCTTGAGGACTTCTTGCAAAATCAGGAAGTAATTCCCTATAATAGTCTATAGTAGGCCCCAAAACCCTTATGGCACCATCCTCAGATATCCGTTCTGCAAAAGGTTCGCGTATATCTACACCCTTTTTTTCAGCGATTTCGACCAGTTCATGAGCATAGTTATAAGCCTTTCTTAACCTTTCACTTAAACTGTCTGATGTAATTCTCCCATCATGAAATAAGTCACAAATTTGCTCAGAATGATCCCATGGCTTATGAATCCATAGTTCACCTACTGTACATTTATTAATAACTTCCCTCAAACCTGAGGCATGATCTGCGTCTGGATGTGTACATATTATTATATCAATGTGGGTAGTATTATAATAATTATTAATATGTTTTACTAATCTCGCTCCAGAATCCATAGTTCCTCCATCAATAACTACAACTTTGAATGTTGAACGATCAGAAAAATTGCCGTAGCGAAAAGCAATAGCATCTCCACTTTTTTCTCCGCTATCAACAGGTAAAAAATCAATTTGTATTTGCTCCTCCATAAAATTAAAAGTGTCCACCTATTATTTAACATCAAAACCGTCAGTGGACTTTAAACAGGAATGAGTTTAGAATAAAAATACTATAACTAGACAGTAGGATTGAAAATTTTAAAACTTTGAATTTAGATGAACAATATTATTGCCAAAAAATGTAATTTTTAATTTTCTGTCAAAATACTCATTTTAATGTCATATTGTCATTTATAGGCCTGAAAGTTATAACAAATTGTCATTTTTATATTAAAAAAGTCATAATAAAAACTGGGCATAATAACTAAGCGTTCGTGAAGCCGGTACGGCCAATCATGACTGAACTGGTTCTTGCTGGTACGCCTTATTATGGGATTGGCCTGTTTAGAGAAGGTGATCTTTAACTCCTATGTGCGTTAGATAGCGTGAGGTATTTATTTTTATCCTGCATTTAAAGATGGGGATCCAAATCAGATTCTCCAATGTGAGCGTGATACGGCAGTTATTTCCGTTTTTCATCTCAAAAAAATTCTATATTTCTAACTCTTCATAACACTACCCTAAAGCAATATATCAGTTATAGAATATAAACGACATGTCTGATATAAACATTGTGTTCAATTTTATAAGACACATAAAAAGTTTTAGATTTACAAAAAAAGCCCATATTATGAAAAGAATTATAATTTGTTCCGATGGGACTTGGAATCGACCGGAAAAATTAAACACAAAAAGCTATCCGACGAATGTTTTAAAATTTGCTAGAGGCATTGCACCTAAAGATGATAACCACACTAAACAAATTGTTTTTTATGATTGGGGGATTGGTTCATACCATGATTCAGTTCAAGGTGGAGCATTTGGTAAGGGGTTATATAAAAATGTTATGGATGGATATCGTTTTATCATGCATAACTACGAACCAGGAGATGAAATATACTTATTTGGTTTTAGTAGGGGAGCTTATACTGTAAGAAGTTTGTGTGGATTATTGAATAATTGTCACATCCTTAAAAATGAAAATTCTCACTTGGTAGAAGAAGCTTTTGCTTTGTATAAAAACCCGAAACACTCGCCCAATGGGATTTATTCAAACGGCTGGAAGTTAGCCAATTCAATTTCTAATAGTGGTCATGTTACTTTTATTGGAGTTTGGGACACTGTAGGCGCAATGGGCTTACCGTTTTCTTTATTTGGCTTAATAGGAGATAAACACCTTTTTTACGATAGAAAACTTGGGAGCAACATAAAAACTGCGAGACATGCATTGTCTTTAGATGAAAAAAGGAAAGATTTTGAGCCAACGATATGGGAACCAAAAGTAGGTACTGATTTAAAACAAGTTTGGTTTGCTGGTTGTCATTCTGATGTAGGAGGTAGTTATCCTCCAGATAAAGACAAAACTTTTATATCTGATATTCCAATGATGTGGTTGATTAAAGAAGCAAATGAAAAAGGGTTAAAGTTTGAAGAATTTGTACAAGTGACAAGTTTAAATCCTATTTCCAAAACGCATAATGAATACAAAAAAATATTTAAGTTACTGGGGAAATATGTAAGAGAAATTCCAGATTTCAACACTATACCCACCCAAGTTCATAGAAGTGTTAAAAATCGATATGATTCAGGTACCTACAAAAGTACTGCTATAGAGAATTATTTAAAATTGAATAATGGTCAATGGCCTGAGATAGAAGAATTAGCACCTATACTAAATAACAAATTATGAAGAAGATTTTGTTGTTATTATCCATAATTGCACTGATTACATCATGTGCAGTTGTACCTAAAGAATCAGTAGAATTATCAGCAACTGTTGGTAGAGATGTTGTAAATGTTTATCAAGCACATAAAGAGCTTGAAACTTTACTATTTACTAGAATGAAGAAAGATGTAAATACCTTTGTCGATGATGTGTATGCACCCTATCAAATTGGAAAATTATTAGAGATGGATTTTGCGGATGCTAATTCAGGTGAGTTTGAGTCGATGACAGGTTCTATAATGGATGCCGCCAAAAACAGTTCTGATTTCAACAAGCAAAAGCAAGCAATTGGTTTTATGAAAGATTTTGTTTCTGTAGTATATGAGGAAGTTGAGGCATACCGTAAAATTTTATTAGCTCCTATAGAAGAACAAGAATTGGAAGTAATGGCAGCGACTGATAGATCATATATTCAAATTATTTATGCAAATTCAATTGTTACAGGGCATTTGGCTTCTGTACGTAGAGTACATGATGCTCAAGAGGATATAATAAATAAGTTTGGAATAGAAAATTTGAGGACTGAAACTACTCAAAAACTAGCAGATTATTCAGTAGGTGTTGATAAAATATTGAAAGATGTAAAAAAAGTAGATGTAGATGATGTTGAAAAACAAATGATTGAAGTAAAAACACAATTTAATAAACTATTTAAAAAATAAAATATTATGTCATTAACTTTTAAAGAAAGATTAGCACAAAGAGCAAAACAAAACAGAGCTGCATTTAGTGGTTCATATAAAAGTGATATTGTTAAATTACACGGTTTGTCTAAAGCAGAAATTGATAGTATAACAGCAGATAATACTGATGTGGAAATTTATGCACAATTGATAGAGGTTGTAAAAGAAGCTTCAGCTACAAACGAATCTCAGGCAGCATTAAAAGAACAAGTTTTAGAACTAGGAGAGATAGCTGTTAAAATTGCAAAGAAAATTCCTAGTTTGGCGAGTATAATTGTATAATCAAAATTAACAATTAAAGCAAATCATCGAATAGTAGTAACTAGAGTTCCAAAAACACAAGGTGTTTTTGGAACGGATGGTATCAATTGATTATTAGCGATATTATTGGAATTATAGAGTAGATTTTTAGTTCAAATAGATGAACAGCTCTAAATAAAATAACTAAGGGTTTCCCTAAGGTAGCCATCGGGACAATCTGTTTGGCCAGCACGGCCAAACTTGAACGCCCCGATCCTTTGGGGTTGATTGATCCGGTTCCTTGCCGGAATCCTTGTTATGGGGGATTGGTCTGTTTAGAGCAGGTATTTAATAGGTTTGGTTTTACGGCCTTAATCCAGATTTACAAAGCAATTTTTACGGTATTATACCAAACTGATCCCGTAATCCCAAATTATGCTCCTTTCCATAAGAGTATTGTTAATATCGTGTTTATAACAAACTAACATTTAGCACTCTAAGTATTATATAATATCTTAATTTCACTATCATTAATAAAATTTCTAGAAAAATGGGTAAAAATCAGCACGTTGTAAAAGGAGAAGAAGGATGGAATGTAAAGGGAGCAAATAATTCCAAAGCAACTTCCAACCATAGCACACAAAAAGAAGCAATCGAAAAAGCAAGAGAGATCGCTAAAAATCAGAAATCTGAAGTTGTAATTCACGGAAGAGATGGAAAGATAAGAGATAAAGATAGTTATGGAAATGACCCAATTCCTCCTAAAGATAAAAAACATTAAAAATGGAACATTTAGATTACTCTTCAGTTAAGAGAAAAGTGTAGTAAGCATAATGAACATCCAAAATTTGAAAGAACTGGAAATGGTTTTAAATTTCTGACTTGTTGCGAGGAATTCCGCGCTGAAATGATCAAAAGAACAAAGAAGATTATAGCTGAGGAAACTAAGTCTGCTTTAGAAAAACTACTGAAAAAAGTCGTTTAGATAATAGGAAAATAATTTATCTTTCTCACCAAACCGATCTAAGCCGACAAATTGGTGTCCCATACTCAGCCAGTCCGTCTAATAACCTTCCATTTCTTAATAAGTTTGTTGAGTACTTCTCCGCCGCTTTGTTCCCAATGCCATTTGAAGAAAGTGTTGGCTGAATATTATTCATCGTATCCTGCCAGGTAAAAACGGTTCAAATGATGCCACTTTTAGCTTTTTTTAGGTTCGTGTAGACTAACCCATCCTCTTTCCCGAAATCCCAATTATTCCAAATATCATTTTTTCCTAAAAACTCCCCTTATTTCCTTCACTAATACCCTCAAAATCTCACAAAGCATTCCTGCCAGTAGTACAAATAATTCTTTCATAATTCCGATGTTTTAATTAAGCTATTCAATATTGAAAATGCCAGCGCTTTTAGATTGGAATTTTCAGATAAATATTCCGCTTCATCCCAATTGGACAGAAAACAAAGCTCTATTAAAATTGACGGGCACAATGTGATGGTTTCCCGCAGCACCTGAAAATTCGCGAATTTCACGCCCCTGGATTTAATCCCGAAGTTGCTTGTTATCCCGGAATGGATCTGGTGCGCAAGATAAATTGACCGCCTTAGATTTTGGGAAAGGGGAGTATTTGCCACAAATACCTCGGTGCCCGTTGCCCCGGGGTTTTAAAATGGTTGCAATGCAGGGAGATAAAAACATCCGCTTTTAAAGCTTTGGCAAGCTTTGTCCTGTCTTTTAAAGAAATAAGGCTGTCTGAATACCGGGTAAGGTATATTTCCAGATTGCCTTGGCCTTTGTTTAGCCTGAGGATCTCATTGGCGAGTTGCATTACCACATCTTTTTCCTTTATTCCATTAATTCCAATGGCACCTGCATCTTTTCCGCCATGCCCCACATCGATCACCACTAACTTTTTTGATGTTGTTGGCTGTCCAAAAATGAAACACATTTTTAGGAGCAGCAGAAGAAAAATGACGTTTTTGAGCCTGATTTTCATTTTTAGATTTTGAGTTTTCAACATTTTATTCCCGATTTTAATAACATTTGATTTCAATTGATTCCAAATAAATACAATCCAAATCAAATAATATTTTATTTTAAATTACTGATAATCAGTTGTTTAAATCCAAATATAGTGTAATTTACTTATATCAAAATCAGTATAAAATAAAATTTTAATAGAATGAAAAAATTAATCTACCCTCCACTTTTTTTGTTCCTGTTTTCATTCCCGCTTTTCGCACAGATTGGCGGGATTGAAAATTCGGTCGCCGACATTTCGGATACCATCCGTGTGATTTTTCCCATTCTACTCGGGGTCATTTTTCTTGTCGGGTTCCTGTTCAATGCAGGTCATTTCTTTGGCGAGAATGCCGATCTAAAAAAGGGCATCACCCGGGTTTTGGTCTTTGTGCTCATTGCCGGTGCGGTAGTGGGAATTTTCACGTATCTAATAAGTATCGTAGTCTGATGAAACGCTTTGAAGTCTATAGAAATATTCGCAAAAGGGCGCTGATCTGGGGACTCCCCATCTCGCTTTTCGCCCTTATGATGGTTGCGGTGATCGCATCGCTGCTGGTGATTATTTTTTCTTTCAGCTTTG
>Ga0307487_1002209_pt1 | contig 12747 bp, 10 predicted proteins | sample CBIW12metaG_FD_203665 | JGI IMG/M metagenome (GOLD analysis project Ga0307487, IMG submission 203665) | Sea-ice brine microbial communities from Beaufort Sea near Barrow, Alaska, United States - CBIW 1.2 | ecosystem: Environmental > Aquatic > Marine > Coastal | place: USA: Alaska | collected... | reverse complement strand
GATTACACAAATGAATTCAAACCATTAGATTATTTTAAAGATTATAATGCAGCTATATATCACTGGATAAGAACCAAATCAGAAATTTGGGGTTATGAAGAAGAAGTAAGAATTCTATTTACAAACTTAGTTTTTAACGAACATAAAAAAATACTATTCGAATTTGATAAAAGAGCAATTTCTGAAATATATCTTGGCAGTAAAATGTTACAGGATGAAGAAGAATGGATAAAAGAATTCTCAAAAATTAATTTAGAGAACATACAACTCTACAAAATGACTAAACCGACTAAATCTTTTAAACTTTATCCTAAGAAAATTAAATATTAAATTGCTCGGCTGCCAACAAGTCGGTTAACAGCAAATAGCGGGGATTTTGAATTCGCTCTTTCCAGTCACATTTGCAGAAATAAGTGTTTTTCATGAACCTACGTCATTATCGAGCTCTAATCTTCCTATTTGACCACCTTAATTAAGCTATCGGTAAGTTTTGTCATACGAATCCTTGAAGGAGAACCATCTGGAAGGAATATTTTTATCATCCTTGGTTTGGAGGTTGTTGTGGTATAATTTTATTTGTTATTATTGAGTTGTCCTATTAATTGTTTTCTTGTTTCAAAAAGATCTTTCAAATTCTTTCCATTAAATACATAGTACAGTACACCTGCAACGAGTATTATTGTTATTATAGATAAAACATAATAAAGTATATTTCCATTTTCAAATGAAGTCATTAGAAGTTTCACTACTATGTAGATTTGAAAGGCTATCGGTACAAAGACTAGTAAAATTAAAAAAGGAATCATCATAAAGATTGTTGAAAATTTACTCTTTGATAAACCAACGAATAAATTACTCAAAGCAAATTCTGGTTGCATAGTTAATAACCAAGCTTGACCCGCCTTATCCTTGGGTGTGAGCGCTTCTATTAAAGTAAATATTTCTATTGTTTTTTCTCCAGAATATATAAGATAATAATATATCCCAATGCTCACACTAGGTAACATCAATAAAATAATCTCGTTATTTTCTAAGCTCATAAAACCAAGTGCTACATTAATCTGAATATTGCTATCTATTAAAAAATATAGAATAGGGCAAATATAAAATATAACACCAAGTCTGGTGATTCTTTTCTTTACGATAGAAAGTTCATTTAGTAAGGACTGGATGTAAAATTCATTCATATGATCTGGGGTAAATAATTAACGATAGTTTTTACTCTTTCAAAACGTTTCTAAAATTTTATTTTATACTATAGGTTCCATGTGAAGATGAGCGAAAAGTCTATTTATTCTAGATTATTCAACAATTAATTATGGAAAGGTTTTATTTTTATATTGACTTTCTCTTAAAAAAAATTCTTTATTTCCCTTTATAAAAAATATATTCTAATTTTTCCACCAGTGACTTTTTGCTGCCAAATAATTGATCATAATAGTGATCATGAATATCTCTATTGAGTTTTGCATATTTATTGTTGGCAAAGGATTCTTTATCATATGGCGTATGAAAGGATTGTTTATAATATTCTTTATAAGAATTCTCTAATTTGCTCTTCTTTAATAACTTGACATATCTTTCTATTGATTGCATAGCACTCTTGTCATATAAATCCATTTTACTAGCAATTAGATTTACATGTTCCTCCTCATTCTCGTATCGTGTATTCAATTTAAAAGCATTTATATTGCCGAAATTTAGGTTATTAGAATCATTGTGTTTTCCTAAAATTTTCTTGAATCTCTCACTGTTTTCTAATACATTCGATTGTAAAACGACTTTATACCTATTTTTTGTAGAATCACTTAAAGCTGTTTTAAAAACTAAACTATCATTAAATCCATCTTGATAGGGGTTCAAGTGATACTCTTCTGTAAACTCAATTGTGCCTTTATTGGTTTGATTGCATGTTGTATCCGAAGGAACTAAATTATACATAGAATAGCATAATAAAGGAAATGACGCCTTGTCATAAAAATGATCTAGATCGTGACGTGCTGCGGTTTCTCCTTGTGCATCTTCGAAGTATTCTACTTTATCTAAATTACAATAAGGACAATATTTAATAAAATTTTTATCTCGGTAAAAAGCCCTAACTAATTTTGAAGTTTGATTATGATCTTCATAGTTGAAACCTAACTTAATATAAAACAAATCATTTGGAAGAATTAGATTGGTTACTAAACGATTAAAGTGAGTTTTTAAGTCAATTGGTTTGCATTTTAATAAGTTCTTAAGTTCAGTATTATTCTTTGCTAATAATTGTTCAAATAATACCGAAATTCTATCTAATTGAGCCCTATCAAGACTATTAATCTTTCCAATATATTGTTGGATGGAACTTTCATATAGCTCACTATTAAAATCTCCTGATGAATATTTTCTACCTACTTCATTTTCTTTGTCTGAATCTATCTTTTTTATTATAGCAAAGGTTGCTGTTTTCATAAAAGTTATTTCACCATCTTCTATGTCTACTGGCGATCCATTCAAATAGCTAAGAGCTTTATTAACACACCTAACGCGTTTAGCTAACCGTTCAATAATATTATTGACATATTCGTTTTCTACTTGATTTGGATTTTCTATGTTAATCTTTATCATTGCTTTCCTCCAAATTAGTCCTTATTGCAGCGGCTAAAAATTTGTCTCCAATTTCCTCTATTAACATTTCATCTTGCTTAGTAATTTTCTTATTGTTTACTTTTTTGATAAGCTCCATAATTTTGTTATCTGCAAATGCACCAATAATACCTGTTTTAAGGAAAAATTTATCAATTAACAACTCGTGAATATTACCTCCAAAAGTTTTACTTAAGGTGTTTTTGGAAACTTCTATTCCTTTTTCAGTTTTTTGAAAGGTAATAACATTGTCTTGTGGCAAATCACTTAAAATAAATGGTGAGTGTGAGGTGAGGATTACTTGAAAATTAAGTTCTTTATACTGTTTTAGAAAATCGAAAATTGCCTTTAAATATTGACGTTGCCATTCAGGATGGAAATACAAATCGCCTTCATCAATCAAAATAAGAATGTTACTACGTTTTGTACTCTTTAAGCGAAGTGCTCCATCCATTCTAGAAAAAAATGTAATCATAGATTCTTCACCAGCGCTTAATCTTGGCCATTCTAATTTTATGTAATTTTTTGAAAAAGGCAACTCAAAATATTGTGCAATTAAATCGTCTAGAAGGCTATTGTTTACCTCAATAATTGGATTTACATTACTTAATTCCCATACCTGATCACTATAAAGCAATACATCTAATATGTTTTCTATTTTTGATACATATATTTTATTTTTTTCTTTAGTCGTTTCTAAATTTTTATCAAATAATTCCGGAAATTTTCTTAACAACTTTTGAATTGATTCTCTATGATGATAGTTCGCAAAAAAGGCATCTATTATTTTGTTAAAAGATTTTAGACTTTTCCAAAAGCTTTGAGATTGGATAAATTTATTTGTTAATTCGAATAATATAATTTCGACAAACTTAATATCAAATAGAAGCCTATGCACATGCTGGTTTGAAATCGCCTCTTTTTTTAAATCCATAAATTTATCCGAAATAGCTCTTATTAAAAAGATATAATCACTTTCGTCCTGGTTATAGATTTCATATTTTGATCTTTGTTCATTATCCAAATCTGAAACCGATTTGAACTTCTTTATCATTTTCTCTCTTAATTTTTTGTAATCAAGGTCTCTGATTTCAACAAGTGATATCTCAACGTGCTTAACTTCTTTTAAGAGAGTTTTTATACTATTTGATTTTTCAGACTGTAAAAATTTTCTATTTCTTTGAAATTCATTCAATAAAAATCGGTATTCTGAATTGACCTTTTTCGTGTTAAACTCTCGGTCAATTCGGGCATTATAAGTTCTAGACAAAAATGGAGTAGATGTGTTATAGAGTATTTCAGATTCTACAAAATCATCATATAAATCAAAGTTATTTGAATAATAAATAGTCAACTCATTTTTTAAATGGTCGAATACCTTAGGCTTATTTTTATAATTAATTGTTTTTAGTGTTAAACTGTCTACTAAAATATTTACGTTTAAATAAGTTGAGTTAGAGCTCGTGTGTATAATTAGGGTATTGTCTTTTATGTATGCAATAATATCACCATCTCGAATGTCTATTTCATTTCTTCTTTCAAAGTAAAGTTCTTTTATATACCTCAAAAACGTAGTTTTTCCTACTCCGTTTTCACCAATAACACAAGTTACATTGGTTATGTTTTTTCCGAAGAAATTGGTTAAGTGATTTAAATTATCACTAATGGTTAGATCATTACTACTTACGTTATAAACAACATTAAACTTTGATGACAAATTAAAACTCTTACTTTCTAGAGCTCCATAAGGTTTGTTAATGTGAATGAATAATAACTCCATACCTTCTATTTATTCTTTACAGTTTTCTTAGCCTTCTTAATGCTAGAAACCCCTTTGTTCAACTCCTCAATTTCCATCAATAACTCTTTAGCATCTCCATCACTCTCTAATTGCGGTACAAGCTCCCCTTTAAAGGCTTTATGCAAAATTGCCTGTGGTAAGTGCTTGATTCTGGTTTTTAAAGCTTTGTAATTCTCCTCAATCGCATCTGCTTTGGCAAATAGACTTTCTCAAGTAAATTTTGAGATTGAGCTAAAAGGTTTATTTGGTTATTCCTGATATCTTCAACTTTAATTACCATTTATCGCTTGCTTTACCAAACTCATTAAATATTCTAAATTTTTATCATCTGTTACAAGCATTTCATAATCGCCATTTCCGAAGTGCCCGGTTTTAGAAACATCTCTCATTAACTCTTTAGGGTCATCTAAAGCTCCTTTTGGAAGATTAATAAAGATCTTGATACCTTTATTTAAAATACTTATATCAGCAATATTTTTATTCTTCTTAAAAGCTATATAAACCTTTTTGGGTTCTACTTCTATATCACCCGCAAGATTCAAAATTGCTTCCTTATAAACCTCGTATAATTCTCTAATGTCATCCGATTTATCCTTTAAATGATCTTCTTCGGTATATACTTTTATCTGCTCGGTAACTGCTTTAAGCTTTTCATTATTCAGAGTAAGAGGTTTTATACTCTCCGCCGATTTGCTTTTACGAACTTCATTGATGCTAATGAGATTGTTTTCGTAGCGTTTCACTTCCCATAGCTCAATGGCGATATCTTTAAAATTTGTAGCTGTTTTTTGGTTTTCGGTGAAGCTTGTAGAAACAAAAGCTACCCGGGTTTGCGTCCAGTCTACCTCATTTCGCCTTAAGTTGCCTTTTTGTGTTTCATTATACTCAATAATGAAATCTGCTTTATTTTCCAGCATGAGACTCAAATAGGTGAATCCCTGGTCAACTACACTAATATTCTTATTCCTTTTATATTCAATAATAATAAATGCTTTTGATTCAGGATCATAAGCCAGCGTATCAATTCTTTTATTCTTTATGCTGAATTCCGACTTTACCAAATGCAACCTCATTACTTCTAAAAGGTTAGATTCAAAGAGGGTTTGAATCTCCCTTTCCAGTTTAAAAGGATGTTCTTTTAAATTGGAAAGGGAGATTTGATTCTTTAGATGATATAATTTCACAGTTTTATTACCTTTTTGTAGTGTTTTTAGTTTTACCTGCTTTGTTCCATTTAAGCGAGTTTGAGTGTTTTTCAATTAACCAATCTTCAAGAGCTTTTCGCATATAATGCGGTTCTGTAATAATATAGGAGATTCCAACAACATGCTTTTCTTTTAAAGCAAGAATTGTATTTTGTAATTGCGCTCCTGTTTTTTTATTTTTTTTTGTAAGGTGGTTACGAAGTCTTTGTCTTGAATATTTTTTTGCTACGTGCCCAATATATTTGTGTTCTAATTTCTCTTCAGTACTACCTGTCCATATACAATAGACTATGGGCTTTTGTGCGATTGTGTTAAGGAAGTCTTGGTTCTGTAAATCAAAACTCTCATGATTAAAATCATCAAATTGTATAATAGAAACATTATTGAGCTTCAATAGAAAATTTTCAGCTTCTCTAAATTTTTCTTCAAGTAATTCGCGATCAAAATTTAATATCATAAGATTTCTGTTTTTCTGTTTTTTTCGGTCCTTTGTAATATTTTCCTTTAACTATTCTCTACAATTTTAATCTCCTCCTCCGTCAAACCATATAATTCATAAACCATTGCATCAATTTCTTTATCTACACTGTTAATTTGATTTTTTAAGTCTTGTGATTTTTTCTTGTTCTCCTCAAACAGCTCCATCCATTCAAATTCATCTTTTTTGGTGAGTTCGGGAATGGGAGAGTAACCTTCTTTGGTGCGGACTTTATTATTGGCTTTGATTGCTTTATTTAACTCCTTAATGAATTCTCCGAATTCTAAATTGTGCCAGTTTTGGATTTTTTTGGATAATTTATCTAATTTGTAAGATTGAACCAAGTAATCCGTAAATATCGAAATCATTTTATTTATTTCACCTTGACTTTTTAATAGCTTGTTCACCTCAGATTTCAATTTATTTTGTGCTGTAGATTTGATTAATTTAATTGGTAAATTTTTGAATTCGGCTACACGAATTTTGGGGAATAGTGCATCGAACTCATTATTAGTGTATCGGAAATAAAATGCCATAAGTTTGGAGTTTAATACTCCCAAAACATATTCGATAGCAAATTCTGAATTTTTGTTTATATCTATCCGGGCAATATAAAGACTTCGATCAATAATGAATTGTTCTGTAATTAAAGTGCTGATTAAAGTTTTACCTATTATTTCTCGAAAAATCAATCTGGGACCTTCAAAATATTTTTTTTGACGAGGGGCAGCTAACCAATTCCCATAGCTAATAAAATGTTTATTATCCCAATTATAATAATAGCGTCCAATGTGTTGACCTTTTAATTCAGGAACAAATGTTTCGTCTTTTTTCCAAGTCGAATGATAAGCTCGGGACTTAATAATTTCCTGAGATTGCCCTGTGTAAGAATCATAAGGATTCACACCTCTGGTTATATCCAATATATCTCCCACAAATATTATGTTCTTTCTAGTTTTTTCAATTAGGGGAAAAATTTTATCATTTATTTCGACATCTAAAATGAATCCTTTATTTTTTAAAAAGCGTTCCTGATTTATCGAATGTTTAAATACTAATTCTTTGTTTTGGAATTCAGAGATTTGAACCTTTTGTAATTCCGGAATATTTTTCGCTATAAGAATCATTGTATCCACAGAGGCCTCAGCAAAAACATTGTCAAGATTTGGAATTAAAATTTCAATTTTCAAAGTTTTCAATATAAAATTCCTACAGGAAGACATCTGATTATTTTTTAGCCAGGAATTTGGGACTATATAGCCAATTCTCCCTTTTGGCTTCAGAATTAAAGCACCTTTTTCTATAAAAGAAACATAAAGATCTACTTGATATTGGGCAGTTGAAAAATTAGAATTAATATACTTTTTAACTTCCTTATCTAAAGAACGCGCCACATATGGCGGATTCCCAATCACTACATCAAAACCTCCCTTTGCAAAAACATCTTTAAATTCCTCTTCCCATTTGAAAGCTTTATCTCCCGTTACTTTTTTATCGTCTATTAAGGAATTTCCGCATTTAATATTGCTGCTCAGATCGTTGAGCTTTCGGCGGGGTTGTGCGGTGCGCAGCCAAAGGCTTAATTTGGCAATTTCTATGCTCTCTTCATTGATATCTACCCCATAAATATTGTTCTCTAAGATGGTGGTTTCAATATCGCTAAATACCAGGCCGCCACCCAAGAGTTTTGCTTTCAGTTCGTCTATATAGTGGTGCTCTTTTATTAAAAAGTCAAGGGCCTGGTTTAGAAAAGCACCGGAGCCACAGGCAGGGTCACAAATGGTGAGCTTTAATAGCCAGGCGCGGTAATCATCCAGGATCTTTACCAAACTTTCCAGGGTGTCTTTTTGTCGTCTTTTTCGTCCCTTATAATATTCCTCTTCCCTAAAACCCAACTCGGTTTTCTTTTCTTCACAAAGTTTGCCCAGGGTGTTTTCTACAATGTATTTGGTGATGTACTTTGGGGTATAAAAAACGCCGTCTTTCTTGCGCTTGCTTTTCTGTTTATCAAAGTCGGCACCTTCAATTTCGGCATTTATGCTTTCAATTTCATTCAGGGAATTTTCAAAAATATGTCCCAGGATATTCACGTCTACCTGGCTTTCAAAATTGTATTTTGAGAGTTGGGTGGTGTGTTTTGCCAGCAGTTCATCGTTTAACTCCAGGCGGTCCAGAAGATTGTCAGGTTTGAAAAGTCCGCCGTTGTAGGCAAAAATCTCAGCTCTGGAATCTGTACTTTTTCGTCCCTGATCCAGGTAGGAGAAATAAAGTTTAAACCGGTCATATAAAGGCACAACAGCATCCAGTTCTTTCAACTTATTCCAGTCCTTAACAATCTTAATGGTAGAATTGGGAGGGAGGAGGCCGCGATCTTCAGCAAAAAAGATAAAGAGGAACCGGTCTATCAATTTCTGCGATTTCTTGAACAGCTCGAGCTTCACATTTTTCTCCAGCCGCAGCAGTTGCGCCTGGGATTTTGCGTAATCTGGGTTAGACTCTTCCACCCCCGAAAAGTCGGGATCGCTAAGCCTTATATTTTTCAAGGTCTTCGCATTGAGCCGCACCAAATCGCGGTACAACTCGCGTTTAAAGACGGAATAATCTTTATAAAAATCCTTTGTGATCTGTTCTTCTATTACCACAGAAGATTCCTTGATCTTCAGCGGTAAATTATTGAGGACATTCTCTTTTTGCAGGCATAAATACAGCTGCGCAAAATCTTTTTCTGTAAGAAGGAAAAGGTCAAATTCTATAAATTCTGTTGCATCATTTATGTAAAACCTAAGTTTTTCAAAATTGGATGTGATCACATACAAGCAGCTCTTTTGATTTACCTTATAATCAAAAGCCTGTCGCCTGATTCCTTCAAGATCTTTTGTATTGGTGCCCTTTAATTCAATAACCCCTATTGCGGCGCCATCTTTAAGAATAGCACCATCGGCCTTACAGGCATTGTTTTCATTTTTAAATTCCGTAGAAAGATTAAAATCCGGCTGCGGATTTAAAGTATATCCAAGAACATTTACAAAAAGCTCAGTAAGAAAAGTCGCCTGAAACTGCTCCTCTTTAGAATTCCGTATGTTTTCCTGGATAACAGGATTGTGGAAATATTTGGAGAACTTTTTAAAGGCATTTGCCAGTTTTTGTTTTTCCTGTAATTTGAGATATGTATTAAGTACCGATACCTGGAACAGCGCCATAGATATTTTTTGGGGTTAAAAAATTGGACTTATCTAAAATTCTGGAAGTAGGGTAGGCAGATTCAGAAGTAAGTATGGTAAATCTAAATATTTTCTTAAAATTATGAAAGGGAAATTCAGTTAATCTTTAACAACGATTGATAAAGTAAAACTTTATTAATAGCATCGGAGTCATAACCTGGGGGTCACGAGTTTAATGCTCGTTCTCGCTACAGCTGTGTGATGTCTCCGGACCTCGCGCCCCGTGCAATCATAAAAGAAGAAGGAATCGCCTTGAAGTCTCCTGACTTCTTGTTAGAATTTGGTTAGAACTGGCCGTGAGTTTCCGGTCTTATCACAATTCGTTTCAACTTCAGGAGACGTTGGATAAGTGAAAGGAATTAAAAGCGGGATGGTAGCTCAAAGTCATGAGACTTTGCGCAGCGGCAGTTTGTAAAAGACCCCATGCTACTTTCCTTAATGTGCAGAATTCCCCTAATTAGAACTGTTTGTTTGTCCAAAAATATTATTTCTTATTCTATTTGAAGTACCCCTAGTTGAATGAATTTTGGCGTTGCGAAAATCGCAAATTCTTTAGTTTACTAAACGGATCTATAATCTAATTTCCCTTATACTCTTTAGCCGGAAATTTTCGTCCCAATATGTTAGTAAGTTTAAATTGAAAATCTGGTAGTCATCAGTTATTTTTTGTTTTGTCTTGTAGATCATCCTATAAGTCACAAAATATTCCCCGTTTTCCTGATGCACAACCTTAAAGGAATCCCAATCTATGTTAGAATCTGAAAAAGGATATTTTCCGCGGTGAGTTTTAGCGTCCTTCATTATTTGCTCTAGAGGCATATTTGTAGTTCCATACCAGCTTCTAACATCCTGACTTAAAAATTCGGGGAGCTTTTCTATTTTATTGGAATTCATTAATTGGTAATAATTTTCTACAATGCTTTTTAAAGATTCTTCTGGAGTGGGATCTGCCTTTGAAAAGCTAAAGTCGTAAAAGCTAAAAAGAATGATTATAACACCAATCAGAGCACCAACCAGAATTTTAGGATAAATCTTCTTTTGTGCTAAGTTTAATATATTAGGTTCAGTATGTTCTTTTTCTTCCGTGGTTTCCTGGTTTTTATTTTCTGCCTTTTCCTGCTGTTCGTTTTTTTCTTCCAAATTATGAGGAGGATATAATTCCTTGTCAATTCGATAGCTGAAAACTTCTTCGGGACTAAGAGTTCTGCTGTTGACGGCATTGAAGGGGATTAAACTTAAGTATTCCGGATTCGCCGCACCTCCTCCAAAACCAAAGGCAATATAAATTGGGCAATCAGCTGAGTTTATATCCGGGAAAATTTTAAATTGATTTTCGCTCAGAATCTCATAGGCATTATTAAAAGGTTTCGTCCTGAATTTAGCTTCTACCCGAAAGCTTTTTCCGGTAAGCTTAGAACGGAATTGGAAATCTGGTTCTAAAGAACTATTAACGTATCGTTGGGAATTTTGACTATAGTTGTGGGTTTTATTTAATAGATCATAATGACTTTGGGAAAAGATATTCTTTTCAATAAAATTCTCAAATTTTTGACCTTTCGTCCAGGAATCTTCATTGTAATTTTCATTCATAGGTAGGTTGGTTTTATCTGCTTCTAGTATTCATTATGGTTTGAAGTAATTAGAAAAGCCAAGCTAAGTTACAAACTTTGAATAGTTCGTAGAATAAGAAAAAGAGAAAAATGTATTTTTTTAAAATGATGTACCAATATAGGCTAGAAATCGGTTCACACAACGTAGAATCACGGCCTTCCATTCCTACAATCTCTAGGAATATTAAGTTTAATGGGCTAAAAGGGTTCTAGAAGTGTATTGTCAGAAGATACTTAGTTTATCTGTCTTAACCCACGCTTATAAAGCCATTTTAATGGCATTATACCCAACTGATCCGGTAAACCTTGATTTCGCACTAATCACAAGTTTAAAAAGCTTATTTTAGTTCATAATTAGCAGTAAACTTAGCTTTTTCGATAGACTGCCGTTGTAGTGCATCGCAAAAAATGAAAAACTTACTTAAAAACAGAAATTCAATATGGAAAAATGGAATGAATTATGTTACATACTATCTGAAAATTTACCTACAAATACGAGTGAGCAGTTATTTGAATTAAAAGTAGTTCAAGCATTTGAAAAATTAGGTTGGAGCCAATTTAACAATGAAATCGTAGTACGGGAAAGTGTTCAATTAGGAGCCTCAAATAGGATCAGTCCTGATTTAGTATTAAAATCAAAAGAGAAAGGAAACCTTTTCATTGTGGAAGTCAAAAAACCTTCTATCGAAATTGACAACTCCACTTTCAAAGGACAGATATCATCCTATATGGGAATTATGAGAGTAGAATTAGGAGTTCTGGTTGGTAATAAAATACAACTATTTTTAGATGGTAAGTTTTTTAACAAAAGTGGCATTGTCTTAATTGATGAAATTGAATTTAAAAGAGATTGTGAAAAAGGCTTAAAGTTTATACAATTATTTAGTAAGGAAAATTACAATGAACAAAATATTAAAAATCACGCTCAAGAAAAAATTCAACAGTTAAAAGAAATAGAAGACTTTAAAAGACTAAAAAATCAATTGCTATCTGAAAATTATAATGAGGAAATAATTAACCATTTAAGAACTGAACTTCTAAAAGAATATGACGAAAAAATAATTGAGAAAATTTTCAAGGTATTAGAAGTTAAAATTGAGAGTAAGAATAAAATAGTTCCTGTAGAAAATTACGAAAAATGGAGAACGAAAAAATATAATTCAGTTGAAAATTTTAATGTGCCAACAGGAAAACTTCCAATAGGAAAATATGTCCGAAAAACATTTGATGAATTAGTAAGAAACAATTTAATTGAAAAGAATGAAATTGAAAGATTAAAAAGAGGTGATTATTCAAAAATTACATTTGATATTCAATTCCCTTTTTTGGCTAAAGAAAATTCTCCTTATTATGATAGAGTTAGATATTGGAAAAATCCATATCACATAAATGGAGAAATATTTTTCGTATGTTCACAATGGTATGAAGTTCCAGCAAATAATGATAGACCATATTATGAAGAATGGTTAAAGAAAATGAAAAAATAATAACCCACTAAAACAAAGATTACAAAACCCTAAAAGCAGAATTAACGTCTATAATTATTCAAAAATAATTATCAATTATAAATATAAAAAAGCGTAGGTGACAGTAATGTTTTCTGAGTTTTTTTTTATAATGATCTATAGTGAAATTATAGTCAAAAATGAGGAGTCATTCATTTGCCAAACGTGAAATTGTTGAGACTGTAAACTGAACTCTGTCTGAATAAAAATAATCATTAATTTTATTCAAACAGAAAAGATGGAACAAGAAGAATTAAAAAATTTAGAAAAGAAGGCTTTGGAACAGATGCTGTCCGGTAAAA
>Ga0307487_1002208_pt1 | contig 12748 bp, 10 predicted proteins | sample CBIW12metaG_FD_203665 | JGI IMG/M metagenome (GOLD analysis project Ga0307487, IMG submission 203665) | Sea-ice brine microbial communities from Beaufort Sea near Barrow, Alaska, United States - CBIW 1.2 | ecosystem: Environmental > Aquatic > Marine > Coastal | place: USA: Alaska | collected... | reverse complement strand
CTAGTTTATTAGGAGTTTGGATTTTGCTGGGAATGATTTTTTTGGGAATGGTTTTTAAGCCGCTCAAAGAAGCTGGAGAATGTATTCCATCGCGAAATCAATTGAAGACGTATAGATATTGGTTGTCGATCCTCGAAAAAGAACACTTCAAGTCAGAATTATTGCAAGACTCTCAAAGGCCATTTCTAAAGGATAACTCCACCTCCTCTCAACTTTTGGATCAGCTCGATAGTCTCGGTCTATGGATACAGAATAGAATCAATGTGCTTTATATTCCATTGAATCTATTGTTTTGGACAGATCTTTTTCTTTATCAGAGACTAATCAACTGGAAAAGTAATCATGGAATAGCCGTTGCTTCTTTTCCCTCAGAGTTGGTGAATTGGGAGGTATTGATCTCGCTGGGTGCCTTTGAGTTTGAAGTTGGAGCAAATGGGAAGGTAATATCGGTGGAGAATGGACTTCAGGCTACTGATGTATCGCATCCTTTACTTGATCCTAAGATTGCCATTCCAAATGATTTTGAGATTAGGGATTCGCAGCATGTGATTTTGCTGACAGGAGCGAATATGAGTGGTAAAACTACTTTCATGAGAACTCTGGGAATTAATTGCGTCATGGTAAATATGGGATTGGCACCCTTTGCAAAAGAATTTGGTTTTGCTGATTTTCAACTTTATACCAGCATGAGAAATTCTGATAATCTGGGTGAAAGTGTCAGTTCTTTTTATGCAGAATTAAGTAGAATTAAGCGGTTGATAGAGCGAATTGAATCTGGCGAGAAGATTTTCTTTCTGCTGGATGAAATATTAAAGGGCACTAATACCGAAGATCGAATCGCGGGATCGGAAGCACTAATCCGCCAAATAGCCGCAACCAAAGCTCAGGGAATTATCAGTACACATGACATAGAATTGGCAGACTTAGAGCTAAGAATGAGAGGTGTGAATAATTTCAGTTTCCATTCAGAAATTCACGATCAGAATATAGATTTTGACTATAAAATCAAGCCTGGAGCATGCCCAAGTTTCAATGCTCATAAGCTAATGGAGCTGATGGGTATTCGGTTTCAGGAAGGAAAATAAAACTCTTCAATAAGTTCGTTTAATTTTAATACTTAATTCACACAATGACTAAAGATTCAATTTCTTCCGTACTCGGTGTTCTAGGCGGAGGTCAATTAGGAAGAATGTTGATCCAATCAGCAATAAATTACAACCAGGATATCCACATTCTTGATCCTGATCCGAATGCACCGTGTAGAGACATTTGTCAGCGATTTACAGTAGGATCACTCAAAGATTTCGCTACTGTTTATGCTTTTGGGCAAGCCTGTGATGTAATAACAGTCGAGATAGAAAGTGTCAATACAGATGCACTTGAAAAGCTGCAGTCTGAGGGGAAGAAGATCTTCCCTCAACCTCATGTCCTGAGTCTTATTCAGGATAAAAGAAAGCAGAAGCAATTCTATCAAATGCATGGTATACCTACAGCCGACTTCATTTTAGTAGAGAATAAAGCTGAAGTTATCCACAATTCGAATTTTCTTCCAGCAGTCAATAAATTAGGTAAAGAGGGCTATGACGGTAGAGGAGTGCAGATGCTGAGAACTCAGGATGACTTGGACATGGCGTTTGATGCTCCGGGAATCTTGGAGAAGTTAATTGATTTTGACAAGGAAATCGCCGTGACTGTGGCAAAAAATGAGCGCGGAGAACTGATAGCATATCCTGCTGTTGAGTGCGCTTTTCATCCAACCGCTAATTTGGTGGAGTACCTTTTTGCGCCAGCAGGAATATCTGAAGAGATTGAGATCAAAGCTCAGGAAATCGCCAAAGATGTGATTCTAAAATTGGATATGGTGGGGATTTTGGCTGTGGAAATGTTTGTAACCAGACAGGGAGATGTGCTGGTGAATGAAGTTGCACCGAGACCACATAATAGTGGACATCACACCATAGAAGCCAATTATACGTCTCAGTTTGAGCAGCATCTTCGCTCAGTGATGAATTGGCCACTCGGCAATACAGGCCTGAGATGTCCTGCTGCGATGATCAACTTGCTTGGCGAAGATGGACATTCAGGCCAAGCGATAGTGGAAGGCATGGATGAAGCCATGGCAGAAAAAGGTGTCTATATTCACCTTTACGGTAAGAAAATCACTAAGCCATTTAGAAAAATGGGTCATGTGACGATTTTGGCTGAGGAAGTAATAGGGTTGAAGGAAAAGGCAAAGCGCATCAAGGAATTAATCAAAATCAAATCATACATATGAATCCACAGGTAGGAATAATCATGGGTAGCCAGTCAGACCTTGCGATTATGGCTGAAGCCGCTCAAATGCTGGAAGAACTTGGTGTTCAATATGAACTCACGGTAGTTTCTGCCCATCGTACACCGGAGCGAATGATAGATTATGCGACCTCGGCTAGAAATCGTGGGTTAAAGGTGATCGTAGCAGGAGCAGGAGGAGCGGCTCATTTGCCTGGTATGGTTGCTTCTATGACGAGTCTCCCAGTCATAGGTGTTCCCATCAAAAGCTCTAATTCTATAGACGGTTGGGACAGTATTTTATCAATTCTTCAAATGCCAGGAGGTATTCCTGTCGCTACCGTTGCATTGAACGGGGGTAAAAATGCCGGAATATTGGCAGCATCTATCGTGGGAGCATTTGACCAAGAAGTGGGAGCTATATTGGATACCTACAAGCGGACTTTAAAAGAAAAAGTAGAAGAATCTGCTGCTCAAATTGAGGCTAAAGGCTGGAAAGAAATTTTAAAGAATAAGAAGTAGAGGCAACCACCGGCTTCTAAAAAGATGTATGGATTGGAAAAAAATTATTCGTTTCAAAGTGGGAGATATACCTTGGGAAGTACCTCTAAATATTCTGGTTCTTATGTTAGCTATTACTGTTGTATTGATGATAGGAGGCGTTTATTTAGGATTTAGCTTTGGCAAGGGTAAATTTTAATCGGTAAAAATACCCCAACCATCGTCGTAATTTTCATCTTTTTCGAATCCTGAGATCCATATGAGAAATAGCTTTCGGTAGTCTTCTATAGCTACTCGGAGGAGCTCTAGATGTTCTTGTGCATGAGTTCCTTCAATTTCCAGCTGATAGGTCATCGAAGCGAGATTTTTTGCATGCACCTTCATCACTACAGCTATTTCCATTTTCAGGCCGAACGCCTTAATTCCTTGAGCCCCGGCAAATTTTGCACTCAGAATCATGCAATCCTCCATCATAATTCCACCATACAATTCTTTTCTGGCTTCATCCAGACTTCCTACTAGTGCCCGGGTAAGGCCAAGGATATCCTTGGCCTTTTTCATTAAGGGATGTTGATAGATTTTGTCATACTCTTTTTTTGGATCGAAGTCATCCTCCTCGTCCCAATCGTCCTCATTGTTGTCAAAATCGTCCCACATGGCTACACTATTTTAGAATGGGAGTTTATCTTCTTCTCCTTCAGAGTGGAAACTGTCCATATCCGGAACCTGCTGAGATGGGGCTGATCCATTTTGTTTTTCTATTTTGAATGCCTTAACATCTGTATACCATCTTCCGCTGTATTCACGGCTTTCTACATCTATTCCAAGATTTACCTGATCACCCACAGTAAGCGCAAATTGATCAATCTTATCTCCCCAAAGAGCTACGCATACCTTTTTGGGATATTGACCAGCTGTTTCAATGATAAATTCCTGTTTTCTCCAAGCGTTTCCACTTTTTGAATTTCCACCTACCTCAGGCATAGTTTGAATAATTTTTCCGCTCAATTCCATTGTTGTAAATTTTAATTTCAATCAGGACGAAGGTACATAAAGACCTTCAATTCTCCTTTTCTATAGTAGTCAAATTAATCCGTGGATATCCTTCTATTTAACATTTTTTGGCATTGTGATTGACTATTCACTTTGGTGACATCTAGTAATGCAAATGTCAATTCTAGATATAACGGAATAATATATCGTGTAATCAGGGAAAGCTTATATGGGCGTAAAAACCTGTTAAATTCTTTGCACTCTGACCTTGAAATCCTACTTTTAGAGAAGTTTACTTTTGTTTTATCCTTACCAAATACTATGGCCTAGACCTTTACGTTTATTATAAACCAACTTAAAATGAGTAAGCGAATTGGTCCTAAGGACAGTGAATTGATAGCACAGTATCGGAATGGTAGTGAAGCTGCTTTTGATCTATTGGTAGATCGATATCAAAGTAGAATGTTTACTACTATATTTTTGATTGTTAAAGATCAGAAAATTGCCGAAGATCTGCTTCAGGATGTATTTATGAAAGTCGTGAAGACTCTCAATTCTGATAAGTATAATGAGGAGGGGAAATTTCAGCCTTGGGTGATGCGTATAGCTCATAATTTGGCTATAGACTATTTCCGAAAGGCTAAAAGATATCCGACTATCATGATGGAGGATGGCTCAAATATTTTTAATTCACTGCAATTCGCAGAGGAATCTGTGGAGGATCGACAGGTGAGAGAAGAAAATATTGAGATGGTAAAAAGACTTATCGAAGAACTTCCTGAGACTCAAAAGGAAGTTTTGATCATGCGCCATTATTTAGATATGAGTTTTCAAGAAATAGCGGATAAGACTAATGTGAGTATCAATACAGCGTTGGGAAGAATGCGATATGCCCTAATCCATCTTAGAAAAAAAATGAAAGAATTAAATTTTGCTTATGATAAAACCATTTACCCCAAATGACCTGATTAGATATATCTATCAGGAAATGTCGGAAGGTGAGCAAGAACTCTTAGTGCAAGCCTTGCATAGTGACGAAACACTGATGCAAGAATATATCGAAATGCTGAGCACCATAGAACAGATGGATCAAATCCAGCTTCAACCTTCCGAAAATGTAGTACAAGCGATCAAATCGCGACCGCATCCTACGGGACTCGAGAGAGTCTAAGCAATGGTAATCCCGCTATGTAGCGGGATTTTTTACTTTAAGGTAACTCTTAAAAAGTCCTATGATAACTGAAAAAACTAAGGAAATCCAACCTGAATCAATGTCTCTGATGTTGCATCTTGACGAATTGATGGTATACGCTATTGTCTGTTAACGCATTTTCTAATAGGTCACGTCGGGTTTCAGGGGTTACGATATCAGCACTGTTATGGAAAAATATCTTAGGAGTTGAGCTGATTTTGAATACTCCTACAAAGTTGGTCTTACTGGTTTGTATCAGCCAGTTCTGCAATTGGATTTTCATTCTCATCAAAAGTGCAGCTCCACAGAAAAAATGCGGCAATGAAAGCGAAAGATACTTGTTAAAAATGGGAACAATCAAGTGTAAAAATGCCTAGAACCATTTCATAAGTTGATTCAGGATTTTTCTGGTTGTAATTCCATAGGGCGGTCTCAGCATGCTCATGTTATTATAGCCAACGCGCTGGGTCAGAATTCCTTTCTGGTGAGAAAATGCTAAAAATCCGAAATGTCCGTGAGCACTTCCTATTCCACTGTTATTTACTCCTCCAAATGGAAGGTTGGGATGAAGGAAATGTATCACACAATCGTTGATCATTGCATTTCCAGAACTTGTATTTTTCAATACCATTTCCATATCTGGAGTTTTTTTACCAAAATAGTAAAGAGCAAGAGGTTTTGGGTTCCTATTGATGTAGTCGATTGTTTCTTGAAGATCAGAATACTCTAGAATGGGAAGAATGGGGCCAAAGATTTCTTCTTTCATGATGTCCATAGTATCATTCGTCTGGCTCAATAAGGTGGGTTCGATGTATCTGTCTGAAGAGTCATTTTTTCCTCCAAACTCCAATTTCGCACCTTTAATTAGTGCATCTTCCAGAAGGTCTTTGAGTCGCTCATAATTGGTGTCATTGACCACTCGCGCCAGATCACCTGAGTTTTCTATCCCCTCATACTTTGGGTCATACATTTTCTGAATGGTGGTTTTCAATTCCATGACCAATCTATCTTTCACCTCTTTATGCACTAATATATAATCAGGTGCGACACAAGTCTGCCCATTATTAATGAATTTTCCGCCTATCAGCTTTTCGGCTGTATCTGACAGATCTGCATCGTGCGCAACTATTGCAGGTGATTTGCCTCCCAGCTCCAAGGTGATTGAAGCTAAGTTTTTTGATGCAGCTTCCATTACAATCTTTCCTACTTTTGGACTTCCTGTAAAAAATATGTGGTCAAATGGAAGTTTTAATAGTTCTTGAGCCAATTCTACTCCGCCTCTAAATACGGCGACTTGATTAGGCTCAAACACTTCTAAAATCATTTTTTCAATTAAAATAGAAGTGTTGGGGGTCAATTCTGAGGGTTTCAGAATGGCTGGGCAACCCGCAGCGAGTGCGGAAATCAATGGTCCAATAGTCAGATTAAATGGATAATTCCATGGTCCTATGATTAAGGAGACTCCTTTTGGTTCAAAAGTGATTTTCCCTCTAGTGCCAAGCATAGACAGAGGGTTGGAAACTTTTTGAGGTTTCATCCAAGATGCCAAATGTTTTATAGCATGGTTAATCTCTGAGGTAACTGGGAAAATCTCACTTAGGTCGGTTTCTATTGGAGGCTTTTTGAAATCTTGATAAATAGCTTCTTGGATAAGCTTCTTATTCTTCAACACCCACTTTTGTAAATTTTTTAATTTTACAATACGGTCTTTAGATGTACTGTTTCGCCATTTTAAAGCAGTTTTTTTTTGTAAAGCAAAGATTTCAATTGCTGATAGCGGCATGTCAATACTAGAGTTTTTGTTTTCCATCATATCACTCGAATAGGTCATGTGTTAAAATTACTCTTTTTATAGATGTGATTTCTTTTAAAAAACACAGGCCTAGAACTACTAAACTAGATAATAGTGGGTTTAAACATTTTGAATCCGTTATTTTACTTTTGTAATCATAAAATTGCATTACAAATAATATTTTTTGCATAATGTTTGGAAAAGAAGTGCATTTAGTTGTATTTTTACGACAAAATAATTGGTATCTAATTATACCTTCAAGCTATACCATGAATAAAATGAGCTTCCTATACCAGTCCACAGTTAAAATTTGTAGCATATGAAAGCACCCTACTCAACGTATCGATCAGTTCGATCAAGTAAATTTTTATTGCTTTTTTTATTGTCCTGCGTGTTTTTAGGATTTAGCGCAAAAGCCCAGCAAATTCATGAGCTAAGCTCTTATATAGAGAAAAATGGCATAGTTGCCTCTGATCACTTCAGCGATTTACTTTATGCGAGTGTTGGAAGTGTAGATATATCTGAAGAAGAAATGATGGTCAAATCAGATGATCATCCGAAATCACTTTTTATAAAAATGTCTGACATTAATCTGTTGGAAGAAGCTCTCCAAGAATATCCAAGTGTAGAGTTTGTGCAGGTGAATGCTTCTGATAGCCAACGCGGAAAAGTCAATCTCACTTCACTGTCCTCTGATTCTAAAGTTAAATACATTCTTTTTTTCTCGACTGAACCTGTCAATCCAACATCTCTGCTGAATTCTGTAGAGGGCCTCAGCGCTGAGTCTACTATTGTAATCCTTTATCAAATTTCTCGTCCCGGGTAAAAAATTTAATTCCAGATAGTTATGGATAATTTATATAAAATTTTTAGTTCAATCAATACTATACTCACTATGGTATTGGTATTTGTGTTTGTCACTGTCTCCTCCGTGGGACTAGCGCAGAACACAAATGTTAAACCATTCAATAAAAGGGTAGGTACTCCTGCTCCTTCAAACGGAGTATTTAATCTCAGAGGAGACTTTACCATCATTGGGAATACGAGTATGACTTTGAAGTATTACAATGACAATAGAGCGAATACTAGTAACTCCATGGAATATGTGGATGTTGATGGAGATAATTCTACTCGAAATTCATCGTCATCAACGTTAGTCTTTTCTTCTCAGTCTGGGGTAGATCCCTCCTGTTCCATTGTAAAATACGCAGGTCTTTATTGGACAGGGAAATCAAGAGTAGGAGATAACAATACTTTTACAGTTAATGGTAAAGAGTTTGATAAAAGACGGGTAAAAATTAAAGGTCAAAATGATACAGGGTATACAACTTTTAATGCTACCAATACAAATATTTTGTATCCTAAAAATGAATACGATGATATTTATGTTGGCTATTATGATATTACTGATTTTGTAAAAGATAGAGGGGCGGTCGAATATACAGTTGCAGATTTGGCGTTGAGAGAAGGAACTGATAATAATACAGGCTTATTTGGACAATGGGCGATTGTCGTTGTATATGAGAACTCCAAAATGCCTTTTAGAGACATTACACTTTTTGATGGGTATTCGCACATCCGTACTCCTAATAATAATGGAAACGCACAATCAGGTATTATTCCGATTTCAGGTTTCCAAGCCGTTCAGACGGGTGATGTCAATATCAAGCTGGGAATCATGGCAGCAGAGGGTGATATAGCTTACGACGATTTTTTAGAGATTGAAAAGGGAGTTAATACCAATAGCTGGCAAAGACTAGCTCATGCCAAAACCACAACTGGTAACTTTTTAAATTCTTCTATATATACGCCTGTATTGAATTCTAGTAATCAATTGGTTGAAAATCCTAGAAATCCTAATTTGCGTAATAACACTGGGATTGACATAGCAATGTGGGATGTTCCCAACGTGAACAATTCAATTATTGGGAATAACCAATCTACCACTAATTTCAAGTATGGTACGAGCCTGGATGTGTATGCTTTATACTTTTTTGCATTTGCAGTAGACGCTTACGTCCCAGACATTGAACAGCTCAATCAAATCCAAATGATTGACGGGGTTTCAGTCACTGGGAACCCAGCCCCTACCGTTGAACCTGGACAGGAGCTGACTTACACGTTGGAAATAAGAAATAGGGGTTCTGAAGCTGTTACAAATGGTGAAATAGTTATTCCCTTGCCCTATACTGCTTCCCATGTTTCTAGTAGTTCAGTAATTAATTTTAGCCCATCTAACTCTATTGCTCCCGTATACGAATCCACAATTGGATCTACAGGTTCAATTGTTTGGAAAATCGGAAATATTCCACTTCCTGACGATCCTGATGATCTTTTAGCCACACTTACCTATACATTAAAAGCTACTGAAGATTGTTTTTTACTACAGCAGGCGAGTTGCGAAGCATTTATTTCAGTTACTGGTGCAATTAGTGGGAAAGGTATTACCTCAGGAAGAAATTTCACTGGGGTGAGTTTTATTCGAGGATTCACTACAGGTGATGTTTGTGGCGGACAGCCGATTACCGATGCTTTTATAATTCCTATAGTTGGTGCTGAGGAGTTTATTCGTGATAATTGCTCCGCTGAACCTCAAGAATTGAATTTTACATTTTGTGATATTTCTGAAGAGGAGGGAATTCCTGTTGAGGAAATAAGTGGGTCGTTTCCTCCAGGGACATTATTTTATAACAGTTCAGATATACAGACCGCAATAGAATACAATGAATATAATCCGTTTCCAGCTGAAGGTGGTATTTTTTATGGTATTCCATTAAATTCTTCTAGCTGTACGTTTCCTTTTGAAATTATTATAGTAATCGTTACAACCAATCCTGGCACTCCAACCGTAGAGAATCTTTCCTTTTGTGTAGGAGAGTCTGCTGTCGATCTTAACTCCATAGTTGAGCCAAGCAATGCAGGTGATTCAGATGAATACGACGTGTTCTTCTTTACCCAAGAAATGGGAGGTTCCGCCACGACTACACTTACACCAAATACCACAGAGGCAGGATCAACTGATTACTGGGTGGCAGAGGGCCCTACTCCACAGTGTACTGGTGATCGAGTGAAGATTACTGTTAAAGTGAATGCAATACCAACCTTTACAGTAATAAATCCAGAAGTATGTGCTCCAGAAACAGTGGATCTTAGCGCAACAGTTTCCAATGCATCAGAAGATGCTGATTTCACCTATTGGACAGATGATTTAGCTACCACCGAGGTTGCGGATGAAACTGCAGTTGGAGCTGGCACTTATTATATTAAGGCGATGACATTAGGAGGCTGCATGGTAATAAAACCAGTTACAGTGGTAGTAAATCAATCTCCAGAGGTACCAGAAGTATCGAATCTGACCCAGCCTACATGCGAAGTAGCAACGGGTACGCTGATCGTAAACGAGATTCAGGGGGTAGAATTTTCCATCGGAGGCACCTATCAGACTTCAGGAACCTTCAACGGATTAGCTGCAGGATCTTATACAGTTACGGCACGGTTTGTAGACGGCGAGTGTATCAGCAACGGAACATCAGCAGTGGTGGACGACCAGCCAGAAACCCCAGCTTCACCGGTTGTAGAAGTAACTGACCTAACCTGCTCTGAAAGCACGGGCATGATCACGATAACTCAGATTGATGGAGTAACCTATTCGATTAACGGAGATGATTATCAGGAATCGAATGAATTCACCGAAGTTATAGCAGGAACCTATACTGTGACGGTTAAAACCGAAGCTGGATGTGTCAGCAACGGAACATCAGTAACGTTGAATGATCAACCTGCTACCCCAGATGCTCCTGAACTGACAGTGGGCGATCCTACCTGTGATGCGGCTACTGTGACGGTGACGTTCACTCCGGTACAGGATGTTGACTATTCACTGGACTCAGACTTTGGCACTCTTCTTACAGAGGGCAGCTTTACAGCAAATGTGGGAAGCAACGGAACTGTATATGCGAGAGCAGCGAATACGACCTGCTCCATCGGACAGGAATATGAAGTGGGCATTGCACCTGCAACCCCAGAGGCTCCTGAACTGACAGTGGGCGATCCTACCTGTGATGCGGCTACTGTGACGGTGACGTTCACTCCGGTACAGGATGTTGAGTATTCACTGGACTCAGACTTTGGCACACTACTTACAGAGGGCAGCTTTACAGCAAATGTGGGAAGCAACGGAACGGTATATGCGAGAGCAGCGAATACGACCTGCTCCATCGGACAGGAATATGAAGTGGGCATTGTACCTGCTACCCCAGATGCTCCTGAACTGACAGTGGGCGATCCTACCTGTGATGCGGCTACGGTGACGGTAACGTTCACTCCGGTACAGGATGTTGACTATTCTCTGGACTCAGACTTTGGCACTCTTCTTACAGAGGGCAGCTTTACAGCAAATGTGGGAAGCAGCGGAACACTATATGCGAGATCACAGAATACGACCTGCTCCATCGGACAGGAATATGAAGTGGGCATTGCACCTGCTACCCCAGATGCTCCTGAACTGACAGTGGGCGATCTTACCTGTGATGCGGCTACGGTGACGGTGACGTTCACTCCGGTACAGGATGTTGACTATTCACTGGACTCAGACTTTGGCACTCTTCTTACAGAGGGCAGCTTTACAGCAAATGTGGGAAGCAACGGAACGGTATATGCGAGAGCAGCGAATACGACCTGCTCCATCGGACAGGAATATGAAGTGGGTATTGCACCTGCTACCCCAGATGCTCCTGAACTGACAGTGGGCGATCCTACCTGTGATGCGGCTACGGTGACGGTGACGTTCACTCCGGTACAGGATGTTGATTATTCACTGGACTCAGACTTTGGCACTCTTCTTACAGAGGGCAGCTTTACAGCAAATGTGGGAAGCAGCGGAACACTATATGCGAGATCACAGAATACGACCTGCTCCATCGAACAGGAATATGAAGTGGGCATTGCACCTGCTACCCCAGATGCTCCTGAACTGACAGTGGGCGATCCTACCTGTGATGCGGCTACGGTGACGGTGACGTTCACTCCGGTACAGGATGTTGACTATTCACTGGACTCAGACTTTGGCACGCTACTTACAGAGGGCAGCTTTACAGCAAATGTGGGAAGCAGCGGAACACTATATGCGAGATCACAGAATACGACCTGCTCCATCGAACAGGAATATGAAGTGGGCATTGCACCTGCAACCCCAGATGCTCCTGAACTGACAGTGGGCGATCCTACCTGTGATGCGGCTACGGTGACGGTGACGTTCACTCCGGTACAGGATGTTGACTATTCACTGGACTCAGACTTTGGCACTCTTCTTACAGAGGGCAGCTTTACAGCAAATGTGGGAAGCAGCGGAACACTATATGCGAGATCACAGAATACGACCTGCTCCATCGAACAGGAATATGAAGTGGGCATTGCACCTGCAACCCCTGAGGCTCCAGTTGCCGGTAATAATCAACAGGTCTGTGCCAGTGAAGAGATTCAAACTCTTACTGCAACAGCGACCGTAGAGAGAGATGCCATTATAGTTTGGTATGAATCTGAAACTGCAGTCGATCCAATTGAAGGGACACCAAGCTTAAATTCTATCGGATCCAAAACATATTGGGCAGAAGCAGTTTCTGAGTCAGGATGTCCTAGCGCTAGAACTCCAGTTACTTTAACAATCAACAATTGCTCATTGACGATAGTGAAGGAGGTTGACCTTACAGAGATCAGCGCACCTGCTACTTTAAATTATACGATTACTGTAACCAACACCGGAAACACCGACTTGACCAATGTGATTATTTCAGACGACCTGGCAGGAACGGCAACGCTTGAATCAGGCGACGGTGAAGATTCGGATGTATTGAACGTAGGTGAGGTTTGGGTGTACAGTGCAACGTATGCGGCGACCCAGTCAGATATCAATACTGGAACAGCCTTGGTAAACACGGCTTCGGTTGTGACCACTGAGACCCAAGAGCAGGAAGATACGGCGACTACGACGATTGACGGGG
>Ga0307487_1002196_pt1 | contig 12784 bp, 13 predicted proteins | sample CBIW12metaG_FD_203665 | JGI IMG/M metagenome (GOLD analysis project Ga0307487, IMG submission 203665) | Sea-ice brine microbial communities from Beaufort Sea near Barrow, Alaska, United States - CBIW 1.2 | ecosystem: Environmental > Aquatic > Marine > Coastal | place: USA: Alaska | collected... | reverse complement strand
CTCTTTTATCGCCTCAATAGCTACTTTAGCCTTGAAAGATGCACTGAATTTTCTTCTCGTTGTTTTCATATTGACAGGGTTAAATTACAACTTAATTTCCTGTCCTAAATTTGGGGAGTATTATAAATATTAAAAATTAATGAGGTAATAAAACACCTTGCAATTGTTTAATAAATTTTTATACACCTGAATAATAGTTTATGAATAGGTTTTTTGATTGGGAGATAATAATGTAATGTTCATTTAACAATAAAATTTTTTATTCTCTTCATCAATCCTGGCCTTATAATTTAAAACTAAATATTTCGTTTTCTCGCCACGCCATAAAGACCTGAAATCATTTGTCCTTCTTTAAAAGTAACCAACTCTGGTTTGTCAATTTTAATCAAAAATTCAATAATTGGTTTTATGATAGCTGAAAGAATTCTCCTTTTTGTTTGAGGCATAGGACTTCTTCTAACCCATAAACCAAGCATTTGTGCCATTGATGCGTGCCAACCACCAGTGGCTTTAATTTCTATTTCTTTAAATCCGGAATTGCGTAAATGCCGTTCCAATGAAAAAGGCGTATACCTGTATTCATCATGAGGAACCTCATGAAGATTCCATAAAAAGGGTACGGTAAAAAAGAAAAAGCCTTCCGGTTTCAATACTCTAATTACTTCTTTTAATACAATTTCAGGTCCAGGGCAATGTTCCAAAACCTCAGTGCCAAAAGCACATTCAAAAGTATTGTTTTCAAACGGCATTGTTTTACCGTTCCAAGTAAAATCAGGTTTTATATCAGTATCATATTCCAATGCATTTTCTATGTCTAAACCTATATAGTTGGCTACCTCACTGTTTTCTAAAATATAGTTTTTATACGGCATTTTCCCGCAACCAATATCCAACAAATCGCCTTTTAAAATAGGTAAGGTTTCCTTTAAAGCATTAAATATGGAGGTTCTTATATAATAAATATCTAGATTTTCTTTCCCTAATTTTATGTCTATAAAACGCTCTTTTCCCATGTTATTTTAACAGCTTTTTAAAAATCCTTTTTATAGAAACCCTTTTCTCTTTTACTTCTTTAAATTTCAATGAAGCATCTTTAAATTTCAATGAAGCATCTTTAAATTTAAAATCAGCATTGTGAATTAACAATGCTTTCTTGTAAGTTTCCAAAAATGGAATTAAAATTTTGTCTTCTCCATTTGCAATATTAATTATTGTGAGATTGGCAAAGTGAATAAATACAACCGGATACTCATTATTGATCAGCACTTTATTTTTCACTAATGTTCTTTGGCATTCAATCGTATTCCAATTAGAAACATTGCATCCTTTATGCTGAATCACCGCTACCTGAGAGGTAAAATAAACCGGCATAAGGTTAAGATAAGCCTGATCTACAAAAAAGCCATCCTTTTTAACCATTTTGTATGCACAAACCTCAAGCCACCAGTCTAGGATATTTACAGAATTGGTATTGCACCCAAAAAAGCCCGCATTGTAGATACCACCTGTAAACAAAATATCAAAATTTGATTTGTCGATCTTTGGATTTATAGAACGCCAATGTGGTGTAATTATAACATCAGAAATTTCTAATTTTTCAAAAAGAAAAAAAGGATCTTCATAAAAATATAGGTCAGGATCAACAAGAATTGCTTTACTCATGTTTTGTTTTGTAAGCAAAAACTTTAAAAATAATGGTTTTAAAGCCCATCTTAAAGCACTGTTTGGATCATCCTCATACTTTTTGATTGTTTGAAATGCAGCAGGGTAAGAATTCTTAATATCCTCCAGGTTAAAAATTTGTATAGATTCATAGCTTAACAAACTGCTTTTATCATCAACAACCAAAACATTAAAATTAACATCGGAATTAAATTTCCTTAAAGAATCATATATGGCTTGAGCATAAAAAAAATAATCTGATGTTATAATTGTGCAGAAACAATTCATGTTTAATTTTATAATTTTATAATTTTATATCTTAAATATCTAAATAAAAAAGTGGCATATAATTCAATGGGCATTTTTATCTTAACGGCATCCTGAAAAATAAAATACCTGCTTTTTTGCACCCATTCCTCTATTATCCATAAATATTTTTTTCTATTTAATATTCGCTCAAAAAAAGTGCTGTTATTTTCGATGATCAATGAATATTCATAAAAACGTTTGTGTTCCAGTTTAATGTCTTTAATTGTAGTTGTTGATTCCTGATGTTTCCTGTAAAAATTTAGGCTTTTCTTTGAATAGGCAACGTTACCAAATTTAAGCAATGCAATCCAAGTATACCAATCACCACAAAAAAACATGTTTATTGGAATCTTTATTTTTAAACAAGTACTTTTTTTAAATAATACTGCACTGGCATTTGGCATTACATTTCTATATCGCAAATAATTCTTTATTTCATCTTTTCCATTGTTAACATAATCTTCACTCCATTTAAAAGTGTTAAGATATTCCGCCCATTTATTTACTCCAAGCACTTTACTTTCACTATCTATATTTAAAGAACCACAATAGGCCAATACGATTTCTGGGGTTAAAAGTTGTAATAAATTTTCCAAAAAAGTGACATCACAACTATCATCGCTTTCCGCGATCCAAATATAATCTCCCTTTGCCAAATCAATACCTCTTTTCCATTGCTTAAATGGGCTTCCTGAATTTTGTTTGTTAATGATAAAATGAGAAACTTTAGGGTGATTGGCATAGGTTTCCAATACTTGCAAACTAGCATCCGTACTGCAATCATCCAATAAAATAACTTCAAAATTTTTATGGGTTTGGTTAAAAACACTTTCTAACCGCTGTTTCAAATACTTTTCGTGATTGTAATTAGGTACTATGATGCTTATTAATGATGTCATTTATAATTTAAATTTTCGTTTTATTTTAAAATAAAAGCTTTTATCATAAACTTGTTTCAATAATTTGTATTCGTTTAGTATCTGCGAAAATGCCTTTTGATATAGTTGGCTATGTTTATTTTTTATAAAAAATATGTTCTCTTCCATCATCTCTTTAGTAAACCTTTTAATCATTGAATCCTTATCTACTCTATAATTAAATGTTACTTCTTCTAAGTAGCTGAATGTATAATTGGTTGTTAAGACTCTCAGCCAAAAATCCCAATCCTCATGACCTTGATGTGGTAATGATTCATCATAAAGTCCCAAATCAATAAATAATGATTTTCTTATAATTGCACAGGCATCAATATAATTATGCTCCAACATTCTATACTTATCAAAAACTCCAACTTTCCAAGGTTCGTTTTTCTCACCAAAATACATAGCATCTCCATAAACAACGCCCACATTCACATTTTCTTGAATAATAGTTATGGCTTTTTTAGCAAATGATTTACTAATTGTATTATCTGAATCTAAGGGCAAAATAAAATTTCCTTTTGCTTCATTAATACCATAATTTCTGGCCGAACCTAAACCTCCATTCTCTTTTTTAAAATATTTAAATCTTGCATCCTTTTCAATCCATTTTAATGCAATATCTTCTAAATTATCCGGTGAACCATCATTAACCATAATGGCTTCCCAATCTTGAAAATCTTGACTAATCACAGAATCCAAAGTAGACTCCAAAGTAGATTCAGAATTGTAACAAGGAATTATTATTGATAAAATTGGGTTCACAAATAATTTTTATTATTATTTTTATTCAAAAGGTAGTGAGTATAATTATTTGGTAACAAAACCATACAGTCCTGAATACATTTGTCCATTTTTAAAAGACAAGGGTTTATTATCTTTCTTAATCAAAAACTTTAGAAATACATTTAAAAATGGTTTCACGATTTTTTTATACTTCCCGGGTAATCTATGGTCGTTCCATAAGGCCAATGATAAGGCTAAATGATAATGAGAACCTCCCAAAGGCTTAATCTCCCATAAAGAAAACTTAGATTTTTTGAAATGTTCCTCTAGTGCAAAAGGGGTAAATCTATGGTAATCATAAGGAACTTCATGAAGTGGCCAAATTCCGGGCACTGTAAAAAAGAAAACTCCTCCGGGTTTTAAAACCCTTTTAATTTCTTTTATAATAGCAGCGGTATCAAAATAATGTTCTAAAAATTCGGTAGCCAAAACAAAATCTACAGATGAATTCTCCAATGGAATATCTATCCCATTCCAATAAAAATCAGGTTTTACATCATGATGATATTCTGTGGGTTCTAGATCTATACCAATATAATCTTCAACTTTATCGGACAACAAATATTCCTTATATGGCATAACTCCACACGCTAGATCAAGTACTTTACCACTCAATTTAGGTTTCAACTCAGCAACAGCAGCTAGCAAAGACTTTCTAATAATATAAAACGAAACTGGCATTTTTTCAGGTTTCAAATCTATAAACCAATCTGTTATATATTTTTTAATGTGATTCTTCATGAACTATTTTTTTATCCTTTCTTTTAAATTAACTTCATTCGGATAATTTAATGTGTCTTTTTATATTCTCATACTGTTTAAAAATCCAAATATGAACTCTATTCAATACAAAGCAATTTCATCAATAATATCAACTGGACAATCGTTAGCAATTATAGTTTGTCAATATAAGTATTTTAGATTATCAACAGACTTTAAAGCAGAACTAAAAAGCTTCTGAACTAAATTAACAAATGGTAGAACCAAGGTTTGTATTCATATATTTATTTAATATCATTAATTTATAATAATAATACATCTTGTTCATTATTGCATTTTTTGGATATTTTAATTTTGAAACTTGAAATAGATTTTTTTTGATTTTATCAGAAACTATTATTTTCTCTTCCTGACTAAGATAAAAATAAACTTTTTTATAGAAATCCAAATATTGAATTTTAGCTTCTATTGGTTTTAATAATGACCATATGCCTTTCTCATGAATTCGATATACACTCATTATTTCATTAATACACCCTATTTTTTTATCCTGGCCCACAATCTTATATAAAGCCAGATCCCCAAAAGGCATCTTACTTAACCAGTTTGGCATGATGTTTTTATGAGGTTTTCTAAAAACAACACTGGCTGTAAGCATAAAATTAAAATGTCTTAATAATTCAATATAATAAAAAGGTGTGTTATCAAATGGTATGGGAATTTCATGTAAAACTAAACTCGCATCCTTAAGCATATAAGAACGATGAAAACATATATTATACTCCTCATTTTCCTCCAAAAAATCTACTTGTTTTTGCAATTTTAAGGGGTCTGTCCAATAATCATCCCCCTCACACATAGCAATGTATTTTCCTTTTGCTCTGGGAAAATTATATCTAATATTCATTCCTCCACCTTCAACCGAAAATTTATTTACGGTCTGAAAAACAGGTTTAACTATTTTTGGATATTTATTCTGATACTCTTTAATTATCTTAGATGTTCGATCTATAGAAGCATCATCGTTAACCAAAACTTCAAATGCGAACAGTGTTTTTTGCATCAGAAACCCATCCAAACATTTACTTATAAAAGCTTCATGATTGTATGCAAGACAACATATACTAACAACAATATTTTCTTCTGCGTTATTTTTGATATTCATATTATTCTAATATGACCATTTATAGCTAAACAAGATTATAATCTTTCAACATAACACCAACCTCTTCTTTAGAATTAAACATTAATACATCAATTATTGAAAGACCAGAGACAAAATCATTTTGAAACTGCACATATTCAGGAATTGAGCCTTGAATAAAATTGAGCTTGATGTTATTTCTGTCAAAATATTCAGGGTCATACAATTGTTGGCCGCCAATTGCATTAATATATTGATCTGCTTTCTCTTGCTCACATATGTCTACCAACCTTTCTTGACCTTTAAGAGATTGATTTTTGTAAATCAAAGAGGCTTTTTCTATTGGGGTGGATAAATTCAGATATTGATTTATTTCAATAATTGAAATAAAAATTAGATCTGAAATTTTTTTAGTTTCACTATTTATGATTTTTTCTAAAATAGGAAAAAACAAAGAATAATAAGGAGAATTTTTGTAGTTCTGGCTAACCGTCTTTATTAATTTAATTTTCCATTTCGTATTATCATCAATAAATAATTCATTGATGGCTCTAAATGAGCTAGATTGTTGTAACGGAACAGTGAAACGCCCCCTTGTATTATTAATTAATAATGAATTTCTATTTATCCAACCCCCTTTTTTGAAATTTACATCATCAAGCAGAATAAATTTATCAACAGCATTTATTAATTGGAAGTAACCTATATATGGAAATAAATAAGGTTGCATAATTCCTATTTTCATGGAACTAACTTTAATTAATTGATCTTATCACTTTAGCGGGGGTACCAACAAGCACTTTGTTAGTTTCCTTAATGTTTTTTATAACACTTGCGCCTAGACCTATAATATTATTTTCATTTATTGAAAGTGATCCAGATACGGTAGTGTTTTGTCCAAAAAATACATTATCATTTATATGAACTGAACTACCAATACAAACATGAGTAGCCATAAAGACATGATTTCCTAAGTATGTATCGTGACCAATTGTTGTTAAAGAACTTAAGGTACAATGGTTTCCAATTACAGTATTTGCATGCACTGCGCAGTTCGCAAATATGACAGATCCATGACCTATCCTTGCGCTTTTAGATACATAGGCCGAGGGATGAATAAATGTAAACCATTTTTCATTTGGGATATTATAAGATTTAACTAACAGAGCACGTTCCTTCATTTTTTCCTGATGGTTCATTTGAAATATAAATTTCACATCTTCAAATTTGCCGTATTTAATCATTAGATCAGTTGTTTTACAAAGTAACGGAAACCCATTGATAAATTCACCAAATGATTCATCATCAAATGCAAAACCCAAACACTCTATTTTCTCACCATACCTTTTTTCAGCATCATAGATTCCTTCGGCAATATTTATAGCCGTTCCTTTACCTCCAATAATAATTATCTTCGTTTTTCCCATTATTTTTTCTTGAAGGCAGGAATTCCTAAATAAGTCGAATTGGCCTCACAATCCTTATTTACAAAGCTCATTGCCCCGATTACAACATAATCTCCAATCGATATCCCATGCTGTAAAACCGCATTAGTACCAATAAAACAATTTTCACCAACCTGAGCACCTCCTATTGGATTTTTTTTGCTGTCCAAATTATTAGTCATAACTCTCGGACTAACATAAGTATTATTTCCTAATTTTAATCCTCTTGCAAGAATCGTATCGTATCTAACAGTGACATTATTACCAACAATGCAATTTCCCGAAGAAGAAACTCTGGAATCTATATAACAATCATTACCTATAACCGTTCCCTTTCGCAATTCCACAAAATCCATTATTGTTGTATTATTTCCTATTTTAACTCCATCTTTGATTACACAAAAATTTCCTATACTAACATTTTCCCCTATTTCTGCTCCGGGATAAACTAAAGAAAATTTACCAATCGAAAAGTGGACATTTTCCGTGCTTTTGTTTAATTCTGAAGGTTTTTTTTTCATAAGATTTTATTTAATTAAAGGCACTTTGCACCTTCATGAGCTCTTTTTCAGTTAAATCGAAATAAATAGGAAGACATAATATCCTTTTTGAAACCGATTCTGCCAAGAGCATTTCAGATTTTAGTAAATAACTTAAATTGTTTAAACTTGGGTAAAAATACCTTCTAGGAAAGATCTCTTTCTCATTTAATGCCTCTTTTACCTTTAAAAGCTGAGATTCATTTTCAAAAATCACCGGGAAATAACTGTAGTTCCAAGTGGTGCCTTCTCTAATTTTAATTTTTTGAACCCCTGAAAAATCGAGATTTTCATTATAAAAGTCGATCACTTTCTTACGCTCTATTAAAATGGACTCCATATAGGGTAAGACAGCTAAACCCATAGCCGCTTGTAATTCACTCATTTTGGCATTGATGCCTAGTCCGCTAAAATCTTCTTGTCCTTTATGCCCGAAATTATGCATTTGAAAACATCGCTCATGAAGCGGTTTAGTGTTTGCAAAAATAGCTCCGCCTTCACCCGTATGGAATAGTTTGGTTGCATGAAAACTACAAGTACTTATGTCTCCATAATTAAATATAGACTGCCCTTTATAGTTCACGCCAAAACAATGGGCAGCATCGTAAATAACTTTTAAATTATGTTTCCTTGCTATTACTTCAATAGCATCAATATTACATGGGTTGCCAAAAACATGAGTTGCTAAAATGGCTGAAGTTTTTTTGGTAATAGCTGCTTCAATCTTATTTTCGTCTATAGTTAGGTAATCTGGATGGATATCTACAAATATTGGGGTACAACCTTCCCATACAATACTGGAAGTGGTGGCCACATAGGAAAAAGGAGTTGTAATGATCTCTCCATCTAGTTTTAGCGCTTTTATCGCGATTTGCAAGGGTAACGTGCCATTGGTAGTTGCGATTATATGTTTTACCCCTAAATAATTTTTTAGTTTTTCTTCCAATTCCTGTACCAAAACACCCCTGTTGGTGATCCATCCGGCACCCCAAGCACAGCTTAAAATAGCTTGATACTCTGCTTGAGGTGGTAAAAAGGTTTTGGTTACGTTAATCATATTATATATTAATATACTTTACATTCTGATTCAAGTTCAATTGGAACCCACATTTGATTGTTACTCTCCACATGAAAAGTAATTAAATTATTTATTCTTAACAGGGGTGATTTACTCTCATAATCCATAACACCCAAATCAAAAGAATACAATCCCAAAGAAAACAAGATATTTTTTATCGTAATCTCATACTGTATTGTATTCGAATTTATTCCCGTTTTGACTTCATTTGCAATACAACCGGCAATAGGTCTTTGTTCTTTATCCCTAAACTCGAGATAAACACGTGGAGCAAATGGCATCTCTTTGAGAATTGTAAAACAAAGATGTATTACCAAATCCTCCCCTCTTTTTATTTGTACTTTCTCCTTGGCATTATTGATGTCAAATGATTCGAGTTTTAAAGAACCATCGTCAAACAAGATACCTGTTTCCGAAGTAGTAAATTTATTATAATACAATCCAATACCTTTGACAATATCGTATCCTTTATAATCGGATTTCCCTCTCTCCATCAAAATAACCTGATTACAAATTCTAGCAACCATAGGCATACTATGTGATACAAATACAATGGCTGTATTTGGCAAAATGGTATCAATTGTTTTAAAGCATTTGAGCACAAAACCCAAATCCCCAACTGCCAAAACTTCATCAATAATCAATACATCAGGTTCCATTTGTGCCGCTACGGCAAAGCCCAAACGCACTTTCATCCCGGAACTGTAATTTTGCACCGGCATATCTATAAACTCCCTTATTTCGGCAAAATCTATAATTTCTTCTACTTTGTCGTTAATTTCCTTCTTTGTGAAACCCAGAACAGCCCCATTGTTATAAATATTTTCTCTCCCGCTCATAATAGGGTTAAAACCGGCACCAAGTTCAATCAATGCACTAACCTTTCCTTTAATGGTAACCTTTCCTTCATCTGGCCTTATAAGTCCATTTAAAATCTTTAACAGGGTGGATTTACCCGCGCCATTATGCCCAATAAGCCCAAGGCATTCTCCACGCCGCAGTTCAAAATTGATGTCTTTTACCGCCCAGAATTCCTTTTCACGTAAAACTGCCGCCTTATTATTTCTGCCAAAATTAGCAAAAAGGTCCTGCACTCCATACTTAAGACTGGTCTTGAGGTCCTTGCTGAATTTTTTGGAAACCCCTTCTGCCTTTACTAATACTTCTTTTTCTTCCATGGTTAGGCACTTCTTTCTACAATTATAGGAATAGAGACTCTGTAGGACACCAAACCTATAAAGAAAAGCGGGATGCACAGTAACAAAACAACTAAATAATATCCAAGATACTCTGGTGTAGCTCCAGTGATCATATCCCTACTTGTTAAAATAATAGGCGTCATAGGATTTAATTGCATCACGGTCCGCATAATCCCTTCTTCCGGTATTGTATATAGCACAGGCGTTATAAACATTAAGAACCTAAACCCAATTGAAATTATTTTAGACACATCTGTATAAAGCATCCCAATAGGTGTTATAAATAAACCGATGGTCGTACCAAACAAAAGTGCTCCAAAAATCGCAAAAGGGAGCAGCAAAAGGCTCCAGTGAAAACCCAGTCCAAACAAAAACACAAAAACCACAAGAAAAGCAATTTTTATTGCCGAGTTAAACAACAACTTATAAATCCCGGAGATAATCAAAGCCTCTTTAGGAAAGTTTATCTTGCTAAGCAAGCCTCGAGCACTGGAAGTACTTTGGGAGGGAGAATTAATGGCTTCGGTTATTATGGACCAAAGTAAAGTCCCTGAAAAAACATAAATAGGATATGGAATTCCAGTATCGCTAACTTGTACGGTTCCAGATAGATTTAAAAATATCCAAACTGCAGCCGTCAACAATGGGGTTATAAAAGCCCACAGAATTCCAAAGTAAGATTGCCGGTACTGGGCCTTAATATCACGCTCTGCCAACTGTCTGGCTAAAAATCGCGATTCCCAGATATCTTTCAAACTTTCTTTTAAAAGTTTTGGGATATTCGTATTATTTTCTTTTTGGTATATTTTTGTTTCTAATTGCATTTTTTTTAATTAACCTATTTGGTGGATTCCCGGTCAAATTTATCAAGTTTTAACGTTGGTAAATATATGGAATTGTGTGGGAAAATGGAAATTGTTGCAGGTCTTCCTGAGGGATCATGGATAAGGGATGAGTTGGTTGATTCGTCATGCTGAACCTGCCTACCACCACGCAAGCTTGGTTCAGCATCTTTTGCTCTTGAACCAGAACAATATTGAGAGGGATTTTTCATGAGATCCTGAAATCGAAGATTCACGAACTTCTAAAAACAATAAAAATAGTGAGTAAATGAGCCTGTCCGGTAGGCAGGCTCGGGATTATTTTCCGGGAAGTATTTTTCAATGAATCCTGAAATACCCTTTCTGTGTTTCGACACTAGCCAACGGTTATTAATGACGCGAATTCAAACTTATTCTATATAGTGTTTTAACATAAGCTAATTGATTTAGTACACTTTTAAATAAATTTTCAACTCGTTTTTTTACTTTCATCAGGTATGGATTTTTTACTCAAATGTTTTTTCCCTGGATGGCAGGTTGGATACATTATTGCGAAGCGATAGCCCCGGAAATTTTACATTCATAAAATTCCCCCTTAGGAGCCTGTCCCGAATTTATTTCGGGAGGTTAGGGGGCTAAATGGGCAAACCCTCATCAATCCCTCTTGCAATTCGGTTATTTTAACTTTTTCAGGTAGATTTGGAAGGTTCTCGATCAAATCTTCCAATTCTTCAACTGACTTTATTCCGGTCAAAAATTCCGGTTTGTAAACACTTAATCCTACAGATTCCAGATAATCCAAGTATTTAATTCCATCACCAAAGATTTTATCGGAAAACTCCACCCAAATACTCGGAATTTCATAAGCGTGAGAAACTATCACCCCGTGCAAAGAGGAAGAAATTGTTTTTTCACAACTCAATATTTCCCGGGTAACTTCTTCCACATCCAGCGTCATAAGGTCAATCACCCGGATCTCAGGATCATTTTTATATAATTCTGAAATTAATTTAAAATCGTGATAATGCGGAATAATCCCTAATTTGTATTTTTTCTCCACTTCGGGATGATAATATTTTGGAAGTAACAATGCAGGATCCCCATAAACTTCGGGGCACTCATAACCAAGGTCCAATAAAAAATTTCTTGTTCGGGGTCCGCGAACGGCCCTGTAATCTGCTTTTGTAATATTTTGTTCCTTATCAATAATTCCGCTCCCCCACACAATACTGTCTTTTGAAGCGTGGTGAATAACACTTCCTATAGTGACATAATTTGTTTTATCCCATTTATACCAGGGCTGTTTTTTAGGGTGAACCCACTTTACTTTCTTTCCAGAAATTTTCTCCACCAAATATTTGGAAAGCAGATCTCCATAATTTTCCTTTTTCTTAAAGATGAATTTTATCTCGCTCCAGTAAAATAAAGGAATTTTTTTATGTTGGGACATTGATAGAAGTACGAAGTTAGAAGTACGAAGTTAGAAGTTTTTTTGGAATTAGCGATTCGTTTCTTGAAAGGGATTCGTTAATTCGACCCCCTCTTCTCCCAGTTCCCTTTGTGATCCTTCGTGCCTTTCTGTCTTCGAGGCAATAAAGACAATATTATTGCTCGAGAGTTCCTGCCACTAAGGCTTTAAGACCCAAAGTTGCACTAAAAAAAATCATTTTTCTTTCAACCAACTTTCAACCAACTTTTAACATTGACGTTGAACCCTAAAAAGCGAACGCCAAACAATTTCCTTATATTTGAACTATAAAGAGAAAATGTTTTAATCGGGAATGTTTTCCTAAGTTGGAAAATTCCCTTCCCAAGGCTTCTGAGGATAAAAAAAACAGAAAACGCTAAACAATGTTAATAGTTTCAAACTACCACTACATACGCGAGGATTTCACGGCAAAGCATCCCAGTATTTTTGGTTTGACGCCAAAGCAGTTTCGGCTGCAAATGGAAGAACTTTCGAAAGCGGGCAGATTTATTTCCCAAAAGGATTTGCTGGAATTCAGATATAAAAAATTTAATAAAAATTACATCCTCATCACTTTTGACGACGGACTTAAAGAACAGTATGAACTCGCTAAACCCATTCTGGATGCTATGGGGATCCCGTTCATTTTTTTTATAAACACCGCCAATTTTGATGAAAGAAAGGTTTCCCTGG
>Ga0307487_1002195_pt1 | contig 12786 bp, 7 predicted proteins | sample CBIW12metaG_FD_203665 | JGI IMG/M metagenome (GOLD analysis project Ga0307487, IMG submission 203665) | Sea-ice brine microbial communities from Beaufort Sea near Barrow, Alaska, United States - CBIW 1.2 | ecosystem: Environmental > Aquatic > Marine > Coastal | place: USA: Alaska | collected... | reverse complement strand
CCGGTAGGCTTTTTCACCTTGCTCGCGAAACACACGGTCGGAATCGGACAAATCAAACAGGGCGCTGGACGCCACCGCAATAACTAGCTTTTGTTCGATGGGGTAGGACATCGGCAGGGTGTTCCTCTTTTTGGCAGGTATCCGGGTCCAGATTTCTACGGCTTAAGATTATAGTGGTATTGTGCGACACCGCAGGTCGCATTAAAAATGCTCCACTATTAATAATTTTATCGTCGAAGCCAGACAAGGAGTTACCCGATGTCGAACGCCGTTGTCCGTTACCTCACCATGCTGCGAATGGTACCGCGCTTTCCCTGGGCTACCACCACGAAGCTGGCAGGGATACACCTAAGTCCCGCGAGGAAGTTCTGAAATCTATGGGCTATCGCAATCCCACTTCTAACAACCATCAACGTCTGCGAAATGTCCTGAATTGCTCTGATTCCGGGTTAAGTAGCGGCAGCTACGCCTTCAAGCTTTGCAATGAAGTTTTTTACGAGTTCTAGGCAACGTAACTGGCACGAAGTCGAGCTTGGCGCATGGGCAAATCACCCGTGTGAAAAAAATGGCTCAGAGACGCGAAAAATAGCGTTACTTGGGCTTTTCAAATGGGTTCGACGTTTACCCCTCGACAGGCGACTGAATCGCGCTCAAGGTATGGTTCGGTTACATGTGTATGAAACCGGCGGCAACCTTGGCATCTGAGGCTACATCAATCAGTATTCGTTTTACTTCAAGAGAACGCCGCCTCCCTCTTGGCGCTCAGTCGCGCAGTGATTGGGAAGCTAGATGGCCACGTTATGAACTAACCAAGCCCAAGCCGTGAGCTTGCCGTGATTACCAAACTGGAAATCAGCCGTAAAAAGAAAGTGAGCGACATACGACCTGATTTGTGATGTTTACGGTTACGAAGCGGAGCTTAAATAGCTGCTAACTAAAATGGATTACTGAGAAAACGACGGTATTGCGTAGAGAAGTTGATCTCTCACATTGAAGATGGATAGGTTTTTGAGTCGACTATGGAAAAATGTCTAAGTATGTCTCCTCCGATACGGGAAGTTGACGCAACTCCCTACGCGGCCGCCTTGATTGAAGGGCACAGGGATTTTGGGTACAACCTCGAAACCGCGTTGGCTGATGTCATTGATAACTCAATATCTGCTGGTGCCAGAACTATTCAGTTAATCGCAAAAACCGCAATCGACGAGCCTGTAATTGTTGTGGCTGATGATGGTTGTGGAATGACCGAAACAGAATTGGTAGATGCGATGCGTCTTGGTTCAAAAAATCCCAAAGACGAGAGGGCCAGAGATGATTTGGGACGTTTTGGGCTGGGCCTCAAAAGCGCCAGTTTCTCTCAGTGCAGGAGCTTAACCGTTATTACTCGCCGGAGATCGCACGACTCATGCGCGCGTTGGGATCTTGATCGTGTGGCTAGACGCAACGACTGGTCATTAGAGCTAATTGATCATCACGAAAAAATTGTTGGCCATGAGTTATTGCAAAAGAAAGGGACAGTTGTTGTATGGGAAAAGCTTGATCGTTTGACAGACGGATTTGGAGGGGATCGTTCGAAGCGAGTTGAATACATGAATGCTGAACTTGCGCGGGCAGAGCGGCACTTGAGACTGGTGTTTCACCGTTTCTTGGAAGGACGGAAGCCTAAACTTAATCTTTTTCTCAACGGCCGAGCGCTCAAGCCTATAGACCCTATGGCTGCATCCCACCCCTCTACTCAAAAAGACCCTGAGGAGGTTCTCCCAATCAGTAACGGTGAAGTTCGCATTCGTTGCCACACGCTGCCTCACCACAAAAAGATGTCACGTGAAGAATGGGAGGAGGTAGGCGGGCCCGAAGGCCATCTCAAATCCCAAGGGCTGTATATCTACCGTGAGAACCGACTCATTATCGCTGGCGGCTGGCTTGGTCTTGCCCGTCAAGCTGAGCTCACAAAGCTTTGCCGGATAGCAGTCGATATTCCTAATACGATGGATGCGGAGTGGAAAATTGATGTCAAGAAAGCCTCAGCCCAACTACCGCCAATTGTAAGAGAGCGACTAAAAAAAGTTGTTGAACGTTTTGTGGGGACATCAAAGCGAACTTATCGCAGTCGTGGCCAGAAGTTAGTTGATGAAACGAAAAGTCCCATATGGAGCAGAATCCAAATAGGTGGTCAGATTACCTTTCGACCGAATCTGGAGCATCCAGTATTCAAAGCATATGCAGAAAGCCTTCCGGATGATTTACGCGAAGGTTTTAATCGTTGTTTGCGTCTTGTTGGATCGGGTCTGCCGGTCGACGCACTGCATGCTGAACTTGTTGGGAATGCCGAGATGGTTGTCGCGGACGAAGCCTCCGAGGCCGATCTGAGGCAAATAATTTGTGCGATGGCTGATGCACTTGTCGCAAATGGCTTAGAGACTGACGCTCTTTCCGGTACTTTACAAAGTCATCCTTTCCTGAGAGAAAACTGGTATGCAGCCAAGCAGTTAATTGACGACTATTTAAGTGGGAAAGATATATGAGCAGCATTAGTTACAACCAGTTGATGAATGTAGTTGAGTCAGCATTGTTCAATCAGCCACGAAAAACTGAAGATGAGCTACGCAATTTAATTAGAGCGCTTGCGAATGCTATCGCCCCGGGTATGCAAGCTGGTGAAATGGAAGAATTGGCTCGAGAGGTTGAGGAAAAGCAAGGCATCAAGGCCGGGCTAGGTGCAGTGGTAGATAGCGATGATTTTGAACCTTGGCTAGATGATGCTAAGGCAGATATAGAGCCCTTCTATTGGAATCGATATCAAAAGCTGTTGTTGCAGAATGGATTGCCCAGGGATGTAGTTACGTCAACTGATAAAGTGACGGATAAGATTCTTGGGCGCCTAGGTGACCCTCAAAAGCAGGTACCTTGGGACAGGCGTGGCATGGTTGTGGGACACGTTCAAAGCGGGAAAACTGCAAACTATACTGGGCTCATTTGTAAAGCAGCTGATGCAGGGTATCGGCTGATTATCGTGATTGCGGGCATTCATAATAATTTAAGAAATCAAACACAAGCCAGGATTGATGAGGGATTCGTCGGTCGGGATACTGGCAGAGCGCAAGATAAGAAAAATGGAAATGCACGCCACATTATTGGTGTCGGCCATTTTGATTCAAATAGAACGCCAGTGAGTTTGACGAACACGCTCAGAGACTTTAATAAAGCAACAGCGTCAACCAATACCAGTGAAATAGACTCATATAAAGTCCCGGTTGTGCTGGTTATTAAAAAGAATTATCGAACGCTTGCTAATCTACTTGACTGGCTTCGTGATAATAGCACTAGGGGTGATCGCGACATGATCGATCAGCCGATGCTGCTTATTGATGATGAAGCTGATAACGCATCAATAAATACTGGATATGAAAAAAAGCTGATTACTAAGATAAATAGTCAGATTCGTGACCTGTTGAGCATTTTTCATCGGAGCTGCTATGTGGGTTACACCGCGACACCTTTTGCTAATATTTTCATAGACCCGGAGCAAGAGCATGAAATGTATAATGAAGACTTATTTCCGCGAGACTTTATTATAGGGCTTGATGCACCAACAAATTATTTCGGCCCAGCTAAAATATTTGTTGATGGCTTGCCAGACGATGGTGAGCCAACTTGGCTTCGTTTTATCACTGATAATGAGGATATTTTTCCTTTAAAACACAAGATTGATCAGGAACTGGATAACTTGCCTGATTCGTTGCAAAAAGCTGTTTGGGCTTTTTTAGTCGCGCGAACTATCCGAAATCTTCGAGGTCAAGCAGCTTCGCATTGCTCAATGCTTGTGAATGCAAGCCGTTTTACTAATGTGCAGGGAAAACTAAGGAATCGCATTCACGAAGCCTTGGAGCGTGTAAAAAACGCTGTGAGAATCAATGCAGCGCGAGGAATTGAAGCACTTGATGATCCAGAAATTCATGGACTTTACCAAGTTTGGTTACACGAATATTCAGAGGCTGAGACGAACTGGGCACTTATTCAACAGAATCTACTTGAGGCAATTGCTGCTGCCAAGGTAGTTGAAGTTAACAGCAGGGCAAATGATCTGGATTACTCGCAGGGTGGAGAGAGAGGACAGACCGTTGTCGCTGTTGGTGGGTTTTCGTTATCGCGAGGCCTGACGCTCGAAGGGCTAACTGTAACCTGGTTTCTCAGAAACACTATGATGTATGACACATTAATGCAAATGGGCCGCTGGTTCGGTTATAGAGGTGGCTATGAGGATTTATGCCGTATCTGGATGCCACCAGAAGCAATTGATTGGTATGCCTTTATAGCAAATGCTTCTGAAGAACTTCACGAAGAGCTAATTACTATGGAAAAGGCTAAAGCAACACCTAGGATGTTTGGTCTTGCCGTTAGGAGTCATCCTGCCTCTCTACTTGTCACGGCTAGAAACAAGATGGGGTCTGGAAAGAAAGTTATTACAATGGTCGGACTTTCAAATAAGTTCGTAGAGACCGCAAAAGTTAGCATAAAAACAAACGATTTATCCAGCAATAAAGAAATAGCCAAAAATTTTGTGAAATCTTTAAAAGACTACCGGCCTTATAGTGAGATGACGGAATGGGGGTATTTATGGAAAAATATTCCGTTGAAGTATATTGATGACTTTTTAGTAGGATGGAGAAATGCGGAACAAAGTATTACTACAGAAACCGGCCCCCTCCGTAAATATATTCAGCCTCGTAAAGAAGATGAACTGAAAACTTGGGATGTATTGATAACGTCAAAAAAATCCGGCGAAGCAGTTTCGTCTTTGGGTTTGCCCGTAGTGCCTGCTGAGCGGAAAGTTAGCGTTGGGGATCGAAAATACTCGTACATGTCCTTTAGTGGCAAGGGGATGCGCTTGGCCTCCAGGGGTATTGAAAAAGCAGGCCTGGGTCCGGAAGAAGCCGCCCATGTAGAAAAGCAGTACCGTGAAGACCCAACAAGGGATCAGAGCGCGCCTGTAAATTATCCTGACAGGATTTACAGGAAAATCAGAACTAAAGGCCTTTTTATCCTTCACTTGGTCCAGCCGAAAACGCCCGCTGACGATAAAAATGAGAAGAATAGCGATCTCATCCCTAGAAGCCCCGTGGTTGGCTGGGGTATTAGTTTGCCTCCGTCATCCCGCCCAGCAGAAAAAATTGAGTATGTAGTGAACACGGTCAGGTTTGGAGAGTTGTTTGGCGAAGAGGATGAAGACGAAGATCAGGGGTCAGAAGATGAACGCATCTGACCCATGGTTCAAACTAACTGAAGGCGAGGCCCGGCGCGTAAACGCTGGAGGTCAATTCGATTTTTTTTGGATAGTGCTTGAGCTGGGTATGCCTGGGTTAATGCTCAAATTATCGCAATGGCCAGATCCACTTCCGCAACTCCCCAAGTTGAAGAACCTATCGGTTGCTTTTCGAACAGCTGGCTCGGTCCCGGCACTTGTCCTTGCTCTAAAAGAGCGGAGCCAAACCGAAGTTTTTGAAACGCTTTGTCGTGACGTTGTCGCAGCGGGTGAGGCTGGAGCTAAAACAGGCGACATCCTGCATAGAACTATACAGCGGACTCGGCGATGGCATCACCTCCTAAGGGGCGGTCATAAAGCTGGCCTATCTGTTGAAGAGCAGCGAGGGCTGGTAGGCGAACTAGCTTTTTTTAGACAGGTAGCGTTGGGGTTGGGGCCAGAGACTGCCATTGAGGCTTGGATGGGGCCATCGGGGGCAAGCAAAGACTTTGAGTTCATCGGAACATGCGTGGAAGTGAAGGCTCGTCGGGTTGCAGCTAAGCCATTTGTGTCTATTTCTTCCGCGGAACAGTTGGCAGACGTAGAGGGATGTAGAGTATTTCTGAATGTTGTTAATGTCGGATCGGCGGTTTCGCCGGACGGGTTCAGCTTGCACGACCATGTAGCGATTACTGAGCAGCTTTTTTCCGAAGCTGTAGTGGCGTTCGACGCGTTGGAAGAAGCTCTCTACTTATCCGGTTACGATGCTGACAATGACTATAACAATCGGCGCTGGCAGCTAGGCGAAGAAAAATCTTATGAGGTAAAGGACGGCTTTCCTCGCATAGGGCTTCCGCTTCCTGTTGGCATAGGGATGGTAAAATATGCACTGTCCCTCGATGCTGTTTCGGAATTTGAAACTGATAGTGACCTTATACAAGTGATCAAGGATGGCCTTATCAATGGATGAGCTAAAAGACTTTCATCAGCAATTGATTGCTGATGTACAAGGTGACGCAGATGTAATGGGGCTTGTGACAGTTGAGGCTTTTTTTGAGAAGGCTGCAGAGCTTTTGTCAGAAGCCGGGGAAATCGATGAAGCGAACAGAGCCTATTTTGAGGGGAAATATTCGTCCCACCAACTGCAAGTAGATGGTTACGGTGGTGACCCTGCAGAAAACTCAGAAGTTCTCACTCTCATTTTGTGTGACTTCGCATTAAGTGATGACGTTCGGGTTGTTAACAAGGGGTACATTGAGCGGCTTCAAAAAAAGCTATATCGATTTTTAACACTTAGTTTGAATGCCAACTTTCGGGAGGGCCTGGAAGAAACGAGTGCAGGTTTCGGATTGGCAGATCTCATATGTACAAGATGGAAATTAATAGAAAAAATAAAACTAATTATTGTAACTAATGGCAATTTTAGTGCTCGCTCAGACGCAGAAAGTCTCGATGCCCTTGATGGTAAAAGAATCACACTTAGTGTGTGGGACCTCAAACGGTTGAAGCAATTTATGGATCAAGGCCAAGCGAGGGCAGATCTTGTTATTGATTTCGAGAATGATTTTGGAGGTGGTATCCCGTTACTTAGGGCTTCTGGGGTAGACGGGGCGCTTGAAAGTTACTTGGCAGTAATACCGGGCGAACAATTGGCTGCCATCTATGAAAAATGGGGGCCGCGTTTGCTTGAGGCGAACGTCAGAAGTTTTTTACAAGCTAGGGGGAAAGTAAATCAAGGCATCAGAAATACAATACGAGATGAGCCTCAGATGTTTTTTTCCTATAATAATGGATTGAGCGCTACTGCTGATGGAATTGAACTCAGACAATCTAAAATAGGCCTGGAATTAGTGCGCGCAGACAATCTGCAGATTGTAAACGGGGGGCAGACCACGGCCTCCCTGCATGCCGCAAGAAAAACGCTCGAAGAACAGCTTGATCAGATTCACGTTCAAATGAAGCTCACGATTGTTCCTCGTTCCCAGTCAGAAGAGGTGGTGCCTCGAATTTCGGAATATGCAAATAGCCAAAATAAAGTTAATGCTGCTGATTTTTTTGCAAACCACCCTTTCCATATACGAATTGAAGAGTTGTCTCGTCGCATACTTGCTCCAGCTGGAGAGGGTGGTTATCGAGAAACAAAATGGTTCTATGAGCGAGCTAGAGGGCAGTATGCTGATGAAAGGGGGCGCCGAACCCAAACCGAGAAAAAGAAATTTGATGCTGAGTTTCCTCGATCTCAGTTCTTTACAAAAACTGATCTCGCCAAGTATGAAAATACAATTGATGGTTTACCACATGTAGTAAGTCGGGGTGCGCAGAAAAATTTTGCGGAGTTCGCCAAAAATATTGGAAAGCGGTGGGGCAAGGATGGGAGTGGATTTAATGAACTTTGGTTTAAGAGGTTAGTAGCGAAAACGATTTTATTCCGAGCTATGGAAAAACTAGTCTCCAGCGCTGATTGGTATGAGGGCGGTTATCGAGCGAATATAGTTACATATGGTATAGCGAAGGTTTGCTTTGATGCCAGTCAGCACAAAAAATTTATTGACTTTGATTTAATTTGGAAAAGTCAAAAAGTATCTCAAGTTTTAGAGTCTGCGCTACTCTCTGCAGCAGAAGTTGCTCAAACCGTGATAAATAATCCGCCACAGGGCGTTCGAAACTCAAGTGAATGGGCTAAGAAAGAAATTTGCTGGAAGTGGTTATGTGAAAAAAATATTGAATACCCGGGTAAAGTCGATCGGGTAATAATTTCAGCTGACTCTGCCAATAGCCGTGTGAAGGAAGCTAAAGCAGATGTTGTTCTCGATCAAAATGTTCATGCAGAAATAGAGGTGCATCGGTTAGGCAAGCAATTTTGGATGAGTGCCCATAGTTGGGCTCGTGAAAGAGAAACTTTAACTCCTAAAGAACTGGGTGTGCTTGAAACGTGCGCAGCAATTCCGAGAAAAATGCCTTCTGAAAAACAGTGTATTATTGCTTTATCTGCTCTTAAAAGACTTAAAGAAAAAGGGTTTTTGGCATAACTGCTTAAGCTGAGTGGTGTGCCTGCCGAGGAACTATAGCTTAAGCAATATATTATAACAATATGCCTCAGTACGCGGCCGATGGACGCCACTGTGTTTCGTATTGAGGCTGTAGAAAAAGGTAGGCGGCATTTGCTGATCTAAAGCCGGTCAATAAATGATCTTAGATGGCGGCTATTCTCAAAACTTAGAAGACTTATCACCGAAAGAACAGCTGGATTGTAGGTAGTAGGGGCACCACCAAAAAATCTAGGTTTTTGCAGTCTCGTTACTTGACCACGTTACCTTCCTTCAATAGCTACTATGAAAGTTGATATATAAATATGAGAATTGAAGTAGAAAAGTTCAAAAAAATAAAAGAAGCTTTTGTTGTCTTGGCGCCTCTAAATATTTTTATAGGTACAAATAATTCAGGTAAAAGTAGTTTTATTCAAGGGATACAGTTTGCTGTTTCTAGTTGCCAAACCTTAAAGATGAAAGATGGAAGTTGGGTAAAAAATAAGACAAAAACGCTTTCTCTTGATTCTACTGAATATTTATACGCGCCCACGAGTGATATTTCATACCTATTTCATGGGAAACGTCTTGCTGGTGCCCGTAAGCGAGAAGACAGGGAGTGGATAAAGTTTAGAATAGTCGATGGCGATGATGAAGCAACGGTGAAAATTTCTAGAGGTAAAAACGGCGGTTTTACCACAATGCTTACAGGTAAAGCGTTGGGAGACAAACTGAGTGATGTTGAATATCCATTTTGCGTATATGTGCCTGGTATAGCGGGAATTCCAGTGTTAGAGAAATATGAGGTGCCCATAGCTGTCAAAAAATCGGCCACACGTGGTGATAGTAATAATTACTTGAGAAATATTTTATACACTATAAGTAATGACCCGATTAAGTGGTCAAGCTTCAAAGAATCTGTAAATGCCATTTATAGCGATGTTGATTTAATTGTAAATTTTAATGAGCATGTGTCTGAATATTTATTTGTGTATATTTTGAATGGTGGAATTACTTTGCCACTGGATTCAGTGGGTACGGGTTTACTTCAAGTTATTCAAATATTTGCTTATATTGAGTATTTTTCCCCAAAAATAATACTTTTAGATGAACCTGATTCTCATATTCACCCAACCAAACAAAAATTACTGTCTAAGGAACTAGTCAAAAGAACAGACAATAATCCAGAATTAAAAGTCGTTTTTTCAACGCATTCAAGATATATCCTAGAAGCCCTTGAGGGCAAAGCTAAAGTATTTCACTTTCAAAACGGTCATGCACTTCCTGACATCAAAGGAAGTAATATATTGCTTGACATTGGAGCGGCGGATGCGGACTATTTGTTTTCAAAAAAGAATTTAAAGTACATAATTCTTACCGAAGATAAGGTGGATAATGTCACTTCAAAGAAGGAGTTTCTCAAGAAATTTTTAATTGCAAATGGTTTAGCTGAAAGTGAATTTGTACTTCATTCATATGAAGGTTGTAAAAAAATTGAGTTTGCAAGAATACTTCAAGGCTTTGTTCAAAAACAAATACCAACTGCTAAAGTAATTGTTCATTTAGACAGGGATCAAAAAATAGATAATGATCGCGAGCTTATAAAGCTTATAAGAGATTGTGAAAGTAGAAGAATTATTTTCTTTTTAACAAAATATCAAGAAGTTGAATCCTACTTTTGCAGACCCAGACATATTAGCAAAACATTTAACATTCCAATAGAGGCTGCAGAAGCAAAATACCAGAGTTTTATTGAAGATCTCGAGGAGGAGACAAAGAGAAAGTTAACTAATTTCATTTTAAGAGAGAGGGTAGAATTAAGTCAAAATAAAAATGGTCAAACAGATATAGGTATTGTAAATAATCTTGTGAATGAGTGGTATGGGAAATATAAATATGAACTTACTCCAGGAAAAGAGCTTTTGGGTAAAATTAAAACATACGCACAAGAAATCTTGAAAGACGATCCCGAGAAAATACTAGAGATATCTGACGCGTTAATATGTAAGGATTTTAGAAGCCTTTTAAAGTGTTGAGTTTACAAACAAAAGAGCATCGCACCGGACTTGCTTCGCTCGCACGGTGAATGCAGCGGTATGCTGACGAAAAAAGTAACCTATCCCAAGACCGGATTCTCTAAAAAAACCACTGATCCTTCTTTAATGCGCCCAGCGTTTCTTTGATAGCACTTTTCACTGGATACTTAGGATCGAGAAAACAACTTTCGCAATGTAGCTGGCGAGTAATGGAGGGACAGCATTTCCAACTTGAACGTATTGTTGGGTACGATTGCCTTCAAAAAAATAGTTGTCAGGAAATGTCTGGATTCGAGCGGCTTCGCGAACAGTAAGGCTTCGGCACTGAGATGGGTCATAATGGATATAGTAATGGCCATCTTTCGAAATGTGGCTCGTTACAGTACTCGCAACTCGACCTTTTGCTTGCACTTTGAAACGATCTACAAAGCCACCACTTTTCCAGTTTTTATGTGCAGGGGCTAGGCTATCGGGATATTTTAGTGAACGAGGTGATAGGCCCGCGTTGACGGATGCGTAACAGCTTGCAAAGAAGTATCGGTGTAGATCTTCGGCCATATGGTTTCTAGCCTCGTGGTTCACGACGCCGCCAATCCTATTGTCTCTGTACCATTCACAGAGGTGTTCTGGCATTTTGCTTTTTTGTTTACAGGGCCACTTTACGAACTTTCCACCTTGTCCGTGATCCACAGTAACTAAATCATAAGCGCGCCGGGCTGCATGCTGTGCAGGTTCGGAAGGGCTTAAGGCACTGTAGGCTTTCAAGAAGGCGTCATTTAAGTTTTCCCGCCAAGTACTGAAATCGTTATTTTTGTTCCTGGTCAACCCACTACGCAATGGGGGCAAATCCGCCAGAACCTGTTCTGGCGTGACGTGATGCACGATCTTTCGTTCTGCGAGCAGCGCGTGTTGAAAGCCACTTGGGCTTAACCGCTTGCGAACGCCAAGTATAATTACCCGGTGTCTCGCTTGCGGTATTCCAAGTTCTTCAGCTTTGATTACAAAGTCCCTGTTTTGGAACTGGCCGCCACGGCCTATTTCAGATAGAAGATGTGTTAATGGGAAAAGGTCGTATTCAATCTCATTGCGGCCACTGTTAAGTGCACGTGCAGGGCAGCGGAGATCTTCTCGGATCTTTTCGAAGATCGACTCGCCATTGACCTTGGCGGTTAGAATGCCTTTGACATTTTCCATGACAAAAACATCTGGCTGAACGAGATCAAGAACTTTGAGGTATTCTTGATATAAAAAGTGGCGATGGTCTTTTTCTGCACTATAGTCTTTGTTTCCTTTATTCCGAGCCCGCCCCACTAGTGAGTAGGCTTGACAGGGAGGACCACCAATTATGACTTTCGCTCCTTTGTGGCCATCGATTGCCTTCTCGATTGCAGTGAAAATTTCACCATGATCTTCGCTACCTAGAGCTTTGGGGCCACCTAGTGTTTCTCTTTTCGCTGCCGCCCACTGGCCCGGAAATTTTTCTGAGAAAAACTTTTCGGCGCTGACTTTATCCCCAGATCGAAGGTATTCGTAATATTCCTCCGGGACCGTTTTGTCCAAGAAGTGGCGGTAAAATGCCCTTAGAGTTAGGGTCTTATGAGCACTTGCCTCTTTTTCGACAGATGCAACAATTTTGAAAGGGTGTGCGCCATGCTCATTTTTGAATACGGAGAACCCTTCACCAAGGCCTCCAGGACCGGCAAAAAGATCGATTACTTTGATACTGTCGCTCATGGATATTTCGCCAAAATCAAATTGGCAGTTAGGATACCAGGTAGCACACTTTTTGCCAGGTCTGTATTTCAATATGGTTGATATTGTCGACTCAAAAACTCGTTCAAAAATGATGTCGGGGATAAAAGGGAAGAACACTGGGCCAGAAATGATAATCCGAAAACGGCTGCATGCGCTTGGATATCGGTTCAGAACTCATCGCCGAGATTTACCCGGATCCCCTGATATAGTTTTGCCAATGTACAAGGCAGTTATTTTGGTTAATGGTTGCTACTGGCACGGTCATGATTGCCGGCTATTCAAATGGCCTAAGACACGCCCTGAGTTCTGGCGCAGAAAAATACTTGGCAATGTTTACAGAGACGAAAGAAATCTAGCTCAGTTAGAGAAGCTGGGCTGGCGGATTTGTGTTGTTTGGGAATGTGAGACAAAAGGAATGGGAGAGGAGCGACTCGACAATGTTGTTTCCAGCCTGGTGGATTGGCTCAGCAGTGATAACAACACGTTACACCTCCCGCATTCATGGAGGAAGGAAGACCCACGGTTGACGCTTTGTTCATTAGGCCCATCTGGCGTTGACAGTTGAAGGGTAAATGCAATGACAAACTCTTCCTACAACCAACATGCCCAACGCTACTTCAACCAATACCAGTCCATAACCTTTGAACAGGTTCACCGCGACTGGTTGCCCCAGCTGGAGGGCATAACCGGCCTCGCGCTGGACGTCGGCGCCGGCAGCGGTCGAGAT
>Ga0307487_1002193_pt1 | contig 12790 bp, 12 predicted proteins | sample CBIW12metaG_FD_203665 | JGI IMG/M metagenome (GOLD analysis project Ga0307487, IMG submission 203665) | Sea-ice brine microbial communities from Beaufort Sea near Barrow, Alaska, United States - CBIW 1.2 | ecosystem: Environmental > Aquatic > Marine > Coastal | place: USA: Alaska | collected... | reverse complement strand
CCCGGAGGTTGCAAAGTTTTTAAAAGAAAAAAATGAAAAGGGAATACATCCAGATCCGCTGCTCTATCTACGAGAAGAAGCTGCTTCAAAGAAGAGCGGCCAGGGCAGGAATTTCCCTTTCCGAATTTCTCCGCGCTACTGCTTTTGATAGAACCATCGTAGAACGGATTAGCCCGGAGCAACTGGAGACTTACCAGTTGCTGGTACAGTATAAAAACAACTTTACACGCATTGGCAATATGTTTAGAAAGCGGGACCCAAAGCTGGCTGCAGCTGTGGAGAAGCTAGCGGAAGAGATTCGGACACACTTAAATAATTTTAAAAAATGATCGGGAAAGGACATGCCATTTCCAGGACAAAGGTATCTATATCCTATGGCTGGAACCAGGAGAAGGAAGCTGAAATTGTATTAAAGGAACATCTGGCCGGGGATACTCCTGATGAGATAACTGAAGAGTTTCAGATTATTCAGTCGCAAAATCAGCGCTGCCACAATAACACCTTAAGCTTCATCGTAAGCCCAACTATCGAGGATGGAAAGGATTTAAGTAAGAAAGACCTTGGGGAGATTGCCAGAAAATTTTTAAAGGAGATGAACCTGCAGAATCATCAGGCCATTGGTTTTGTCCATCGGGATAAGGCGCATACGCATATTCATATCTATGCCAACAGAATTGGCTTTGATGGAAAGGCCTACAATGACAGCTTTATCGGAAAACGAAGCCAGATAGCGGCAGATAATGTAGCAAAGGGATTAGGACTCAAAAGAGTCCGGGATGTACAGCAGGAAAAAGCTCAGGGGTTAAAAGGACTACGCCAGGAAATCAAAAATATAAATAACCGGGTCCTTCAATCAAAACCAAAGTCCCTGGATGATTATATGAAGAAAATGAAAGCTCATAAGGTAGAGGTCATTCCCACCATTAATAAATCCAACCAACTTCAGGGGTTCCGTGTAGAATATAAAGGTGTCAATCTCAAGGCAAGTGAAGTCGACCGGTCGATGAGTGGGAATAGGTTAATTGCAGAGATCTCCCAAAACAGGAGCCCGACAAGACTAAAGGAAGCTCCAAAAAATATGCTGGTCTTCAATAAATCTGTACAGCTAAGTACCAACCTGGTCAATAAAATAACTAAAGACATTTTAAAAGATGCACTAAAAAAGGTAATGGATACCGGGATAGATATATAATTTTAAAATTTTGAGCAATGAAAAAACTAGACGAGATTATGGAACTGATGGCCGATGAGATGGCTGACTTTAAAACTGCTGTGCTGGAACTTCAAAAGCGTTCTGAACAATTAGCTGAGATGAGCATCCCAATTAGCACCGAAGCTCTGGAGAAGAACCTGAATGTATTCTTACAACAGCAGGAAGCGGAAAATAAAAAAAGCGATGAAATTCTTCAGGGTATAGACAGGAAATTACAACATGCCAGGCTGATTCCTAATTATCTGCTCATCCTTTTCGGAATAGCTGGAATTCTTGGTTTGGGATTGCTGGGGTATTTTGGTTATACCTCCAATGAAAAACAGGAACAAAATTTTGAGCTCTACCGGATTTTGATGGAGTCACAAAACAAGCTGCACGAGGATTATTTTGCAGCATATCCTGAAATCAAGGAGGCCTATTGCCAGTGGTTGGAAGATGAAAAATAATCGATCCAATTCTTACATGATTTATATTCTATAGCTTCTCTGATCTAACTCTTCAGATTAAACTTATTAAGGCTCCCTCCCCATTATAGCGTTTTTGTGAACGTCACATATGTATGGCCAAATTTGAGTTAACGCCATATATTAATAACATTAAACTTTCAAAAAGCCACATATTTGTGGCTTTTTGAAAAAAAATAAGCCATGGATACGTGACATTTCACAATGTCTTGCGAACAAACCATAACTTGTCTTTAGAGAATCAAGCTATAGATGTAATTTCTCAGGCTCTGGTGGCATGGTAAAGGATTTGCCTGCAAAAAGATCTGTGCTGCAGTGTAATTTCCAGCTTCTCTTGTGAATGTCAATTCCTATGAATAACTTTGGTAAAGCAGTAACTAGGGATTCCATATCTTTAGTTTTTATCGTAAATATTAAAGATACTTGATTACTGCTTTTTCATTGATGCTAAAAACAATGCTTAAACCAGTCTTGAATCGAAACTCCGTGCTCGCTTGTAACGCCAGATTGTCCTGTTCTTAGAGACACTGACGTTAGCTGTAAGCTAAAAAAATCTTTAACTTCAAAACAAATAGCAAAAAATGAAAGAACCAAATCCCGAAGCTATCACAGAACTCAAAAAGCGTTGGGAACAAATGCAGGCTATTCGTAATTCACGAAGAACACAAGAGGAAATAATTAAGGAACTTTCATTAATTATTAAAGATTTTAAAAAAGATTCATTCCTTCCTTATTTGACTCAAATGACAATTCACATTGATGAAAGGGAGACTTCCGAAATTTTTAAAAATTTGATGTCACCTATGAAACAATTTGTCTACTTGACTGATTTATTCTTTTCAATTGAGACAGGAGGAAATAAAGTAGGATTTCCCGAAAAAGATTGGGAAAAGATAACTTATTTGTTGAATGAAATAGAAATGACCTATTTCGGAGATATTGGTTTTTATGATGATAACATAGAAGATAGTCCACAACTTGATAAAGTTTCGGTTTCATTACCAACCTTTTTAAATTATTTTGGTAATGCACAACTTTCTTATGATGAACAAACATTAGAAAGGCTACAAAGAAACTGTGGAGCATTTGATAAAGAAGTGAAAAAATACTTTAATTTTTCTGTATCAGAATTAATAATCTTTTGTACTCATATTAGAAACCTTATAAATAAAAAGTTAACTGATTGCAACTACTATTTATTGAACCAAAAAGAGTGGCCAAAACTCATAGATAAATTTATTGAACGAGGAATAACAGACCCAAGAAAATGGTGGAATGAACCTGAATTAGCCTTATTTAAAGAATATATATCTAAACCTGGATTTATATTTATTCATAATATTAATGACCTTTACAAGGGAGATCTTCCATCTAATGTAACTGCCAGCTTAATTGATTTCTTAACCTATGATGAAAATCAAAAAAAAGGAGAAATAGTGTATTATGCAGATAGAAATCCATTTTTTGATACACCGTTAATAAATCTAAACGAAACAGAAATCTTATGCCCTCAATATAAATTCTTGATTGAGAGTTTTTATGATAGGATCAATTCCAAATTATCTGAGATAAAAAAAGAAAAATATACTCAATTCAAGAATCAAATGCTTGAAAAGAAAGTAGAAGAAATTTTTAGAAAATTATTTGGAAAAGAAGCTCTAATATTTAATTCATATTATGTGGACAAAAAAAGATCTGAACAAGATTTACTTGTTGTATTTAAAGGTTTTTTCTTCATTATAGAAATCAAAGACACACTTTTCAGGGCACCAATGCGTGACCCAATTAAAGCTTTTGATAAAATAAAATCTGATTTTAAAAAATCAATTCAAAATGGATATGAGCAATGTGTTAGAGTTGAAAAGAAATTCGCAGAAGGAAATCCATTTGATATTTTTGACAATAAAAATCATAAAAGTGTATTTCAAATAAAGCCCGGCAAGGTCAAAAATTATTTTTCCATAATTGTCACCCAATTTAAATATGGTAATATTCAAACAAATCTTGAAAACCTTTTAATAAAAGAACAAGATGCACTATATCCCTGGTCAGTATGCGTTGATGACTTAGAAGCTTTTGTACTTGCTCTAAAGAAACTAAAAAAAGGTATGGCAAGAACACAATTTATTAATTATTTAAAATACAGAGAAGCTTATAATGAGCATTTAATTTGTGGAGATGAATTGGAATTGTGTGGCTACTTTATTAACTCACCTAAAGATTTTGAAAAATTTTCAACAATTGAAGAATCTTTTAATGCAGACCCTCGAATGTCCGATTTGTTTGATGCGGAATATTACAATGGATTAGGTTTTGAGAATGAGATTGACATTGATATTAAACGATATCGAAAAGTTCGTGAATATCAGAAAAAATGGGAATTTGACATAGTAAGTGGAAATGACTTTATTGACAAATAAAAAGCCAGCAGCCAACAACATGCTCCTATGAAAAGATACAAACCATCTACAAAGCCTTGAACTACAAATTCTATCCCTTCGTAAAACAAAAATCTGTAGTACACAGTTCGGAATTTAAAAAAAATAAAATCCCTATTTTACAGAACTTATCGCCCGTTAGCTGCAAAGTGGGTTAAAATATGCATTGAAGCAGGTTTGGTGAGCGGCCATACCCTGATAATTGATTCAGCTCCGGTAAAGGCATATGCTTCCATGGACAGCCTGGAAGAAAAATATTAAGGAGTAAATATTTTTAGAACTAAACTAATCTATCTGGTGCACCCTCAGCACATTCTCCTTCATCCCGTTGCTCTCCATTCAGGGGAAAGCACTTCGTAAAAAAGGTCTTGGACACAGGCAAAAAAGTGATTCCCTTCGTTCCGCTAATACGCAAACCCTAAAAAACGGGAGCGTAACCGGCTCACTCCAGAAAGCTCTTTTTTGCCTGAGTCCGCCAGATCTGAACTTTTTTCATGTTTTGAACTAACCGACATTTCCCCAGGCTTTAGATTCAGTTCCTGAGTCATTCCGCCTAAATCCATTTTTTGAGAAAGCAATGGTCTGGAATTTAGAAATTAGCCGGCCTTAAAACTGAGTTATCTTTATTCAGGAATTATCTTCTCATCCATTAAAAAGGTTAAATGCAAATGACTGGAGGCCGATAAATAGGATTTGTAATGACAATTGACACTGTTTAAAAAACCTTCCAATTTGCGTCAAATGGCCCCAAACCCCCAGTAAAATCAACGAAATTTGCGGCAAAACTTCAAATAGAACAGTTCAATTTTTTAAAACGGAGTTGTGAAATGTTGTGAGATTTCCAGTAAATGCGCTGTGAAGCCCTGAAAACAGGCTGGAATTTACTGGAAATTAAAAAAATAAGTGGAATGAAATAATAGTCGATCCGGAATATCGGAACAGTATTCATTGACGAAATTCAGCAAGGTACGAACAGAAAAGGAAATTGATTATCCAATATTTCTAGCTAAACCTTTTATTGTTTTTTTTTGAAAGCCTCCTTTTTTCTGAATATTTCCCTTTTAATGAAGAAGACCCTTTCTTTTCTGCCCCTTCGCACAATACATTTACAAATTTGATTTATTCATACTATCAGCAGCTGCGATCCGGGCTTTTAAAAGGTTCATATCCTCACTTAATTTTTCATCGAGAATCTTCGCATAATGCTGGGTGGTTTTTAAAGATCGATGGCCCAGCATCTTACTTACTGATTCTATGGGAACACCATTGGTAAGCGTTACGGTGGTGGCGAATGTATGTCTGGCCATATGAAAGGTCAGATTCTTTTTAATGTCGCAACGTTCAGCTATTTCCTTTAAATAACTGTTCATACGTTGATTGGAATAAACGGGAAATAAAGTTCCTTTAGGATTTTCCACACCTTCATACTTCTCTATTAATTTCTGAGCAATCGGAAGTAGTGGAATGCTGCTCAGCGACTTGGTCTTGGTCCTTTTGATTTTGATCCAAAGGCTACCATCTATTCCTTTGATTATATGATCTGCCGTCAATTTTTCAACATCTGAATAGGCCAATCCCGTATTGCACGAAAAAAGAAATACGTCCCGGACATTTTCTATTCTGGGAGTCATAAACTCCTTCTCCATTATTTTAATGATCTCCTCTTTTGTCAGAAACTCCCGGTCAATCGATTCAGTCTTTAGTTTAAAATTATAAAATGGATCTTTTTCCATCCAACCATTGGAGAATGCCACTCTAACGATTTTCTTAAGATAGGCGAGGTATTTCAATGCCGAATTGTGGGTGTGGTTCAGCTCTGTCTTGAGGTAGTATATAAAGGCATTGATGAATTGCGTATCAATTCCTTTAACCGGATAATCCTCCCTTTTATAGGAGGAACTTATGAAGGCACTCAAATGTTTTTGGGTGGTTCTGTATCTTTGAAGGGTGCGAAAGGAAAAATCTTTACCTACAAGTTTGGACATTCTGCTATTATGATCCTCAAACATCTCCAGGATAGATTTATTAGAATCCGTGTTTCCAAGATAAATGTCCTTAATCAATGTAGCAGTGATTTCCTCTTGATCTTGTAATAGCTTTTGATGGATTTCATGGATCCGGTTACGCATTATATCAAAATGCCTGTTTAATTGCTTGGATTCAGACGAATATCCTTTAACCATATTCCCTTTCGAACTCCACCTTGTTAAATCTACCTTCCTCATCGTGCTCACCTCGGATCTCTTTCCGTCATAGGTAATTCGCATATAAATGGGCACTTTTCCCTGGTTATCTTCTTTATTCCTCTTGACATAAAAAAGAACTGATAATAGATTTTGCATAATATATATCTTTTTATTTGCCTAAATATACAAAATTAAAAAGATATTATATTACGGTAACTCCTTATGTATCACATACTTCAACACCATTCGGTGACCTATTTTTGAATCTTAAAAAGGTCACCGAATAGGACACCTTTTATTTGATTTTAGATGATATCAATTGACATCATTAAAAATGAAAAACCCCGTAAACAGTGAAGTTTGCGGGGTTTTGATTTCATTTGATAACCTAAAAGTACTCGAGGCGGGAATCGAACCCGCACATCCGAAAATACTGGATTTTGAATCCAGCGCGTCTACCAGTTCCGCCACTCGAGCAAGTGGAGGGCAAAATTAGAAAAAAATTCTGTTTCCCAATCATAAATCGGCAAATTTTATTTTTTAAAAGCTTCGGGGATATCAAATCCCTGCCGGGGCGGCAATACATGCCACTTCCCGTCTCAAACTCCCTCAAATCAAGACTTTTAACTTTTAACAGCAAGTAGTCCTCCTCTAGGACAGATGGAAAGGAATTAATTTATAAATTTGCAGCACTATACATTTAAAGTACAATACTAACCCTCAAAATATAACGCAACATGCCAGATTCAATTAACCAAGCCATGATTTTTCCCTGCACTCAAAGCCTGGTTTTGGCTGAGAAAATAGCACAAGCTTATGGAATCCCTCTTGGAAACGTAATAACCAGCCATTACAGCGATGGGGAATTTCAGCCTTCCTTTGAAGAATCTGTGCGCGGGGCCCGCGTATTTATTATTGGTTCCACCAACCCCGGAGCCGATCACCTTATGGAAATGCTGCTTATGCTGGATGCCGCCAAAAGAGCTTCCGCACGCCATATCACGGCTGTTATGCCTTATTACGGCTGGGCACGTCAGGACCGAAAGGATAAACCCCGGGTGCCTATCGCCGCAAAAATGGTGGCCAGTATCCTGGAAACCGCCGGCGCGACCCGCATTATCACTATGGATCTACACGCCGATCAAATTCAGGGATTTTTCGAAAAACCGGTAGATCATCTTTTTGCCTCCACCGTGTTTTTGCCTTACGTGAAAAGCCTGAACCTGGAAAACCTTACCATTGCCTCCCCCGATATGGGCGGATCAAAACGGGCTTATGCCTATTCCAAAGCTTTGGAAAGCGATGTGGTAATTTGCTATAAACAACGCGCCAAGGCCAATGTTATCTCGCATATGGAACTTATAGGCGATGTCACCGGAAAAAATGTGGTGCTCGTGGATGATATGGTAGATACCGCCGGCACGCTTGCCAAAGCCGCCGATGTAATGATGGAAAGAGGCGCGATAAGCGTGAGGGCAATTTGTACCCATCCCGTCCTTTCAGGCGAAGCTTATGAGCGAATTGAAAATTCACAACTCCTGGAATTGATCGTAACCGATTCCATCCCGCTTAAAAAATCAAGCAAAAAAATAAGGGTGATAAGCTGTGCCGAATTGTTTGCCGATGTAATGAAAAGAGTACACAACAATGAATCCATCAGCTCTAAATTTGTGATGTAACACTTTTTTTTAAAATTGACCGAAGACGGAAGACGGAAGACGAAATCCACCTCAAATAAGAGGTGGATTTTTTGGTTTTTATTTGTTTCTCCATACTGTTGGGAGTCATTCGCTTAGCTTCATTGGTGTTGCATCAGGTTTTTGTCATGTTCATTTCAAAATGCCTTTTTGCCGGGATTAACGAATTGGTTCTTCTGTTTTATCAAAATATTAAATATGATATTTATCATTGTAAACCAGGAATTTAATATTTTTCTTGCGGCTTAATTAATTAAAAAATTATGGGAATTTCAAAACAATTTTTAAAGACAAAACCGGTGTGCAAAGTCACCTTTACCGTTCCTGCACAAGATGCAAAAGAAGTTAGCGTAGTGGGTGATTTCAACAATTGGGACCCAAAGGAAAACGAATTGAAAAGGTTGAAAAACGGTTCTTTTAAAGGAACCTTCGATATTCCAAAGGAGAATTCCTATGAGTTCAGATACCTTATTGACGGGAATTATGAGAATGAAGCTGAAGCCGATGGTTTCCAGTGGAACGAGTATGCAGGGACAGAAAATGCCGTTTTAGAACTGTAATTTATTTTCTGATGCCAGGCAATCCGGAACTTTCCCTGATATCAAAAAAATCCGCCGCTTTTTGAGGTGGATTTTTTTGTGGAGATTTAAACATCTGTCAAAATACAGGATTTAATGCCAATAAGGCTTTAAGACTCTTAGTTCCGTTAAAAAAACCTTTGTGCTGGTGTCTTTGTGGCTGTTTAAACATCCGGAATACATCATCCTTTGCCACTAAGGCTCTAAGACTCTAAGTTTCACTAAAAAGTTATATTTTAGAATATTTTGGATTATTTTATAGATCTCAATTAAGAATTGCCGTTTTGGCTTCGTTCCTTTTTAACCGCAAAGCACGCTAAGAAAAAAAACGCAAGGGACGCAAAGGAAAAAATGATAATGAATGGATGAGCAAGACTTTGCGCCCTTTGCGGAAACTTTGCGGCCTTTGCCGCCTTTGCGGTTGAGTTAAGCAGCTTTCTACAATTTCCCAATACAGAACTCACTAAAACCTGATTTTTTTCATTTCCCAAAAACCGCAAAAGTGTATATTTGAAAGCATAAACCGAAAAACATGAAGACCTTCTTAACTTGTGTTTTTTTTCTAACCCTCCAAAAACCTATGATCTTATTCGATTTTAATTCCCAAACTGAACCCGGTGACTGGATAGTTGTAGATGATGCGGTGATGGGCGGCCGCTCCTCCGGATCTTTTAGCCTGAGCCCGGAAGGCAACGGACTTTTTAAAGGCCGCGTTTCCCTGGAAAATAACGGCGGGTTTTCATCGGTGCGGCACCGGCTTGCGCCAAAACAGGTGGGAGAATTCACCAAGGTAAAGTTGCGGGTGAAGGGGGATGGAAAAGCTTACCAGTTCAGGATTAAAAGCAGTGCCGGGGATTCCCATGCCTATGTGGCGACTTTTGAAACCACCCGGGCCTGGAGCACGGTTGAAATCCCTTTTGCCGGCATGTACCCATCCTTTAGAGGCCAAAAACTGAAACTTCCAAATTATCCCGGCCAGGTGCTGGAAGAGATCGCCTTTTTGATCGCCAATAAAACAGCAGAGAACTTTGCCCTGGAGATTGACCGCATCGAACTGGAATAGGCATGCTTAAATTTTAGGTTAAGAATGGAGGAAATCATAAGTTCATAAAATTTTGAGTGCCTGAATTGCCTGAAATAAAAGTTGCCCTCAATTTCTATTTTTTCTCATAACTCAACACACTTAAGACTTTAGGCACATTAAGTACAAATTAGCTTCAGGATTAATTGTAATTTCAAAATTCTTAAAAAACTGCTTTATGCTTCGGGTTACCTGCGCCATCATTGAGAAAAACGGAAAGATCCTGTGTGCGCAGCGAAGCGAAACAATGAAACTTCCCCTGAAATGGGAATTTCCCGGCGGCAAAATTGAAGAAAATGAAAGCCCTGAAGCCTGCCTTAAAAGGGAGATCCGGGAAGAACTGGGCATTGAAATAGACATTCTGGAACAACTTCCATCCTTCAAACACCGCTATTCTGCAAATTTCAGCATTGAACTTTTTCCCTTTCGCTGCAAAACCCTCAGTGAGGAAATCTATTTGGCAGAGCACAAACAAATAAAATGGCTTAGCTTAGGGGAATTAAAAGATTTGGATTGGGCAGAAGCAGATGTGCCGATCGTGAAATACATTAAAACACACAGGAATGGGAATTGAAACCGACCTTTATGAACAACCAGTAAGTTTATATGTTTTTTTTGATTAGATTTAGGTTTATTAAAATATCCAGAAATTTTATTTCTTAACTTTTTATAGATTAAAAAAAAATTAAGAAATTATTTCCCCGCTAAAACAAGAAAAATGAAACGCAGACTTTGGACAAAAGAAGAATTAATATTGGCATTGAATCTTTATCTAAAGCTACCATTCGGAAAATTTCATTCTGGCACACCTGAAATTATTAAATTAAGTAACATTATTGATAGGACTCCAAGTTCCGTGTCTATGAGACTGAGCAATTTTGCTAGTGTTGACCCTTACCATCAAAATAGAGGAATAGGTGGATTATCTGGAGGAAAGAAACAGGTGGAGCCAATCTGGAATGAATTTATTAATAATAAAGAAGAATTAATATATGAGAGTGAGAGAATTCTAGCTGAAATGGAAAATAATCCCATCGAAATTAAATTTGCAAATATTCTTTTGGGTACTGAACATTTGCAAGGAGAAACGAAAATTAGGGAAGTTAAAACTAGAGTTAATCAAAATGTGTTTCGCCAAATTGTACTTGCCAATTATTCAGGTAAATGTGCTATATCAGGAATTGACATTCCACAACTACTTTTAGCCAGTCATATAATTCCGTGGTCAACAAATGAGAATGAACGTTTAAATCCTGAAAATGGAATCTGTCTCTCAGCATTATATGATAGAGCCTTTGATACTGGATTAATTGGTTTTAATCAAAATTATGAGATTCAATTATCAAACGATTTAAAGAAAAAAAATAAAGAGAATTACTTCGGAACATATTTTTCTTTTCTGCAAGGCAAAAAAATTAATTTACCAGCAAAATATCTTCCAAAGAAAGAATTTATTGAATTTCATTATGATATGATTTTTCAGAAATGATTTTACGATTTAAAATTTGGGAATTAGATGAACCAATGCCGGGTTATCTTTTAAAAGAAAGTAGAAAATTGGCGGTTGGATAATTTCTAATTGGGAATTTCCTGGTATCTTTTCCATAAAACAAAATCAGAAATGAAAACAGATTCAAGTAACCTTAGATTCGAGTACCTTCATCGGGATGGAGGAAATTATAAAATATTTGGTTCTATAATTATAACAAATATTGATAAGATTTCCCCTTCAAAAGCAACGGTATTATTGGAAAAAAAGCTCATTGACGGCGAATATTTTTATCCTAAAATGGCTAAAATTCCTTTATTTGAAGAACATACTAAAGACAGCAAATTTTTTACAGATTGGTATGAATTCGACAAATTCTCGCTCACGGATGAAACTCCTTCCGACTCTCGTTCTATAAAACAATTTATACAGAGCTTTGAAAATTGACAAATATATTATTATCGGAAATATTAATGAATTATGAAATTATAGAAATCTCAACCTCATAAAAAAATCCAACCTTACTCACTTCCTCCACACTCCTCTCACTCCTTCAAAAACCTTGGAGCGATCTCATCTTCTCCAATTATTTTATTGGATCTAAGGAGCATTTGGGTTTTTCCGGTAAGCGGGTTTTTAAACAGGGAGAATCCCCCGCGACAGTTTTTATAGCGAAAGAAAAATGCATTTATCCCGGCAAGAAAGCCGTGGGCAGCGGTTTGATCGTAAATATGATGGGAACAGGTATTTTTGAACAGGCAGGGTCCGCGTTTATAAACGGGCACCAAATTCCAATACATTCTTATAATTGACAGAAGAAGCTGTTTCATATTTTCTCTGTGAGAAATGTTAAAAAAATAAACCCCGGGTTTTATCCTTACTTAATTCCCTACAAAAAAGCAGGATCCCCGGAGTTTGCAATACCCAAAAGTAAAGAGGTCCGGGAGACTTTCGTTACGGTTTCCCGTAAACAGGAGGGGAAAAAATTCCAAATTCCAAATTCCAAAAAACAAAAAACAAATCCCAAATCCCAAATTCCAAATTCCAAAATTTAAAATGTAAAATCCACTTTCCAATATTCCAATCTCAAATTAACCAATCCCGAATCAACCAATCAACCAATCCCTATTACCGACTGAAAATTTCTTCAAACATTTTCAGGATTCGGCTTTAAAAATATCTTAACTTTAGTAAAATTAAATATCATGGAATTAATCATTTCAGGAATAAACAGAAAAAACCTTGATCAGGTAGAAATGCTAGCCATTAAACTGGGACTTTCGGTAACCAAAATTCAAAAAAAGAAGAAAGCGATAAACAGTCAAAACCTTCTTAAATTAATGCGGGATAAAGCCTCCTCTGGCGGAATTACTTCCATAAAAGATCCTGTGGAATGGCAAAAAACCCTTAGGGAAGACAAACCTTTATATGGAAGGGAATAATTATGGAGCTTCTACTTAATTCGAATATTTTGATTTATTCCGCAAGCCCTTCAGCAGAAATATTGCAAAATTGGCTAAGCGAAAACAGTTTGTATATTTCAGATATTACCTTATTAGAGGTTTTAGGTTATCACAGACTTTCTAAATCTGACCTTGGATATTTTGAGAATTTTATTTCCTATTGCAACCAGATTTCAATTTC
>Ga0307487_1002192_pt1 | contig 12791 bp, 14 predicted proteins | sample CBIW12metaG_FD_203665 | JGI IMG/M metagenome (GOLD analysis project Ga0307487, IMG submission 203665) | Sea-ice brine microbial communities from Beaufort Sea near Barrow, Alaska, United States - CBIW 1.2 | ecosystem: Environmental > Aquatic > Marine > Coastal | place: USA: Alaska | collected... | reverse complement strand
GGCGTCGCTGGCGGCCGGGCCGACCTGGGTGGAGTGCTGCGCGAGGAAACGCTCGTGCAATTCGCGCAAGCGATCCAGATCCCACCACTGGGCTGCGGAATCCGACAGCGGGCGGTCTGCCTCAGGGGGTCCTGCGATGAAGAGGGTCGCGCACTCGCGCAGATTGAGGTCATCGAGGATCACCAGCACCTCATTCTTGAGTGTTGCCGGGCAAATCCAGAGCCCTGTTGCGACAGTTCCGCAGCCGATCCAGCCGAGTCGACGACGCAACTGGTGGCGGGCATCTCGTCGCGACTCAGGAATAGAAAACGAGATCAAACACCAACTGTCTTCTTCGCGCTGTTGTCGAAAACTGAAAATGCGGCGGTCGCCACGCTCGAGCATCGGCACCGCCTCACCATGCACCCGATACCCCTGCTGACCGTTGATAATCTCAGGAACAAGCAACCCTTTGGACTTGACTCGAGCAATCGCACTGCGAGCACCATTGGCGGAAACCCCTAACGCCTCCATGATGCGCACGAGCTGCGCCGACGAGATCCAGCCACCCAGTTGACGCAGTTGCGAACCAACAAAGGTGCGCAACAAGGAGGTGGCGCTGCCGGGTCGGGAGTCGAAGTCATCCAGAATCACGGGCCGCTACTTCACCATCTCGGCATGAATTGCTTCGATGCCCAATTGCACTTCGGCGAAGGTGGTGCTCAGCGGCGATAGTCCGAGGCGGAGGCCGTGCGGGCGCCTAAAGTCAGGAATGATTCCCTGTTTCCACAGTTCGGTGTTGACGCTGCCGAAACTCTCGTGGTCGATTGTGACGTGGCTGCCCCGCTCGTCGGAATCGCGCGGTGAGCTTACGGTGACGCCGCGCGGAACAAGCAACTCATCAACCAGCGCAAGCGCGAATTCGGTGAGCGCGACAGACTTTGCACGGATTGCCGGAATTCCTGCCTGCTCAATCAGCCCCAGCGTGTCTTGCATCGCGAGCGATCCCACAATTGATGGTGTGCCGCTAATGAAGCGACGGATGCCGTGGTGCGGCGCATAGCCTGGGCCCATTTCGAAGGGGGTGCTGCTGCCCATCCACCCCTGTATTGGTTGTGTCATGCTCTCAATGTGTTCTTGGCGCACATAGCCGTAGGCGGGGGAGCCTGGCCCACCGTTGAGGTACTTGTAGGTGCAGCCGGCGGCGAGGTCGACCCCCCAGTCGTCGAGTTGAGTTTCGACAACTCCGGCCGAGTGACAGAGGTCCCACAGTACGAGTGCCCCGGCGTCGCGGGCGAGCGCGGTGATGCCGGGCATGTCGGCGAGGTAGCCGGAACGGTAGGCGACATGGCTGATCACGAGAAGTGCCGTGTTCTCGGTGAGCACAGTTCGCACACTGTCAGCGGTCACTCCTGCGTCGAGGGGCGGGTCGATCCAGCGCAGCGTCTTGCCGAGTTCGGCGGCGATACCTTCCACGACGTAGCGGTTGGTGGGAAAGTTGCCGGTGTCGATGATAATTTCGCTGCGGTCGGGGCGCGCGTTGAGGGCCGCCCGAATGAGCTTGTAGAGCACAACGGTGGTGGAGTCTCCGACAAAGGTTTGTCCGGGGGCTGCCCCGAGCACTGTGCGCGCGAGTCGATCACCGAGAGTCAATGGCAGTTCGTACCAGGATTCATCCCAGCCGCGGATGAGGCGCCCACCCCACTGTTCCGTCACGAAGGAGGCCAATTGTTCTGCACTCGCGGTGGTTGGGCGGCCCAGTGAGTTGCCGTCGAGGTAGGCGCGCACTTCTGGCGAGCGTACAAACTTGGTGGGGTAGGCGGCAAGCGGGTCAACGGCATCCATGGATGTCGCGTCGGGTGTGGTTGTCATCGGGTCCTCATTAGTTCTCGGGCGGTCACTACGGTTGCGGTCATCAGCCATTCGGCAAGATCGGTGTCGGCGTCGGGGGCCGTCGGAAGGTAGCTCACGGTGCTGCCCAGGCTGGGCAGGCAGAGAGCTCGAAGAAGGGCATCGTTGCGCACCCCGGCATCTTGCAGAGCCGTGAGCTCGCGCTGATTGAGCCCGGGTGGGAGGTCGCCATTGCCGAGGTCGGTGCCGTACCGCACAATGCCTCCGGTGAGGTGGAACCGTCGCAGGTTGTTGCTGGCGATGTGAAAGTCGATACCGCGTTGACCGTAGCCGTGGATGTCGAGGGTACTGACCCAGGAGTGTCTCCCGCCCAAGAAACGCGGATCGGTCTGAGCCATCGCCTCGATGAGGTCGTCGTCGAGACGTTCCGACCAGGGCGCGTGGGCGAGACGATCAACACCGGCCTCGAAGGCGCGCTGTGCCTGGCCGATTCCTTGCGCGTGCGCGACAACTTCGCAGCCTCTACTGTGCGCGTACTCGACCAGGGAAGCCAGTGTCTCATCGGCAATGACCGGACCATCATCGGTATTCAGTGTGACTTTGATGAGGGATGCCCCCGCAGCCACTTGCTCAGCGACGACCGTGATCGCTTGCTCTCGCGTTGACACTTCGCATACCGAAAGCGCTGCTGCCCACGCGCGAGTCGAGGGGTAGCCGCCCGCTGCCGTAATGAAGGCGCCCGCATAGCGCAGCGCAGGAACCGCATCATCGCTCGCCCATTCGATCAGACGGCCAGGGTCGCCACCCAAATCATCAACCGCAGCAAGGCCGCCCGCGATGAGGGTGCGCGGCTCGATCAGCCCGAGATGCACGTGCGAGTCACGAAAGCCCGGAAGTAGTGCACCAGGCAGGTGCCGCACGCCGGAGTTGTGAGGATCGGCGTTTGGGGCACCGGTGATGTGGGTATCGGTGGTTGGGGCATCCGGAAGCACCGTGATTGCGTCTGGCGTAACCCGCACAATGGCTGGACCGTGCCAGCCGCGCTCCCAGTAGGCGTCGATTGCGTAGTCAACGCTTGCCGCGCCGACGGGCTCTGTCACGAACGCCCAATCTCGGTGCGCACAGCGAAGAGTTCGGGAAAGAAGGTGAGGTCGAGTGCTTTCTGCAAGAATCCGACACCGCTTGAGCCGCCGGTGCCGCGCTTCATCCCGATGATGCGCATCACTGTTTTCATATGGCGGAAGCGCCAGAGTTGAAAGTTGTCTTCGAGGTCGACGAACTCTTCGCACGCTTCGTAGGCGAGCCAGTGTTCGCTTTCGTTGTCGTAAATGTGGCGGAACGTGTGGATGAGGTCATCATTCTGCTCGTAGCCGCGGGTGACGTCGCGGTTGAGGACGGCGCCGGGGATGTCGTAGCCATGCCGGTCGAGGTAGCGCAGAAACTCGTCGTAGACGCTGGGTTCGGCGAGCAGCTTGCTCAGCAGGGCGTGTGCTTCGGGTTGAGATTCGAAGACCGTGAGCATGCCCGCGTTCTTGTTTCCGAGCAGAAACTCGACCGCGCGGTACTGATACGACTGGAATCCGGATGAACTACCCAAGTAGTCGCGGAACTGCGAATACTCACTCGGGGTCAGGGTTGCGAGCACCGACCATTGCTCGGTGAGGGTGCGCTGGATGTGCTTGACACGCGCAATGCGCTTGAGTGCGATCGAGAGGTTGTCGTTTGCGATCAAGTCGCGTGCCGAGGTGAGTTCGTGAATCACGAGCTTCAGCCACAACTCAGTGGTCTGATGCTGGATGATGAACAACATCTCATCGTGATGCTCAGGCTTGCTTTGCGGAGTCTGGGCGCTCAGCAGCGTGTCGAGTTCCAGGTAAGAGCCGTACGACATCCGCTCGCTGAAGTCGGTGACAATCTCTTCTTCTAGGGCGCGTTCGCTGTGAGTAGACGGCATGCCGACACCCTATTGCACTTTTGCGACGACCGCCACAATTACGTTTTGTTTCATTGCGGTGGCCAACCTACCCCGCTGCTTCGGACTTCCTCCCTGCTCGCTGTTTGCGCTTCTCGTTCGCAGCAGCGAGAGCCTTGAGTGCGAGAGCGTTTGCTTTTGCGCTAGCTTTCTTCGCTGCTTCAAACTCAGTGCCGAGAAGGGCGAGGCCGCCGATAGTGACCAAGGAGCCCGGGCCAGGCAAAGGGATTAGCACAATGCCGAGCGCGACGGTCGTACCGCCCACAACACCGACGGTCGTGCGGTAGACGCGGTTCGTCGTCGGATTCTTGCGGATCGCCGCTCGTGTGCCTCGGGCCGCCGAGCTTGCCGCGTACCCCAGCACGGAACCGGCACGCGCCGCGACCGATTGTTTCTCGTTCATTCTGCGATTCTACGAGAGGGAGCTTCTACCCTGCCCACCCCGAACACAGAAAGCCCCGGCTATGGCTCCACAGGAGCACACCCGACGAAACTGCATATTAATCTCATTGGAGTCGTCCTATGAAAATCTTTCGTCCCCCCTATGGCTGTTGCCACTGCGGGGATTCTCGCATTGCCGCTTATATACGCGGCCCCGGCGTCCGCTGAGGAGCCCGAGCCTCCTCACCCACCAATTATTGATGTGCCGGGAACTCCCTACCAGGAGGATCCTTCCGTCACCAGCGACCTTTCTCCCATACCCACCGGAGGGAAGGGAGTCGCACAAACAAACGCCGGAATAGTACTGAGTCCCGCCGGGTGCCGCGGCCAAACTGACTACGCACACTGGTCACAGGCGAACGACGCATCGGTGCACGGTCGGGCCAAGTGCAATGTCGCCGTCAGTCACCTAGGGATCAGCACAACACTCCAGAAGCAAGCTTGGTACGGCTTCGACAACATGGCCTCAGGCAGTAATGACTACTACGGTGGCAACAACTCGGGCGATGCAACCCCTCCCTGGGGATGCCATTTCTGGGGATACCAGACGTACCGCGGCACTTCCTACCACTACTCCGTCGAATCCTCGGGGACTTACACTGGCAATACCACCGGGTCGACTTCGCGGTTCACATGCTGATATGAATTGCCAACTCCACTCCTGAAGGTCGAGGATGCACCAATTGAAGTACCATCGCTCGTTGCAAATGACGCTCCACTAGTCCCGTCCCAATACGAATGGCTGAACGACACTGGATGGGACAGGAACAGTGTTGGTGATGAGAGCCAAGTCGTGCTGCCGCTCGTTCCCTACGAAGCGAAGCTGGCCTTCGACCTCTCACCGGGGCCGCGACCACTCACGATTCTCGTGACCTCCTTCTCCCGATTGAACGAAAAGGGGCTCCCCGAAGGAGCGCATGACAGTCAGATCGAATGCACAGGCTCGTTGTCCTGCAAACTCGTCGAGACCGACAGCCAAGTTCAGTTTGAGGCTGATCTGTCCCGAACAACCCGCATCGTGATGGTGTACGCAGAGCACTTTCGCCTGAGCGAAGGAGCGGACGAACCTCCAACGCTAGTCTCACTTTCGTGGGCATTTCGTATAGTCGAATGAGGAGCCAGCATGTTTGAGTCAGACAACCCATCATTTCGCGCCTCCGGCGCCGTGGAACAGTCCGAATGGATGGCAAGCGCATTTCATCGATCCCCCATGATCGGACAATGGGCATTGCCGGACATTTTCGAGGACTCTGTCGCGGTGCTGGCATTCCGGCCCGGTGGCCCTTAGGACCAAGGATCCGGCTCCACGGACCCGTCCGTCTCTACCGCGCTTGTCCGAGTTCTGCGTGCGTTTACAGCTACGCCGACGAACTGCTTTTTCGGGGTCTGGATCGGGTATGCCGGACTTTCAGAGTTCAAAGACGCTGTGAGGTTTGAACTCCCCCCGCAGCGCGAGATGGTGCTGTTGCAAAGACCCATTGATAGCGCCGCACGATCTTTTGAGTCGCCCGAATCCGATCGACGGCCGCTGAGGTGGTGGCCGTCGGGTCGGGAGTGGGCTGTCGGGGTAGACATCTATTCCGCGATGCTAAGCGTGGGTGGGTCCGGCTCGTGCATCGCCGCAGTTCGTTCAGCTGCCGATCTCAGCACAGTCGAGTCATGACAGGGCGAGTCCCCGCGTACACCTCCTCACTCGCCCTGCGCTCCGACCCGATCGTCGATCTCGACCGGCACGAGCTGCACGGAGGGTTCGCGTGCGCAGCTCACTGGGATGTGGGATTCGTCGCTATCGTCGGCTCAGATGTCGAGTTCGCGGCCAGCGACGAAAGCGAAGACGTGCGCTGGTTCGCCACGAACGCTCTCCCCGAGAATGTTCCCAGCAGCTTCCCGGCGCGGATCCCGGCTGTCCTGAACGCCGTCACGGGCACAGCATCCCACCAACCCCGTGGCCCCGAACACAGTGACACCAGAAAGTGACAACCAAAGCATGACTGACCACCGCACGGTCCAATTAATCGCACGAGATACCATGGATCTTGCGCGCCAGAGCATCCGCGCCGGTGACACTCTCGCTTCAGTACGACAGTTGTGCGAAGACACCATGCGCACCTTAGGTGCGGACTCTTTTTGGTACTGGGGAATCGGTGCTCTCGTGTTGTGCGGCGAGGACACCATCAGCTCGGTATCTGGGCGCGAATATCGAACCGCTGATCAGGTCATCCGCTCGGAGGACATCATTACGATCGACCTCAGCCCGCAGCGAGACGGGTTCTGGGTGACTTCGCCCGAACCATCATTGTGGAGAACGGTTCTCCGCTCGACGACGCTCGACTGACAACGCGCGACGAATGGCGGGATGGTGTGCTCGCAGAAGCACAGCTCCATAGCGATCTGATCGACGTCGCCAGGCCTTCGATGACGTTCGAGGATCTTCACGCCGAAATGAACTCACGCATCCACGAAATGGGCTTCGAGGACCTCGATTTTCTGGGCAATGTAGGCCATTCACTTGAGCGCCGCAGCGCGGACCGCCTATACATCGAGCGCGGCAATAAAGCCCGAATCGGAGACACTGCTTTCTTCACTTTTGAACCCCACATACGTCGCCCTTTCGGCACCTCAGGCTTCAAACACGAGAACATCTATCGCTTCAACCACGACAGGCTTGTGGAGTTGTGAGGGGTGCACGCAGAGATCCGCAGGTCCCTACGAACCAGATCTCACGAGACGAGACGGCTCGCGGCGAGGCGGTTGAGGGAAACGTTCTGCTCTGCGGCCTCGATCACTAATTGTCGATGAGATTCTGGAGTGACCCGGACCATGAACTTACCCGAGTAGGCACGGTCTGCAAATGCCTGGGGCGGAGTCTCGCCGGTTTCGAGCATGTCGTCGATCACGCTCTTCACCAAGTCTCTAATTCCGCCAAAGGCGCCGTCCGAAAGCTCATCGATCCATGACAGAGACGGCATCTCAGCCACAGTGCCGACAAATGCTTCGTCTTCCGGCGACCATCGCACGCGATAGGTGTAGTGCTCCGCACTTAGGGTATTCACAACTTTTCTCCTTCCAGCTTCGCAATCGCTGCCAACACTTGCCTTACTTGATACGGCTTAGCTTGGCCATGATCGTTTTGAATGTTGACACGAGGGTCACCGCTCCACGGCATCCGATACACCCGATGGGATGGGCCCGTTTGCCGCGGTTCCCCAAAGTACAGATCGCACACCTTCGCAAGATCCGCGAACCTCACCCCCTTTGGCGAGCGCCTCATTTGGGCCAGCAGCTTCTCTGCGGTTGTCACACGTCATAGTATCACTATTGATACTGAGATCAACGGGCTCGGGAGCATTGGCCTGAATCTCGGGCACCACGCCCACGGCTCGGTTACTTGCTGGCCGAGATCACGCCCTCGAAATCGGCGATGCGCGTCGCGACAATCTCAGCGGCGTCCTTGGCGTCGGCTTCGTTCGCATCAATAAGGGCCGACTGGTAGCGAGCAGTGAGATCGTACAGGGTCTGAATTGCGCCGGTCTCAACGTTGCAGGTGGCCTCAATCACCGCGATTCGCCTGTTCTCGGCGCTGTCGCCTGCCGCCTCATAGTCGAACTGAGGCATGGGCGAGTCGGCACCGAACTCAAGCCCCTGCTCAACCATGCACTCCTTGGCTGCGGCGAGCGCTGCTGTGCCTTCCGCCGAAGTGAATGCGGCATCGTAAGCAGCTCTCGCGACCTGCGCATCGAACGAGTAACCGTCATCCAGGTTGAAGCGCGTTCTCATTTCCTCTTTGGACTCATCGAGGCACCGCAGCTCATCCTCGTTCGGAGTCGGGGGCGTCACTTGGTCGATGGTGGCCGCCATTTCGAAACCGTACTCCTGAGCGAGCGGAACACTCCAGAGCCCAAAGAGCCGGTCCTCTTCGCTCGGCACAGTCTCTGACCAACTGTAGCCAGGCAGCCCGCTCTCAGCGAGGCACGCATCAGTCAATACCCGCCACGCTTCACGCCGGAGTTCATCGACCTGCGTCGCATCCCGGTCAATGGCGTCAACCGGCAGAATGGCGGTGCCCGCTTCGAAGTCGAGGGTCGCGGTCACGTTCGCATACGGCTCGATGTCGATGTCCGCAGCATCCAGACCGACAGAGTTAGTCGAGCACGACGACAGCAAGAAGCTCGCTGCGATCAGAAGAACGCCGGCCGGGGCCGCAATCCGTGAGGTGTGGTGCGATCGAATAGTCATCCTTGGTTACTCAACAATCCTGTAATTTGAGGTTTCGTCGCAGTATTGCGCTCGCCCCATATAAGCACGGCCTCCCGCACCCGTCAACAACGACCCGACACAGCAGAAAGCCCCGGCTGCCGACCACGCGAGTGGGGCATCCGGGGCTTTCGTGTGCTCGAGTGAGCGGGGTTCTAGTTAGAGCGCAGCCAGTTCGTCGATGACAGCGTCACCGGCAGCGACATCGATCGACTCTGCGTCGATCTCAGCACGGCCGAGCAGTTCGTCCATCTTGCGGCGACGGTTGCGGTTGACCAGCGTGACGACGGTGCCAACCTTGCCTGCGCGACCGGTGCGACCTGAACGGTGCAGGTACGTCTTGTACTCCTCAGGAGCATCCGCCTGAATAACCAGGCTGATGTCATCCACGTGGATGCCGCGGGCTGCAACGTCTGTCGCGACGAGCACGTTTACCTTGCCGCTCGTGAGCATCTGCAGGTTGCGGGTACGACGTGACTGGTTGAGGTCACCGTGGAGGCTGGTTGCCGGAGTTCCGGACATGCTCAAGAACTCGGCCATCTCTTCAGCGAACGCACGCGTGCGAGTGAAGACGAGCGTCTTGCCATCACCGGCAGCAAGCTGCTTGATGATCGCACGCTTTTCGCGCTGCTCGATGAGCAGAACCTTGTGGTCGATCGTAGATGAAGCCTGGTCTTCGCCAGCAACCTCATGCACGGCCGGGTCAACAAGGAACTCCTTGACGAGAGTGGCAACACCCTTGTCGAGGGTTGCCGAGAACAGCAACTTTTGGCCACCCGCGCTGGTCTCACGCAGAATGCGCTGAACGGGCTCCAAAAACCCGAGATCGCACATGTGGTCGGCTTCGTCGAGAACAGTAACCTTCACCTGGCTCAGGTCGAGACGACCCTGCTCAATGAGGTCTTCAACACGACCGGGGGTTGCGATGATGACATCGACACCACGGGTGAGGGCAGCAACCTGCTTGTACTGGGGAACGCCACCAACGATGGTCGTCGTGAACAGGCCAACGCTGCGGGCGATGGGCTGAATGGTGCGGTCAATCTGCTGAGCAAGCTCACGAGTCGGAGCGAGGATGAGGGCACGCGGCTTGCGACCCATCTGGCGATCCTTACCGCCGTTGTTTTCCATGAGGCGCTCAACGAGGGGAGCACCGAAAGCAATGGTTTTGCCCGATCCGGTCTTTCCGCGACCAAGAACATCCTTGCCGGCAAGAACGTCAGGGATGGTTGCTGCCTGGATGGGGAACGGCGACTCGGCCCCCATGGATGCGAGCTGACGCGAAATGTTCGACCCGATACCGAGGTCGATGAAGGACTTGCCTTCAACGTCGCTCGCGGTGACTGCTTTAGCGACGAGACGCTCAAGAACAACATCTTCCTGCTGCGCGTGCGACGACTTAGCGTCACGGTTCGGGTAGTACGAGCTTTCGCGAGGCTCGGAACGCTGCGGGCGATCGTTGCGGTCGTTGTACGAAGGACGGCCACCACGGTCGGGACGGTCACCGTAGGAGGGACGCTCGGAACGCTGAGCGCGATCGTTATATGAGGGACGTTCGGTGCGCTGAGCACGATCGTTGTATGCAGGGCGCTCGGTGCGCTGAGCACGGTCGTTATACGACGGACGCTCTGAACGGCCAGCCGATGCGCCACGGTCAGGGCGGTCACCATACGAAGGGCGCTCGGTACGCTGCGGGCGCTCATTGCGGTCACCATACGAAGGACGGCCACCGCGAGCGGGGCGGTCGCCAGAGGAAGGACGGTCGCTGCGCTGGGCACGATCATTGTACGACGGACGCTCTGAGCGGCCGGAGTAACCTCCACGCTGGGGACGATCACCATAACTTCCGCGCTCTGAGCTCTCTGAGCGCTGCGGGCGCTCGTTGCGGTCCCCGTAGGACGGGCGTCCGCCACGCTCGGGACGATCACCACGAGAAGGACGCTCAGTGCGCTGCGGGCGGTCACCGTATGCACCACGCTCGTTACGCTGCGGGCGGTCACCATAGGAGGGACGATCGCCGCGGTTGCCTGTTTCAGGACGTGCACCACGGGCCGGTTTTTCGCGGGGGGTCCAGTCGGGGCGGCGCTCATCGCGTCCGCCGCGCGCTCCATCGGTATTGCGGTCTCCGGTGCGCGCCGCACGGTCATCCGCACTCCACCGACGCTTGGGCGCTTCACCCTGGTCTGCACGGAATCCGCGGTGACCTTCGCGGTGTGCACCACCACGTTTGGGCGCTGAAGAGTTGACGTTTTTGTTGCCACGGCCTGTGGCAGGTTTATTGAAATTAGGCATAATTCTTTCCGGGTTATTCGTAGATGAAACACATCTAGTGCGTGGAGCGCGCGCACGCCAACGCTCACCAAGTTGTTTAGTTACCTAAGAGCTAACTTGAGCATTCGTGCACTGCACTTTTGAACCCGGGCAGTCTTTGACCGAGGCCGTCACATACATTCGTGTGATTGTCACCAGCTGTCTGAACTTTTCAGACGTGTGTGCTGGCGAACCGGCCCGCAAGACTTACAAACCCTACGCGAGATTTCGCGCTGTCTTGAGCCGACCCATCAACGTTACTCCATTGCGCACCCGATTGCGAGGGGCGAATGGATGCAGGTGCTGAGCCGTTGCGCAGACCGACACCCGCGAATCGCTATACGGCAGTCGCTACCGGCCCGCCCTCACGGCGAGCCTTCTTGGATGCGCGACGGCTCTTGCGATCGGTGCCGGTGGCCTTGCGATCTTCGCGGCGCTCCTTGGCGCCTTCCACCAGATAGTAGAGAACAGGCAGCACCACGAGAGTGAGCAGCGTCGAGGAGACGAGTCCGCCAATCACCACGATCGCCAAGGGTTGCGAGATGAATCCGCCCTGACCGGTGAGACCGATCCCGAGCGGAAGGAGAGCGAAGATTGTTGCCGCTGCAGTCATCAGGATCGGGCGGAGTCGACGCGACGAACCCTCGATGATGGCGTCGCGAGCGCGCATACCCTTTACCCGGTACTGGTTGATGAGGTCAACAAGCACGATCGCGTTAGTAACGACAATACCGATCAGCATAAGCACACCGATCAGAGACGCAACACCCAGTGGGATGCCCGAAATCACCTGAAGTGCAATCGCACCGGTCGCCGCGAACGGAACCGACACGAGCAACAGCAGAGGCTGGCGCAGGCTCTTGAAGGTCGCAACCATCACCACATAGACGATGAGGATAGCGATGAGCAGCGCCAAACCGAGCTGCTGGAACGCATCCGTCTGCTGGGTGGCAACACCACCCAGTTCAGCCGAAGCACCCGCAGGCAACGTTGCCTCGTCAACCGCCGTAGCAACCAGAGCGGATGCCGTACCCACGTCATCACTGCCCGGCGTCACGCTGAGTGTCACACTGCGCACACCCTTCACCGAAGTGATGCTCGCGGGGCCATCCTCAACAGTCACCGTCGCCACATCAGTGAGCGGAACAAGCCCCACAGCGCTGGGGATCGAAAAGTTGCGCAACTCGTCCACGGTGACCGGTGCTGAATCGTTGAGGATATAGATCGAGAGCGTCGCTTCGTCAATCACTGCGCTGCCGACCGCATTCGGGTTCATCGCGCCAGCAACAATCCCGCCAACAGCAATCTCACTCAATCCGAGCTTCGCCGCCTTATCGCGGTCAACCGCAACCTCAATGAATGGCTGCTGCTCCGACAGGTTGCTGGTGGCTTCGGCAACCACATCAAGGTCGCGCACCTGCGTGAGCAGAGCATCCGAAGCTTCGCGCAATTCAGAGTCACTGGTTGCGGTGATGTTGATCTCAATGTCGGTGGAGGCGAAACCACTGGATGCCGCAGCGAGAGTGACCTCACCCGCATCGTCGATCGTGGCAACAGCGTCACGTACTTTCGCTTGCAGCGCGACCTGGTCGACCGCGGGGTCAGTGGTGAGCGAGAACGTGCTCGAGCCACTGCCAGAGAATGCTGCGCGAAGCGAGCCACCGCTGGAACCGATCGACAACTGAACAGTGTCAACGCCGTCGAGTCCGATCAGAACATTTTCGACCTTCTTTGCCGCTTCATCGCGTGCCTCAAGGCTCGCACCAAGGGGCAACGTCTGACTGACCGTGAGCGTGTTCTGCCCACTGTCGCCAATGAAGTTGGTCTTCATGAACGGAACGAGGGCAACGGTTCCACCGAGCAGAAGAACAGCGGTAAGGAGGGTCGCAACGGGGCGCTTCAGCGTCCACTTAATAACGGGGAGGTACCCGCGCTGCAGCACAGTCGTCTTCTCCGCTTGAGGAAGGCCAGCGGCGTGGGCGTG
>Ga0307487_1002187_pt1 | contig 12798 bp, 15 predicted proteins | sample CBIW12metaG_FD_203665 | JGI IMG/M metagenome (GOLD analysis project Ga0307487, IMG submission 203665) | Sea-ice brine microbial communities from Beaufort Sea near Barrow, Alaska, United States - CBIW 1.2 | ecosystem: Environmental > Aquatic > Marine > Coastal | place: USA: Alaska | collected... | reverse complement strand
GTCGCGCAGCAGGTCAGTGATCACGCCAGCAGCCTTGTAGATGGTGTTTTCCAGATCGATGCCGCAGCGCGCATCGCCCAAGCGCGCATCACAGCCCGCCTGAAACGTCCGCCCGACCGTCTGGCCGAGCACGTGCGCCAGCGAGCGGATTTCAGCGACAAAGGCCATGCGCCCGCGCCGGATTTGGCCGACTGCACCTCGGCGCAGCAGCACGCGCTGGCTGGGATCGGACCAGTTCACCCGCCAGAGTTCCACCGCCGCGTTGTCCCAGCGCCCGTCGAGAATGTCAGTTTCGGTGATACGGTCAGAGGTCAGCACGCCGCTCGCGTCCTGCGCATCAACGGCCAAGTCCGAGCCAGCGCGGATTTCCGACGCGGCAAACCCGCTCTCCGGCTCAAAACCGGTGCCGTCAAAGGCGAGGGCGCGATCATGATCGGTAAAACCCAGCGCCACGCCGTCCGCTCGTGAAATCCGCCAGCACCAGGACAGGGTGGTGGTGCCATCATCGAGATGCGCCTGCAGCGCCGGGGTGAGGGTTTTCATGAAATTTCCTTGATATGACAGGCAGAGCAAGCCATCCTGAAATCCGAAGCGCGTTGCCGAGATAGGTGTAATGATGGCAGATGACGTCCCAGACGAAGCTGGAACCGAGAATAAGGCCGACGAACTGTGCCAGTTTGACGGCAACCCCATCGTTCTTGATGTTGTAACTCTAGAAGCGTTCCTGGCCGCGTTGAGACAGTATAAGCCACCCAATGAACGGCTTTTGACTTTGGTCCGTACTCCGGCCCCTGAGATCGACTAACGCTTGCCTCATCTGCGGATCTCCAGAAGCGGAATGGATGTGATCGACCCCAACCGCTCGATATCGAGGGTTACGTCGAGCACGTCGGTGTCGAAACGCACCGACACATCAAATTCAAATCCGGCTCGGATGATGACGCCATTTGCGGGGGCAATTGCAAAGGTGACGACGCCAGTGGTGGTATCGACGGTCCAGCCTGACATCTGTTCCACCATTCCCAGCGCGACGCGGACAGTGCCTGCTACGGGTTTGGCGATGGTCCGCACCCACGTCTGGGCACCGGATGTGTAGCGTTTAGACAGCTGGAAGGTCTTCAGGCTGCCAGTGCCGGTGCCAATCTGCTGGTCAAACGCGGTGATCGCCTGCGACGGCAGGCAGGATTTGTAATCGGCCCAATCCTTGTAGCGAAACCCGTGCAGGCGACCATTCCGCGCCTCGAAGAACGCCACGACTGCTGCCAGATCGTCAGCACGCCGAATGCCATACGCCACGTCATAGCGACGACGGGAGCTGGCCCAGCTGGCGTTTCGTTCTTCGTCGCCCGAAGCCAACTCCACGATCTGAGTGCGCCGCTCCGGCCCACCGCGCGCGCCGCGGCTGATGTTGTCGGGGAACCTGACTTCGTGGAAGGCCATCACATGCCTCTCCGGCCAAGCGACACGGCGCGGGCAATGTCTGCCGCCACCTGCGTGCGGGATTGGCGGAAGCTTTCGGCATCGCGGGCCATGATGGTGACGTTGACGTTGGGGGCGCTGGACTGACCATAGCCAGCCGCTTCCCGGCGCGACAGAACCCGCTCACCCCGTTGCAGGATCGCCGGAACCTCGTCGGGTTTGATTCCTGCCCAGCCGCCCGCGTGCATGCGCGGGGCACCGGCGAAGGCCATGGCGGGCACCATTCGTTGGCTGCCCGCCGTGCCGACCACGCCACCGGCATGCAGGACATCCGCGAACAAACCACCCGCACCGCCCAGCGCGCCGGAGAGGGCATTGGCGATAGGTCCGAGGATGAACCGCCGCGCCGCCAGCTTGGCCAGATCGGCAATCATCGAGGTGATCAGGTCGCGAAAATCCAGCTTGCCGGTTTTGACGAACTCACCCACGGCGTTTTCTGCCGAGGTGAAGGCGCTCACCAGTGCATTGCCGATATCCCCGCCAATGTCGCGGGCCTTGGTGGCATAATCGGCAAGGGTCGCCGTCACCGCGGCCCAGCCTGTTGCCGCTTGTTCGGCACCGGCAGCAGCCGCCGCACCGGCATTGCGTGCCGCACCGCCTGCGCCGTTTGCCGCAGTAGTCGTGTTGTCCAGCCCGGCCGCCAGCGCACCCGCAGAACTGGCAGCATCTGCGAGCGCCGATTCCGCCTCTGATCCGGTCCCAGTCACTGCGTCACGCAGCGCCTGCCAGCTGGCGAGCGGCCGACCTGCGGCATCGGCGAGCATGCCCGCCGCCTCACTGTAACCACCGGCGCGACCGCGGGCATCCTCGGCCATGGTGCCAAGGCCAAGGTCTGGCGGTTCCAGATAGGTGCGCGACAGCGCAGCTGCGAAGGCATCTGCGGCGGCGGTACCCGCTGCCGTTGCCGCACCCTCAAACGCGTTGCCGATCCGCGCCAGGTCCACTGGATCCAGCGTGCCGATTCTGATGCCACCTTCACCTGTTGCCCATTCCGGCAGCATGGCCAGAGCTGCGTTTAACCCGTTGATGAAACCGTTGATGCGGGTGACGACGCCGTTTAGCATCGCTTCAACGCCGGAAATCAGCCCGTTCGCGGCCTGAAAGGCAAAGTCACCAATGGCGCCGGGCAGACTGCCCCAGATCGCCACCGCCGCATCATAGGCCCCTTGGAAAATGGCCGCAGTCCGGTCGCCGAAACTAACGACACCAGCAATGGTGCCTTCGAGTGCAGAGAGACCGGCCGCTTTCAGCCCCTCCCAGCCAGCAGCCATGTTGGCAAACGCGGCGTCGAGCGACAGGCCGATGCGCGACCAGACCTCCTTGGCCAGATTGCCCAGCAGCCGGAACGCTTCGCCCACGCCGCCGACCCGGGTGACAAGTTGCGAGAATTGATAGACCAGCTCACCCGCGCCGACGATCAGCGCACCGATCCCCGTGCGGATCAGTGCTCCACGCAGGAAGACCAGTGCTGTGGCCAGGCCGCGCACGGACAGGGCGGCCGCTACCATGCCCGCTACCCAGCGCCCGGCCATGATCCCGGCAAAGGTGGCGGCGTAGGTCGTCAGCCGCCCGAGGTTGTCGAACAGCGACGTGATTGCGCGCCCAATAGGACCTGTCGCGCGCGCCATGTCGGCAAGTTTGGTGGCAATCGTCTCGAGGGCTGGTGCTACGGCGACGGTCAGCCGGTTGGTCAGGCCGATCCAGATCAGGCTAAGGCGCGCGATTGCATCACCGGTACGTTCGATCTGGGCGGAGTCACTGGCGCTTACCGCCACGCCGAAGTCGCGTACATCCTGCGCTGCTTCTCGCAGCGTCGCCGGATCGATGCGCAGGAAAGCCAGCGCCGCCTTGTCGCCGAAGAGATCAGAGGCGACAGCAGCTCGTTCGGCCTCGGGCACAAACTGGTTCAACGCTTCTTGAATGGCCACGATGCGCTGGTCGAGCGGCAAAGCCTGTAATTGCGCCGCCGTGAGGTTCAAGCGCTGTAGCGCACCAACAGCGGATCCTGATCCGGTCGCTGCTTCCGACAGCCGGGTGGTCAGCTTCTTCGTGGCTTGCTCGATCTCGCCCATCGACACACCAGCCAACTCCCCGGCCCATGTCAGGGTCTGCACACTTTCCACCGTGGTCCGCATCGATTGCGCGAGTTTGGCCTGTGCGTCGACATTCGCGAGGCCCGAGCGGATCATCGCCACGCCAGCAGCGGCCGCCGCAACCGTCACAGCTGCCAAGGCAATCCCGGCCTTGCGGGCGAAGCTGGCAAGCCGGGCATTGGCTAGTTCCATCTCCGTCGACAAGCGACCGAAACCCCGCGCGCCAGCATCGCCGATACCTTCCAGCTCGGCGCGCACCTGGCGGCCGCCTTCGGCGACAAGGCGGACGGAGACGCGTTTTTCAGCCATGGCAATGGATCCTTGAAATTCGGAGTGGAGCGTCTTACGTTTTACTTATCGATCTAGAGAGGGTATGATCATGTCAGAGACAGCAACCCTGTCCACAAAGTTTCAAATCTCCATTCCCAAGGCGATCCGCTCAGCACAGCATTGGGAGGCAGGACTGACTTTTGCCTTCATCCCCAAGGGAACAGGTGTTTTGCTTGTGCCCGTCCCGAAACGGGACGCGCTGAAGGGTCTCGCGCGCGGGGCAAACGTCGCAGACTATCGTGATCGAGAGGACCGCTGCTGATGGTCCTCGTCGACACATCGGCTTGGATTGAGTGGCTGATAGGATCCCCAACCGGGGACAAACTGACAAAGCACCTGCCGGAGCAAGCTGATTGGATTGTGCCGACGATGGTGCAGTTGGAACTGGCAAAATGGCTCACGCGTGAGGTCGGCGAGGACAAGGCCGATCAGGTGATCGCCTTCACGCAGGTTTGTCAGATCGTCCCGCTCGACACCGAAATCGCACTTGCTGCGGCAGACGCCTGCCGCGCCCACAAGCTGGCGACGGCAGATGCCATCATCTTTGCGACCGCACGACTGCGCGGTGCTACTCTTCTGACATGCGATGCGCATTTCGACGGCCTTCCCGGCGTGAGCTTGATCGCGAAAACCGGCACCTGATCGGATCTCACTCTGATGGAGCGATCTGTTCGTTCAGTTTGCGCACCATTACCGCCTCGATCTCGGGCAGCAGTTCAGCGGCGATCAGGGGGTTGATCCCGAGGGCCTGTGCCAGAGCCAAGGCAGCCCCCATATCCCAGCCGAGCACTGCGCCGGGGATCACGCGCAGCTGCCCGCCGAGGCGACCGACCAGATCCCAAATCTGCCAGCCGCCTTCCGTTTGTGGCCTGTTCAGTCTTGTGGGGCATTCGGGGCAGTTGCGCTCGCGGCCTTCGATGGGCGGGCAGGCGGCGCAGTATCGGTCGCCCCCGCCGAAGGACCAGTCGGCGAGGGCGCGGAGACGTTTTTTTCAGCGTCCAGGATCAACCCGCGTGCGACATATTGGGTATGGAAGGCTTCAAACACGGGCCAGATTTCCAGCAGGGCGTCGATGCCTTCGGGGGTGACGGGCACAACTATGCCCATGGTATCGCCCACGCCTTCCCAATCGAGCACCGCGCGGCGGGCGACGGCTTTCGCCATGGCGAGCGCCAGTTCTTCAATTGTTGCTGTATTTGGCATGGCCTCAATGGCGGAATCAGCCCGAGACGAGACCATCAGCGCGGTGGTGAGCGGGGAGACGAGCAGACGCAAGCCCGGGGCGAGGTCCAGCCACTCAGGCGTGGCGGTCAAGTTCAGACGGATCATGATCAGTATCCTGCGAGTGAGTTGACGAGGACGGCGGTGCACATGCGCGCCGGGCTGGTGGCTTTGGCGGCCTGCCAGTCAAAACTGGCTTGCACGCCCTGCGGCCCGGCGATTTCGATGCGCGGGATCGGCAGATAGACGGCATGGGCGGAGAAGGTGAAGCTGGCATTGGCCCCGAGGCTGTAGTTGAACTCCAGCTCGCAGGGCGTGCCGTCGATCGCTTGGGTCACCAACGTGCTGTCGGAAAACCGCACTTCGATCCGGCCGGTCAGCGCGGCCATGGTCGGGTCAGCTCCATCAATGCGGCCATCGCCCCGAATGGTTTCAATCCGGTCGAGGTTGTTGGAATAGGTGATCTCGGCCGAAACCACATTGCCCAGCGCCGTGCCGTTGCGCTTCACCGTGCCGTTGAAATGGCCGAAGCGCTGCAGGCCCAGCGCCGTCGGTGTGCCAGCGGCCGTCGCGGCGGCGATGGTTTCGCCTTGCGCCACCAACCGCGCTGTCGCCGTTAGCAGGCCGGAGCGCTGCATCTGCCACGTCAGCTGATCCAGAACGCAGCCGGAATACATTGCAAAGCGCGGCACTTCGGGCATGGCGGTTTCGATCGACATGCTGGGCAGGGTCCAGTTGCCCGATTGGAAGGTGTGGGTCTTGGGCGTGGTGCCAGAAGTCGTTGGCTGGCCGAATGCTGCTTTCAGCCAATAGCCGAAGGCTTCCACGTCGATCGGGATCACCACCTCGCCGTCTGCCGTGACCGCGTCCTTGATTGGCGCCAAAGGATCACGCCCATAGCCCAGCAATTCGGATTCCAGCAGCGGCTGCTCGGACCCGAGCGTTGCCCGGGCGAAGGGCATCAATCGGAACCCGCTGACCGGCGGGGTGCCATAAACCGTCTCATACGCAAGCGCCATCTGCGCCCGCGCGCCTTGCGCACGTGCCATGTCGTTCTCCTAAATGTCGGGGTGTCAGGCCAGAGGCCCGGTGGTGGTGTAGTGCAGAACGACGGTGATCACCGCCGCTTTCAGCGCCGCCGCGCCCTCAACGGGCAGATCGACGGAGGCCGGGGCCTCGGGTTCGACCCAGTCACAGAGGCCGCCGAGCGTTCGGTCGGCTTCTAGTGCCGTTCCAATGCTGGCGATCAGGCTGTCGAATGCACTAGCCCGGCCAGTGCCCGCCTGGACAACGACCTCCAACTCGGCCCGGTGATGATAGTGGTAGCGCAGCGGCGACAGAGTCACTTCTGGCTCGCCCGGTTGGCCCTCGCGCAGGATGATCAGCCCCGCAGGCGGGATCCGCTCGGGTAGAACGTCATCGCGCAGAACAAGGGCAGCAAGCGGAAGCAGCCGCGCGTGCAATGCGGCGAGGACGGTTTCGCGGATGGTGGGCATTATTTTCTCGTGGTCGACGCTTTAGTTCTCTTGGTATTGGAAGTTGCGGAGTCACTACTGCCAAGGAGTCGAGCCAATAGGTGATGTGGTCACGCAAGAAGACGTTGGACTTGGCATAGTTTGAAGTTCGCCATATTTTTGTAGTCAGGCAGTAATTGCCTGATTAACTTCCGGTTTCGATACAGAGGGGCGCAGATGACCGAGTTAGATACAGAGACTGGACCAAAGAATACCAACGCCACTGCGAGTGAGCCACAACCTGCCGCAAGTGAAGATGCACAAGAGAAGCCCGCGCTTATGGGGACGCCAATCGCCATCTCAAAGCCAGGACATCCAAGGTCATCGGCATTCTGGGGAGCGACTGGAGGTGTAATCGGCGGTCTTATTGGCGCGTTTGCAGCATTGATTGTCGCGTATTTTGCCTATTTCCAAACTGAGAAACTATATCGTCAGGCAGCCTCCCAATCCGAAGAAATTTCACGCAACGCGGCTTATGTCTCATTCATCCAGTCAAGAATTGAGGGCTGCGTCGCACTCGCATCGCATCATAGAGAAGCTGCTGCCAACGATAAGGCAGAAAATTACGTCGAGATTGCAGTCCTAACTCTCGAGGATCAGTCGAAAGTCGTCATGACTGGAAACTACCAACGTTACCTTGCTTCAATTGGAATGGCACGTAGCCTGTTGTTGTGCATGGCTCCGGGCAACGTCGCTCAGCTTCAAGGATGTGTGGAAGACATTAATTCTTACCACTCAGGAATACATGTATTTGATTATATTGGGGCAGATCCAACTATCTATGGAAGGCTGCCCAACGATGGAGAGGTTTTTCCGGGCACTCGGAATATAGTTTGTTGAAGATCCGTCGGCAGTCTAGATCGCCTATAGCACTACCCAATTCACCACGATCCGCCCCGGCACGCCATCTACGGCGCGCTCTACATCCCGCGCCAGATCCAGCCGCTTGCGCAACCTGACCTGCGGTACCAGCAGGAAAATCGGAACGGTTGCCACCCCGCGCCCGGTCTTCGATTTGGAGGCAACAGCGCGGCCTTTCGAATTCAGCCGCCCCTCCGCCACCAGCATACTTGGACCTCGGCGGCGATAGATGAACCGCAGGCGCAACCCAGTGCGGCGTTCCCATTCACCTGGGGTGATCCGGCCGCCTTTTGCGCTTTTCCCTGCGGCGGGGGTGGGGATTGCCAGCCAGAACCCATTCTTTGACCGGATCAACGGCCCCGTATCATGCGCACCGATGATGACGGGCGCGTTCGACCAGACCAGCGCCGCCGCGTTCAGACTGTCGCCGGTTTTCGGGAAGCTGGCGAGGCGGATGGAGTTGCCAAGGCGGGTGCCGAGGCCAGCGCCGGTGATCTGGCCTCGCCATGCGGATTTCAGGGAGGTGCCAGCCTCGCGCATGGCGGCGGAGACTGCTCTTTCTCCAGCGGCGATTTCGGCCTGCATCAGTGCGACAAGGTCGGGATAGAATGCAATCTTCAGCTTCATGATGGCCGCAGATCCAGCGACCAGATCAGCCGCTCGCGATCCCGCAGCGGTTCGCCCTGAATGGTGTAGCTGTCCGTACCGATGATGATCAGATCACCGGATCGCGGTTCTGGCAGGTCGGAGATGCGCACGTCCACCATCATGGTATCGCTGACAAAACGCGCCGCGCCAAATTCGGTGATCCGATCCGGGGCGCGGCGGATGACGCGGATGGGGCGTTCCTCTGAGGTGGCCGCAGAAATCCACAGCGCTGCCACCGCCATGGACGGATTGGCATAGATCCGGTCAATGGCGGCGGCAAAGATGGTCATGGCAAACCCGTCAGTTCGAAGTGTGAATACGGATCGCGGTGCGCGGCCGCTTGTTGACTGGCAGGATCGAGGCTTCCGTCATCAGATCGATCCAGCGACCCTTTTCATCCAAGTGCTGGCGGGCGTAGAGCGGCAGGCCGAGGGTGTTCGCCGCCTCCAGCAGGTTGGCCGGGCCGCCATAGGTGGTGAAGGTGTCCATGGTGCCGAGGGGAAAGGCGATCCCTTCGCTGGTCGGGACAAGCCGTTCGGTTGCCTTGGTGGAAAGCGTGACAGTGCCCGCGTATTCCTCGAACACGATTCCTGCGAAGGGGAAGTTCCTCCGGACGTCCTGGCGCAAGGGCTGCGCGCCGGTGGCGGCGTAAAACTTGTAGGCCTCCTCGGTTTTGGGGTGCGCAATCAGCTTGTCGAAGAATTCCCGGCTGACGAGGGCATGCACATCCGTCATGCTTTCGCCCAGCAGGTTGTCTTCCATCGCGCGCAAGACCTCGCGGACCTTGCCCTGCACGTTGGTGCCCGCGGTGCCCAGCAGGAAATCCACCGAGATTTGTGCGAGGCCGAATTCGGTGAAGTAGTTGTAGAGCGTCGTGCCCGCCCCATCCTTCACGATGCCGCGGAGAGCGTTCATCTCCATGTATTCGCGGGTCTGGGCGTGCTTGCGGCGCATCAGCTGCAGCTTGCGGTTCATCACCTCGACCAGCGGATCGGCACCATCAAATACGCCCAGCGCGGGCTGGCCCTGAATATCGCCCGGCAGGATCACATCGTCATGCGGAATCCATGGCAGGGCAAAGCTGCGCATCGAGCGGCCCTCGCGGGTGCCGACGGTGGCGGGACTGCCGAGAGGGACAGAGGGCAGTAGGTTCAGCACGCCCTCGTATTGCTCGATGATGACTGAGCGCTGGGTGACGCCTTCGAAGCGGAACAGGCCGATCTGACCGAGGCGGGTGTATAGGTTGGGCAGGATGTTGATGGCCTGCGTCATCTCGGCCAGCGAATAGCCGCCAGCGTCAAAGGGATTGCGAACAAGGGTCATGGGGGAGCTCCGGAAGAAATGGGGGATCAGACGCCGTCGCGGGCGATGATGCCCACGGCGGCCAGCTGGGTGATCTTGGCGTTGATCTTGGTCGAGTCGTTGACGGTGGCCTCGTAGGCGAGGCCCGCGCGCGACACGATGGCAGGCCCGCGGGTGACGACGATGCCAACCGCATCCGCCAGGGTGGTGTTCACCGGATAAAGCAGGACCGCGACGGCGGTCTGGGAACCGTCCGCACCGGTTTCAGTCGAGAGGGTGTATTTGCCGCTTGCCGTGATGCGGCCAAGGACGGCCCCTGCGGGATAGGAAGTGCCGATCAGCAGGGTGATCACTTCGCGGGTGTAGTTCGGGTTGACCTCATATTTGAGGACATCGCCCATGCTGGGCTGTTCCGTCAGGACGGGCATCGGTCAGTCTCCATGATGTTGGGGGTTGGGGCACTGGATCAGCGCTTGGCTTCAGTTGCGGCCTTCTTTGCGGCGGCAATGATCGGGCTGTCTTTCGTGGCGGCGGCTGCCGGGGCGGTGGCGATGATGCCCGCCGCTTCGCTGCGGGCGGCAAGATCTGCCAGAACGCGGGCGCGCAGGGCCTCAGGCTTCAAACCGCGCGTGACCGCATCAGCCGCATCGATCGTCACACCCAGCCGGGCGGCCTGTGCGCAGATCTGCGCCACCTCGGCCGCCTCAGCGCGAACTGCGTCGGCGGTCATGGTTGCGTCGGGCGTTGGCATCGTGGTTGCAGCTGACGGCGAAGACGTGGTCGGTGTGACCGGTGCTGCGGCAGGGTTGGCATGGTCAGTCGGGTTCGGCATGTCGGTGGGTTCGGTGGTCATTTGTGGACTCTTTCTGCTGGATGGACTGGTACCGCGCGGGGCGGCGGCGAATGTACGGAAGGCTGTGACTGGGTCGGCCAGTTCATCGGCGAGACCTGCAGCGATGGCATCAGTGCCGCGGAACACGGCAGCTTCTGTAGCAAGCGCTGCCGCATGTGTCAGCCGATCCCCGCGACCAACGGCGACGGTCTCGGCGAACAGGAAACGCACGACCTCCAACTCGCGCTGCATCTGGTCGTGCACGGCCTGCGGAAGGGGCTGGTAGGGATTGGCGTCAATCTTGCGAGCACCGGCATGGATCAGCGTGACAGCAATGCCCTTCTGGTCGAGGGCCCCACCCATGTCAGTGTGAAGCGCCACAACACCAATGCTTCCGACAGCACCGGTGCGGGGAAGGATGATCCGATCGGCTTGGGAAGCCAGAACGTAAGCAGCCGAAAGGGCATGTTCCGCGACGAAAGCGTGGACCGGCTTTTGCAATCGCGCCGCCCGAATGCGATCCGCCAGATCGAAGGCCCCGGCGACCTCGCCACCGAAGCTGTCGATGTCGAGGGCAATGCCGCGCACGCCGGGATCCGCGACGGCCGCCTGCAGCTGAGCTGCAATGCCCTCATAGGAAGTCAGTCCGGAGGATTGCCCGATCCAAGCCCCGCGATGGACAAGCGTGCCCGCGATTTCGATAATGGCAATGCCATCGACCAAGGCGAAGGGCTGGCTCCCATTACGCTGATGGCGCTGGGCGAGGTCATTGCCGAACAGCGATGGCCGGGCGGGCAGGGTTGCGGCAGTCTGGTCAGTGGCTTCCACCTCCAGCGCCTGGAAGGTGATGTCCTGCCCGGTGATCCGTGGCCCGAGCCCGGACAGGAAGGCCAGCGCCTTGGCTGGGTCGACCATCAGCGGTGTATTAAACGCGCGCTGGGCGATCTGGGCGTGATGCATCATGCGTCTTCCTTGGAGTCGGGTTTTTCATCAGCGCCTTCCGGCGCGTCCTCGTCCGCCGTCTCGTCCTTTTCGGCGCTGTCGTTGCCCTTGGCCGCGCCCGGCCCCTGTGCGGGCGATCCCGGGCGGCGGAAGTCGAGGCCAAGTGCCAATTCGCGTTTGCGTTCGGCGGGCAATCTCGCGGTCGACCTGTTCGGCGTCGTAGCCACGCTCAGAGAGGGCTTGGGTGCGCGATTTGAGGCCCGCTTCGATCTGCAGGATCTCTGCCGAGGCGTCCTTCATCGGATCGATCCAATCCCATTTGGTCGGCAGCCAGGCACAGGCCTGATATTGGCGGCGCTTGCTGTCATAGCCGGGCAGATCCAAGGCACCCGACAGCACGGCGGTGTCCATCCAGCGCACCCAGACGGCGCGGCAAAGCTGGAACACCAGCACCCCATGCTGCCAGGCCGAGATACGACGACGGAACTCGATCAGCGAGATGCGGGTGTTAGAGAAGTTGCCCTTGGCGGTGTCGCCGGTCAGGTAGCCGTAGGGCACGCCCAGCGCCGCCGCGATTTGCAGCAGAGTGCGGTATTGGAAGGGTTCATAGGTGCCGCCCGAGTCTGGCGTTGCCGGGGTCGAGACGTCCTCGCCGGGATCCAGCCGCACAACCTGGCCTGGCTCGACCTCCAGATCCTCATCGGTCGGTTCCAGCGGGGTTTCCAGCGCTGGAGAGGTGATGAACATCGCGAACATCGCCGCGATCTTCTTCCTCTCCAGCTCCGCGTCGTCATAGAGGTCCAACGTGAACAGCTTCACGATAGCAGCGGCAAAGCGTGACACGCCGCGCAGCTGCCCGGCTTCGACCGGGTCCAGCACATGGATCACGTCTGCCGCCGGGACGCGGACCATTTCGCCTGCAAGCCCCGGATCGGTCAGATCGCCCGGGTGGCGACGCAGGAAGTGATAGGCCACACGGCGGCCGATCGGATCGAACTCGATCCCCTGCCGGATCAGCCCAGCGCCAGAAAGACTGCGGTTCATGTCGAGCGGCAGCATTTCCGAGGGCAGCATCTGCAATTGCAGCGGCACGGTCAGACCGTCTTCGGCGCGCCAAGGCCGGATGCGAATGAACACCTCGCCCGACAGGAACACCTCGCGCGCGGCCCGGCGCTGCAAGCCATAGAAATCGGTCAAGCCTTCTGCATCGGCATCGTCGGTCCAGGCCAGCCAGAGCGTCTGCAACTCTTCCTTCTTGGCGGCATCCGTGATGGTCGACGAGGGTTTGATGCCGTCGCCTACGACATTGCTGGCGAAAGACTCCACTGCGTTCGCCGCATAGCCATTATTGCGCACCAGCCAGCGGGCGCGTGCCGTGATCGTATCGCCCGATGCGGCGATCAGGGTGTTCACATGGGCGCGGGACGCCCGGAACCCGCGCAACCGCCGGTGGGCCAGTGCCGCGTCAAACCCGCCGATGATTGAGCCGATGCGCTGTCGGAAGGCTTCAAACGCCATGGATCACAGGCCCTTTGAGGCGACAGTGCCCCAGCGGCGGCGTCTCCGGGTGCCAGAC
>Ga0307487_1002185_pt1 | contig 12809 bp, 11 predicted proteins | sample CBIW12metaG_FD_203665 | JGI IMG/M metagenome (GOLD analysis project Ga0307487, IMG submission 203665) | Sea-ice brine microbial communities from Beaufort Sea near Barrow, Alaska, United States - CBIW 1.2 | ecosystem: Environmental > Aquatic > Marine > Coastal | place: USA: Alaska | collected... | reverse complement strand
GAAGGCCGGCAGCGACAGGCCGGGCTGGAACTGGGTGGGATTGCGAGCCATAGCACTATCTCCTTGACTGTACGTATGATTTCAGTTTAGCCCTGAGCTGGGACAATAGCTGATTAACGTGTGTAATTAGGTACTTTTTTGGAGCCACCAGTAGCGTAAACCAGCTCCGCTGGTGGCCGGATGAACGATCGGTTTGGTGAATGTTGTTAGTTATCCAAGGGGTTATCCTGCGCGTTCATTTTCGCCGCATAAGATGATTTTCCGTGCTCGGGCTCTATAACCCGGTCCTCGGCTTTTTCTGCTGCACCTTGTTCTCCAAAGACCGCCAGTTTATCAGTTGCAGTCCGCTGAGGACGTATGCGCGTTTCTGGCACCGATTTACTTATTCTGCGCGCCCCTATTGAGGCTCTCCACACAGCATGCGTGGCAGTTTTACCGGCGTATTCAAAACTCTAGAATTGCTTAGCAAGGAGAGAAAATGGCGCAGCGCTCTTATGAGCCGACTTCGCGTCTGGTTAAGCAGTATCATGTGAGGCGACAGAGTCTAAAGAAATCATCTAAATGGTTTGACGTAGAGCTGGGTTCTATCTACTGTGTTTTTTATAGGGCAATTCAGGAGGTAGGGCCAGCGAGGAGCATCGGCACATGTAAGCCGGACGCTAGTCAACTCTTGGTGATACCGCAAGTGACACTTTGTCAGTAGTTTACTGGAGGGATTATGGGAGCTGAAGTAATGGAGGCCGGAACGGATTTTGCGCAGGTCTTCTCGGACTTTGCAGCGAATCTGAAATTCAGTGACCTTCCTGAACTAGTGGTCAAAGCCGCAGAGGTCAATATCCACGACACCCTTGCATGCTCAATCGCAGGAAAAACCGCCTCGGGTGTTTCAGAGCTGGAAGGATTAGTAAAGCACTGGGGCGGCATCCCTGAGGCCGCAGTCTGGTGGTCGAAAGATCATCTGCCAGCACCATCTGCCGCTTGGCTCAACGGGGTAATGGCGCATGCCAGAGATTACGATGATACCCACGACAAAGCGATCTTGCATGCAGGTGTGTCTGTGATTCCGGCCGCGCTAGCGGCCGTGGAAATGGCGGATGAGCCTGTGACCGGAGAAGAATTTCTGGTGGGTGTCGTTGCCGGTCTGGAGTTTATGAGTAGAATCGGCGTGGCGACCCGTATCGGTTTGATCGAAAGTGGCTTCATTTATAGCTCACTTCTGGGGTATTTCGGTGCGACCGTCGCGGCTGCCAGAGTGCTCAAGTTCACGCCGCAGGAGATGGTAAACGCTATCGGCATCGCTTTTTCACAGGCAGCTGGTACTCACCAAGTGACCCGTGACGCTGCTCTTACCAAGCGTATGCAGCCAGGGTTCGCTGCGAGGGCGGCGGTCACGTCTGTGGCGATGTCCAAAGTTGGAATTCGGGGTGCTCAGCGATCTATCGAGGGCCAAGACGGGCTCTCCCGAATCTATCTACAGTCTTCTATTGATCCTGACGTTCTGAGAGAAGGCTTGGGCGAGCAATACCATATGGCAGACCTCGCTTATAAGCCTTATCCCTGCTGCCGGTTAAATCATACCGCTATTGATGCTTCATTACAGATCCACAGCCAAGCAGGCTTTGACTGGCAAAAGATTCGCAAAGTGGAAGTTGGTACCAATCATCAAGCATGGCAAGTGGTTGGTACTCCTTTGGAGGTCCGTCAGGCTCCGCAAACCATTGTGCAGGCCCAGTTCAGCATTTGTTACACCGTCGCTTGTGGGTTGGTGAAGGGTGAGGTTGGGTTGTTTGACTTTTCGGATGAGGGCCTGGCTCAACAACCTGTTCAGTCGGTGGCAAAGAAGATAGTGCCTTTTGTGGATGAGGAAATTGAGGCGAGGTGGGGCCGGAACGTCGCGCCGGCCAGGCTTCGCGTGCACTGCGATAACGGCGTATATGAGGCATGGGTTGAGAACGCCAAAGGTAGTCCGCAGGAGCCGATGACCGAAGATGATATGCGAATGAAGCTTGCAGGCTGTCTTGAGGCTGGCGGATTCGGGCGCGATAAGGTGGCTGACTTTGAGACTTTTGCTTCCCAATTGCGTAGCGCTGAGGACGTAAGAAAATGGCTTGAAAGGCTCGTTCTCAGTATTTCCTAAATGCTATGAATTATATTGCCGAGCGGCCAAAAATGCTCGATTAAAGGTTAGCTCTATGCCGTACAGCTCTAGCTTTGATTTTAAGCAGGTTCTCCTTCCAGGTGATCACATTGCCTGGCCTCAGGGTGTTGGAGAGCCGACCGGATTGACCGCGGCTCTGATGAAGCAAAGCTCCGATCTTCCGAACACAACCCTTGTGCTTGGCATGGTGACCACAAGCACTCTCGCTGAAGCTGAGAGCAGCGGTTTTGAGTTCTTGTGCCTGAATGGCGCTGCAGGGACGCGAAAGGCTGCGGCTCTCTCAAACAACAGGGTCATTCCGGCACATGTTTCGGCAATTCCAAAGTTGATACTGACCCGACGTATTCCGGTAGACGTGGCGCTGATTAGGGTTCGGTCAACACTTGATCCAGGAATGTATTCACTTGGTGTAATGGCGGATTATGTACATGAGCTTGTCCATATGGCTCGGATTGTTGTCGCGGAAATAGACGAGAGAATGCCCGAAACCACCGGTGGTGATGCGCTTCTGTCGAAAAGCTGTATCGACCACTTCGTCACAGCGGACGGGGATGAGCCTCTGATTTTCGACCCTGACCCGTCAACTGACGAAATGGCAGTAGCAGAGCATGTCGCTAAGTTGATACCTGATCGTGCCACAGTTCAGTTCGGAGTGGGTGGGATGCCAGTCGCTGTGTGTCAGGCATTAAGGGGGCACAAGGACCTGGGGTTACATAGTGGTGTAATTGCTGACAGTGCCATTGATCTAATTGAGTCTGGGGTGATCACCAACCGATTCAAAGGCATCGATGAAGGCGTGACAGTAACCGGTGGGTTGTTTGGGAGCCGTCGGACCATTGAGTTTGCTGATGCGAATTCGTCGATAATGTTGCGACGGGCCTCTTATACACACGCGACCAAGACAATGGCTCAGCTTAACTGTTACCACACCATCAATTCCGCGGTTGAAATTGATCTTAGTGGGCAGCTCAATTCGGAAGTGGTGGGCGGAAGATACATCGGGGCTGTTGGAGGGCAGGTAGACTTTGTTAGAGGAGCTCGGCTTTCTGAGAATGGGTGCTCAATTATCGCTATGACATCCACAACTCCCAATGGCAAGCACTCCAAGGTTGTGGTCGACCTCGGTTCCAGTCCGGTGACAACCCCGCGCTCTGATATCGATGTTGTAGTAACGGAGTATGGTGTTGCCCGGCTATGGGGGCTAGATCTGCCTGGTCGTGCAAGAGCTCTAATTAACGTTGCACATCCGGAGTTTCGTGATCAGTTAAGAGAAGATTTCCAAAAACAATCAATTCGGGCGTGAGGGGGTAATTATGTCCGGTCAGCTAATTTTAGAGTGGCCCAACGAGAAAGTTTGTATTCTTCGGTTGAACCGGCCAGAGAAATACAATGCGCTAAGTCGAACACTGGTTGATGAATTACGCACAGCCGTAACCGAGCTATCTGAAACCAAGGCGAAGGTTCTAGTCTTGGCCGCAAATGGGAGAGGCTTTTGCGTGGGTGCGGATCTGAAAGAGCGAAAAGAAATGAGTGATGAAGAGAAGTACGATCACAATAGATCCATCAGCGGATTAGCGGATGACATCGCAGCATCAGGCCTGCCGACGATTGCTGCAATTAACGGCGTAGCGATGGGCGGAGGCTGTGAACTAGCACTGGCTTGTGACCTTCGGTTCGCTTCTCAGGAGGCGAGCATCGGATTGACCGAAGCTCGCCTTGGCGCAATCGCAGGGGCGGGAGGGACGCAGCGGTTGCCGCGGCTAGTGGGTACTGCTCGAGCTCTAGAGATGATGTATAGCGGGGAGCCGATCTCAAGTGAGAAAGCGTTAGATTGGGGGCTGATAAATGGCATTTACAATTCAAACGAATTAGATCAATGTGTGTTAAAATTTGCCGATTTGTTGGGGTCCCGCTCGCGTCGAGCATCCGCTCTGCTGAAAAAAGTAGTCTATGACGGACTCGACTATTCACTGGCAGACGGATTGGAGTTAGAGAGGGTTGCAGTCTCAGAAGTTCTGGCGTCTGAAGATTATGCTGAAGGTCTGGCTGCGTTCGCAGAGAAGCGGGCTCCCGTTTTTGAATAACTTTAAATAGGTAGGTGAACGTGAGTATGGATTCGCTGGAGCCCCAATACGGTGTCAGTAAGGCAGAGCATGTGGCAAGGCTGCTCTTGAACCGTATTATTAGTGCGAATATGAAGCCTGGCAGTTCCTTCGGGACGGAAGCCGAACTGCTCGGAAAGTTCCAAGTCAGCCGGCCGACTCTTAGAGAGAGCTTGCGAATCTTGGAATCACAGGGAGTGCTAACCCTCCGCCCGGGGCCCCGTGGCGGAATTATGGTATCAAAGCCTAGCATTAACGTTATAGCCCACACATTATCCGTCTACCTGCGGTTGAACGACGTTCCGTTTATCGAGATCCTTCGCGCACGCATGGCGATAGAACCGGTTCTGGCTAGAGACGCTGCTGTCTTTGGCGGCGAGGACGACTTCGACAAAATGGAAGAAACTATTAAAGGTCTTGAGCGGGCTGGAGATGATAACGAGGTGGTATACCGTGAAAACCGAGCATTCCATAGCGTGATTGCGCGTGCAGCGTCCAACCCAGTCCTCGAAGTGTACTGGGAAACCATTAGTGTTTTGGCGACTGGTGAGGGTGCGGGCTTTAAATACACCAAGCGCAACGTGATACATATAGTCAAATCCCACCGGGCTATTTTGAATGCTTGTCGTGAGCGTAACCCCACTCTTGCCTATGATTTAACAGTTGATCACCTGGGTGAGTTGGACGACCTTTTGAAAAGGCGGTTTAAAGGAAGATTAGGGGAGCCGACCGAGATCACGCTCAAGAATGGACGGCGAATTGTTTAGGCGTGATTGATGCAAGGAAAAGGGTGTGGCCGAAATTCAAAAGAAAGGCTAAATGATTTAATACATTTCAGTGTCGGCCCTTGGTCAGTTAGAGAGGCTTGCTTTTGCAGGGTAAATTTAATTAATCGTTGAGATGAAGCAGAGGATATGAGAGATGAAGCTTGAATTAAGTGAAGAGCTCCGGCCGATGGTTGAATCCGTGCGCAAGTTAGCACAGGAAAAGTTTAAGTCGAGGGTCAAAAACTACCAGGACGGGACTTTCCCATGGGAAAACATCAAAGATCTTGCGGATCTTGGCGTACTTGGGATAGGGGTTCCTGAGGAATATGGCGGTCTCGGATTGCCCGTACTGGACTGCGCAATCATCCTCGAAGAAATCTCCAAAGTATGCTATGTCACCGGGATGGCAGTGATGAGCGCCATGGGCGTACAGAACCGAGTCATTTCCGTATTTGCGCCGGAACACATCAAACAGGAGATCCTCCCGAAGGTCGTAACGGGAGAGGTCGTTTTGGCAATCTGCATGACAGAGCCTCATGCGGGTACTGATGTGGCGAATTATCGGACCAACACCAGGGTCCATGACGAGCATGTAGTGCTTAACGGGACTAAAACGTTAATTAGCAGGGCCGACGAGGCGCATTGGTTTGTGGTATTTACCCGAATTGATGGCGCACCGGGCCGAGAAGGCATTGGTTGCGTACTGGTTCACCGAGACACTCCGGGTTTTGAGGTAACTGCTCGCTATCACACCATGGGTGGTGAAAATCTAGCAGAGGTGCAATTCAACGATTGCAAGCTACCACTTGAGAACCTGATCATCAAAGAAGACGGCTTCAAGAAGCTATTGAACGCTTTCAACACCCAGCGCTGTATGAACCCTTCCATTTCTCTCGGACTGGCCGAAGGTGCGTTTGAGGAAGCGGTGAAGTACGCCCGCGATCGTGAAGCTTTCGGTCGACCCATCGGAACATTACAGGGAATGCGGTGGAAGATTGCCGAGATGTACCGCGATATTGAGGTGGCGCGATCAATTCTCTATCGCGCCTGTGCTACCGCGGATCCCTTTCCGGATCCATATCTCGCCGGCATCGCGAAAATGCATGTGAATGAGATGGCGATACGGGTCACCAGCGAAGCTCTCCAGGTCCATGGGGGATATGGCTTTACAGATGAATATCCGGTTTCTGGTTTTTACCGTGGCGCTCGTTATGGTTCTTTGGGAGGCGGTACACCCGAAACGCTAAAGGATCTGATTGGCAAGCGGGTGTACAACTACTTTCCGGAAGATGGTTTCCTTGGCATGGGAGCGTTCTAATGGATGCTGTGGCAATTCGGTCGTTACTGTTTGTGCCTGGTGACAGTGAGCGCAAGATAGAGAAAGCGTTGGCGTCAGAGGCAGATGCAGTAATCATTGATCTTGAAGACGCGGTATCACCCGAGAACAAGGCGACAGCTCGGTCTGTAACGAGAGAGATGCTTTCAAGTGCCGAGCGTGCTGGCAAGAAGGTGTTTGTGAGGCTTAACGCGTTTGATACCGGCCTGGTGGCCACAGACCTCGCCGCAGTGCTCTGCGGCAAGCCATGGGGTATCGTGCTCCCCAAATGCACGAGCCCGGCAGAGTTGGAAAAGCTGTCGTCCTATCTTGATGCGTTGGAAGCAAGAGAAGGGATAGACGAGGATAGTACCCGAATAATGACAGTTGCTACGGAAACGGCAGGCGCGACACTCAACTTGAGTATGCCGTACTCCGTTGCTGCCAGGAGGCTGTGGGGCATGCTCTGGGGTGGTGAAGATCTTTCCGCAACCCTGGGCGCCTCAACCAATCGGGATGAAGATGGTGAATATACCTTCCCGTATCAATTTGCGCGCTCTCAATGCCTTTACGCTGCTAATGCGCTGAATGTTCAGCCAGCCGATGCAGTTTATACGGACTTCGGTAATGAAAAGGGACTAGAAACTGAAACCCGGATGGCGTTACGTGATGGATTTACTGCAAAGGCTGCTATTCATCCGAATCAGGTTGCGATTATTAACGAAGTGCTTACTCCAAATAAGGATCAGATTGATTGGGCGGAACAAGTTGTCGACCTGCTTAGCGAAACTGGTGTGGCAAGGTTGGAAGGACGGATGATTGATCTCGCTCACAAACGCGTGGCTGAACGGATCCTGCTCAGAGCCCGAGCTGCCGGCTATTATTCATTTTCTGTTGTTTTTAGAAATAAGTCTGATGCTGACCGGGCGCTTGGCGGAAGCGCAAAAGGTCAAAGTAATGGCCACATTTAATGACCCAAAAGCTATTGACAAGTATGAGTGGCTGTGATGCTGACTGATCGGACTGTGGGGATCAACTGCCGTTTCCAGGCGGAGGGAGGAGCAAAGCGTGGTTAGGCAGCGCTTACCACGAACTTTATTGGTGCTGTCAATTTTGGCGATTTTTATTGCCGTGGATTGCTTGTTCAGAAAAGTTGGCAGAAACGTTTGCAGATGCGGGAGGTCTGGGGTGGCGACAAGCTGGTGGCTACGAGAGCTGGAATGTAGATCGAAGTCGGCTGAGCATGCCTAATGGCCGTCTGAAGCATAGATGGCTCGACCATAAAGAGTAATCACCTAGTTCATTTGGGCCGAAGTATGGCTGAGGAAGTCCTTGTTCGTACATTACGGCTGCTTTCATTTTCATGGGTTAATTCTCCGTCAGAGATCGACCGGCTATAGTAAATGGTATAGGCGATACGCAACTTGGAGGTCGTACCGCACTGAACAGCTCAAGGCAAGCGGTGTGGCAGTGGCGAGGCAGAGCGTAGGGATGCACGCGCTCAGTCCCGGTGAGTGCGAGCTAGAAAAAGTATTCATTGAAATGGTCTAGATGATTGACACTCTGAGTGTCAGTGTGATTAGATGAGATCTTGGCTCGATCGACAGAGGAAGGAGGAAGAGAGTCCCGCTACCCAAATGATCTATATGGTTTAGGATTTCTCCAGCTAGAGCTCTGCAAGAAAATAAAGACAATAAGGCCGACGAAATGGCCAGCCAGAGGAGAACGGGTATGGGTCGATTCGACACCGCAAAACGTGTCAGCGTTTTAGTCGTTTGCGTAGTATCGAGCGTGCTAATGGTAGCGATGCCTGCTATGGCAGAGCCCCCCGCTATTCCCTTGAGGCAGTTAGCGCTTGGTGACACAAGTGCTGCCTCCAACCACTACGCATTTCCCGCTGCCGTCAGTAAAGCCATAAACACCCAAACCGATGGACCTGTTCGGTTGCGCGTTTTGGAGACTGGAAGTGGGGTCGACAATATCAATTGGCTTCGTCAAAACTGGGTCGATGTTGCACGCGTCACCAGCTATAACGTCGCTCAATCTATGTACGGAGTAGGCCCTTGGCATAACCGGGATGCGGATGACCGAATCCGGATGGTTTTGGCATTTAACCAGTCACCTCATACTGTTTTTGTGCGAGCCGATAGTGTAATTGAAAAGCTTGAAGATTGGGGGCGGTCAGGCAATTCCTGCCAGTTCTCTAGGAGCTCTACTGCGGCTCAGGTAAAAGCTGCGCTCGACACCATTGATATCGAGCCAGACTACAAGTCGATTTCTTTGGAAGACTCCATTGCCCAGGTCCAGGTCGGTCGTTTCATCGGCTTCGCAGAATCTTCAGCGGCTATTGATCGGCCAGATGCTTCCTTTATGCGATTGATGAGTAGGGCCAATGTCCTGTCCTTCATGGATGAACAGCTTGAAACCATCCATGAAGTTATGCCCCTTCTAGCGAGTTTAACTCTCCCGGCTGGAATATATGAAGGCCAAACTGACGATTACCGTGTGATCGACCATATTTGTGGTTATGTAGCGCATCACCCGTTAAATTCTGATGTAAAGTATCATTTTTTCGATTCTATGCTTGAACAGCAAGATTCACTTGAAGTGTCAGTCGATCACTGGCCCAAGAGGGCTTTCATTAACCTGAAGGTAGCTGGTGCGTCAAGAGCACATATCATTTGGGCGCCTACCGATGGGCTCCTGGTTGACGATGTCAATGTCCCTGAGTAGCTGATTCCTCGAGCCAAAATAATAACGATCTCATTGATGTGGCTCATTTTCATGCCAGCCGCGTCAACTAGGAAAGAGGACTAATTATGACGATTAAGTTGACTGGGCCTAAGGCGATTACGTTTTTAATCACAGCTGTAGCGTTTTCCTTTGCTTTCTTTCACTTATACACCGCCGGGTTCGGATTAGCACCTGATATGGTTCAGCGCGCAGTCCATGTAAATTTTGGTGTTGTGCTTGCCCTGCTTATGACGATGGAACGAGTTAAAAGCGGTTGGACAGTAGCTCCAATCGTGGCTCTTATTGTTCTTTCATGCGCATCAACTTTGTGGCTGGGTTTCAATTACGAACGCTTGCTTCTCGACCCTTATTGGACCACGACCACAGACTTCTTTATGGGCGTTTCCATTATAGTTGCAATCGTCATCTCAGCATATCTGTTGTTAGGTATGCCTTTCGTTGTTTTATCTTTGGCAGCGATAGGGTACGCATTGTTCGGATACATGATTCCTGGCGCGTTCAACATCCCCGAATTCGAGTTAGAACACATTGTCCAAACCCTTTATGCGACTACCCGCGGGCTGTGGGGGATTACTACAGCCGCTACTGCCAGCACTGTCGCGATTTTTATCGTATTTGGAGGTATGTTCCTTCATACGGATGGGGCGAAATGTTTTCTCCAGATTGCGAGTCGAATGGTGGGTAAAACCATCGGTGGGCCGGCTAAAGTTGCCACTATTTTCAGTGCATTATTCGGTACGGTTTCGGGTTCTGCAGCAGCGAATACCTCAGTAACCGGCAATTACACTATCCCGATGATGAAAAAAGCCGGCTACACTCCCGAACATGCGGCGGGTGTTGAGTCTGCGGCATCCGCAGGTGGCCAGATCGCTCCTCCCATAATGGGGGCCGCGGCATTCGTAATGGCCGAGTTTCTAGGGGTTTCTTATAGTACGATCATCATCGCCGCCATTATCCCGGCAACCTTGTACTTTTTTGGAATGATGGTTGCGGCAGATATTCATGGTCGAGTACACGGCCTCAGGTCTGCTGAGGAAGAAAGCAACACTACCAAAATCGACTTCCGTGCCCTTGCACAGTTTATAGTTCCTATCGCGACGTTCCTTTTCGGTTTCAAAATTGGGCTTAGTGAAACATATGCTGGTTTCTGGGGGGTTGTCGCACTCACCGTCGTTTATCTGTTTACCGGCTACGGTGCTCTAGGTGATCGCTGCCAAAATCTTCTGAAAGGCGTAATTCAAGGTGGTCGATCCTTGATGCTAATAGCTGTACTAGCGGGTGCAGCCCAAATCGTGGTTGGCATGATAGGTTTGACTGGCGTCGGTCTGAGCATTACGCAACTAGTCTCTAATATGAGTGAGGGCGCGCCAGTTTTGGCTCTACTATTGGTTGGTGGTGTTATCATCGTGATGAGCATGGGGATGCCGACCACTGCTGCGTATGTGCTGGGTATATCTGTTGGTGCCCCAGTACTCCTGGGGAGCGGGTTGACACCGCTGGCAGCGCATATGTTTGTTTTCTACTTTGCCTCAGCTGCCGCCCTGACACCGCCAGTGTGTGCGGGTGTGTTTGTCGCTGCGGGTATCGCTCAAGCTGATTGGCTCCGCTCTGCATTTGTAGCGATGTGGTTCGGCGTTGCGAAGTACGTCGTACCTCTAGTGTTCGCTTTCTCCGGTGCGATCCTGCTCCAGGATGTCGACTTTAGAGGCGCAATCACAATCATATCGACATTTGCCGGGATTGGGGCGCTATCCGCTGGCTTGGCACTGGTAGGTGCCAAGGTAAGTTGGAAAGCTAGAGTCTTCTCTTGCCTCCTTGTTCTCTCCTCCATACTGCTGATTTACCCAGCAATACAAGCTGCTATCGCTGGAGCTTGTCTATTGGTGGCGGCTTTGCTTTGGGCGAAACTAAGTAACCTGTCTCTTCTGGCAAAAGGCGTCCAAGACAGTTCGTTCCCTGTATATCGGAACTGTGCGAAGTAAGAGAAACCTCGGTTCCGGGGCCAGGTTCCTGCACTGGGCTTTGAGAGTGCAGGATTAAGTACTAGCTGGAATCGGACCGACTCCCCGGTAACTGGCGCGTTGCCCGAATTAGCGCCATTACAAACCACAATAAATGATTTAGATGAGAGTGAGCCATATATGAACTACAGCCGTTTTATCAAAAACACTCCACTAGTGCTTTCGCTGGGAATCGCGGCGGGCTTTTCGTCAGGGGCTCAAGCCCTTGATTTTAATATTTCCGGCCATGTAGCGAGGAATGTTATTGCTGCTGACAACGGAGAACGTTCCGGTACTGGGTTTGTTGAGAATGCGGGCTCGCCCAGCCGCATCCGAGTCGTAGGAGAGCGCCAAATGGAAAACGGCATGTCGGCGGGCCTCCGCTATGAGCTCAGTTTCCGGCGTAACATGAGCAATACGTGGGATATTGACCACGGAAACGCAAATGAAGGCGTCTCAACGGATGTTCGTTGGGCCGAGGCGTATGTTGAGACCCGTTACGGGGGAGTCAGTCTCGGGCGAGGCGACGGGGCTGCGAACGGGAGTACGGAGGCTGATTTTTCAGGCAACGCTTTCATCGGTGGTGGGGTGAACTCTGGCAATAACGTGCACGGCATTACTCTAGTAGATGGGGAAGGAAACCCTATTGCCAAGGTTAGGAACGTGTACGGGTATTATGACGCGCTGTCCCGGGTTAACAGGCTCAGATATGATTCTCCGAGCTTCGGGCCGTTCTCATTCGCAGCAAGCGCCGATGAAAACGATGCGTATGAGGCCGCACTTTCCTGGTCTTCGACGGCTCCGGGCGGGAAGTTTGCCGCCAAAACGGGGTACGCGGACAGTGGCGCTACGGGGGCCGAATATTATACCAGCCCCGGCATTAACCCAGATTACACCGATGAGAAAGACAGTTTCGAAACCTATGGCGCTTCCGCAGCCTATCTACATGAAAGTGGGTTCAATCTCGCGCTATCGTATAGTGCGCGTGAATATGACACCCGCCAAAATACATCGAATCGATTTATTGGGGTCGGATATAGAAAGGGTGCTCATCGGCTCTCGGTAAACATGGGTCGGACCGATGATCTGCTAAACAAGGGGTCTCAAGCCGATGCATACGGCATTGCTTATGCTTTCGCCTGGAACGAATCTGTCGAGCTCTATGCTTCATACCACTTGTTAGAGGCTAGAGATATGAGAAACCTCACTACTGGTGGCACGACTGACGCCGAAGATGTAAATGCGATTGTCATGGGGACGAGAATCAAATTTCTCTGATAGATCGCTTTGCACAACCTGAGGCCGGAGCTTATCTATGTACAACATCGGACGGTTCGTAATACCTGTATTTCTGTGTGTTATTATGTCCAGTTGTGCTGTGCAGCCTATAGAGTACCAGTCTAACCAGTTCTTGGAGGGGCCAGGGCTCTTTGACGGTTTTAATTCTCCTTCAGAAGGCAGTGAGTCTGACGCTGAGACTAGTAGCTCCGGGACCGACAATAAATGTCTTGCTCCGCACATGAATTTTGAGCGGAATATAAATAACAATTCTCTACTTCTCAGGGAATTTGAAATTTACCTTCAAACGCACAACCTACAAAAAGAATCACAACAACATGAAATGTTTCTTAAGTGGCTTGTTTGGCGCTCTCAAACGCAAATTTTTTGTCCGTGATAGCTTAACGGTGTTCGATGAGCTAACCGGCATTAAGA
>Ga0307487_1002183_pt1 | contig 12815 bp, 13 predicted proteins | sample CBIW12metaG_FD_203665 | JGI IMG/M metagenome (GOLD analysis project Ga0307487, IMG submission 203665) | Sea-ice brine microbial communities from Beaufort Sea near Barrow, Alaska, United States - CBIW 1.2 | ecosystem: Environmental > Aquatic > Marine > Coastal | place: USA: Alaska | collected... | reverse complement strand
TGCCCGAAATGTCGGGCTTCGAAATCTGCCGGCACCTTCGTGAACAGGGGAACCCCCTTCCCGTGCTGTTGCTCACCGCACGGGATGCGGTCGAAGATCGGGTGCTTGGCCTCGACTCCGGAGCCGACGACTACCTCACCAAACCCTTCGCTTTCGCCGAGTTGGCCGCCCGGATTCGTGCGCTTGTGCGCCGCGACTCATCCAAACCCAAAGCGAGCCGAAAAATAGGCCAGCTTGTGCTTGACGCTGCAACGGTGCGAGCCACAGCATCCGGTGCACCACTACCGATGAGTTCCAAAGAATTTGCGTTGCTCTGGATGCTCAGCTCCCGCACCGGCGAAACACTCACCCGTTCCGACATCCTGCACGAAGTGTGGGGAACCACCGCCCACATCGACGCCAACGTTGTCGACCAGTACGTCAGTTACCTGCGGCGAAAGCTTGACCCTCACACGTCAGGCGTGGTGATCTCCACGGTGCGCGGTGTCGGCTACTCGCTCGCGGAGGTGGAGTGATGTTCTCCAAGCTCTCCATTCGCGCCCGAATCACGCTAGGAAGCGTGGCAGCAGCAACGATTCTGCTCCTGCTCGCGCTTCTCGTCGTGCGAGTTGCCGTGCACGACATCCTGATCGAAGCCGACCGCTCTCTCGCCACCAGCGACCTCACCTCGTTCGTCGCTGACATCACCGCAAACCCCGACGAAACTGTGGACGACCCCGGCACGGGCGTGCTCGTGTTCATTCAAGATCCCACCAAGAACGTGCAGGTGAATACTCTGCCCCGCGACGTCACGACGGCCATCTCGCGACGTGAGCCCGGCAACACCACCTTTACGCTGCGCGACGACGACGAGCGTTCCTACGTGATCGCCGGACGCACGGTAGAAACCTCAGATGGCACCTGGATGTTGTGGTCGGCACGCAGCACATCGGCAAGCGAACTCGCGTTGCGTGGGCTCGATCGAGTACTGATCGTGGCCGGCGGGGTGCTGCTATTGGGCTTCGGATTGGCGTCGTGGATTCTGGCCTCTGTCGCCCTGCGACCCGTGACTGCGATGCGGCGCAAAGCCGAAGAGTTCAGCGCCGACACCGAGGCGACACTTCCCGTCGGGCCCGCGCACGACGAACTCTCTGCGTTGGCGACAACCCTCAACGAGTTTCTCGCCAAAATGCGGGCATCCACTGAACGCGAAAAGCAGATGGTGTCGGATGCCGCCCACGAGCTGCGCACACCGCTGGCGGCACTCACCACCCAGCTTGAACTCGCTCACGCCGACTTTGGGAACGCAGAGGCTCTTGCCTCTCAAGTGACGTCGGCTGAAGCATCCGTGAATCGACTGACATCGCTGGCCACCAATCTGCTGGAGCTCAGCCGCTTAGAGACCGAGTCGAACACCGCGACCTCACGCGCTGGGGAACTCGTTGATGAGTTCATGGGCAGCATTGACCGTGCCCGGCTTCTCGGGATGGCTAAAGCGGCACGGGTCGACTTCAGGGTCTCAACCACCGACGAGACAACCCGCTACCGGATCGGCGCCCAATCATTCGGTCGACTCGTTGACAACCTGCTGTCCAATGCAATCGCCGCGATCTCCGCTCAGGGAGAGGTCACAGCAACGCTCACCAGTGACAGCGGCGGTCTTCGGCTGAATGTTGTCGACGACGGCCCAGGAATGCCCGCGCAGTTCATCCCGATCGCCTTCGATCGCTTCTCCCGCCCCGACGTGTCGCGCACCGAATCGACCGGCGGCAGCGGACTCGGGCTGGCACTCGTGCACGCCATCGCGAGCGCCGCCGGGGGCTCCGCCACCCTCGAGAACACCGGTGACGGCTTGCGTGTGGTCGTTACCCTGCCGAACATGTGAGTTCCCTCATGCAAATAGGCGCTTTCTCTTAGCGTTCCTCTAGCTGGCACCAGCACAGTAGGGACATGACCACACAGGTGCGCACCCGAGCGACCAACTCACACCCCCAGCCAGCGGCGACGAACGACTACCGCCGCGGCTACTCCCGCCGAGCACGCCGCTCTGACCTCTTCGTGATGATGCTCTGGGCTTCGGGCGCCGCCGCCGCCGCACTGTTCTTGGCTTCCGGCGGTGCCGCCCAGTTCGGTTCGATCGCCGAAACTCTCACCAGCATCGGAATCATCACCGGACTTGTCGGTACCGACTTCATCCTCGTGATGCTGGTGCTTGCAGCGCGCATCCCGCTCATCGACCGCACCATCGGCCACGACCGCGCCATTGCGGTGCACCGCTCACTCGGCAAGCCCGCCCTCTACCTGCTGCTCGCCCACGGAGTGATGCTGCTTGTGGGGTACGGACTTTCCTCGGGCATCAACCCGATCGCCGAAATTGGCCCCATGCTCGCGCTACCCGACATGCCCCTCGCCTTTATTGGCCTCGGTCTGCTGATAGCCGTCGTCGTAACGTCAGTTGTCGCTGTTCGTCGCCACTTCAGCTATGAAGGGTGGCACCTTGTTCACCTGCTCAGCTATGTGTCAGTCGCCTTCGCACTCCCCCACCAGTTGAGTGTCGGCGGAGTGCTCGCCGACGGCACCGTACAACGCATCTACTGGATCGCGCTGTACGTTCTCGCCCTCGGAAGCATCATCACATTCCGGTTCGCCGAACCACTCGTGTCAAGCCTCCGACACCGGCTGCGGGTTGCGGCAGTCACCGAGATTGCTCCCGGCGTCACCACGATTCAACTCGACGGCCACGCACTGCGCGGGCTCGGAGCATCCGGTGGTCAATTCTTCATCTGGCGCTTCTGGACCCCACAAACCTGGTGGCACTCGCACCCGATCTCACTCTCGGCGATGCCGACCGAAAGCACCGCACGCATCACCATTCGAGAGCTCGGGGCCGGAAGTGCACGGCTGTCAGCAGTTCCCGTTGGCACACGCGTCAGCATCGAAGGCCCCTACGGTCTGTTCTCCGAAGCTGCACGCACCTCACCCAAGCTCGCAATCATTGCGGCCGGCATCGGAGTCACCCCCGTGCGGGCACTGCTCGAACATGCCGCATTCGCCCCCGGAGAGGCAACTGTACTACTGCGAGCCAGCACCCCAGAGGAGACCTACCACTGGGACGAAATACGGGCAATCGCCGAAGCAAAGGGTGCCGCCTGCTACTCCATGATTGGGCACCGCCCGCGTCGTGGCGACAGTTGGATGGCCGCAAGTGATGTCGCTCGCGGAGTCACCCTAGAAACAGCTTTTCCGGACCTGGCCGACTCCGACGTGTACCTGTGCGGACCCACCGCCTGGCTTGACCTCGTTGAAGCAGAAGTGCGGGCCACGGGCGTGCGCCCCGAACAAATTCACGCAGAAAGGTTTGACTGGTGAGAACGAGAGCGATTTTAGGGAGCATCTTGGCTTCGGCCAGCGTGCTCATTGTCGGCTACCAAGCAGGAACCGCGGTCACAACAAGCAATGGTTCATCGATTTCCTTGCCTATTGGTGGCACCACTGCCGGGTCGTCGGGCTCAGGCTCGAGCACCAGTGCCGCCGCGCCGGCCGCAACCGGACCCAGCGATGGAACTTACACGGGTGCGAGCGTCAACACACGCTTCGGTGCAGTGCAAGTGCAGGTCACCATTGCTGGTGGCAGCATCAGCAAGCTCGACGCGCTCCATCTGACAAATGCGGATGGTCGTTCGGTGCAGATCAGCAACTATGCTGCGCCGATTTTGCGCAGCGAGGTGCTCAACTCGCAGTCCACTCGGGTGTCGAATGTGGGTGGTGCAACGTACACGACGCAAGCGTATTTGACCTCAGTGCAGTCAGCGCTTGATCAGGCTGGTGCCTGATGCGTCACACTCTCGAGACGATGGGAACGGTAGCGTCGATTGAACTTCCCGAGGGGTGGTCGAGCGAACTCGGTGCGATTGCCGCGATCTTCGAGGAGATCGAGCAACGTTTCAGTTTGTATCGGCCCGACTCCGAGCTGAGCCGCATCGCGTGTGGTGAGCTGGCGCTAGCAGGGGCAAGCATTGAGCTGCTCGCCAGTTATTCGCGTGCCCTTGAGTGGCGCAGCACTACGTCGGGTTTCTTTAGCCCACACCGCCCCGATGGGGTCATCGATCTGAACGGCATTGTCAAGGCTGAAGCGATCGAACGTGCTGGCGCACACCTTCAGGCTGTCGGATGCCCGAGCTGGAGTGTGAACGTTGGTGGCGACATCCTCGTCTCCCCCACCGGCGAAGCCCAACTCGTGGGTATCGCTGACCCTGTGGATAGCTCGGCTCTTCTCTGCTCGATCACACTCAGTGGTTCGCGGCTCGCTCTCGCAACCTCGGGTAGCGCGCAACGTGGCGACCACATCTGGCGCGGGGGCAGCACTGAGCTGACGCACTTCGTGCAGGTGAGCGTCGCTGCCGCAGACATCGTGACAGCTGACGTGCTCGCAACCGCGATTGTGGCGGGTGGGCCAGAAGCGCTCGATGATGTGACCGGTCGTTGGGATGTTGATGTGATCACGGTCGATCGGTCAGGTGCGTTGCGTGCGAGCCCGGGGCTGCTGCGGTCGCTTGTGACGAATGCTGCCGCCTAGCGCGGTTCGACTCCACCCATTGAGCTGCCGCCTTTGTGCTGGTCGGCGCGGCCGAAAGTCGTGTCGAGCACGTGCTGCATTTTTCGAATGGCACCATTGACCGCGCTTTCGACCGTCGACGCGTTATCGCTGGCGAGTTCAGGATTCCTACTCTCGGGGCGGGCCTCAAGCTGGCAACGGATGTCGTCACCTGTGCTGCGACCGGCACTCTCGTCGCTCAAGTGCACCTCAACCCGGGTCAGGTGGGAGCTGAAGTGCGCGAGCTTGCTTTCGACCGAGTTAATGATTTCGGCGGTTGATTCCTCGCTGAGGGTGATGTTGTGATCAGTGTTAACGATGACCTGCATGGTCGCCTCCTGGCAATTGTGGTGCACTGTGGGCTGCCGCCGGGCGAGAACGTCGCGAGAGGAACAGTAGTTCATCCACTAATTACGCTACGCCGCCAAGCTGTGTGCCTTGTACGCAGAGTAGTCGAGGCGTGGGTACGGTGTGAGTTCAGCGGCCTTCCGCTACCCGCACGATTTCGGTGAAGTGGTCAACGATGGGGAATTGTTCGTAGAACTCATGAAGCAGTGCCCGCCACTGCTGATACTCGGGTGATCCCCGAAACCCGACTTCGTGATCGTCGACGGTGTCCCACCGCACCAGCAACAAGTAGGTTTCCGGATGCTCGACTCCCCGCGACAGCGTCAACCCACGAAACCCGGGCATCCCCACAATGATGCTCTTCGCTTCGGCGAACGCTGCGTCAAACTCGACTTCGCGGCCAGGCTTCACCGGAAGCACAGCCTGCTCGATGACTCTGCCCTTTTCGCTGGTGTCCATGGCGTCACTCTAGTGAATTGGGTGGCGAGACCATCGCCTGAATGCATTGCGCGGTGACGACTCACGACCTGTTACGGTGTGGGGCTCTCCGCAACCTCGACAAGCACCTCATTGTGACGAAAGAACGAGGGGGTGAGGGGTGGGTCGAAGCGCGCGAACCATGTTTCACCGATGGTTGTGAGCCCAGCATCCTTCACCGCGCTAAGCAATTGGGTACGGTGCTTCTGGAAGGCGGACTCGCTCCAGCGCCCCGTGAATCTCACCGCGGCTACGACCCTCGCGGGTACCGTACGCAGAGACACCTCGCGGCGCGTCGGTAGTGGTGCCGATGCCTCGTTGATGGATGCCGGGAGCACGAACGCGACCGTGTAGTTTCCCCCGGAGCCAGTTTGCACCACGGGTGCCGTCATGGCGATGCGTTGCGACCGGGACTGAACTACCGGCGCGGTCATCTCGATTGACTGCCTGGCGGCGTTATCGCCCGTGATGTAACCGAAAAGGTAGCGGAACGCGCGATTGCCCGCATTCTCGAAATCTGCCGAAACTTCCGTCTCGGCAACGACATGCTCGGGGTAGCGTCGCACCTCCACGGCACCCTCGGTGCGAAGGAAGTCGTAGGGCTGCTTCTCGGTCATTCGCTGATCGTACGCTCGGGTTCTGGAAGGGGCCCGAGCCTGCAGGAAATTCGGCGGCTCGTCTCGTCGTGACCGCGGGGCCTCCGGACCCAGCACGACCAGAGCCCATCACGACAAGACCCATCCCGGTGGCTAGACGACACTCAACAATATGTCGTTCATCTAACGTATTATCACCTCAACCGTCGCGCGAGCGAGTGACACTCTGTTACTGGCCCACTGCGCTAACACAAGGGAGCCACAGTGTCCGTTTGGCGCATTCGCGACTTTCATTCCGACGATCTCGACGGCATCCTGCATCTCTGGGAAGAGATCACCGCCCTAAAGATTGACCCGGTCTACGGGCTATCGGAGGTGCTGGCCAGCTGCCAGAAGGATCAAGCTGTCGTCGCGATGCACGGTGACGAAGTCATCGGTGCTGCCGTCGGTCGCGCGGCACACGCTCAAGGGTGGATTGTCTTCCTCGCAACCGCACAACGTTGGCAGAATCAGGGCATCGGCACCGCACTACTGGGGGCGTTAGAGAAGCGAATGGCGCCGTACGGGCTCGCCAAGCTTTCGGCGCTGCTTCCAGAATCGGCAAGCCGGGTGGATGCCTTCCTCAATCAAGGCTTCGAGGTGAAGAAGAATCTGCGCTACTTCGAACGCCACATTCCGGTGCAGCGCGAAGAACTGCGGTCACTCGCCGAGCTTGGTGGGCGGATGCTTCCCCGCGATCTGTGGGAAGCCGTCGGCGGTATGCGGCGCGAGAAAGAACTGCTCGAGCGCCGCCTCGTGATGCCGCTCGCCAAACCTGAAATGGCCGACCAGTATGGGGTGGTGCCGCCGAAGGCTGTTGTACTTTTCGGTCCGCCCGGCACGGGTAAGACCACCTTTGCCAAGGCGATCGCCTCGCGTCTGGAATGGCCGTTCGTCGAGGTGTTTCCTTCCCGACTTGCCGCCGACCCGAAAGGGCTGGCCGGAGCTCTGCGCGAAACGTTCCTCAAAATCTCAGAGCTGGAGCACGTGGTCGTGTTCATCGACGAGGTAGAAGAGATCGCGGCGCAGCGTGGTGGTGAGCCGCCATCGGCCCTGCAGGGTGTCACCAACGAACTGCTCAAGATCATCCCCGCCTTCCGAGAACAACCGGGGCGCCTTCTGGTGTGCGCCACCAACTTCATCCGTGCACTCGACTCCGCCCTGCTTCGCCATGGACGCTTTGACTACGTCATTCCGATCGGGTTGCCGGATGTTGCGGCACGGCACGCTATCTGGGAGCGATACATTCCTGCCGGCGTCACCGGTCTCATCGACCTTGACGTGCTGGTGGCCTCAAGCGATGGTTTCTCCCCCGCCGATGTGGAGTACGCGGCTCGTCGGGCTTCTCAAGAAGCCCTTGAGCGCGCGCTCTTCGACGGTGTCGATGCCGCCGCTCCGGCTGGCCCGGCCGGCCCGGCCACCGAAGACTATCTCTCCGCTATTCGGTCCACCCGCACCACCGTGTCGGCTCAAGTCGCGACAGAGTTCCTCGAAGATATTGAGCGGCTCGCCCGCCTCTAGCGCGGGTCGGCTGCGCACAACCAACTCTCGGACTTAATGGAGGATGATCAACAGATGGCAGGTACAGGCACCCAATCCGCCCCGGTAGGCCAACTCGAAGGGTGGGTTCGCACACCATTCACGGGTGCGGGAACAACCCATGACTGCTTCGAGAAGGGTTCGGGGCCAGGAGTGGTGCTCATTCCCGAGATTCCCGGGATCACCCCGGAAGTTCTCGGCCTAGCCGAGCATCTTGTTGCGGCCGGCTTCACCGTGGTCATACCCTCCCCATTCGGCGATCCGGGGCGGGCTATATCCGGCGGCTACATGATGGGGACAGTGCTGCGACTCTGTGTTTCGTCAGAGTTCCGGGCATTCGCCACGAATGCACACCGGCCAATCACGGATTACCTGAGAGCCGTCGCATCCGACCTCGCCTCCCGCACGCCGGGGAGGGGCGTCGGTGTAATCGGCCAGTGCTTCACCGGCGGTTTTGCTCTGGCCGCCGCAATTGATGACTCCGTTGCCGCGTCAGTTCTGAGCCAACCCGCTACGCCAATTCCGCTGGGCCGAGCCCGCCAGCTCGACCCTGGGGTCTCTCCGGAAGAATTTGATCGCATTGCGGCGCGGGCGAGTGCCGGCGAAGTGTGTGCGCTCGGTTTGCGTTTTAGCAAAGACAGCTCGGTCCCGCGAGCACGCTTCGACACCATTAAGAAGCGCCTCGGGGATGCCTTCGAGATCATCCAACTGGATTCTTCTCCCGGCAACCCCGACGGCTACACAAAGTCGGCGCACTCGGTGCTTACCGGTGAAGTGAGGGAGAACCCTGCCAATTCGGCATCAGCCGCCCGCGATCGCGTTGTCGCATTTCTGAAGGAACGGATCAGTAATGAGCGCATGGACTACTGACCAAATTCCCGACCAGAGCGGCCGGCGGGTTGTGGTCACCGGAGCGAGCTCTGGGCTCGGGGAGATCACCGCCCGCGAACTCGCCCGCAAGGGTGCTCAGGTTGTGCTGGCCGTTCGCAATACCACCAAGGGAGAAGCATCGGCGGAGCGGATCCGCGGGGCCATCCCCGGCGCGTTGGTCGAAGTGGCAGAACTCGATCTGTCGTCGTTGGAGTCGGTGCGCACGTTCGCTGGCCAGCTTCTGGCACAATCAGCCATGCTGGACCTGTTAGTGAATAACGCCGGAATCATAATGACCCCGCCGAGCCGAACAGCAGACGACTATGAGCTGCAGCTGGGCACCAACCATCTGGGCCATTTCGCGCTCACCGGGCTCCTCCTTGACGCACTGGGTCGAGGCACCCGACCGCGGGTGGTAACTCTCAGCTCCATCGCCCACCGCTCCGGTGAAATAAACTTCGATGATCTGCAATCGGAGAGAGGGTACACGCCGACGAAGGCCTACGCTCAGTCGAAGCTCGCCAATGCCATCTTTGGCATCGAACTCGACCGCCGATTGCGCGCCGCCGGCTCACCGATCCTCAGTGTCCTCGCTCACCCGGGGTACTCGGCGACCAACCTTCAGTCCACTGGCCCCACCGGCATCGCCGTGCGGGTGATGAAGGTCGGCAATGCTCTCATCGCGCAGAAGGCTGAGCGTGGGGCTCTTCCGCAGCTTTACGCCGCAACCGAGCCTACTGTTCAGGGCGGCCAGTTCTACGGTCCATCCGGCCGGGGAGAACTGCGCGGCGACCCCGTCGAGGTGCAGGCGATCCCCGCGGCCTACGACATCGCAATTGCTCGCCGTCTCTGGTCAGTATCTGAAGAGCTAACCGGGGTGACCTTGCCCGCGGCACACAACCAGTGAGTGCAGCAATCTCCCCACACAGTTACTTGGTTCTCCCTAAGATTTCCTTGCGCAGGCGCCTAAAGTGAACACATGTCTCAGACCCAGCGTGTATCTAGCGAGTTGTACGAGCGAGAGTTGAAGCACTTGCAGATCGAACTCGTCACAATGCAGCGGTGGATTGTCGAATCAGGCTTGCGTGTGCTGGTCATGTTCGAGGGTCGAGATGCGGCAGGCAAGGGCGGAGCAATTAAACGCATCGCTCAATATCTCAACCCCCGATCGACTCGAGTGGTGGCCCTACCGCAGCCGAACGATCGGGAGAAGGGGCAGTGGTACTTCCAGCGCTATGTTGAGCACTTGCCGACCCGGGGCGAGATCGTGCTGATGGATCGAAGTTGGTACAACCGCGCCGGCGTCGAGCGAGTGATGGGCTACTGCACTGACGACGAGTACGAGCTCTTTCTTCGGCAGGTTCCCGTCTTCGAGCAGATGCTTGTCGACGACGGCATCGTGCTGATCAAGTATTGGTTCTCTGTGTCTGACAAAGTGCAGCAGCGACGGTTTAAGTCCCGCCTCCACGACCCCATGCGCCGGTGGAAACTTTCCGACACCGATCTTCAGTCCATCACCCGCTGGGAAGAATACTCTCGCGCCAAAGATGCGATGTTCGCCGCCACCGATACGGAGTACGCCCCGTGGTGGACAGTCGACAGCGACGTCAAGAAGGTGGCACGTCTCAACGTGATGAATCACTTAATCTCACAGATCGAATTCGAGCGCACAGAACCCAAGTCGGTAAAAATCCCCAAACGACCGAAGTCGGCGAACTACTCACGTCCACCGGTCGAGACCCAACACTTTGTCCCCGATATCGCCACGAGCTTATGAGAACGTGATGCTCCGTTGTGTTGCTGCTAGCGAGCCACCAGGAGGAATACCCCGCATCGCTGCGCCGCGCCGCTAGATGTTCCGTTGAACGAGCAACAACGATGATTTCCGCGGGGCCGACCGGCTCCCGCAGGGCATGAGCGAATCGAAGATCGCTTGCCTGCGGAGATCTCCACACAGTCTCTGCATCAGCAACACTTGGAATGCTCACCATGGTTGCTGACTGGGAAAACCAGCAAATGACAGAAACCAGGAGGATTCGATGCCAAGGCAACGAAATATCGTCATCGGTGCGGTAGTTGGCGCCCTGCTAGCTGGGACCGGAATTGGCGTAGTCGCCGTAAATATCGTGCGCCCCACGAACAGTGCGATTGAAGCGACTCAGTTCGGCGGGATGCCCGCAGGCATGAGCTCGACCGCAAGAATGAGGGGAATGATGGGAATGTCGGGCATGGAGGTCACTGACGAGTTCAGCTACCTCGCCATGATGATTCCGCACCATGAGGAAGCGATCAAGGCAGCCGAGCTTGTGAAAGCTGGGACCGATCACCCAGAAATGCGCGAATTTGCACAAAAGATCATTGACACGCAAACCCGCGAAGTCATCCAGATGCGCTCGTGGCTTGCCGCATGGTATCCGGGTCAGGACACCATGGTCGACTACACCCCAATGATGCGTGACCTCAGCGGGCTGCGGGGCGACGCACTTGACCGCGCCTTCCTCGAAGACATGATCCCCCACCACATGGCCGCAGTGATGATGTCGCAACAGCTCCTCACTGCGGGATTGGCTGACCATGTCGAGGTGGAACCATTTGCGCAAACCATCCGTGACTCACAGCGTGCCGAGATCATGATGATGCACGGCTGGCTCTCCGACTGGTTTGGGAAATCCGGTGGAAACTTCCGTATGAATCACTAATCAGCGCACCTGGCAAACGACGGCCCCGGGCTTCACTCTGATTCACCCCGGGTCACCGTTCACCGGACTTCGTCGAGGCGTCACATGAGACCGACTGCAGCTCCTGAGCGACCATTACCCACCCCGCTCGCGTGCGCCACACAAGAACGATGCCGGGTAAGCCAAACAAGTCGTCACACGAATGTGACGTCTTGTTTGTGTGGTGCGCCCGGAGGTGCGCCCGGAGGTGCGCCCGGAGGGATTTGAACCCCCGGCCTATTGATCCGTAGTCGAAAACCGTTCCCGCAGAACTATGCGGAAGTGCCCAAAAATGCTGCAAAACACTGGTGACTGGGCACGACTCCGATGCCGCGAGTTGACCACGATGTTCTCCGAGTGTGGGTGAAATGTGGGCACGGTCAACTTGATTATTGCTCGTTAATGAGCGCTGTCTTCAGCTTATCGGCGAAATCGAGAAAGAGAGAAAGCGGCTTCAGATCCAGGCTTGTGAAGTTGGGTGCCACGCTGCCGCAGGCTCGACTGTGTTCAAGAAAATTAGGTCGAGGAGTATCAACACCTCAGTGAGTTGCTCATCGAGGATGGCCAAGGTGATGTCTTCCACGACGGACTTCCCTCAACGCGCGGCAGGGGTTGCGCAATAGCGAACAGCTTCGCTGGCTTGGATGAAGCGAGCAAACTTTGAGCTCAGTTTCCTTACCTTTCAAATCTGGCACAATCGCGCTCATGTGAAGATCGCAAAACTACATCAGGTGAGGGCGCGCTGACACACTCGCCCCCGGTACCTTGCCAATGCCGAGAACTTTGAAAAGCTCGCCCACCCGGGCCAACCAATTCAGATGACCAAGGCGGGAGCCGGGATGTGTTCAAGCAGCGCCGTTCAGGCTGCGGCGGATTCTCTGGCGCACCATTGCCAGGCAAGAACTTCCAGGGTCTCAGTGACAGCGATCAACAGGCACCAGGATCCGATCCAGATCCCGTCGATCAGGACCTGATGGTGGCTAGTCTCGACTGGGCCAAGGTGGGGTTCAATATCCCAACAACACGTGTTTGATCGGCGAAGGGAGCGACCCGTGAGGGTGCCGGTGATCTCTGTATGGGACTGCTTACCAAGCAGCCAGGTCACGAACTGTTCCAGCTCGTGCCATCGTGTCAGATCGGGACGTTTTCGGACCGAGGATGCTCGACAGCTCGGACACAACCAGCGTTGTGTTCCTGCGGCAGTGTGCCCGTTCTTTATCAGAGTCGTATCGCATACAAGACAACGGGTCGAGTTGAGAGAATTTGGCACACCTAAGGGTCACCGAGTATGACAACCCCTCTCTAGACCAGTATTCACATGGCTAGATCAAGATTCCATCCACACGTTTTGGCCCATAACCCGCGATCCTCCCACACGATCGCAGCTCTGGCCCTCGCACGACCATCGCCAGGCCGACTACTCGAGAAGCGCCGTCCTCTCGCCTCGCCGGGCGGGGACGACTACCGGCGCGCCAGAAGGCGGCGGTGTTGAACAGCGAGTCGCACAGGTGCGTTAGGTGCGCCGTAGCCGACGTATCCGTCGCGCCGCTCGACGACCTCGAGGAAAACGCGCCCCACGGCCTCAGTGTAGAAGTGCAAAAATTCTCCCTGATCGTCCCTGTCGTAGAGCAGGTTGAGTCGCTCGAGTTGGGTGAG
>Ga0307487_1002182_pt1 | contig 12815 bp, 19 predicted proteins | sample CBIW12metaG_FD_203665 | JGI IMG/M metagenome (GOLD analysis project Ga0307487, IMG submission 203665) | Sea-ice brine microbial communities from Beaufort Sea near Barrow, Alaska, United States - CBIW 1.2 | ecosystem: Environmental > Aquatic > Marine > Coastal | place: USA: Alaska | collected... | reverse complement strand
TCGGGCTTGATGACCCATGGGGCTGGGGTCGTTCGCTTGAATGGGCGACGCCCTCCACGGCAGAGATCAGGAAACCTAGACGTCCTGTTGCGGTAATCGCCATGGCTTCTGGCGACGACGGACACCTGAGCCTGTTGCCCGCGCGGGAACTGACCCATGCACTTGACGGACACTTCATCGGTGCCCGGACGCAGCGCATGGTGGCCACGAGCACGGCTCATCCGCGGCTCAGAAACGGGCAGTCTCCACGATCGGCTTGGCCAAACGCGACGCGTCGTCGCGAAGTTGCCGACGCACGGTCCAGGCGAGTCGGATAACCGTTAGCCTTCGTCAGCGGCCGAACAGCCGACTCCCCCAACCACTGTGGGTGCGCTCGGCCTTGGCGTGGCCGGGGCACCACTGTCCTGCGGGAACGCTGGCCTTCACATTCGCAACGTGCTGGCCGCATCCGGCCCAGGTGGTCTTGTCGCAGGTCTTGCACCTGACTGCTCTGCACATGCTGTCTCCTATTAGAACGGTTGTTTGTCTCGTTGGACGGCAAACTGTTAGATACCCACCGGGGTATCTTTGAATGCGAACCTACTACTCGCCGGGACATGTTTCGAAAAGTCGGAATAGTCTCTGTGGAATACCATAGGGGGTATATTGGTTATGGTGGGTATCGCCCCCTTCTGGGGATCGTCACACAGACAATAAGGAGAATCAGATGGCTACCATCGAGTTGGGTTCAAGGAACTTCGAGCAGACAATCACCAGTAACGACGTCGTCTTTGTCGACTTCTGGGCGTCATGGTGCGGACCGTGCCGACAGTTCGCGCCCGTCTACGAGCAGGCATCTGTGACACACCCCGATGTTGTGTTCGGGAAGGTGGACACCGAAGCTGAGGCAGCCCTTTCATCCGGCGCCCAGATCACTTCCATCCCGACGCTGATGGCGTTCAAGGACGGCACGTTGGTGTTCTCCCAGCCCGGAGCCCTATCGGCCACAGCACTCGAGGAAGTCATCACCGCAGTGCGCGAACTCGACATCGACGCCGCGCGCAGCGAAGCCACACAGACCAAGAGCGCCTGATGAAGGAATACACGCTCTCCACCACACTGGCCCAACCGTACGAGAAGGCCGACGCGGCAGTTCGCGACGCTCTCGCCCTGCGCTAGCATACGAGGCGATCCAGGCCGAGCGATCGATAGCCGCGGTGCTGCCGTGCAATGTTGTTGTGCGTTCCGCGGATGATGCCACCACCGTCGTGGAGGCGTTCAACCCAGACGCGATGATGGGTTTGGCGGGCAACGACGCGCTACGCGGTGTCGCGGCCGACGCCATTGGGTCCAACGGGCGCTGAGAGTCGACTCCTCACCACCGGGAACTACTTCGGATCAGCCTGGTCCCACCGCGGAGGCAGATCGTTTGCCGGCGCCGATGCGGCCCCGACACCGACCATCCTCGGATACCAGGACCGACAGGATTGCAGGCGTCTCTTGGTTGCCGAGTCGGCCCAGCTCATTGAGCAGGCGTGCGATCATTCCCGATGAGGAAACATAGGTCGCGCCCGCCAGTGCCAACACGCCGACCATGCCGAAGCCGATGAGCCACCTTGCGAGCGCACCCGGTGCGGCGTTCAGTAGAAGGTCGACAAACCCAGACGGCACGTGCGCGCATGCTGGAGGCAAACTCGCCGAGCGAGAATTCCAGACCCAGCGTGAGCAGGAGTAGGACCACGCCGATGGAGGCGCTGGCGTTGATGAACTCACCGGAGGCAGGGACTTGAGCGAGGCCACCTTCGCCGAGTGCGAGGCCGCCCACAAGATAGAGCGGAATCGGCGACAGCCCCACCTTTCGTGCACCGGCGCCCAGGAGGGTGAAGAGAAACAAGACCACGCCGAGTTCGAGCAGCAGCGCAACTGACGTCTCCACTCTCAGCCCCGGGTGACGATACGGTCGACCTCGCCGATCGCCTGCTCGCTGCCGACAACGACAAGGACGTCACCGGCTCGTATTGCCTCCTCGGGAACCGGAGAGTTGACATTTTCCCCCCGCACGATCGCCACGACCGACGCACCGGTGCGACTGCGAGCACGAGTGTGACCCAGTGGCTCGCCGATGAAAGGACCGTCGGGCGGCACCACGACTTGGCCGGTGACCAACCCCGGAATCTCGCGGCTCAGATCAGCGAATCGCTCGGCAATGCGCGGGGAACCAAGAATTTGCGCGAGCGCCTCAGTCCCAGCCGGAATGCTTCACGGCACTGGTCGGGGTCAGGATCTTCAATCGCGCTGTGTAAGCCGGCGCCGGCGGTCCCGGTCAGAGCAGCCCCGTGGGATAGTCAAATATGGATATTGATGAGTTGGAGCCGTTTGACGTCTTGGACGAGAGCGCGTCGTGGCGGCTGCTGCGTTCGTCGACGGTTGGGCGCTTGGCGGTCAGTGTCGCAGGACAGCCAGATATTTTTCCGGTTAACTTCTCGGTAGCTAACGACCGACTGGTATTCCGGACCGCCCCGGGCAGCAAACTCGCTCAGGTGGCGGTCAACGAGCAAGTCGCGTTCGAAACCGATTCGGTAGGCCTCGATGAGGCGTGGAGCGTCGTCATCAAAGGCACTGCTCGTATCCTTCAAAAACAGTCTGAGATTGACGCGGCCAACGGACTTCCCCTCCGCCCGCTCCTGCCAACGCTGAAGTACACGTTCGTGGAAATCATGCCCAGAGAAATCACCGGACGGCGCTTCGTTCCAGGACCCGAGCCCGAGCGCTACTGAACACCGCGATCTCCCCGAGTACAGTTCCCAAACAAGTTTATCACCCCGTGTATGGAAGTCTTTGGCAGTTGACTCTTCTCCTACACAACGTAGTACTCCTGTCAGCGCACGAGATTCGGATTGATACATTGTCACGATGACCACCCCGCGGCCTACCGATCGGTCTTCGTTGACCTCGGGATGGGCGCGCTTCTGGCGTGCTGGCATCGTGACGTTGCTGACCGTGACGATTAGTTTGGGAAGCCACGTAATCGGTGGCGGCATGCCGCCCACGTTGGCTGTGGTCGCGCTCGTCAGTTTTCCGGCGGCAGTGCTGTGTTGGGCGCTGAGCCGGCACCGTTGGTCCGTGCGCGAACTGCTCGCAACATTCCTGTTCGCCCAGTCCGCAGTGCACCTGCTTAGCATGTCCCCGCTGAACGGCCCTGACGATATGGCGACCATGGGGATGGGTGCGCAAATGCTCGTTTCCCATATGGTGGGCGCGGTGATGCTCGTCGGCATTGTGCGGTGGGGCGAGAGTTCGCTATGGGCGCTTGTCGAGGTCATCGCGCTTCGACCTACAAAGCTCCTCCGTGCTGTCACTGCACCAGCAGCCGTCGCGACACCCGTGGTCATCGCATTCGTGCAGCGGTTTCAGCCGGCCACGTGGCCACACACGGCGTCTGGACGCGCGCCACCGAGAATTGCCGTGCACCCCGCCACAGCCTGAAGGAAGTGTTGGACGAGGTCGCGCGGCAAACCTGCCGTCCTTGCACCCACTGGTGCGTTATTCGTCGGCCCGTTGATATCAACGGCTTGAGATACGTCGAACACATCATCGGGTATCGGTTCGGCGAGTTCGCGCCGCTTCACACGATCAGTCGATGCACCGCGCCGATCCTCCTCGTCCACGGCGCCCTTGATCCCACCGTCCCCGTCCGTGACGCCCAACGTCTCCATGCTCAACTTCCAGGCCGGAGCACACTGCTCGTGCTGCCCGAGGCACACCACTCTGATCTCGAAGCGATCCACGAAGGCAAGCCCGAACTACTGCGCTTTCTCCTCGAGGGAGGGGTTATTCCCGCGGCGCCAAACGTACGGAAGGGCGCCGTTCCCGGCAGGTAGCCGCCCGGTGGGCGACCGTGACCGCGTCCTGGTGTGCCGGTCGCGCTCAAGAGATCGGCCTCAATGCGTTGTGCCTGACCGCCGTCGGCGTGGATGTTCCGATCGGTGTGAACGTATACCTTCAGGTGACCTCCTGAGCCCGTGGCTCCGATCTCGCGCAGAGACAGCCAACCTCATAGCGGCGAAAGCCCCCGGTGTGCCGTCCAGCCCAAGAAGCCGGAGAGTGCTCCAGTTGAGTAACCACATCTTCTGACAGGTCGAAGTAGTGACTTTAGTCCGGACATCTGGACCGTATGGCAGGCGCGGAGGACCACTGTCTCAACGTAGTTTCGATTGTGGGTGGGCACACAGCCCGTCCGGATTGGGAAGTCATGACGCCAGTCATGTTCTTCGCAACTGCAAAGGAGGGCCTTGCCGACACCATCGTCGCGATCAAGGCATACCTCACCGCATGAACCATCCAGTAGCCCCCAAACCACTCACAGAACACCTAGCAGGAAGCAGCAGCACATGACTATCTACGCCCGTCCCGGAACCAGCGACAGCATCGTCCCGCTCAAGAGCAGGTACGACAACTTCATTGGCGGCGACTGGGTCAAACCTGTCAAAGGCAACTACGCCGACGACCTGGCACCGGCCACAGGCCTCCCCATCGCCGAGTACGCGCGCTCGACGGTCGAGGACATCGACGTGGCGGTCGCGGCAGCCGAGGGTGCGTTCCCCGCCTGGGCAGCAACCTCTACGACCGACCGTGCTGCCGTTCTCACGGCCGTGGCCGACCATCTGGAAGCGCACCTCGAACAGATAGCAGTACTGGAGTCGTGGGAGAACGGCAAGCCGGTACGCGAAACACTGGCAGCCGACATCCCCCTGGCGATCGATCACTTCCGCTACTTCGCGGCCGCGATCCGCACCCAAGAGGGCAACATCAAGAAGCTCACCGGGGATCTCGTCTCGTACCACTTCTATGAGCCAATCGGGGTTGTCGCTCAGATCATCCCGTGGAACTTCCCCATCCTGATGGCGACCTGGAAGCTTGCGCCTGCGCTGGCGGCCGGAAACACCGTAGTGCTCAAGCCGGCGAGCGCCACACCCATTTCGATCCTCTACGTCATGGAGCTCATCGCCGACATCCTTCCGCCCGGCGTGATCAATGTCGTCAACGGTGGTGGCGCCCAGATTGGGCGGGCACTGGTCGAGCACGACGGAGTTGGCAAGGTGGCCTTCACCGGCTCCACAGCGACCGGTCGCGAGATCATGCAGTACGCCATCAAGAACATCATCCCGACCACGATGGAGTTGGGCGGCAAGTCGCCCAACATTTTCTTCGACGACGTCGCCAGAGCCAAGGACGACTTCTATCTCAAGGCGGTCGAGGGCTTCACGATGTTCGCCCTTAACAAGGGGGAGATCTGCTCGTGCCCGTCGCGGGCATTGATCCAAGATGGACTGATCGGCGAGGGCTTCCTCGAGCAGGCGGTGCAGCGCGTCGAACGGATCAAGGTAGGGGATCCCCTCGACACCACGACAGAGATGGGTCCGCAGAACAGCCTCGACCAGCTGGAGAAAGTCACCGGCTACCTCGAACTTGGCCCCAAGGAGGGGGCAAAGGTTCTCGCGGGCGGTGCGCGCGCCGAGTTGTCGGGCGACCTCAAGGGTGGCTACTTCATCCAGCCCACAGTATTCCAGGGCACTAATGACATGCAGGTGTTCCAGGACGAAATCTTCGGCCCTGTCGTCACGGTCGCGACGTTCAGAGATTACGACGAAGCCATCGAGATCGCCAATGACACCATCTATGGGCTCGGATCAGGAGTCTGGAGCCGCGACGCCGATCTGACCTACCGGGCAAGCCAAGAGATCCTCGCTGGCCGAGTGTGGGTCAACACGTACAACCAGTACCCCGCAGGTGCGGGCTTCGGTGGCTACAAGCAGTCCGGATACGGCCGCGAGACCGATCAGCAGACCTTGAACAACTACCAGGAAGTCAAGAACGTGCTCGTCAACCACGACCCGAAGCCGCTCGGCTTCTTCGTCTGAGTCCATGCCATCAGGGCACTCACCCTGAGAAGGCACCCTAAATGCACCAGTTGACCTAGGTATCAATACCCCTAGGGGTATACTTTGAGTCTCATCACTAATAAGGAGTCAAGATGGCTGACGTCGTCGTCCTCGGGGCAGGAGTCTCCGGACATACTGCAGCGCTTCATCTGAGGCGCATGTTGGGGAGGAATGACACCGTTACGGTTGTTTCGCCCAACTCCCAATGGAACTGGATACCGTCGAACATCTGGGTGGGTGTCGGCCGGATGTCCAAGAAGCAAGTCGTTTTCCCGCTCGCCCCGGTGTATAAACGCAAAGGCATCGAGTTCCGCCAGGCCAAAGCCGTCGCCATTCGGCCCGATGGTGATGAGGCTGATGGCCGTGGCGCCGTCGATATCGAGCACACCGGACTAGGTACTGCCGGTCGGACAGAGCGGATCGGCTACGACTACCTGATTAACGCTACCGGCCCGCAACTCAAATTCGGCGCCACCGAAGGATTGGGGCCCGACGGGCACACTGTCTCCGTCTGCACGGCCGACCACGCGGTCGAGGCCGCGGTCGCCCTGCGTGAGTCGATCGATCTGATGCGCGCAGGTACCCCTCAGACTCTGGTTGTCGGTATGGGGCACGGCACCTGCACGTGCGAGGGTGCAGCATTTGAGTATGTGTTCAACGTCGACCACGAGCTGCGACAGGCCGGAGTCCGTGACCTCGCACGCCTCGTCTATCTGACGAACGAGGCGGCACTCGGCGATTTCGGCGTCGACGGGATGACCTTTGAAGACAGGGGTTTTGAGACCTCGAGCGAGCTATGGACAGCGTCGCTGTTCCGCGAGCGCGGCGTCGAACCCATCCTCGGCGCACACGTAGAGCAGATTGAGGATGGCGTCGTACATTACGAGACTCTTGACGGTGAGCACCACAGCTTAGGTTTTGACTTCGCGATGCTGCTGCCCCCGTTTGGCGGGGTCCCGTTGGCCGCTTACGATCGCACGGGCACCGACATCACAACCACGATGTTCGCCCCCAACGGTTTCATGAAAGTCGACGCCGACTACACGCCCAAGCCGTACGAGGAATGGCGCGCTGAGGATTGGCCCGCAACCTATCTGGCACCTGGTCACGACAACATTTTTGCTGTCGGCATCGCTTTCGCTCCCCCGCACCAGATTTCCCGCCCACGCAAGAGCGTCAACGGCACCGTCATCGCGCCGGCACCGCCGCGAACTGGGATGCCGTCGGGAGTCATGGGCAAAACCGCCGCACTGACCATCGCGGCACGAATCAAGCATGGGGCTCAGGCCCCGGCCCATACAGCTTCGATGGCACACATGGGCGCGGCGTGTGTCGCCTCGGCTGGCACGGGCATGCGAAACGGTTCGGCCGCATCAATGACGATGATGCCCGTCGTGCCCGACTACGCTCGATTCACCACTGGTCGGGACCTGCGCGACACTCGTGGCGAGATCGGACTCAGCGGTCATTGGGTCAAGCTCGCCCTGCACTATCTGTTCATCCACAAGGCCAAGGCCCGCTTCGGCTGGCATCTCATCCCGGAGTGATCGACATGCCCACCAGCAAACCCTCATCTGCCCCCGTCCCCCTTTCAGCCAATGAAATTCAGCCAGTGGCCGACCTCAGCAAGGCGCCGCTGCCCACCGCAGCCACGCTGCGTCGCCGCAAGAGCGTGGTCTACCAATTGGGCCGGTTCATCTCCTTCAGCCTGAGCATCCTCCGGATGACTGCCAAAGGTCACAAGTAGACGTAAACACTGACGGCCGTAGCCCGGCCGACTAACCAATCCAAGAGGGAGAATACGAATGTGTAGTCCAATTCAATGCCGCGCCTGCGGCAAAACAACTTGGTCCGGCTGCGGCGAGCATGTCGCTGACGTTCGCGCAGACGTCCCAACAGATCAGTGGTGCGACGGGCACGATGGTGGCACAGAAGCATCCGGGCCGTGGCCCCATCAGCGCGTCAACGTGAAGATCGGCGCGCGATGAGTGTCGACCGCGCCGTCCTCGCACTCGCTGGCACCATGATCCTGATCGGCGCACTATTCACCGCAATCTTCTCGACATGGTGGTTACTCCTCATCGGTTTCGTCGGCCTCAACCTCGTGCAGTCAAGTGTCACCGGCTTTTGCCCAGCGGCAATGATTTTTGGCAAGCTCGGACTCCCCACTAACTGCGCCGTTCCTACCGTGAATTCAAACAAAAGTGAGCAATCTCTGCTGAAAACCGGGCTATGAAGCCAGACCCAGCAGGGCAACTGGGCGAGTCGCCGCTTCTTCGTCGCATTCGTGAGGCGGTTATCGGCGACGATCACGTCATGCTCGGTCCGTTCGGACCCCGACGAGTCACCTATGCGGACTACACCGCATCGGGTCGAGCATTGGGGTTTATAGAAGATTTCATCCGCAAGCAGGTCCTCCCCAGTTACGCCAACACGCATACCGAGTCCAGCGGCACCGGTTTGCAGACGACGCGGTTACGCTCCGACGCGCGCGCGATCATCCATGACGCCGTGGGTGGTGGCGGCGACGACGTGGTGATTTTCGCTGGTTCGGGCTGCACCGGAGCGATCGACAAGCTGATCGGCATCCTCGGACTTCGCATCCCGTCTACGCTTGAGGACCGTTATCACTTCAGCACTTTGATTCCCGAGTCTGAACGACCGGTTGTATTTCATGGACCGTTTGAGCACCATTCCAATGAGCTGCCGTGGCGTGAGTCGATCGCCGACGTCGTTCCCATCCCGGCAGATTCCGACGGCCATATCGACCTAGTCCAACTTGAGGTCGAGCTGGTCAGGTATGCGGAGCGTCCGGCAAAGATCGGCAGTTTTTCGGCCGCCAGCAACGTCACCGGGATCATCAGTGACACGGCAGCTATCTCGTCGCTGCTGCATCGCCACGGAGCGCTCTCTTTCTGGGATTTCGCTGCCGCGGGACCGTACGTCGAGATCGAGATGAACGGCCCCGACACGGCCGACCCACAATGCTACAAGGACGCGATCTTTCTAAGCCCGCACAAGTTCATCGGCGGGCCCGGCACTCCTGGCGTGTTGGTCGTACGTCGTGAACTGCTCACCAACCGGGTACCGGACGTTCCCGGTGGCGGGACCGTCGCTTTCGTCAACCCCGACGAGCATCGCTACCTGACCGATCCTGCCCAACGTGAAGAAGGTGGCACGCCCGCGATCGTCGAGTCGATCAGAGCAGGGCTGGTCTTCCAACTCAAGCAAGCGGTCGGTATCGATGTAATCCGCGGCATTGAGGAAAGCTTTCTGCAACGCGCACTTGCCCGCTGGGCCGACGAGCCGAACATCGAAATCCTTGGCAACCTCGACGCGGATCGGCTGTCGATCGTTTCATTCGTAATCCGCGCACCAAGTGGGAAGTACCTACACCACAACTTTGTCGTCTCCCTCCTCAACGACTTGTTCGGTATCCAATCCAGGGGCGGATGTTCGTGCGCTGGCCCATATGGCCACCGACTGCTCGGCATCGATATCGAGCAATCCCACGAGTTTGGGCGGGAGATCACCCGCGGCTGCGAAGGAATCAAACCCGGCTGGGTACGAATCAACTTCAACTACTTCATCTCCGAAGCGGTCTTCGACTACATCACCGAGGCCGTTGCACTCATCGCACGCGATGGCTGGCGCATGCTTGGCCAGTACCGTTTTGACCCGGAGACCGGCATCTGGGTTCACCGGAACGGCCTGGTGGAGCCGCCCTTGCGCCTAAAGCAAGTTAGTTATGACCCAGATGGACAGATGCAGCACCCGACGCAGCCGCTGACCTCACCCGAGTCCTCCTTGGCCGACCATCTCGCCGAGGGCGCTCGCCTTCTGGCCAAGCAGGAGCCAGCAATCATCGACGTGTCCGGTCACCTAGTGTCGGCCGATTTCGAACATCTCCGCTGGTTCGAGTTACCAGCCGCCTGTATCCGTCGAACCACTCCGGATTAGCGACCACACCAGGGCAGGTCAAGCGGCACGGCTTTCTAGGCCAGCGACAGAAACAGTTTCTCGAGTTTTTTGGCGTCGACACTGTCAGGACCACTCGCGACCATGCATTGCTGAAGTCCGGTGGCGACGATGGCGAAGCCAGCGCGATCAAGTGCCTTTGACGCGGCTGCCAACTGGGTGACCACGTCTTCGCAATCACGACCTTCCTCGAGCATGCGTACGACACCGGCCAATTGGCCTTGGGCGCGCTTGATCCGGTTGATCACCGGTTTCATGGCGCCAGATTCGAGTTCCATCAGTTCTCCTTCGAGATCATTTCGAGCATGGCCTTGAGTCGGCCCCGTGCACCTTGTGCCACCGATTCCGGGTCAGCCTGAAGGTACGTGCAATGTGCGTCTGTCGTCAGGGTGTGTTCAGCCATCTGGTGACCTCAGTCCTTTCAACATCCGACGGATACTGCAGGGTGATGCTGTCAGTCCACAGCCGACGGAATAGTCATACCGGAGGGGTGTTTTGGTTCATGTCAACTATACCCTACAGGGTATTCTAGAATCCCAAGTGAAAGTGAGTTTCATGACCGTCACGGCGCCTTCGCTCCCCGCGGGACTGCACCAAGCGCCGCAATCGGTCGTAAGAGTAGATCTGGACGGATACGAAGAGTTCTCGACGCATGTACACATCCGAACGTACGAATAGGCCAGAGCGAGGCGATCTACTTACTCGACCGGGACCGGCGTCGGAGCGCCGCTGGTGTGACCGTTGGAGACCAAGAAGCCCCCACACCGGCGAGAGTGTGAGGGCTTCAACAGAAGCGTACCGAGGGGATTGATTTGAGTCGAACCGGGTCGACTCATCGCGGTCAAGTCGTTCAGCGTCGGATGGCACCGACGCGTGTCACGGACCTGGCGACCTTGAACAGCAGTGTCACTCGGGTCTGCTTGCGCTCGTCACCGATGGAGGCGGGGGTCACTCTGTTCAAACTTCCCGGCGATCACACTCCGGCCGTGATGTTTGATGTGGGCGGACGTGGATGCATAGGACTTCACGACGCCACGAAGCGACTGCTCGTCAGCAGCCTGACAGTGCAAGGAATGCGGACGTGAAATGAGGAGGTGAACAAGAAGACTGCCTGAAATGAAAGATGCCCACCCCTCTACTTGCAAGGGTGGACATCTGGACCGTGTCCGAGGGGGGACTTGAACCGGGCGGATTCGCGCTCAACCTGACCACTCCGAGCAGTCTGAGCGCGAAACTCGTACCGTTCTGCTCAGTTCTCAACCGTTCAGCCGTGCGATGTGCCCCCTGAGGGTGCACCGATATTCAACTGTCGTCAGCCATTGTATCTACGGGTCAACAAAGTTCGCGATTCCGCGCGACTGGCTATGGGAGACACCCTGGACGGACCTATTCGCACGAGTCGTGACAGGCCTGTTGCCTCATGTCAATACCTCCGGCAAGGTCATGACGTTGCCTCGTTTGCTTTCCTCCGCCAGTCGTGGTCGTTCCAGGCGTGGTTGACTGCGGCTCTGGCGCGGGGTGCTTTCTTGGCTTGGGCCAGGACTTCGAGCTCGCCGGTTAGGGCCAGGATGTGCCGTGACAGGGCCGCGGGTTTGATCCGTTTGAACTCCGCGTTCATCGTGATGATCGGGCGTTTGCGCATGTCCACGTGCGTGATCGCCCGCTGGTGCGGAGTCGTCGCGGCGTCGTGTCTTTTGGTGATCTTCGCGCCGTTGCGCTGTTTGAAGAGGAGCTTCTGCTGGGGCAGGTAGTAGTTGGTGAAGATCCGGTCGAGTTCCCAGATCTCGTTGAGCTTGGCCAGTTCGGCGGGAGTGTCGTAGCGGTAGTAGCCGACCAGTTCACGGACCCTGGCCCAGTTCTTCTGCTCCACGTGCGAGCCGTCGTTGCTGTTGCCCGGACGGGACCGGGTGAAGGTGATCTTCTGCTCGGAGCAGTACTTCAGCAAGTGGTCGTTGATGAACTCGCTGCCGTTGTCCGAATCGATCCCGATGATCGGAAACGGGAATATGCCCATGACGTGCTCCAAGGCCTCAAATACCCACTTCGCGGCCTTGTTGCGCACGCTGCGGTTGACCGTCCACCCGGTGTAGATGTCGGTGACTGTGAGCGTGAAACAGTGCTCGCCGGCGGCGTTGCCGCCCTCGCGACCGACCAGATCGATCTCGACAAAACCGGGAACCGCGTCGTCCCACTGCGCCCAGGTGCGGACCGGGATCTGGGACTTCAACAACGACCCCGGTTTGGTGTGGGACCGGCCCCGCGGCATCAACTTGGCCCGCTCTGCGGCCAGCCGGCGATCGATGGTCGCCGCGCTCATCTGCACCAACAGCTCGGCTTCCTCATCGGACAGATCCAGTTCCCCGTCGCGGCGAAGGATCGGGACCAAGGTGGCCAGCATCGGCGCCAGGCGCTTGCCCGCTGGCATCCGCAGTACCGCCCAGCACTTGATCAGCGCCACCATGATCCTGGGCCCATACGTCGGCCCCCGCGCTTTGCGCGGCTTGACCACCTTGAGCTTCAGCGCGTCCCGCAAAGCAGCCCGTGCGTGATCACGATGCCAACAGGTCAACTCAACCAGCTCATCGAGGATCATCGTCTTGCGTGCACGATCGGCACGGGCATACGCCCGCGCCTTCGCCTGGGTGACCGCCTGGCGCTGACTCATCGAAAGACCCATCTACTGGGCGTATCTCGACCCACCGCCCACCCCCGGACACCACGCCGCCAAGCGGAGGTTCCTAGATGAGGCAACGTATCGACCTACGCGGAGGTTTTACGTGAGTCAACGCGGGTGATTGATCACAAGCGAAGTGTCAGCTACAGTCGACATGTGTTCGAAGTCGTGCAAACCGATGAGTTCGAGACATGGCTAAGGAAGTTGAAGGACCGACAGGGCAAGCTGCGCGTCCTGGAGCG
>Ga0307487_1002181_pt1 | contig 12815 bp, 10 predicted proteins | sample CBIW12metaG_FD_203665 | JGI IMG/M metagenome (GOLD analysis project Ga0307487, IMG submission 203665) | Sea-ice brine microbial communities from Beaufort Sea near Barrow, Alaska, United States - CBIW 1.2 | ecosystem: Environmental > Aquatic > Marine > Coastal | place: USA: Alaska | collected... | reverse complement strand
TAAACAATTTAAGATTAGAATGGGAGTGACACCGATGGCTTATAAAAAATCACATTTCAAGATATTCAAGTCAGAATAATTATTCAAAACGTTTTAAGACTTCATCCATAAATGAACTACTTAATGGTGCTTTAAAATTTCCAAGTGTCAATTGATGGCGTTCGGATCTGTCCACCAAATTACCGTTGACAATGTAGGAGCGATGAGTTCTCAGAAAGTAGGGGGGCAGCGACTTTTCAACTTCTGCCAAAGTCATTCTGCTCAGGATTTTTTCATTGAAAAGGTGAAACGTTACATAGTTGCCAGTGGCTTCACAACAAAGCAATTGATCAAAACGTAGTTTGACTTGGCCCTCGCTAGTTTTTACAAAAATGTGCCTTGCATTATTTTTAGGTTGTATTTCAAGCCATTCCTGAGCTTTCTGACAAGCTTTGAGAAATCGGCTAAAGCTGAAAGGTTTGAGCAAATAATCAGTTGCCTGAAGTTCAAACCCCTGGACAGCATATTCAGAATAGGCGGTAGTGAAAATCACAATCGTTTCCTTTGGCAAGAGTGCAGCCAGATCAACCCCTGAAATATCAGGCATGTTAATGTCCAAAAATACCAGTTGAACTGAATTGGCTTTAATAAACTCAAGCCCTTGAACTCCATCTGTAAAGACGTCTACTAATTCTATAAATGGGACCTTTGCCGCGTGCGCTTTGATCACTGCCAAAGCCATATTTTCATCGTCTATTGCGATAGCCTGAATCATTAGTTTATGAGTTTTTTTTCAAACCTTAACTTAAAAATTTCTTTTCTGATCATACGTACTTAGTTATCTGATTTTCCGTCATCATGCCATTAACCTTATTTTCTTTGATTACTTGGCGGGAAGAACGGTACTTCGGCAAGCTCAACATAAATGAAGGGCGATCGAAGTATCGGATTTGCTAGTGTTTACCACTAATTAAGTCACTTTTTGTCCTTTACTAATGCAATTGCGGAAACACATAATTAATTATATCTGGACGGAGAAGTGCACAAAATGCTCCTGATCATTGGAGGTAATTGTTAATTGATGACGATTAGCATATTGCATCTCTAGCCTTTCCTTCACATTGATTAGTCCAATCCCTGATTCATCTCTAGGATCTTCTGTCAACTTTTTTGGATGTACACTATTCACTACGTCAAGGTGCACAGAACCTTTGATACAACGCAGGTTAACCTTTATCCAAGACTTACTTTTTGTACTGATTCCATGTTTGAAGGCATTTTCCACAAAAGGAATTAAGAGCATAGGAGCAATTGAACCCTCGCAATGATCTTCATTCAAATTAATACTGACTTCTAGATTTTCCTCATTTCTAAAGCGCAGCATCTGCAGGTCAAGGTAATTTTTGAGATAATCGACTTCTCTGGATAGTGGGATTTTGTCCATTTGGTTTTCATGAAGCATAAATCTCATCATATCTCCAAGTTTCTGGATTCCATCGGAAGTCTTTTCCGCATTTTCCATCAAGGCAGAACCGTAAAGCGTATTTAAGGCATTAAAAAGAAAGTGAGGATTGATCTGAGAACGTAGAAAACTTAGGTTAGCGGAACCTTGATTTACCTGATGTGAGAGGGAATCTATCTGTCCGATAAAGGTATCATACTTTACAAAAATCAAATTGGATAGGGGGAAAATAACAAATACCAATAGGGCAATCATCCCGAAACCCATGAACATAATTTCCGGAACATTATTTTCTATCGCAAGGATGAAAAATATAATAAACACAATGGTAATCAAACCCCATAGATACCAGCGATACCCTTTAATATTTCCGGCAAGTTTATTCCGGTATAACAAAAAGTAATTATAAAAAGCCAATCCTAAAATCGTTGGAATAATTGCCAGTAAGATCACCAAAACAACCTCATTTACAAATAGTTGAGATACAATTAGGAAAATTGACATAAAGGCGAACATCGTAACTATCCGAATTCCATTATACAGTTGGAAGTCTTTGAAATTCGGAGGCGTAAACATTTTTCCCAGCAAAAGAACTGTCAATAGATAGCCTGGATAAAGGGCCAAGACACTGAAATAGAATCTGAAGTAATTATGAATAGAATCTCCAATACCAGCGGCGCAAATTGCCGAAAAAACACCTGTAATAACAGCTGTTAAAATGCTAAAAAGTATGAGATGCAGTACATTTTTATCTCTAAGGTATTTGGGGATGATGACAAGATGTACCATGTAAAATCCCAGATAGATTATAATAGGCATAAACACATAGCCGAAGAATAACATCATATCATCAGAATGAGAACCAATTCCATTTAGGATGTTGACAATAATGATTATTAAAAATACGAAGGTGACTATCCACCATTCTATATCCCTAAAAACAAGACTTTTTGATTTCATAAATCATTAATTTAAAACAGCTTATATTAGTTACATTCAAGTAAAATAACCGAGATATCCAATTCTTTATTTTGATCCACTTCCTGATATTTTGAAGTGGGTCTGATGTTATAAAGATTAGATATTATCCCCAAAACTATCAGCAAATAAAAGACTTTCTTAGTATCCATTAGGTCATTATTAAATGATTGACCAAGATTAGCATATGCCATTCTAGCATACAAAAAGATGTGATGAAACGTAAGGAATGTGGGATGAGTTTATGATTTACGTCTCTGCAAGGGAAATGAGGCGATTTTAAGTCAGTTACGATGTACGAGATCAACGGAGAGTTGAGGTTTTTTCTAAGTAGTTAGCGGAATTAAAACTTTACTATTTGGGAGAGGAGAGTATTAACTTAATAAAGATTGTCGAAGATCAATTCCGGGGAACTACACTTTTGTCAATTTGAAAAATTTGCACCTGTGTCAGTCCGAGCGAAGTCGAGGACATTTATAGGTAAACTTCTAAAACATAAGCTTTCGTTTATCTAGAAAGCAGTTGAAGAAGGAATTAACTGAATGAAGAATGTCGAAAATCAATTCCGGAGAACTACACTTTTGTCAATTAGAAGAATTTGCACCTGTGTCAGTCCGAGCGAAGTCGAGGACATTTAAAGGTAAACTTCTAAAATATAAGCTTTTGTTTATCTAGAAAGCAGTTGAGGAAGGAATTAACTGAATGAAGAATGTCGAAGATCGAATAATGACCTATGGTAAACTCAGCAGCTTATAAAGATCAAAATGAGATCCCTGGATTCAACAACGCCGTAAATCGTCCTTCCAAAATCGTAAATCAAAAAGGATATTCCAATAAATCTATTCCCCACATCCAAGGAAGCACGAAATACACCATCAAAGTAACCAAGAGTATAGAAATCACATTCAGCCAAAAGCCAGCTTTAACCATATCCTTCATTTGAAGGAAACCCGAACCGAAAACAATTGCATTTGGTGGGGTGGCCACAGGAAGCATAAAAGCACAACTTGCCGCCAAGGTAGCCCCAACCATCAGTCCGAATGGATGCAAATCGAGTTTCAGAGCCACAGAAGCCAGTATCGGAAGCAGCATGGAAGCAGTCGCTACATTTGAGGTGACCTCGGTGAGGAAGTTGACAGAGGTAATTATAATAAGGAGTAGCACAAAGAATGAAATTCCATCAATTAGAGTAAAGCGAGTACCAATCCACTCCGCCAATCCTGTTTCCTTAAATCCTCCAGCCAAAGCCAATCCACCTCCAAAAAGTATTAAAATCCCCCACGGGATCTTTTCAGCTGTTTTCCAGTCCAGAATTCGCTCACCTTTTTTGGAAGCTGGGATGATGAATAAGGCCAACACTCCAATTAATACGATAATCGTATCATCTAGCTCAGGTACCAATTGTTGCAAAAGAAAGGACCTGGTAATCCACGCAAAACAAACCAAACCGAATACAATCAATACTATTTTTTCCTCATAAGCTATTCTCCCTAAGTCTGTTAATTGATTTTTGATAATGCTTTTTCCATCGCTTAAACTAAATCGAGCGGGGAGGGGATTAGCAAAGTTGACTAAGTAGTACCAACAGATAAAAAGCATGACCAGCGAGAGTGGTAAACCAAACATCATCCATTCATTAAAACCAATTTCGTATCCATATAAATCAGAAACTACACTGGCCAAAATGATATTAGTTGGCGTCCCGATCAAGGTAGCCACGCCACCGATGGAAGCACTATAGGCAATTCCAAGCATGATGGATTTGCCCAAACTTTCAGAAATCGCAAGTTTGGAGGAACCCAATTGATCCTTAAACTGATTTACCACAGCCAAACCAATTGGCAGCATCATCAGGGAAGTAGCGGAATTTGAGATCCACATAGATAGAAATCCCGTGGCTAAAATAAAACCCAGAACGATCTTGCGAAGATCTGAGCCAACAAGATTTATTATGTTAAGTGCAATCCTCCGATGCAGATTCCATTTCTCTATGCCAGTGGCCAAAAGAAATCCCCCCATGTAGAGCATCACTGTTGGATGCATGTAATTACTGGAAACATCAGCTATAGGCAGAATTCCCAGCAAAGGCATAAAGATCAACGGCAGAAATGCTGTGGCTGCAATAGGAATCGCTTCAGTGATCCACCAGATAGCCATCCAAACAGCAAGCGCAAGCATAGCTAAAGCTTGAGGATTCAATCCTGGTGAATTCACAAAAAAATAAATGATTAAGAAAGTTAGAGGTCCTAGAAAAAGTCCCAATCGGGGAAGCTGTTTGAGCATAAAGCGGTATTATCAGGGTAGGTTTGATTCTAAGGCTTTAAGATAATAATTTATTGGAAAAGGAGCTGTTGAATAATTCTATTTAACATAATATAAATTATGTAACAAATAGGTGGGTCCTGTAATGAGGAGCTTGCGGAGTATTTAGCATAAAACCAGTAAACGACTTAGTTCTGCCCGATTCCGTTAGGTTTTATGTTAAACGAATCACGGGATAAGAAAATGAATGTCTGTCTGTTCTATAATGGTTCGATGATATGTAAAAGCAAAATGCGGAATTCTAAACTACTTACCTTTTCGGATATACGGAACTCGCGGAATATTTAGCATAAAACCTGTTAACGTCACGATTGCTATCGGGATATTTTCGATACCTGCTGTTTTAATTATAATTGCTGTAACGACTCGATCATACGTTTAAAAAGTAGCTTTTTGCTGGTTACCAAGGACTTCCGCCTTTTGCTCTACTGTATTGACATAATGGTTCCACTCATCCTCAAAAGCAAATGATATCGATGCATGACCACTATCTATGATTTTCAATGCTTTATCAAATTCCTGATGATGCTCACTATTACTTGGTTTAGAAATCAACAAATCAATCGTTGCTGGATCATTAACATTAAAATACTCCGAATTCAATTGCTCAAGCGCACCATAGAGTTGTAAAGCTTTATTTTGAATTAGAGTGCTATTTTCAAGATCAAAAGCCAATGCTTTCACAAAATGACTCGTGTTGCTTTTCCAAAACATATCAAACGTATATTGAATCAATGGCGTAGTGATTTTCCTCTCCCTCTCTATTTTAGTATATATCCCCTGCTCTTTGGTCTTCAAAATCCCATTGATTTCTGAAAGAATATATTCTTCATTTCTTTTACGCTTATATTGATAGTTTCCATTCAATCCCAACACAAATAATTGCTTTAGATAATCGGTTGTTTTACGGATATCGCTGTTTTCTGAAATAGGAATACGTTCAACTGAATCAAAAGATAAACCTGCAGCATCTGAGAAAAATAGTTCGTTAGATATGAACTCATCTAATTTTTTAGTCTTGAGTTGAGTTAAATTAGACTCATTGGCACGTGTTAGATTTGATTCTAAGGCAAAAATGAATTGCTTTAAGAAATTAGAATTTAGTCCAGGATATGCACTAGCCACCCGTTTCAAGTCACCTCCTTCAAAAGTGAACTGATTAGAAGTTGGATCAAAGAATAAGATACCCGCATTCAGTGATTCTCCTAGAATCAGGCCTTCTCGATATTTTAAAACTGAATAAAAAAGTTCTCTTTTCATGATATCTCTCTCTTCAAAAGGTTCACAAAGATAGTTTGATTCAACTTAATGAATCTAAAATAATCCATGATCATGCCAATATCAGCCTGATAACCTTGATTTGTTACTTCAACCAATATACTATTAAGATCATTCAGATTAAGAGCTCTCAAAAATAAACCGAAATCATCGAAATACGATGCTTTTTCAAGCGAACCTCCTTGTGAAAGCAAAGGGTATGCGATGTGTGTTGTCGAAAACCTACCCGGCAAAATAGAGTCTTTTATCTGTTGAATCGTTGATAAATCAATATCTAAAGCGTATTCGTGGTCAATTAAATAAGCCTGATAATCAGATAGTAATAAATTAGGTTTATGTGAACCTCGATCTGGGTTTCTGATAAAGTTATCAAATGCAAAAAGTCTATCCACAGGCAGGAATTTCTTGAAAACTGAATGCTTTAAGCCAGGAGTAAAATGTTGGAATGAACCCAAGGCATTTGATCCAAATTTCAACCTATCATCATGATAATCTAAAAGTAATTCAAGTGCTGGAGGAAGTGAATTAATGAAATCTTGATCCATCTCCACCCAGGCTATGTCTGGTGTTAATAAGTCAAATTCTCCTGCTAACCAACTGCCAGCAAATTCTCCATGAACCCTTGGCTTCTCTGAAAGATGTGAATCTGTAAAAACCTTTACTACCAAGTGTGTCCAGCCTGAAGTCCCTTCACAAAGAACAACCCATGGCTGTGTATGCCCATATCGTGCTTCTATGACCTTAACTAATTTCCTGGCTTGGTAGATTTGAAACATAAGCTAATCATTTCTGAAAAAAAATTAATTTACTTGAATTTTACCTCTGATACCTCTTAAAATTCTCTGCCTGTTCAAAAATCTCTGTGTACACCTCATCCCGATCTACAGGTGGATAGTCATTCTCTGCCAATAGGATAATCAAATCCACTTTCAGTTCTGCCTTGATGTCATCCCGCTTACTCCAGTCGGTGTACTTGGCTTTGTCATCAACTACTTCTTTAACGAGTTGGGCTAAATGAATCAGCTTATCCTCTGGGTAGGAAAAATCATAGCGCACCGCTAAATCCTTCAGGATATCATAAAAAGCCTTTTCCTCAAAATTTATCCCCATTTCTGCAAAGGAATCCTTCTCCTTTTTCATCGCATAAAACAGGTCAATGATCTCGTTAGTGAAGTCTTCCAATACCTCACTTTGCAAGACATCTGATTCCTTTCTCTCATTGTACTTCTCAAACAGATGCTGCATCTTCTTCGAGAAATCAACTCCCTTTACCTTGTTGATTTGCTTAAACTCATCTATGGCTTTTGCCAAGAGCTTTTGAAGCAACTTGATCTTGGTATTCGGAAGTTTGATCTTATCAATCTTAGCCAAGTAGTCAGCTTCGAAAATATCAACCTCGGTATGATCGGCTTCCCTAAGCTTGAAGATCTCTTCCACTCCCTCGCTCAAAATCGCCTCATGGATCATTTCCCGAACTTTCGAATTCATCTGATCTGTATCAGGAGCTTCACCTTTAGTCAGCTTAAATACGATGGATCTTACCGCTATGAAAAAGTGAATCTTGTCCTTTTCTTCATTCGTAAATGCCGCTGATCCCGAGCAAATATCATAAGCTGCTTTCATTCGCTTCACCAGATTCATAAAGCGCTTCTCTAGCTTTTGGGTTAACTGAACAAACTCAGCTGCTATATTCAGCACATTCAATTGCTCAAGCGACGAACCTGTGAAATACAACGTGTAATTAAACTTATGGAAGATTGCCTCTAGCAAATCCATATGATCTTTCACCACCACGATGGATTGCTCGATATCCTCAAAATTCTGACTATCAACTGTGGAATACTGCTTCAGAGCCAGATTCATCTGCTTCTTGATTCCGATGTAATCGACCACCAAGCCTTTTGACTTCCCTTCAAATTTTCTATTTACTCTGGAAATCGTCTGAATCAAGCTGTGTTCTTGTATTGGTTTGTCAATATACATGGTATCCAAAAACGGTACATCAAAGCCTGTCAACCACATATCCACCACTATTGCAATCTTGAAATTACTCTTCGCATTCTTAAACTGCCGATCCAGCTCCTTTCGGTATTCCTGAGTTCCAAGCAGAGTCCATAAAGCCTCCTTATCATCCTTCCCACGAGTCATCACTAGATTGATTTTTGCCATGGGCTTTATCTCCCGAATATCTTTTTCGCTCAACTCCTCTCCTACTTCTGCAACTAAAACCTCAGCCCATGCTGGACGCAACTCAATAATCTCATGATACAACTGATAGGCGATCTCCCTGCTACTACAAACAAACATCGCTTTCTCCTTGACAGTACTCCCCTCTTCTATGCGTGTTTCATAGTGTCTGACAAAATCTTTTGCGATAGCTTCAATACGACCAGGATCTCCCAGTATCGTCCGCATCTGCGTGATCTGTCGCTTACTTTCATCTATTTGATATTCATTAGCCCCAGCTTCTGCTACCATCGAATAGTAATTCTCAATCTCCTGAATCTTGCGGTTTTCTAATAATACCTTTGCCGCTCTTCCTTCATAAACTATCCGCACCGTGATCTCATCCATCACCGACTCTGTCATGGTGTAGGTATCCACGATCTCCCCAAATACATCCATCGTCGCATCGATCGGCGTTCCCGTAAAACCTACATACGTCGCATTTGGTAGAGAATCATGAAGATGCTTCGCAAAGCCAAAACTCTTCTTCACACCAGTTTCGGTAATTCTAACTTTCTGATCTAGATTGGTTTGACTTCGATGTGCCTCATCCGAAATGCAGATCACATTACTCCGCTCGGTAAGCAATTCGGTGTCTTCATTAAACTTATGAATCGTAGTCAAAAATACACCTCCGCTATTTCTACCTTTTAGTTCATCTCTCAGATCAACTCTGCTTCCTACGCTTTTGATCACATTATCTCCGATAAAAGTCTTGGCATTGGTAAACTGTCCGCTTAGCTGATCATCCAAATCTGTACGATCCGTAATTAACACAATTGTAGGACTCGCAAAGTCCACGCTCTTCATCAACAAGCGCGTGAGAAAAAGCATCGTAAAACTCTTTCCGCAACCGGTCGCTCCAAAGTAGGTTCCGCCCTTGCCGTCTCCATGGGGAAGCTGATGCAGCTTGATATTCTCAAACAACTTGGTCGCAGCGTAGTACTGAGGGTAGCGACAGACAATCTTTTCGTCTTTCTTGGAGCTATCTGGGACGTAGATAAAATTATGAATGATGTCCAGCAGCCGATGCTTATCCAGCATTCCCTTGATCAGCGTGTACATGGAGTCTATCCCATGCACCTTGGTAGAAAGTCCCGTAGTCGGATCGATTTCTTGGTCCAATCCTGCGATCTTTCGCCAGGCATAGAAGAACTCATAGGAAGCAAAAAAACTTCCTGACTTTGTATTTACCCCGTCCCCGATGATGCAAAAGGCATTGTACTTAAATAAATCAGGAATATCCCGCTTGTAGCGATTAGTCAGCTGCACATAGGCAGAATGCAAACTTGCTTCCTCTCGGATGGAAGATTTAAACTCAAAAACAACCAAAGGCAAACCATTCACATAGAGAATACCATCTGGAATGCGTCGCTCAAAGCCCTGAATCTCCAGCTGGTTGACAATCTTGAAAATGTTCTTTTCTGGTTCCTCATAATCGATCAGGGAAATGAAAATATCTTTATTTTTGTGATTCTCACGCTTGAGCAGAAAGCCATCCCGCACCCAATTCATAATTGTCTTATTACTCTCATAGAGATCAGAGGCAGGAAGCTTTTCCAATTCTCGAATAATCCCAAAAATCTCCATCGGAGTGATCTTCTGTTCTGCATAGCGCTGCCGCAAAAAAGTCTGCAAATCTTCCCGAATAAGCACTTCTTCTTTCCCCCGCACAAGATCCTCACCCCGCACATGGGGATAACCTTGCGCTTCTAATAGCGAGATAAAAGCTTGTTCAAGTTGGGCTTCGGTAAACTTCATTTTTAATGGTTAAGGATTAATGCTCAATGGTTAATGGTCAATGGTTTCTGTTCATTAACCATTAATAATTAATAATTAACCATTTACAATTATTCAAGGATTAATGTTGGCTTTTGTTGATTTTAATATGACGGTAATTATTTTGATGATTTCGATTGCATCTGAGTTCATGCTTTAAAATTGGTCTGTGGTCAAATAATCGGTTTTATGCAATAGTTCAAGCCAGTAAATGGTTTCGTTTATCTCTTTTTGAGCAATGCCCATTTTATGTTTGAAATCATTCTTTGTTTCAGCGTGCTCAGCTTCTCGAATCATTGCTCCGACAGACGTTCCACTTCTAAGTAGTTGTTTTGAAAGCACATACTCCTTTTTTTGCTCACACAGAAACTGATAAAGCTTAACCACTCTTACCGCAAACCCAAAACTTTTATCCTTCACTACATTCTCCCTCATCTCATTAACCATTTGTAATTAATCATTAACAATTAAACATTGACCATTAGTAAGGGCTTGTTCGAGTTGGAATTCGGTGAATTTCATTGGATTGCCGCGTTTGGGTTGATCGACCAGGACATAAGTTGTAATCGACTGGCTATTCTGCTTAGTGTTTCTTCAATGTCCCTTTCGTCAGGTAATTTGCCATAAACCAAATCTGAAAACCCACCTAAATACGCACTTTTTAGAGCATCCCAAGTGTGATTAGTTTCCTTAAATATAATGGCTTCTTTAGGATGAATGGCTAGCCATTGGTTGTTTGATTTATATCCTTCTACATCATCTTGAGCCACTTTCTTTAGCATAATCTCAAATTCTTCTCCATCCAAAAAAGCTCCTAGCTCTTCCAAGCTAAGCAATTGGTGTAAATCATTGCAATGACGAATTTTAAGCCTCAAATCTTCTATGGCAGTCTCAGTATGTGAGAAACGAACAAGGCTCATGATCTTTTCACAAATAGTTCGTGTGGGAGCTAAAACACGAACTTTAAAAGGCATTAGATTGTATTCTTTCGCCATTTCTTGCTGACCAGTCTCCAGCATCATTTGAGAGATAAAGGAACTGATCACCCTATCGGAATGTGGCTCGTGATAGCCCAACCAAGTTGACTCGAGCACAATAAAATCTCGCACCTGCCCATAATTCCCTTTAAATAGTTTGGGGAAAGTATGTGCTGTTTTGCGAATCATACCTTTTTTGTTCGTCACTTCTTTTACCGGAATTTCCGGAAGCATAGGTTCTATTGATTTTGAAAGGCTCCTTAATCTTTCCTTGAGTTGGTTTCCTGACTCTCCTTCGTTTAGAACCACCATGTCTATATCCTCAGAAAAACGCTCAATAATTTCGAAACACTTCGACAAAGCTGTTCCACCTTTAAAAACTGCATATTCAGATGCCTCACTGTTGAAAATTGTGTTCAAGGCAAAGGTGATCCAGTAGTCCTTTTCAATATAGATATCCTTTATTCGTTTTTGCTGTGCCGTAAATCGAACCGATTGGATAAACAGCTTTTCATTTTCGTGTAGCCTCATACAATATTCCACTTTTCAGCATATCGGAGCATAGCATCACCAACACCTATTTTATAGTTACTTATTGGGTTTAAGCTTTTATAGAGCGCCATGGTATCTATTGCAATTTCCGCCTGATCCACGAATGCGCCCAATAACGCTCTCGTTGCGGGTGGATATTTCAAGGCAAGTTTTATAAGTGAATTCACATGATCTACCGACATCTCAGATACGATTGCCACGAAACGTTTACAAGATTGAGCTACGGGAGCATCAGGTATTTTTTTGATGCTCTTAATGGCATCTAGCAATTGAAGAAGTGGAATATTGTCTTTGGTGATTGTGTTTTTTTGACGAATAAAAATGATTTTGAAATTGCCACGTTTTGTGGCGGGACGCACATTTGGCCTACCAATTTGTATAATGTTGCCCACTTGTGTGCTAAGGCCCAACTGATTATAGACATTGTAGCCTGTTAAATAACCGATTATTTTACCGTCCTTTTCGAGCAGATCTTTCACAAATTGACGCTCATCGGGCAAGAGCTCGCCAAAAGGCGTTTGCTCAGGTTTATAAAATTTACCCTTTGCCAGTTTGTTGATTCCACCTGCTTGAGCCATACGGTTCAGGCTTTTAATAACCGCTTCTTTATTATTCGCCTGAGTCGTAAAGTCAGAGTAGGTGAACACATATCCTTTAGGGAATTTTCCAATCTTATTCCACACGTAGTCAGATACTTTCATGCTTATTTGTTTGAAACAAAAGTAATTAAATTGTCCAGTTTTTTAGCAAATAAACTGGACAATTTGGCTTTATCTCCCTGAGCTATTTTCTTCGTGCTATCAAATAGCTTCATTTTCCCATAAAACATCAATCTTAATGTCACCCTCAGTGTTTTGGTAGATAAGTATGTCACTGTTCATGATGTATAAAATTTATCATCAGACCATTTTTCAGGGTTAATATTAATGTATTTTGAGATCCGTTGATAGGATTGTTCATTACGGATGATATGTTCCCAATAATTGCGTTGCCACAATTTACCGTTGAATGGTTGCCAACGCAATGTTTTCACCCCACGAATATATTCGACGGTTGTAATCGATTTATAGGCATCCATCATATCACCAACGGTTTTCGTAGGGGCAATCCCTTGTGGTTGCCCGTTTTGTTTATCGGCAATCCCTTGTGGTTGCCCGTTTTGTTTATCGGCAATCCCTTGTGGTTGCCCGTTTTGTTTATCGGCAATCCCTTGTGGTTGCCCGTTTTGTTTATCGGCAATCCCTTGTGGTTGCCCGTTTTGT
>Ga0307487_1002180_pt1 | contig 12817 bp, 15 predicted proteins | sample CBIW12metaG_FD_203665 | JGI IMG/M metagenome (GOLD analysis project Ga0307487, IMG submission 203665) | Sea-ice brine microbial communities from Beaufort Sea near Barrow, Alaska, United States - CBIW 1.2 | ecosystem: Environmental > Aquatic > Marine > Coastal | place: USA: Alaska | collected... | reverse complement strand
GCAGCCGGCCAAAATTGGAAAAAGTATCAGGAGTAAAAATTTTCTCATGTAGATTTGGTTCTGGACTAATATTATTCAAAAATAAGCAAAACTTAGCAATCTGTTATTCAATAAGCTGAAGGATAAGTATCATAATTTCAATTAAAATAACGCATATTTTCTATAGGTCCAACATTACCTGTTTTCATAAAAGATGAGCAAAAAAACAGAAAATAAAACCTTTAAAACAGCAAAAACAAATCGAGAATATAGGGCGTTAAAAGTGCAGTGATAATTCCATTGAGGCACATAGCGAGGCCGCTGTAAACTCCCGGCAATTTTCCTTCTTCAAAAGCCCGGGCCGTACCTATGGCGTGTGCCGCTGTTCCCAGCGAGGTGCCAATGGCTATTTTATTCTTTATGCCTAAAACCCTTAAAATCAAAGGCCCAAAAGCATTCCCGAAAATACCAACCGCAATAACAATACTCGCGGTAATTTCCGGAACTCCACCAACAAGTTTGGTTATTTCAATAGCAATTGGCGCCGTAACCGATTTTGCCGCTAAGGATTGCACGATAAAATCGGGCACCCTGAACAGGATCAAAATAAAAACCACGCTCAAAATTCCACTTACGCCCCCTGCGGTAACGGCAATTAAAAATGGCTTCAGGTTTTGTTTGACCTCAGCGTATTTTTCATAGAAAAATACGCCAAGTGCCACCACCGCCGGACCAAGAAAAAAGCTTAAAAATTTACCTCCGTTGTTATAATCTTCAAAATCCACCTTAAAAACAAGAAGGAAAATAATGATAAAATTAATAGCTAAAAGAACCGGGTTAAACAGGATATAATTCCATTTCTTTTTAATTCTGGTAGCTACAACAAAGGCTGCCAGCGTTATGAAAACGCCAAATACGGGAAGTTGGAAAATCTCCTTCATTTTCCGAATTTTTGCATGATAATCGCCGTAACATATAAAGTGATCACCGAACTGACGATTACGGCAACCGCAATTGGAAGCCAGAAAGGCCGAATAAGATTGAAATAAACCATTAGGCCAACGCCATAGGGGATAAAGAATAAAACCAGATATTTAATGAGTTTGTCTGATGCCGGTTTCACATCCTCTAATTTTATTATTTTAAGGCGCAAAGCGATAAAAATAAGGAGCATCCCAATAATATTTCCCGCAATGGGGATATTAAAAATATACCGGATCAATTCTCCCGCAATTAAAAACCCAAAAATATAGAGTAAAGCTTTTACCATAAAAGTGTTGAAAATTTATTCGTACATATCATTTAAATCTGCCTGGTGCAAATCTTCAAGAAACCCGGCAATAATATTGGTTGTGTCATTGAAGAATTTTTTCCCTTTTTCAGCGGTGGCTTTTTTGGGATTTCCAACGCCGGTATCTTCGGTGACTTTTGTCCATTCCCTTTGGGCACTTACCCACCCTTCTTTAAGGCCTTTAATTTTGAAGCTTTTTGCGCTGCCGTCCCCGGCTTCCTCCAAATTTAAAACCAGTTCCGGCGTCAAATGCATCATTACCGCAGTTTCCAGTTCCCCGGCGTGGTCCCCGGGCTCATCAAAATATGGTTTGGCATCGGTGACCGCCCACCAGTTTAAGGAACAGACAAAGACTTTCGGAAATTCAAGGCTCAATTCCCTTATCATTTGCTTGAAATTATTACCGCCGTGTGCGTTTACGATCAACAGTTTTCTAATTTTATGCCTGTCCAGCACCTGAACTATATCTTTTAAAACTGCAGCTTGTGTGCTCGGGCTCATATTCATGCATAGCTTCACATCCATTTGCCCTGTATTTACCCCAAATGGGATTGTTGGCAAAACCACCGGTCGGGCATTTTTATCCCAGGCTTTTCGGGCAGCTTCCAGGGCGATTTCTTCGCCTAAAGTATTATCGGTGCCATAGGGAAGGTGATAATTATGGGCTTCAGTAGCGCCCCACGGCAAAACCGCAACGGTATATTTTTCATCTTTCACCTGTTTCCAATTGGTTTCGGCTAATACATAGGGTCTTATTCCGGTTTTCATAAAATTCCTGTTTTTGGCAAGCAAGCCTAAAATTACTAAAACTTACAACTTATAAGCCTTTTGAATTCATTTTATGTAAATAAATATATCAGGGAGTAAAAATTAAGTGATATGAAGCGCTTTAATTTATGATTTTTAAAAATTTCGGAAAACAAGAAAAGCTAAATAAATTTGAAATTGAAATCCTTTATTAAAATTCGTATTTTTGCAGAGTTTAAAACTAAGCACAATGGATAAAAAACAAATCAGAAAGGAATTCAATGAATTCCTGGATTCCGCTTCCGATGAAACCGTAAAGGATTTTTTAAAATTTTTGAAGGACAGAAAAACTCCAAAGCCCGCTTCAGAAACCGATCTTAAAAATGGTTTGAGTGAAGATGACCTTTCCTTTAAAAACAGGTCCAATTAATTGGATCTGCTTCTGGTTTCTGTTGGGGCCCTTTTAATGATCACCGGCCTATTAGGCAGTTTTTTACCTTTTATGCCAGGCGTTCCCATAAGCTGGATTGGACTTTTATTGTTGCACCTTGCCCCTTCCATTCCTGTAAATTACTGGTTTTTGGGAGTGACTTTTGGTGTGGCAGGGATAATTTATGGCCTAAACCTGGTTATTCCCGCTTTGGGAACCAAATACGCTGGCGGCAGTAAATTTGGGATGACAGGAGCCACCATTGGATTGGTTGCGGGAATTATTGCCCCGGTTCCTTTCGGGATCATAATAGGCCCGTTCGTGGGGGCTTTTATTGGGGAAATAGTCAATAAATCCAATTCCAGATCGGCATTAAAAGCAGCTTTTGGGTCCTTTATTGGGTTTCTGGCCTCAAGTTTTATGGAATTTGTAGTGGCTTTTGGATTTTTATTGCTGTTTATCTACAAGGTTTGGGAATTTCGGCAATTCATTTTTTAAATCCTGAATTTCAGAATAAAAAAAACCCGCCGATTCGATCGGCGGATTAATAAAACTAATTAAACAAACAAATACCTTTGCCCATTCTATATTTTAATGGGCCATAAAAACTGCTTTTCTCTTTTCAAGCTGTTTTTCAAGTTCCAAAGTGGTTTTCTTTGCGGCTAATTCAAAGTTTCCTTCTTGAGAAGATGCAAAAATTCCCGGCCCGGACATACTCAATTCAATTTCACAAATCTTATTGTTCCCTGCCCGATCGTTTTCCAATTTAAAATATACATTGGCTTTAATAATCCAATCATATTTTTCAGTTAATTTTTCCAGTTTTTTCGAAACATATGCTATCATAGTTTCACTGGTTGCCATTTTTACAAATTGAACATTTACTGTCATTTTATAGAAATTTTTGGTATTGCTCTTCAAAGGTAAACATCATTCCACGCCTTAAATATGACCATTGTCAGGGATGTCCAGGTTTAGGTGATTTTTTGCTTAAAACACCTGTTATCTCCTTCTTTTTAAAGAAAAAAGATTATGCAAATGATTGATACTAACCCAGGTTACGAGCTTAATAAAACAATCATTTTTTTTTGTAAAATGATAAATATCATAGGATTATAAATATTTATAAGGCAAATTTAAATCTTTAAAATTCGCGGTAGAAACCTAAAAAAAGATAAAATGTATCCATTTGTAAAAAAACACGGTATTATCCTGGAAAAGACTGAAAATAGCTTTGAAAATGAAGGAGTGTTTAATCCCGCAGCCATCAGGGAAGGTGAGTTTGTTCATCTTTTATACAGAGCTGTCAGGGAAGGTAACTTCTCTTCCATAGGATATTGCAAATTAAAAGGTCCTTTAGAGGTGATCGAGAGATGTACAAATCCTATTTTTTCCCCTGCAACCAGTCAGGAATTTAAAGGTACCGAAGACCCCAGGATCACAAAAATAGAGGACACGTATTATTTGAGCTATTCTGCTTATGATGGTGTTAATGTATTTGGCGCATATGCTACTTCAAAAGACCTGAAAACTTTTGAGAGAAAAGGAATTATTACCCCCAAATTCACATTTGATGAATACGCCTCATTAATCCGTAAAAATTTAGAAAAGATCAGTGAAAAACACGTCTTGTTTTATGATCTTTTTCAAAAGTACCACCTGTCAAATATGATGAAGGCAGACCTGTTTGTATGGGATAAAAACGTGGTTTTTTTTCCGAAAAAGATCAATGGAAAATTCGCTTTTTTACACAGGTTATTTCCCACCATTCAGATTGTGTATTACGAAGACCCGAAAGAGCTCACCGGGAAGTTCTGGAGCCATTATGTTTCCAACTTAAAGGAACATATCGTTCTAAACCCATCATTCCATTATGAACGCAGCCACATTGGGGCTGGTTGCCCTCCTATTGAAACTGAAGACGGCTGGTTACTGATATACCATGCCGCACAAACTTCTCCTGGTGGCCTTATTTACCACGCTGCCGCGGCTCTATTGGATATTGACGATCCTTGTAAAGTATTGGCTCACCTTAAAAAACCCTTATTTGAACCAACAGAACCCTATGAAAAAGTGGGAGTAGTCAACAATGTCGTATTCCCGTCAGGAAGTGCACTTTTTGATGATGAACTTTATATCTATTACGGAGCTGCCGACCTCACCACCGCTGTTGCCTCAATGTCAATCAGCGCTTTGTTAAATGAACTTAAACATCAAAAAAAATGAATCATAGGCCCTCAGACTCCAAAATCCTTCTTATATCAAGTTTCCCACCAACAGAGTGCGGAATCGCGACTTACACTACCGATACACTCAACTATATTTCCAAAGGATTTAGCCGGAGTTTTACCTGTATTAAATGCGATTTAAAAAGGGGAAACCAAACCGGCTCTACCTCCGAATATATATTGAATCCTGATGTGCGTGAAGAGTACACAAAAATTGCACGGGAAGTAAATCTGGACAGCACAATAAAATTAGTCCATATCCAGCATGAATTCGGTTTGTTTGGAGGCTCTTATGGAAACTATTTATTCGATTTTCTGAAAGAAATAAATATACCCGTGGTTTTTACATTCCACACAGTTTTATCCAATCCTAATGAAGAATTAAGAGCAGTAGTAAAGGAGCTTGGATTTTTCGCCGCTTCTATTATTGTGATGACCCGTTCTTCAATTAAGATCCTGGAAGAAGAATATCAAATAGATTCACAAAAAATTGAATGTATTCCGCACGGAACCCATCTTGTGAGATGGGCAGACTCCGATAAATTAAAGGAAAAAAATGGGCTTAGCGGTCGATTGGTCCTTTCTACTTTTGGGTTGTTAGGCCCCGGAAAAAGCATAGAAACCGCTTTAAAAGCATTGCCTGAGATAATCAGGTACCGTCCTGAAGTTCTCTATCTGGTTATCGGAAAAACCCACCCAAACAACATTGAGAATAATGTTGATGAGTATCACAACTTTTTGTTAGGCTTGGTAGATGAATTGAAAATTTCCAGAAATGTAATTTTCATCAACCGTTATTTAAAATTATCGGAACTTTTAGAACTCCTTGCGGCTACAGATATCTATTTATTTACTTCAAAAGATCCCAACCAGGCCGTAAGCGGAACTTTTGCCTATGCCATGAGTTGCGCCTGTCCTATAATTGCAACTTCAATTCCCCACACAAGGGAAATCCTTACTCAGGATGCTGGTTATATCATCAATATTGGAGATTATGAAAAGCTGGCAAAAAATTGCATAGAGTTACTTTCAAACCAAAAATTGAGAAAATTCATGAGTTTCAATGCATTTCAAAAGGCAAATGCATATTCCTGGGAGAATACCGCTGTTAAACACAGCTTTCTTTACCATAAAATCCTAAAGTCATCTCTACCGATCAAATTTGATTACCCTGAAATTAAACTTGACCATTTTAAAACCCTTACAACCAATAGGGGAATCATTCAGTTCTCAACAATAGATATTCCGGATCTCAACTCTGGTTATACATTAGACGATAATGCTCGCGCTTTGATCGCAATCTGCATGCATTACCAGTTATTTAAAAGTGAAGAAGATTTAAAATATATAGGAATTTACCTGGACTTTATTGAACGCTGCCAGATGCCTCAAGGGACATTTGTTAACTATATTGATGCAAATGACAATATACACATTAAAAATGATCATGTAAATCTGGAAGATTCCAATTCAAGGGCAGTCTGGGCTTTAGGTACGGTTATTTCCCTGAAGGATATTTTACCGGATAAAATTGGAAAGAAAGCCTTAACCTGCTTTCTAAAATGTTCTCAATGGATCAAGGGAGTGCTATCCCCAAGATCTATAGGTTATACCATAAAAGGTTTATATAATTACCAAATTTCCATTCCGGAAAATCATGTCAGGATCAATATAGAAAATCTGGCAAAAAACCTTATTACCCGGTATGATATAAACCGTGAAAAAAACTGGGAATGGTTTGAGGAATACATGACCTATGCAAACAGCATCTTGCCGGAAGCAATGCTCTACGCCTATTTATCAACTGGGAAAGAATCCTATAAGAGAGCGGCTCTGCAAACTTTTGATTTTTTACTCTCAAAAATGTTTGTAGACGGGCAGTTGAGAGTGATCTCCAATAGGGGATGGTATCAAAAAGGATCCGAACCCAACAGATACGGGGAGCAACCCATTGATGTTTTTTGCCTTATCCAGACCCTGGATATTTTCTATAAAACCTTTAATGTTCCACAATATAAAAGTATGATGCAAAAAGCTTTTGGCTGGTTTTTAGGCGATAATCACTTATCTCAGATTGTTTACAATCCTTTAACCGGAGGTTGTGGAGACGGCCTTGAAAAAGAAAATGTAAACCTCAACCAGGGAGCAGAATCCACTGTTTGTTATCTCATGGCCCGTTTAATTATGGAACGCGATGTAAAAAAGCATTCCCCAGAAAAAACAGACACCTTTCTTTCAAAACCAAAACGCTTAAAACACAGGACACAAAGAGGAAATAAACCTAAAATTATCGATAACTAAAACTTTTCAATTATGGCACTTAATTTCAACCAATATGCTGCAGAAGCAAATAGCTTTTTAAAAGAATATGCGGAACAAATAGATTTGACAGAAGATCCGGAGAAAGCCGCACGTATTCTATCCGCAGTTTTACACGGCTTACGGGAAATAATTTCAGTGGAGGAATCTTTGCAATTAATCTCACAATTTCCAATGTTCCTTAAGGCGTTCTACGTCAATGGATGGAGTATCAATAAAACCAAAACCAAGGTAAAACATATTCCTCAATTTGTGGATTTGGTAAGAAGCTTTGACGGGGCTGCCTCAAACTATGATTTTGTTTCTGATGAACTTGCAGAGCACTATATAAATACTACATTTTTTGTTTTGCGAAAATATGTTTCTGCCGGAGAACTTCAGGATATTAGGGATAACCTCTCAAAAAATCTGAAGAACATGATTTAGAAAGTAATATTTTTCAAAAAACAGTCAATCAACCCTAATATTTTTTAGTTTCATTTTAGGGTTGTGTGACTATTTATAATAATAAATTTCCTAACGTTGAGGAATAATGCCTCGATTTTCCAATTGGTTTATAATTGCCTCCACATATTCCTGAACCGTATTGGTGATTGTTTTAGGATTCACAATTTGAAAAGCCCCAACCCAAACCAGGGATTTATTTTCATCTTTTTTGAGGTTATAAATAGAGGTTTCCACATCATATACCTTATATTCATTATAATATCCCGGGTTATAATAGATATCCTGAAATCTATAATAATATGGGCCAAAACGCCTCCAGTGATAACCTATGGCATAATACCCAGGATCATAACTGCTTCTTTCCTCTACCCCTTTTACAACCGTTATTATTACAGCATCAAAACCTTTTTCTGAAAGTTCGGAAACCATCTTGTCAATTTCTTCTTCAGATTTTTTAGAATCGGTAAAAGTACTTTCAAAAACAACAGAACTCTCAACGGCATTGATATTGCGCTTCAGAAATTCCTTTTTTAAATTTTCTTCAAATATTTTGCGGGAAGTGAGGTTTTGGGTCACTCCTACAACCAATAATTTCTGGGGTTTGAATACAGGTGTTTCCGGATTTTTCCAGCTATCTATTAACTTCACAGAGGAACAACCTAAGCTAAGAAATATACTTAGAAGTACTAATAATTTTTTCATTTGTGTTTTATTTATTTGTTTTTATGCCCCTCCAATAATTCCCGGAGGTATTTTGTATTTCATTGGTGTTTGACTCAAGTTTCCATTATAATAATTTCTTAATTAATAGTTTGAGATATCTACCATCAGTTTTTAGCCTTCAGTATTGGGTCTAACTTTCCAATAAGTTTATCCGCAAATTGTGGCGCATCTTCAATTTTGGATTCCCCTGTAATGGCATCCACTTCTTTTATTTTAAAAGTTCCGTCCCCGGAGGTGGTTAATACAATAGTTTTTTTCCGGATTGCCGATGTTCTATCAACAAATGATTTTACTTCTAAAGGTGGTTCCCAGTTTTCCCAGGTGTGAAATATTGCAATTGCGGTATAATATGCAGGATCAATTTTTGAAAGTGAAGAAATATCGATGACCTTAATAATAACAGGATCCTGTGTATAGTATGTAACTAAAAGTTGAGTAATTGAATCTTTAAACGCGCTTTTTTGAGTGGTGATGAGAAGCTTGGAATCCAGATAGGCATAATTGGCCTGAAATGCCTCTGCTTTTCCCATGGAATACTCATATTGGCACCAAACCAACATTGCAAAAAACAATGCGGTGACAGAGGGAATGATAAAAACAATTTTCCCGGATCTCTTCATTATAATTTGAATATTTCCTATCCAAATTATTGAAAATCAGCATATAAAAAAATGATATTTATCAGCGTCGGTATTTTATTTTCTTAAGAATACCGACGCTTTAGGTTTCAGGTCCACTTATCTGGATTAAAATCTCATCTGAATAAGTATTAATCTTAATTAGAAAAAGGAAAGCATTTCCGAAACAAATGAAATGAATTTACATCCTCCTTAAAATTTCTAAATGAAACCCTTTTATACTTTGAGAATATCTGTCGGGGTACAAACAATGACGGTTTTATCTCCGCGTAGGGCTATTATTTTCAGGATTTCAGGGTTATTTCTTATCATTTTAATCCAGTCATCTGATGAAAATTCAGCTGACTCCGGAAGATTTTTGAAAAAATCATGCTCCTCATTTACCAGATCTTTGATTTCCAAATTTAACCTACTGGATAACTCGGCTAATTGGGTTCCGGTCAAAGGGGTTTTTAAAACGTCTATTTCCAGAATTGCCAGCCCTTCCGCCCTTGCAAAACTCAAAGTTTTTTCGGCGATAAGAGATTCCGGATTATAATATAAGGTTATTTGTCTTTCTGATGTGGCTATTTCTCCCATCTATGTATTTTGGGATAAAGTTATCATATTTTTTCATTAAATTCCATGATAGAATTAAAATTGCATTAAGTTTTTTGGAATTCCCCCATGGTTATTTTACCAATATCTCATCATTTCTCAGCGAATAAAAAAAATAAACAAGATGAAACATCCAAGGGAATAAAATTTCTCACAAAGGAAAATAATTATATGGATGTTATATATGTCCGCTAAAACAATATTATACATATATGAAATGTTATTATTTAATTATTGGGTTTTTATTATTCAGTTTATCCTGTAAACCACAGGCTGAAGGAAATCATTCATCCCATAACAGGCCGACAATTGAATCCTTGATCAAAAATCTGGAAGATTCAAAAAACGATCAAATAATGGTTATTGCACACCGTGGCGTATCACAGCGCGCTCCTGAGAATTCACTTCAGGCCATTCTAAACTCTATTGAAATAGGCGTGGATATGGTAGAAATTGACATCAGGGAAACCAAAGACGGGCAACTTGTCCTAATGCATGACCAATCCATTAACCGTACTACCAATGGCAAAGGAAATGTTAAAAACTGGACATTGGAGAACCTAAAAACCCTCAATCTTGTAGATGAATTTGGATCTGTAACTGTGCACAAAATACCAACCCTGGAAGAAGCTCTTCTTCTTTCCAAAGACAAAATTCTTATCAATTTAGACAAAAGTTATAATTACTTTGATAAGTGTTATCAAGTCATGACCAAAACGGGAACAACCGGGCAAGTGGTTATTAAAGGTGAAAAAACCAGAAATCAGGTAGAAAGTGAATATGGCCAATATCTGGATAAAATCTATTTTATGCCAATTGTTCATCTTCCAAATAAAAATGCAAAAAGAATTATTGACGACTACTTAAAACATCGCATACCTATTCCATTTGAAATTATTATGCGACGAGATCCTGCTGAGGTGATAGATAACTTTGATAAAATTCGTGAAAAAGGAGCGAATATATGGGTGAACGCGCTTAGGAAAAAACAAAATGCGGGCCACGATGATGAAAAGGCCCTGTTGGACCCAACAGTTTATAACTGGTATATTGAAAACAATATTAATATGATTCAAACTAACCAGCCTGAATTATTGATCAATTACCTGAGAGAAAAAGGACTTCACTGGTAGAATTTAGGATTTGAAAGTATAAAAAAACCTGTCAATCTTTATTGAAAACTTACAAAAATTTCCAGATTCCCCATTTTTATTTTATCAGGTTTCCAGGAGATGTACCAGCTTTTCATTCTCAATAACATATTCAGTAATTGTAAAAACCTCTCTTCGGTTCTCTCTATATGATTTCACAAAATCGGCTATTTCATCTTCCAGATGTTCATGTTCAAGACGAAAAATCCGGGATCCTTCTTTATCGGGATTTTCAACAAGTGCTCCCAGTTGCAAAATATGTTTGCTTACTTTATCCAGTAAATCCTGGCACTTCTCGTTTATCTTCAGCAAATTTGACCCGATTTTTTTCACATTGTCAAGGTTTTTTTTCTCTGTGATCCAGATAAAATATTTATTTATAAGACCATGTAAAAACCGCAGATCATCTTTATAAAACTCAAGGTCTTTTTTCCAGTGTTGGGTCAATACATAAAGCTCCTGCCAATTTGCCTCCTGGATAAATGTTCCTTTAGGCCTGTCCCTGTATATGTTCATGATAAAATATTTTACTGATTTCTACAATTTTCAATATTCCCAATAGTTGACCAAATTTCACCGTTTCGCATTGAATCCGGAAATAACAATTATAAAAGAACCAATTAAAATTAGATAAAAGATCCAGATAAAAAAATGATAAAGATCATATTCTAATTCCTGAACTTGAAGGATGCATTTTCAAAATTATTTTCAGGAACACTATCTTAATCAAGAATAGTTCCTGATAAATATCATTTTATAAGTGCTTAGTTATTAGTTACTTTAATAAGAATTAACTAAAAAAATACCTGTAATAATGAAAGGAATTCTAATCATTCTGTTTTCATTTTTGTCCCCTTTTATAATCTGTGCACAAACTGAAACTCCCAAGAAGGTCATCATTTCAGAGGAGAAAATGGACGATCTCTATATTACCGGGGAAACCATCGATATAAATGCCGCTGTTTTGGGAGATCTGGTTGCTGCGGGTGGCACTATTACTATAAATGATTCCATAAACCAGGACCTGGTGGTTTCAGGTGGAAATATCACCATAAAAGGATATGTGGCTGATGATATACGTGCCGCAGGAGGTACTCTTACCATTGATTCTGAAGTTGGAGATGATGTAATTATTTTTGGAGGAAAGGTGATTATTACAAAAAACGCGATTATTCACGGTGATCTCATCTCCTTTTCGGGAAAAATTGAAATGAATGGGGAAATAAAGGGAAAGATCAGGGCTTATGCGGGTCAACTTCAAATAAATGGGAAAACTGACGGGGAAGCCATTCTTAAAGGAGGTGAAATAAAATTAAATGGGGAGATCCGGGGAAAATCCCAACTTGCGGCAAAAAACATTGAAATTGGGGAAAACGCAAAATTCTATCAGGATGTTCAATATTGGTCTGAAGATAATAAAGTGGATTTCAAAAATTCCCTTATAGATGTAAAAGCAAATTATAACGAGGCATTAGGGGAAGAAAGCAAGGGGTTTTTCCACAAGGGTTTTGGATTGGGAACCCTGATTTTCTTAACTATTTGTATTCTTTCTGCCTTTTTAATTATCTTGATTTTAAACCTGTTATTCCGTGAACTATTTTCACGGGCCGCGGTTCAATTGAATGAGTCCATTCCTAAAAGTTTAGGCATCGGATTTTTATACCTCATTGGTTTGCCCATTTTAATATTACTGGCATTTATAATTATTATTGGAATTCCAATAGGCTTCTTATTGCTTTTTCTATATCTGTTCAGTCTTTTCTTCGGGCATTTAATAGCAGCCTTGTTACTTACCCATTATCTGAATAGACGAAAAGCCGTATCCTGGAATTTCTGGAGCATCGTATTTATAGCGCTGTTAATTGCTATAATATTACACCTACTCATACTTATTCCAATATTGGGATTCCTTCTCTCTATATTGATCATGGCCCTAAGTTATGGCGCGCTGATTTCATCTTTTTTACCGGGGAAATCATCAATACAAATTAATAATTAAAATTCATCAAAATGTTAACCAAAGAAAACAAAAAAACTGTCGAGATCCAGGTTGAAAATGTCATCTTACAAGGAAATCTTGCCATTCCCGAAAACGCAACGGGGATTGTGCTTTTTTCTCATGGCAGCGGCAGCAGCAGGCTCAGTCCAAGAAATAACTATGTTGCCGAAGTATTGCAACAAAACGGCCTGGCCACTTTATTATTTGACCTTTTAACTGAAAAAGAAGATCGTATTTACGAAAATCGGTTTAATATAGATCTATTGAC
>Ga0307487_1002179_pt1 | contig 12819 bp, 12 predicted proteins | sample CBIW12metaG_FD_203665 | JGI IMG/M metagenome (GOLD analysis project Ga0307487, IMG submission 203665) | Sea-ice brine microbial communities from Beaufort Sea near Barrow, Alaska, United States - CBIW 1.2 | ecosystem: Environmental > Aquatic > Marine > Coastal | place: USA: Alaska | collected... | reverse complement strand
CCTCGTTGTCAACACCGTTTTGTGAGGAACCATCGTGAGCAAGCGCACCTTCCAGCCGAATACTCGTCGTCGCTCCAAGAAGCACGGCTTCCGTCTGCGGATGCGCACGCGCGCAGGCCGTTCGATCCTGGCGAACCGCCGCCGCAAAGGCCGCGAAAAGCTGTCAGCCTGAGTCACAGTGCTCGCCTCTGGGCAACGCATGCGCGACAGCACGGAGTTCCGCTCGACGGTCCGCCGTGGATCCCGGGGTGTGCAATCCACCGTGGTGACCCATGTGGTTTCCGGTGCCGGCGGTCGCACCTCGGTGGGTTTTGTCGTGAGCAAGGCTGTGGGCTCGGCGGTGGATCGCAATCGGGTCAAGCGTCGGTTGCGTCATCTGATGCGTGAGCGTGTCAGGCAGCTGCCTCCCGGTTCTCGGGTCGTGGTGCGTGCCTTACCCTCGTCATCGGCAGCCAGCTCGTCGACGCTCGGGGAGCAGCTCGACGGGGCCTTGTTGAAGTCGGGCGTCGCTTCCCCTGAACATTTGGGCGAGCTGTGAAGTATGTCCTCGTGGCACTGTTGAAGGTGTACCGGTTCGCCATCAGTCCGCTGTATGGCGATGTATGCCGGTATTACCCCAGCTGCTCGGCGTACGCTCTGGAGGCGGTCCAGGTGCACGGAGCTGTCAGGGGTTCGTGGTTGGCGGTCCGTCGTGTGGCGCGCTGTCATCCGTGGGCACGCGGCGGTATCGACCCAGTTCCACCCCATCGACATGCCACTGAGCATGTTCGTACATCCAGAGGAGATCAGTCGTGGGCTTCCTAGGCGACATCGGCGCGGCGATCATGACGCCGCTGTATTACTTCGTGTCCGGCATCCTGCTGGTCTGGCACGAGATGTTCTCAAAGGTTCTGTCCCCCGATTCGGGATGGACCTGGATGCTGTCGATCGTTGGCCTCACGGTGACGATTCGTACGCTGCTTATCCCGCTGTTCGTCAAGCAGATCAAGTCCAGCCGAAACATGCAGCTATTGCAACCGCAGATCAAGGCACTGCAGAAGAAGTACAAGCACGATCGGCAAAAGCTCCAGCAGGAACAGATGAAGTTGTTCCAGGAGACGGGCACCAACCCGCTGGCGTCGTGCCTGCCCCTGATCTTGCAGATGCCGATCTTCTTTGCGTTGTTCCGTGTGATCGACCAGGCGTCGAAGTACAAGGGCGGCAATTTCGAGAAAGGCTTCGTCACCGAGGTTCAGGCGAAGTCATTGTCGCAGGCTGAACTGTTGGGCGCGCGGATCGCAGACACGTTCACCAACACCGATGTCATCGAGACTCGGGTCCTGACGATGGCCCTGGTCGTGGTGATGGTCGCGACTCAGTTCTTGACGCAGCGTCAATTGATGGCCAAGAACATGCCGGCCGACGCACTGAGCGGACAGTACGCACAACAGCAGAAGATGCTGCTGTACATCCTCCCGTTCGTGTTCGCGATCAGCGGCGTGATCTTCCCACTTGGTGTGCTCTTCTACTGGGTCACGTCAAACATCTGGACGATGGGTCAGCAGTTCTACGTGATCCGAAACAACCCAGGCCCCGGCACTCCGGCGTTCAAGGCCAAGCAAGAGCGCGATGCCAAGAAGGGCAAGAACGTGGCAGAGGATCCGGTGGAACTTGCCAAGGAGGCGGCTCTCGAGGCCGAGCCGAAGCCTGTTCGTCAACAACCAAAGAACCAAGCGCGCAGTAAGCGCAAGAAGGGCGGCAAGTCATGAGTGTGGACGCATCGAAGTTGGAGAAGGAAGGCGACATCGCGGCGGACTTCCTCGAGGAGTTGCTCGATATTGCCGATCTTGATGGCGACATCGACATGGACGTCGACGGGGACCGCGCGGCGGTCGACATCGTGGGTGGCGAACTGGGTCACCTGGTGGGCGAAGGGGGCGAGGTGCTCGATGCGCTGCAGGAGATCACTCGGTTGGCGGTGTATCGCGAGACCGGAGAGCGCAGCCGGCTGATGCTTGACGTCGGCGGGTTCCGGGCTCAGCGTCGCGTCGAGCTGGTTGTGCTGGCCCAGACCGCGATTGCTCAGGTGGCCGGCGGCGAGACATCTGTCGCCATGGACGCCATGACGCCATTTGAACGCAAGGTCGTTCACGACGCCGTGGCGGATGCAGGTCTGTCGAGTGAGTCCGCTGGCGCTGAGCCTCATCGGTATGTCGTGGTGCTTTCTGGTTCAGAAGAGGCAGCAACGTCGGCTGAGTCAGCATCGGGGGATGCTGGCGACGATGCTGGCGATGTCGGTTCTGAGGAGTAGCGTCACCCGCATGCCTGAAGACGTTTCACGTGAAACACCCCCGTCGGAAGCGGCGGGGGTGTTCTCGTCCCGCCTGCCGATCGCCGAGGCCTATGTGGAGTTGCTCGCCACCGAGGGAGTCACGCGAGGCCTGATCGGCCCACGAGAGATTCCTCGCCTGTGGTCTCGCCATGTCATGAACTCGGCCGTCGTGGTGCCGAGAGTCCCCCAGGGGGCTTCGGTCGCCGACGTGGGTACGGGTGCTGGCTTGCCAGGAATTGTGTGGGCGATCGCTCGACCTGATCTGACTGTGACCCTGATCGAACCGTTGCTGCGTCGAACCTCCTTTCTGCAAGAGGCAGTCGACGCGCTCGGTCTGGACAACTGCCTGGTCGTTCGGTCACGAGCTGAGGATGTCCACGATTCCTTCGACGTCGTGACAGCGCGCGCGGTAGCGAACTTGGACCGCTTGGGTCGGTGGTGCATGCCGCTGGTGTCCAAGCCAGGTGGTGTGTTGTTGGCCCTCAAGGGCCGGACGGCTGCCGAAGAGGTCCAGGCGGCGACCGCGACGCTCCACCGGCTCGGAGCCACGACTATCGTGGTGGCGACATATCCCAATGGCGAGGTACCGACCACCGTCGTCGAAGTATCCACGTGATCGCGTTTCACGTGAAACATATGAAAGGGGCGCGGTGACCACCCCCCTGCCACCCGAGCACCACACACCTTTGGCCAGTGAGGCCGAGGCGCACGTAGAGCTCGCCCACCGCGTTGCCTCCGCCACCTCGTTCGAGCGACCCGATCACACCCGTATCTTCGTGGTCGCCAACCAAAAGGGTGGCGTCGGCAAGACGACGACCACAGTCAACATCGCAGCCGCCATGGGTCTACGCGGACTGCGCGTCCTCGTCATCGATCTTGATCCGCAGGGCAATGCCTCAACAGCGCTGAACGTTCCACACCACGAAGGAGCGGCCGGGGTCTACGAGGCGATCGTCGAGGGGACTGACATCGACGAGTTGGTCATCCCGTGTCCGGATATCCCCGGACTCACCGTGCTGCCGGCATCGATCGACCTCGCCGGTGCCGAGGTCGAACTGGTGTCATTGGTGGCTCGAGAGTCCAGGCTTGATCGCGCGCTCCAGGCCTATCTGCGAGATTGCGAGGAGGCCGGAGATGTCATCGACTACGTGTTCATTGATTGCCCGCCTTCGCTCGGACTACTGACGGTCAATGCGATGGTCGCCGGACGCGAGGTCCTGATCCCGATCCAGTGCGAGTACTACGCACTGGAGGGTCTGGGTCAATTGGTACGCAACATCGAGCTGGTGCAGGCGCACCTGAATCCGGTGCTCGACATCTCCACGATCTTGCTGACGATGTACGACGGCCGTACGCGACTCGCGGCCGGTGTGGTCGAGGAGGTCCGTTCACACTTTGGGGACACAGTGCTTCGAACCACGATTCCACGGGCGGTACGCATTTCAGAAGCTCCCAGCTATCAGCAGACGGTGTTGACGTACGACCCGCTGTCCAGCGGCGCGCTGTCGTACCTCGAAGCAGCCCGCGAGATCACGATGCCCAGAGGAGATCGTTCATGAGTACCCCCAAGGCGGGACCCACGACCAAGTCTGGCAAGTCCCGGGGCCTCGGTCGCGGACTCGAAGCATTGATCCCAGCGAATCCGGCAGCGGCTCGTGAGTCCGGACTCCAAGAGGTTGAGGGCGCCAGATACGCCGAGATTCCGCTGGCTCAGATCGTCCCGAACCCGCGCCAGCCGCGGTCGGTGTTCGATGCCGATGACATGGCCGAACTGGTGCACTCGATCAAGGAGATCGGTCTACTGCAGCCGATCGTGGTCCGATCGGTGGGTCAGGACAGCTACGAACTCATCATGGGCGAGCGCCGTTGGCGCGCGCACCACGAGGCCGGCCTGGCGTCGATCGGCGCGATTGTTCGTGAGACCGATGATGCGGATCTGTTGCGCGATGCGTTGCTGGAGAACCTGCATCGTTCAGAGCTCAATCCGTTGGAAGAGGCGTCGGCCTATCAGCAGTTGCTCGATGACTTCGGCTGCACCCACGATGAGTTGGCGGCCCGCATTGGTCGCTCGCGACCGCAGATCAGCAACACGTTGCGTCTACTCAAACTGTCGCCGACGGTCCAGCGCCGGGTGGCAGCCGGTGTGCTGTCAGCCGGTCACGCGCGCGCGTTGGTCAGTGTCCCGAACCCAGAGATCCAAGACCGGCTCGCCAGCCGGGTGGTGGCCGAGGGTCTGTCGGTCCGGGCGCTGGAGGAGATCGTCGCGGTTGGTCCCGACTCGAACCAGAGCAAGGCAGCTGCTCGTCGTGGACCCACCCTGTCGGCACCACGGTTGGCCGAGATCGCCGACCGGTTGTCCGACCGCTACGACACCCGGGTCAAGATTGACCTGGGCCGCAGCAAGGGCAAGGTCGTCATCGAGTTCGCCACCGTGGACGATCTCGAGCGGATCGTCCGATTGATGGAAAACATGGCTTAGGAATAGACTTGTCTATTTATCGACAAATATCTAAGTCTATTAAAATGTAAAAAAGGGGCGATCCGCAAGGATCGCCCCTTTCTCATACTCACTGCAATATCAGGCGAATTCGGACAACTCGCTGAGGATCGCCGACTTGGGTCGAACTCCGGTGATCGACCGAACGACCTCACCCTTGTAGTACAGGTTCATGGTCGGAAGTCCGATGACCTTGTACTGCGCCGGCGTGATCGGGTTGGCGTCGGCATCCATCTTGACGATGGTCAGCGAGCCGTCCTTCTCCTTGGCAATCTCCTCGAGGATCGGGGCGAGTTGGCGGCATGGTCCGCACCAGCTGGCCCAGAAGTCGACGAGCACGGGGCCCTCGGCGTCGAGGACCTTCTCCTTGAAGTCCGCGTCGGTCACGGCGGTGATGTCAGTCATGGTTCTCCTCATGGATGGTCTGTTGGATGTGCGGGCGGTGGATGTATCAGTCGACGAGTGCTACCCCGGGTGCCGGCGAGCCGGCGTGCTCAAGATCGGCCAGAAAGCGTTCAGCGTCCAATGAAGCGGCGCAACCGGTGCCCGCAGCGGTGATGGCTTGCCGGTAGGTGTGGTCGACCAGATCGCCGGAGGCGAAGACCCCGGGCAGGTTGGTCGCGGTCGAACCCTCGGCGACCAGGACGTAGCCCTCGTCATCGAGATCGACCTGTCCGGTCAGCAGCTCTGAACGCGGATCGTGGCCGATGGCGATGAACAAGCCGGTGGCATCGATACGCCGAGTCTCGCCGGTCACGGTGTCGCGGAGTGTGAGGCCCTCAAGCGTTTCGGCACCGTGGATCTCGGCAACCTCTGAATTCCAGGCGAACTCGATCTTGTCGTTGGCGTTGGCGCGGTCCTGCATGATCTTGGAGGCGCGCAACTCATCGCGACGGTGCACCAAGGTGACCTTGCTGGCGAAACGGGTGAGGAACGTGGCTTCCTCCAGCGCGCTGTCACCGCCGCCGACCACGACAATGTTCTGCTCACGGAAGAAGAAGCCGTCGCACGTGGCGCACCAACTGACGCCGCGGCCGGACAATCGGTCCTCGCCGTCGACGCCCAACTTGCGATAGCCCGAACCGGTGGCCAGCACGACGGCGTGGGCCTGGTGGGTGCTGCCATCGCCGAGGGTCACCGTCTTGATGTCACCGGTGAGATCGACCGATGTGACGTCGTCGGCGACGAGCTCGGCGCCAAAGCGCTCGGCCTGGGCACGGAAGTTGTCCATGAGCTCGGGGCCCATGATGCCCTCGGGGAATCCGGGGTAGTTCTCGACGTCAGTCGTGTTCATCAGTGCACCGCCAGCGGTGACTGAACCCTCGAACACCAGCGGAGCGAGATTGGCGCGCGCGGCGTACACGGCGGCGGTGTAGCCAGCCGGACCGGAGCCGATGATGATCAGATTGCGGACGTCACCCATGGGGCGAGCTCCTGTTCGTCGTTGAACGCACGAGGTGCGGGGATACCATTGTCAACGCAGTCTAGGACGTGGACATTCCCGTGCCACCCCGACGCTCAGGGCCGATCAGCGCTAGCTACGACCCCGCACGGTGATCTCGCGGATCTCCCCGAGGTACTGGCCGGGTTCGAGTTCTGGCAACTCCGTTAGCCACACCACCACGTACCGCGAGATCACATCCGAAGGCAGGGAGACCGTCGCATCTGATCCGGCGCCCTCGACGACGGCAGTCTCGGTCAGATCACGAATCCGGGTGGGAGGGTCGGTCGCATCGTCCTTGGCCACATACACCGACAGGTTGGTCGGTCCAGTCCCGAGCAGAATGCGTAGGGAAGAAATCTCCCGGGGACCCCCGAGATCAACGACCAGTCCGACTCCGTCCTTCAAGCCGCCAAGTTCAGCACTACCAAAGTATCGAGATGTGGTCCATGTGGTGTCGGGGTCACCATCAATGGCCAGCCGAGCCTGTTTGGGATTCTCCGAGCCGTCACTACCTTGTGGATCGAAATCCGTCGACGCCCGCAACGGAAGTGCCCGAATCGGAGAGGAATCATCGATCGCATCGGCCGGTGACTGAGACGAACGACCGACCACGAAGACCAAGATCGCGGCGAGGGCGAGGGTGCCGATGACCCCCAGCAGCACGAGGGCGCGATCGCCGCGCGTGGCGCGGCGTCCCCGTGACACGGCACGTTCAAAGGTTGTGGGGGGTGCTGGCTCGTGGGCTTTGGGGCGCCGGCGCGGTGGCTCTAGACCAGGTGGCGGACCTTGCGGCACGATCACGGGGTCCAGGCGAAGAAGATCCGGGGAGGACACACCGCTCAGACTCGGTTGGTCGTCCGCCAGGTCTTCGTCTTCGCCGGAAAGGCGCAGCGTTCGGGCAATATCGGCAGCTGTTGTGAGCCGGGATACGTGGTGGCGTGGGGGTACGCCCAGGATCCGGTCGCACACACTGTCGATGTCGCGAGAGACGCCGGCGCGTACTTGGCGAGGACGCAGGAGCCGCCCGTGCTCGGTTGGTGCCGGACGCAGGCCGTCGACGGACTCTCCGGGCCAACGGCTGGTCAAGGTGGCGTACAACAATCGGCCTAGGGCCTCGACGTCTTCGTGCTCGTAGGCGACCAGATCGTCCGCAGAGTCCTGATGACCGGCCGGTTCAAGTGCCGTGGCCACGCCAAGACCGACGACGCGGACCGCACCAGACTGTTTCAGCAACACCTGATGTGGTGTGAGTCGACGATGGAAGACGTGATGCTCATGCGCGTGCGCCAGCGCTTCCGCCACTTCGGCCACGACAGTGGCGGCGCGACGGTTCGGCAACGGCGACTGGGACAAGACCTGGTCCAACGGAAAGGCGCGGGCCCATTCGCGGACCACCAAGTGGTGTGCCTGTTCATCCTCGATGAGGTCCAGCACCCGGAGGAACCGTGGATCAGTGACGGCAGTGGATCGGCGAGCGGCCTCGAGGAAGTTCGCCGAACGGCTGTCCCGGCTGGGCAGGATCTCCAGGCCGACATTGCGGTTCAGGATCTGATCGTGCGCCCGCCAGGTCGCCGAACCGAGCTTCTCGGTGACCAGGTCCTGCAGCTCATACCGGTGCGCGAGAACGTCGCCGGAGGCCAAAGACCGCCGCTCGCTCATCGATACTCCTTTACAGACCCCATGTCATGGTAGACAGCCCGGCAACCGGTCCATGACGTGAAACACCCACACTGACCACTACTTGCCGTTTCAGGACCGTCGGCGCAGATGGCTGACCAAGTATCCGAGCTGGTCCATACCGGCGGCACGAGCGGCCAGCACGTAGGCAACTGCACCGGGCAGACCGGCCAGCATCGTGACGGCAGCGGCGTCCAACGGGCGCTCCGCCTCAAGGCCAAGACGGTCCAGACCAGCAACGACGGCCAACATCACCGCCGCAGCCGCGCCACACGCGACGACGAGCCGGCCGGTGAACACGACCATCTCGCGATCGACGATCGGTCCGATTCGCCGCGATATCACCGTGACTGACAAGGCAGCTCCCACCACATAGGCCAATCCATATGAAAGCGCCAGGAGGGCGGCGACCCACGCCGGGTCAGCTGCACGGGTCAAGACCAGGGCGAGAACGATATTGGTGGCCGCGACGACGACCTGGATCAGGAAGGGTGTGCGGGTGTCCTCGCTGGCATAGAAACCGCGCAACATCAGGTAGTGAACGGTGAACGCAATCATCGCGACCGAAAATGCCGCGATCGTGCGACCGACGACCTGATAGTTCTCACTCAATGCACCGATTGAAATGGCCGCTGCTGCCGGTGATCCCAGACACGCAACGGCGACGGCCAACGGCGCGACGATCACCAGAGCCAACCGCAAAGTACGGGCTAACTCCAAGCGCATTCGAACGAACTCACCGGCGGCCGCGTGCGCCGAAAGCATCGGGATGATGGCCGTGGCGAGGGAGACAGTGATGACGCCGTGGGGGACCTGGCTGACCAAGAAGCCGATCTCGTAGACCGCCGCACCACCGGCGGACTCACCATCGGCTGCACCCTCAAGGGTGCCGCCGGTCGCCAGCCTGTTGATCGTGATGAATGCGATGTTGTTGGCCACGATGAACAGCAGGGTCCAGGCGCCGAGTCGGACCGTGTGGCCCAGACCCACGCCGCGCAGGTCGAATCGGGGCCGATAGCGGAAACCTGCCTGGCGCAAGAATGGGACCAGCAACAAGGCTTGGATGGCGATCCCGGCGGTCGAGCCGAGGCCCAGCAGCATCGATTGAGTGCCGGTGAAGCCGTCGGTACCGTTCGAACTTCCGTACAGCCCGAGGTAGACGCCGATGATCCCGCAAGCGACGAGGTTGTTGACGACGGGCGCCCACATCATCGGGCCGAAGTGCTCGCGGGCATTCAGGACCTGTCCGATCAAGACGAAGGCGCCGTAGAAGAACACCTGCGGCATGCACAGGTACATCAACAGTTCCAACGACGCGCGTTGTGCCGCGAACTCCGGTGTGAAGAGCCCACCGTCGAACACCACGCGCGTGATCAGCGGTACGGCGAGCACCAGCACCAGGGTCGCGACGGCCAGCACCATCAGCCCGAGCGTGATGATCCGATGCGCGTAGGCGTCGCCACCGTCGGGGTCGTGTCGCATCGCGCGCACCAGTTGTGGGACCAGAACGACGTTGAAGACACCGCCAGCCACCAAGATGTACATGGTGTTCGGGATCGTGTTGGCATTGTTGAACAAATCGGCATCGAGCGCGGTGCCGATGGTCCATGCCAGCAGCGCGAGGCGCAGGAAACCGGTCAGGCGAGAGGCAATCGTGCCCAGCGCCATCCAGGCACTGGCTCGCGCCAAACGGCGCGATGAGTCCGGTTCAGTCATCGTCGGACTCTGACTCCATCGCGGGGCGATCTGACCGGCCCGTGCGGAATCGGCGGATCAGAGCGATCAGCACAAACAGCCCGGCAGCGGCCATCGTGATCCACAAGACGGCCCCGACCCGGCTCGACCGGACGTTGAATTCCGTTGTGGTCCCGAAGGCGCGGCCACCAGGGGTGATCAGTTGCGCCGTCACCGTGGTGGCGTTCTGCTGACGCAGATCGACGTCGACCGTCATGGTCTGGCGCTCACCCGCCGCGATCTCAACGACCTCCTTGTCCGCCAGTTGGAGAGCCGGATTGCTCGACGACAGCCGTACTCCGACCGAGATGGCCTCGGTGCTGCCATTGGTGATCGTCAGCGGAAAGGCACCTTCAGAACTGGACAAGGTGACCGAGGAGGGACCCATGACAGTGATCGCATTCAGATCCTCATTGACGCTACGAGCGACAGCGCGAGCCAGCGACGTACCTTCCTTGCGCATGCCACGCCACCGGATGCCCAGCACGCCGGCGATGGCCCGAGATCGCGCATCTGCCGCGGCCTGCCCGGATCCGGATGCCGAACTGAGCAGAATCGTGTCACGGAATGCTTCGCCGGCGGCGGTCAGCAAGGAGTCAGGAATTGGCCGGTCCGGGGTGGTGCGTGGAACTGACCCGCGAAATGACGTGTCGCGGGGAACTGCATCGAGGTTGATCGGCGTGCTGAACGGTGCCGACCACGGCGACGGGGACCGTGCGATGAGGTCATCGCCCCGAGGCGACCAGAACGGGCTGACCAAGACCACGGCCGCTGCCTCCGAGGTGGGGTCGCGGTCGCGGGCCATTGAGGCGAACGCGGCCGATGCCATGGTCCGCTGGCGTAGCGTCGCGCCGGTCAGGGGAGCGGGGATGCCGCCGGTGACGTCGTCGTTGACGAGCAGCGGAAGATCTCCGGCCGAAGTCGTCACGGCAACCTGTGAGCCGGTGGAGTCTTCCCAGCGGGACAAGTCCGAAGAGTTGACGATCGCGGGATCGGCGCCACGGCTGCGCAAGGTGGTCAGCAGGGAACGCGTGACCCCACCCGTGACAGGCCACGAGACACGCTGCGAGGAAAGCCCAAACTCCTGGATGACTGACTCAGTGGCTCGTTCAACGGCACCGAACAGTTGCCGCCTGGTCGCGGTATCTCCCACCAGAGCAAGAACATCGGTGCGATCGAAATCCAGCACCCATGCCGATGGGCCAGAACTGATCGACACCAGATCGTCGCGGAACTGACCGGCCGCTTGCTGGTCCTGGCCTGAGACGTCCTCGAGACCGCGGCCTTCGGCCAGGTCATTGACGGCGAGGATAAGCGCGGGATCCACCATCACCCCGCGGCCGTCGACCTCGCGGGCGACGGCGAGATCGAGCAGTTGGCGCAGGCGCCCGCCAGCGCGAATGTCGGCCAGCAAGGTTTCGCCGTCGATCAGCTCACCGGAAGATCCACGACCGACTGGCATGAAGAATGACCACACCAGCGTGGTGGGCGCCGCAGCATGCGTGCCGGTCATCCGAGGCAGCAAGGTGACGGCCCGGGACACCGAATCGTTGCTGCGAGTGCCGTCGGCGGCCGTGGCCAAGATCTGGACACCCACGGGATACACGCCGTCCGCGCCGGAGATTGGTAGCTGATCGGTTGGTACCCGCACTGTGAAGGTACGGGTTGCGCCCGACGGAATCTCACCGACTTCGTCGAAGAGGCCCGGTTCGACCACCCGTGGTCCAGCGAAACCTGGATCATCACGTACTGCTGTGGCCAGCGCCTCGCGAGATGTCAGTGGCACCGGCCGAATGATCAGGTAGGCCTGGGCGTCGGTCCACGCCGTGGTGCCCATATTGGTCACCTCGCCGGACAGCGTGACAGTCGATTCGTCGTCCAGGTAGGTCGGCGACACCGACGTGATCGTGGTGCGCAGTTGCTCAGAATCGGCCGCGACGGCCGGTGAGGTCGGTGCGAGGACGACGATGACTGAGGTGAGCAGGACGCCCACGGCCGAGAGAGCGCTGACGTATGCGGCCGCTCGGCTCGTACGTCGTCGGCAGGTCACCAACTCATGTTAGTCCGGCACGTGCAGGACGCGTGGTCCCGGCGGTTCGCCGATAGAGTGTGTCCTCGTGCCGACGAACACCCTCACCGCCGAGCAGCAGCAGCGGATCAACCAGCGCCTGGACGCTCTGGGCTTCCTGACCGATCTGGGCCATGCCTTTGCCGACGCCGGCCACGAGTTGGCGGTCGTGGGCGGACCGGTGCGTGATGCGGTGCTCGACCGACCTGGCAACGACTGGGACTTCGCCACCTCTGCCACCCCTGACCAGATCGAACAGATCGCGCGCCCATGGACCGATGCGATGTGGGACATGGGGCGCGAGTTCGGCACCATCGGTATCCGGCACGGTCAGTACGAACTTGAGATCACCACGTATCGCAGCGACGCCTACGACGCAGACTCCCGCAAGCCTGAGGTGCGATTCGGCGACTCGCTCGAGGCCGATCTGTCCCGACGCGACTTTGCGGTCAACGCCATGGCCATCCGGTTGCCGTCGCGTGAGTTCGTCGATCTGTTCGGCGGCCTCGACGATCTGGCTGCCCGCCGTCTGCGCACGCCCATCTCTGCTGCGGTCTCGTTCAGTGACGACCCCCTGCGGATGATGCGAGCTGCTCGATTCGCCGCCCAACTGGATTTCACCGTTGACCCCGACGTTCAGGCGGCCATGACGTCGATGGCGACCCGCCTTGAGATCGTCTCCGCTGAACGCATGCGGATCGAACTGGACAAGATCGTATTGGCTGCTCACCCCGTCATTGGCCTGCGGCTGCTGGTCGACACCGGCCTGGCCGAGCAGATGCTGCCGGAGTTGCCGGCGCTGATCCTTGAGCGCGACGAACACCATCGTCACAAGGACGTGTACGAGCACTCATTGATCGTGTTGGAACAGGCCATCGCACTGGAACATCGGTTGGACGCGCGCCCCGATCTGGTGGTGCGGCTGGCGGCCCTGCTGCACGACATCGGCAAGCCCAAGACCCGGCGGTTCCAAGACGGCGGCAGCGTGACCTTCCACCACCACGATGTGGTGGGGGCCAAGTTGGCTCGCAAGCGATTGCGCGCGCTGCGGTACAGCAATGACGTCGTCGACCAGGTGTGCACGTTGG
>Ga0307487_1002175_pt1 | contig 12831 bp, 10 predicted proteins | sample CBIW12metaG_FD_203665 | JGI IMG/M metagenome (GOLD analysis project Ga0307487, IMG submission 203665) | Sea-ice brine microbial communities from Beaufort Sea near Barrow, Alaska, United States - CBIW 1.2 | ecosystem: Environmental > Aquatic > Marine > Coastal | place: USA: Alaska | collected... | reverse complement strand
AATTTGAATGGACTGGCGGCACTGAGGATCCTCGAATTGTGGAAACTGAAGAAGGGCTATATGTACTTACTTATACTCAATGGAATAGAGATGTGCCAAGACTTGCCGTTGCCACCTCAAAAGATCTCCGCAATTGGACTAAACATGGTCCGATTTTCAAAGATTGGAAGGGTGGGAAATACCACAATACAGAATCCAAATCAGGGGCAATCGTCACCGAACTGAAAGAAGGTAAGTTAACAGCAGCGAAAATAGACGGGAAATATTGGATGTATTACGGCGTGCCTCACATTTGGCTTGCCACTTCAGAAGATTTGATTCATTGGAAGCCGGTAGAAAATCACGAAGGAAATCGGGTTCCTGTACTTAGTCCCCGACCAGGATATTTTGATTCTTGGTTGGTAGAGGCAGGTCCTCCTCCAGTGCTGACCAAAGATGGAATTATAGTGCTTTACAATGCAGGAAATTCGCAGCAAGTTGGAGTTGCAACTCTGGGGAATAGAGTTTATACCGGTGGACAAGCTCTTTTCTCTGCTACAGAGCCTTGGAAACTATTGGATCGTGTAGAAACACCGTTTATTCAGCCTACGTTAGCGTTTGAAAAATCAGGTCAATATCCGGAGGGAACGACATTTCTAGAAGGATTGGTCTATTTCGAAGGCAAATGGTTGCTTTATTATGGTACTGCCGATAGCATGGTTGGAGTGGTGTTCGCCGAAGGAACTAAATAACTTGGGGAGTTGACGTAAAGCAATTTAAGATCCAGTAACAAACTATTTCCCGAGGGAAATATCTTTTAATTAGATTATTAGTTGTTTCAAATTAACCTGCATTTTTTAATCAATCGTATATTTTTCTATTCTTTGCGTATCGAGTTGAAAATCTAAAAATTACGAAAATTAGCTCAATCATTAGTGTCTGAGAGTTTTAAATCAGCTTTTCTACCTTCTCGAACTATTATTTCGACAATTTCTTCCATGTCCTTTTTGGAAGTCCTAAAATTAACCACACAGGCTCTTAAACAATAGGTATCATGCACGATGGCATTTGACAGAAAAATTTCCCCGCCATTCTGAAGTTGATTTAAAATCAGTTCGTTCAGCTTATTAAGATAATTACTATCTAAGCTTTTCCCTGGATTTTTTGGAATAAACCTCAGCGTAGTGATACTCAAATTATGCGTTATCGCTTCTAATTCTTCATGCTTTCCAGCGAGTTGAAATAGAAACTGAGCTAATTCAATATCTTCAGTAATTAATTTTTCATAGCCACTTCGTCCTACTTGTTGCAATGTCAACCATACTTTTAATGCTCTGAATCCACGGGAATTTTGCAGGCCAAATTCATAATAATTGAGAGAAGTCTCACCGTCAGTACTGCTGAAATTATAATATTCGGGATGCGAACTGAACGTGTCGATCAAGTGCTGTGGGTTTTTCACTAAGGTACATCCTGCTTCTAATGGGCTATAAAGCCATTTATGGGGGTCGAGTTCAATAGAATCCGCTTCGGCAATGCCTTCAAATAAGCGTTTTAAGGAGGGGATTACTGCCGCAGAAATGCCGTAAGCGCCATCAATATGAAACCACATATTATAGTATTTGCTGATAATAGAAAGGTTTTTTAAATTATCTACCACACCAGTACTGACATCGCCGGCGGTACCTATAATCATCAATGGCTGGAACCCATTCAGTAAATCTTTTTTTATGGTTTCTTCCAGAATCTTTTCATCGATTTTATTCGAGGAGGTAGTCTTTATCCAGCGTATTGAATTGGATCCTAATCCGAATAAAATTGCTGCTTTTTCTACCCAAGTATGGGTAGTTTTGGAGCAATAAATCGTGAATTTTTCGACAGAGTTATCCATCCCATCTTCCTTGATTTTTCTGGAAGTTTTTGCAGTTCTAGCTGCCAGGAAAGCAGTGAAGTTTGCCATATTTCCGCCACTTACCAATATTCCTCCGTACGTTGGTGAAACGCCAATGAACTCAGCTAACCACCTGATAGTTTGCTTTTCAATTTCTGTCGCGATGGGACTTAAAATTTGAGCACCCACATTGGAATTGACAGAGGCTGCCAACAGATCAGCCAAAACTCCCAGAGGTGCTGGGGAAGAAGTTATATATCCCAGGAATTTTGGGTGACCATTGAATAATGAATTTTCGAATAAAAGATCGGTAGTTTTTGATACTAATTCCAATGGAGACGTACCATTTTCTGGAAGAGAGTGGTCTCCAAGTATTTTTTGTAATTCGCTCGGAGTTTTAGTGGTGGTAACTTGCTTTGTGTGAATCGAATCAAATAAATCAGCAATTCTATCAATCAACTGATAGCCTATTTTTTGAAATTCTACTTTGTCGATCTCTATTGAATTCTTTCGATTTTCAGTCATGCTACGGTGTCTGTGCTATCTTTTAAAACTATTGATAAAAGCCATTTGTAAAAAATATCAATTGATTGGGATATATGGATCCTCTACAAGGGCCATTAATTATCTGGAAAAGTGTTAGGTATCTCTTCTAAATGATTCTTAAAATACATTTCATTTTAGTCTTCTCCAAGGTTAAAATTTACACAAGCTAAAGTCGTTAGGATTTTTTCGACCTTGTGAAAATGATCAATGAAATCTAACTGAATGTCGGGCTTTTCACTGCGAAGCTATTGTGTTCGTAAATACTTGCTCAGAGATCTTTAAGAATAGCCAACTAGATCAGGCTCATACTTCAACTAATTTTTACCAGCCATGGATGCCTACACCTTTGAATAGGGTTGGGCTAAAAAAATATCACATTGTTAAACTTCGGCGTGCTCCGGAAATAGCGTATAAGTTCCCATAGATTGTGCAACTAGTTGTAGCCTGTCATGTGACATAAATCGAGTCTTTAGAAAATAGAGAAGCTTTCCAGTTAGGAGTCAATACTTCTAGCTATTTCCTCCCCAATTTTCATTAGTGCATCACTTTCTTCCTTCGTGAAATCATAAGACACCGACTTGGCGATGCCTAAAGTTCCATAGAGTTTCCCTTCCAATAACATTGGGATGGCGATGGATCCTTCCACTTTGGTTTCCTTAGCGGCTGGACGAGCTACGCCAGAGTCATCGGTCTGCAGATTGCACATTTCTACAGGAGTCTTTCGCTCAGCTGCGATACCTGCCATTCCCTTTCCGATAGGAATAGAAGACATTTTTGGAAGTAGGAAGTCAGGAATTCCTAATTGGGATTGGAGCATCAATAGATTGTTCGTATTGTCTAGGGTGTGGATGGTTCCTGTAGTACAATCGAAGGCCGAAATGATGGTTTCCAGCAATTCTTGCCAGTTAATATCTCCTATTGTTTCCTTGATGGATTTGATGATTGATTCTGACTTGTTCATGGGGTTTATTGAGGGTTAACGTTACTTGTTCAAAACTTCTAGATTTTAGGATGGGTTCCCATAAATAGTTTTTTTTCTCAGTGTGAAAATTTAACCAGTGAGAGTAACGGGCTTTTTTTAATATATTCAAAGTGTTCACCCGTTGGGGTTGGGTTTTGCAGTTCATGTTTGTCGAGTCATAATTTTCACCCATGGTTCCCGATAAATCGGGACAAGTAATTCATGGTTCGATCCTTACAGCCTTATTTTTTAAAACGATTTATAATCGTTTATCGATATAGCTAGATCCATCACGAAGTGGTCAAACGTCAATTAGCTCTGGGTGCAACCGATAGTAATAATATGTAAATAGCGATTCCACGAAGGTTAAGCTGACCCAAATTTGGCTGTTTCTATTTTTTTGTTCCGCCTTATACTTTTATAAAAGTCCTGTTTTTATACATATACCATAATAACAAATAGAGTAGCGCAAAGCCTCCAGTGGCAGTGATCATTCCGTAATAGGAGCCTACATATTGCTCCAATCCAAACAATAAGAAGTCAGAGATTTTACCAAAATTAAACACATGAGAAAGCACATAGGCTGTGATCGCATTCATACCAATTACTTTTAAAGGGAATGCCCATTTGATTTTCCCTTTGACATCTATAATCCAGTAGAACAAAGCAAGCAAAATATAACATACCCCTGAAGAGGCCAACACAAATGAGCTAGTCCATATTTTTTTGATGATGGGATGCCATATTCCCCAGATCATTCCTACTGCTAAGAATGCTATGCCAGCAAGTAATAAATAGAGTGCAACTTTTTTTCGAGGATGATTAGATTTGATCAATTCCCCTGCAAATACGCCGGATAGGGTGGTGGCTATAAATCCCAACCCAGAAAGTAGCCAGGTGTATTGAAGACCGTCGTCAAATCTCCCAAAAACCAATCGATCAACATACAAAGCAAAATTGAGATCGGGCAGCAGGACACTTTTACCGATACCCGGAATAGTGGTAACAGTTAAAAGCAAGGCGTAGGCAATCAGGCAAAACGCAAAAATCGCATAGAGCCATTTTTTTGATAGATGGATATAGGCTAGACACGAAAAAAAGTATCCTACGGCGATGGCCTGTAGGGTATTGCTAAAAATCTTAAACTGTCCTGAATCAAGTGCTAGCAGATTACCCTGCACTATCCAGCCCAAAATAAACAGGATGAAAAATCGTTTGAGAAGTTTCACATAAATAGCCGTTGTGGAGGTGTTATCCTGTAGTCCTTTGGACAAAGAAAATGGAATAACTGCACCTACTACAAACAAGAATAAGGGCATGATAATATCATAGAAAGTAGAGCCAAACCATTCTGGATGATCAAATTGCGTAGCTAAAGATTCTGTAAAGGAAGTCCCTGCGCCTCTGTTTAGGCCTATAAAAAACCGATCAGCAAAAATTATTAAAAGCATATCAAAGCCTCTCAATACATCAATGGAAAGTATCCGATTGGGCTTCACTAAGGTTTCATTCATAAAAATAGGATTTTATAGTGACGGTAAAATTTGTCTCGCAGACTATAGTTATCCTCCATCGTTAGATAGTCTTACTTGTTAAATATCGATTGGTTTCCGCTAGGCAGTTTATAAGGATAGTTAAACTACCTCACCTTTCTTTCTGCTGCAAGCTTTTTTTTTGGTAGAAAGTTGTGTAGTTGTCAGGATATCATCCGTTTTAATTGAATCGACCGTGGCCTGTCAGTGCAAGCAAGAGAAAATCAGTTGGTAATTATCGTTAGTTATTCAGGAACGGTGGCGGCAATAGTTCGACACCTTTTGGGTCATGCGCTGTTAATTAGCTATGAGTTTCCATTGTGCGCAACCCATGGCTACAGGAAAAAATCGAGACTAGGTATTCATGGTTTTAGCTTGTCTCTGAATGAAATTCAGCTGCCCGGGATTCAACTGGACGGATTTCAAATCATCTACCTACCCGAAAAAAAGATGCTGTCTCATCTTTAGATTACAGCTACTTTTGTATTCAAGAAAATGGAATTTTTAAACGGAGGTCACCAACTATTTTTGACCACTTTACGAATTTTTTAATATGATCATGAACGGATCACACCATGAATAGCCCCGTATGAAATGCGAGGTTAGTTAGGTAGAGGAAAGAATTCCGTGACGGTGAAGCCGTCTAACTTTGGCAGGAGAAGATTGAATTACAAAACCTTTGAACAATAATGGAGCAAAGCAACATCTAGCCAACTGGATTTTCAACTTTATCCAGCTCAGGTGTTATAACTTTTCAATTTGTTATAGATAAAAGTATCTGCGGCAATTAGCCGAATTTTTAATTGGCGTGTTTATTGAAATTGGATTTTTCTACCAGTTCATTTTGAATTTCTGAATTAACGTGTGTTTGAGCAAAATTTTTTGATCAAACATTCCTTTACAAGCTGCGTTGCCTATTACTTAGTATATTATAAATTTTATTTTAACTAAAAACCATCATAAAACATGAGTATGACTCTATCACAAGCAGAGAAAATCATCGCAGCTGCAAAGAAAAAAGCGGTTGAAATTGACACAAAAATGAATATTGCAGTAGTAGACGCTGGAGCAAATCTGGTAGCTTTTGTCCGTATGGATGGAGCTTGGTTAGGTTCTGTGGATATCTCCATCAAAAAAGCAAAAACTGCTAGATTCTTTGATATGAACACGGGGGAAGTCGGGAAGCTATCTCAGCCAGGAGGCTCATTATATAGTATCGAGCATTCTAATGGAGGCTTGATCACTTTCCCGGGAGGCATTCCAATCAAAGATGAATCAGGACAAATTATCGGAGCAATCGGTGTAAGTGGAAGTATGGTAGAAAATGATCACGCAGTAGCTGAAGCTGGTTCAAAAGCATATTAAAATTAAAAGAGATGATAAATTTCATTAGAGGGTAGATCTTTCAGAATTATAAGATTTCTATCCTTAAAGTAGGTAAACAGTTTAAATCAGCCTACATTTTCACAGGTGAGTTGGTTACTCTAAAAGGAAATGTTCATGTGGTGGATCTATGCTTTACTATCAGCTTTTTTTGCAGCGTTGACTGCAATATTTGCAAAAATTGGAATTAAAAATGTTGATACTGATCTGGCCACGGCGATAAGAACTGTGGTCATATTAGTGTTGGCCTGGGCAATCACCTTCTTTCGTGGTGGAACCAGCTCCATAGGTACACTCACCAAAGAGAATCTTATATTTCTGGGACTTTCGGGAGTGGCGACAGGCTTATCGTGGATTTTCTACTTTAGAGCACTGCAGCTTGGTAATGTTTCCCAGGTGGCGCCAGTAGATAAGTTGAGTGTAGCGTTGGCGATCGTATTCTCTGTGGTTTTTTTAGGAGAAGCGTTAAGTGTGAAAACCGCAATAGGAGCAGCTCTTATTGTAACTGGCACCATAGTAATAATACTATAAGTTTATTTATCCACTAGTTTATACCTATGAAACGTGTCTTTAAACATTCGTGAAGCAAAAAATTCTGATTTAATCCCATTAATAAAAATGGCCCGAACCGCCTTTCTTCAGGCTTTCATTAAAGGAAACAAAATCGAAAATGTAAACTCTTATCTAGAAAAAGCATTCACGGTAAAGCAATTCACGGAAGAATTTGATACTTCAGCGTCAACGTTTTTCATTGCAGAATTAGATGAGAAAATCATAGGATACATTAAGTTAAATCTAACGCCAGCCCAAACAGATATTCACGACCCTGAGAGTTTGGAGATTGCAAGATTGTATCTTTTGGAAGACGTTGTGGGAAAGGGTTTTGGGGTGCAACTTTTGACGCTTGCATTTGATTTTGCCAGAAAACATCATAAAAAATATGTCTGGCTGGGTGTCTGGGAGCATAATTTGAATGCGATTAAATTTTACCACAAACATGGATTCGAGAAATTTTCCGACCATCCATTTCAATTTGGAGATGAGCTCCAAACAGATTGGTTGATGAGAAAATACGTTGAATAGTAAAGTAACGCAGCAGTGGCTAGCTCATCCATTTACTCATGAATTCTAAGAATGGCTCTTTGTAATTGTCACTTACAGAGATGTAATTTTTACCAATCTGAATCACATTTTTTGAAACTGAATCGATATGGTCCAACGCCACAATATAGGAGCGATGCACACGCATGAATTGCTGGGAAGGAAGGAGTTCTTCCATACTTTTCAGGCTGGTGAGCGATAACAAGGGATTTGGTTTGGACAGTAAATGCACTTTGACATAATCCTTGTAAGCTTCCACATACGCAATGTCTTTCAACGTTACTTTCACTAATTGATACTCAACTTTTAAAAAGATGTATTCTGGAACAGCATTTTCTTTCAGTAAATGAGCCGAAGAAACATGTGTAGTTTTTTCAAAGTAGGAATAGACTTTTGTGGCAGCTTTCAAAAAGTCTTCGTAGCTATATGGCTTCAATAAATAATCCATAGCGTCCACCTTATATCCTTCGACTGCAAACTGATGGTATGCGGTTGCAAAGACAATTTTAGTTTGGGACCCATCCTTTTTACCATCCAGAATTCTTGCAAGCTCCATACCGGATAGGTCAGGCATCTGGATATCCATAAATGTCACTTGTACTTCATTCTGATTAATAAAGCTCAGGGCTTGAATAGCGTTACTAAACTTGCCGACCAGCTTCAGGAAAGAGGTTTGCTCGATGAATTTGGCGAGTAACGCTAACGCCAAAGGCTCATCATCTACTGCTACACAGTTGAGTATCATGCTAGATTGATCGTGAGATTTACCCAATACTCTTCATTGGATTCCTCTTTACCAAATTTCAGACGATGTTTGTTGGGGTAGAGTAAGCTCAATCTTCGCTGTGTGTTGATCAATCCAATTCCATTTTCATTGGCTTCGGGACTCTCTGGATTTACTGGGTAGACATGGTTTTTGGTCTCAAAAAACAAGGTATCGCCCATTACTTCCAGCTTGATATGAATGGTGCTTTCGTGTTGAGAGCTTATCCCGTGTTTAAAACAATTTTCCAAAAATGGGAGCAACAACATCGGAGCAATGACCAGATCGTGCTTAGGCTCTTCAATTTGAATGTCCAGGGTAATTTTTGAAGAAATCCGCATTTTCATCAACTCAATGTAATCGTTGATGAAATTAACTTCCTTACTTAGAATGGTTTCATCTTTTTGATTTTCATACAATACGTAGCGCATCATTCGTGAAAGCTTCAGCAGTGCTTCCTGTGCTTTTTTGACATCTAAATTGGTCAGAGCGTAAATGTTATTTAGGGTGTTGAAGAAGAAATGAGGATTGATCTGGGATTTAAGATAAGACAGCTCAGTGCTGACTCTTTGTCGATCCAGTTCCCGTCTTACTGTTTCGTCCTTCTGCCATTTTTGAACTGAAGCCACAGAAGTACTAATACCTATTGTGAGTAAGTATACCATGATATTAAATATATCACCACCCATTCTTCTTCCTTTTGGCACAAACGGCTCATCAGGGTGAAATGCTTTATGCATTAATTCTGGAAGATTCAGCACATTGTCTAAATACACTAATAGCCCGCTAAAAAGGATCGCTGATAAGATAACGGTGATTAAAAATATCCAGAGTTTTCCCTCTAATAGCACCTTTGGTACAAACCAAAGCATATTTCCATAGAATATCGCTATCAATAGCAAAGCGAGGATTACCTGACGCACCCAGAATTCCATTGGGATATCTACCCTCCAAGAAAGGGGAGAAAGCAGTAATAGAAAAGTACTGAGCATGGCCCAGCCTAGAATATGGACTAGGATTGATACTCTTCTATTGGAGGTGGGAAGGTTCATATGCCTCATTTTATTTATCAAACTAAAGGAATACAAATCTTTATATAAAATGTAATCTGCCAATTGGGTGATTTAACCTGCCAACTGCCATAATGAGCAGACCAAACTTAGAATCCATAGTACGAAGTGTTTGATCTGTTAGAATAGCGCTTTAGTCGATACAATCTACGGAATGGTCTATTAAAATTAATTGCCCGAAACATTCATTGTTTTTTTGTGGTATTAAATGTCAGAGTTGCGAATCGATGGGAACAAACCCAAGTGATTTAATAACTGGAGGTTTATTTATAACAAATTAATTACTCATGAAAAAATTATTTAATGTATTCGCAGTCCTCTTTCTCCTTAATACCGGAGTGACGTTTGCTCAAAGTACCACGACAGAGAAGAAAACTCCTGTGAAGATTGTTGGGATTGCCAAGGATCAAAAAACAGGTGACCCAGTTGCCTACGCGACTGCTGCTCTTTATGCGGCAGGCACTGAGACAAGTATAGGTGGGGGAGTTGCAGATGCAGATGGTAAGTTTTTCATCACCGGTATGAATCTAGGATCGTATGACCTTAAACTGACTTTTTTGGGTTTTGAAACTAAGACCGTAACTGGTATCAACGTGGAATCCAAGACTGGGGAAATCGATCTAGGAGTTGTCAATATGACTGACGAAGGTCTTGCCTTGGAGGAAATCACTGTTCAGGGACAGCGTGAACTGATAGAAGAGCGTGTGGACCGCACCATATATAAAGCAGAAAATGATAAGACTACCGCTGGTGGTGATGGTACGGATGTATTGAGAAGAGTGCCTATGCTATCTGTGGATTTGGATGGAAACGTATCGATGAGAGGAAGCAGCAATATCACTGTACTGATAGATAACAGACCTTCAGCGATAGCTGCAAGTAGTATTTCAGATGCGTTAAAGCAAATTCCAGCTGACGAAATCAAAGCTGTGGAAGTGATCACTTCACCTTCTGCAAAATACGATGCCGAAGGTACTACAGGGGTTATAAATATTATTACGAAGAAAAACAACCTTCAAGGAGCCTCTGCCAATATCCGGTTAGGTGCTGGTCTGAGAGGATCTGACATGGGATTAAATGCCAGTGCCCGAAAAGGAAAATTCGGATTTACATTAGGCGGATATGGCAGAGCGGGATATAATACGTTAGGGAGTTTCGAAAATAAGCAGGTAGTTACCAATCCGGACAATACACAAAACACGGTATTGCAAATGGCTGACACCCGTCGTAATTATCTCTTTGGACGTTATAATTTTGGTATGGATTATGAGATAAATAAATACAATTTTCTAACAGGTGCAGTCAATTTTGGAATACGAAATTCTAAGAACGTTCAGGAAAACTTTTTAACCCAAAACTATGTGGGGGGAAATTTGATACGGAATGCACTCAGAGAGACAAATACCAAGGATAATTCTAATTCTGTCGATGTCAGCTTAAACTACACTCGAACTTTTGAAAAGAAAGGAAAGGAAATCAGCTTACTTACCTTATACAGCAGAGACAATCGTGAGAATGCATTTGTAAACACGTTGTTTGAAGGCGATATGTCAACGATTGATTCAAGGCTTAAAAATGACAACCCAAGCAAAAATGAAGAGTTTACTGTTCAATTAGATTTGGTACAGCCATTGGGTAAAGAAGGAAATACTATACTGGAATATGGTGCTAAAAATATTCTTCGAAAAGCTATTTCAGACTTCGCCTATTTTCAAGCCGAAGGAGCAGATGGGGACTATGTGGAGAATCCAAATCCAAACTTGAGTAATCAATTTAATTACGACCAAAATGTAACTGCCGGCTATGTTTCGTATACCGCCACTATCTGGGAAAAATACACAATCAAACCAGGGATTAGATATGAGTATACCTCAATCAATGCTGACTTCAAATCCGAAACTGAGGCGAAGATTCCTTCCTATGGTACCATAGTACCAAGTTTGAATTTGAGCAGAAAGCTTTCCAATGGCAACTTGTTGAAGGCGGCTTATAACAGAAGAATATCAAGGCCTTCGCTTAGGTATTTAAATCCAAATTTGGATGCTTCCAACCCACTTCAGGTTTCTCAGGGTAACCCAACCTTGAGTCCAGAATACACCGACAACTTTGAGCTTGGGTACAGCACCTACATCAAATCAGCGATGTTAAGTTTTTCAACATTCTACAGAAATACTACTGGATCTATTCAGTCGGTAAGAACTGTTCAGGACGATGGCGTGATCTACACTTCTTACGACAATATCGGCCATGAGCAGGCAATTGGTGGAAGTATATTTACCAATATCAATATTAGTAATAAGTTCTCCTTAAATGGAAGCATTGACACTTACTATGCAATCTTGGACAATGGGTTAACTGATCCAAAATTTGCTGCTTACAATGAAGGTTTTGTGGTGAGTGGAAGAATGTTTGGTAATTACACCTTACCAAAAGATTGGCAGATCCAGTTATTTACGTTCGCCAGAGGCAAAAGTGTTCAGCTACAGGGAACTTCAGGAGGCTTTGCAGCTTACGGACTGAGTCTCAATAAGCAGTTTGATGAGAAAAGAGGAAGCATAGGATTCGGAGCTGATAATTTCTTGCAGAAAGAATTTAAAGTTAGAAATGAGATCATTACTCCTACCATCGTACAGAACAGTACCAATCTGATGCGTAATATGAACTTCAAGATTAATTTTAGTTACAGAATCGGTAAGCTGAGTGTAGATCAAAAGCCTAGAAAGAAGCGTTCTATTTCGAATGATGATTTGAAAGGTGGAGGAGAAGGTAACACTGAGACCCAGCAGAATAAGTAATAAATGATGATTAAAGAATTGAAGTTGAAAATTTAAATTCAATGTTGTGCTTTTTCAAAAAATAGTAAATAGATAGAAATAGATTGGAAACAAAAAAACCATCCTTAATTGAGGATGGTTTTTTTTATTTGGAACTGATTCTATTTTTTATAGGTGACTTCCTTAATTGCGGCGATTGTTCTTTCCACATTTGGAAGCGTTGCATCAATGTATGATGGGGAGTAGCTTAATGGAATATCCATGGAATTCACTCTGATAATCGGAGCATCCAAGAAATCAAATGCATATCTCTGAAAGTGATACGTCAACTCAGAAGAAATTGCGGCCAGCGGGTTTGCTTCTTCCACGATGACTACTCTATTGGTTTTCTTTACCGACGCTACACAAGTGGCATAATCGATTGGGCGAACTGTCCGTAGATCAATTACTTCAGCTTCAATACCCTCTTTTGACATTTGCTCAGCAGCCTCAAGAGCCACTTTCATCATCTTTCCAAAAGAGATAATAGTTACGTCTTTTCCTTTTCGCTTAATATCTGCGACTCCAATTGGCAATAAATATTCCGTCTCAGGTACTTCACCTTTGTCACTATACATAACCTCAGATTCCATAAAAATCACTGGATCTGGATCCCGTATTGCGGCTTTTAAAAGGCCTTTGGCATCATAAGGGTTGGAAGGAATGATTACTTTTAGCCCTGGAGTATTTGCAAACCAGTTCTCAAAGTTGGATGAGTGTGTTGCACCAAGTTGACCTGCATTTCCTGTAGGACCTCTAAATACAATCGGGACGCTATATGCTCCACCAGAC
>Ga0307487_1002169_pt1 | contig 12866 bp, 13 predicted proteins | sample CBIW12metaG_FD_203665 | JGI IMG/M metagenome (GOLD analysis project Ga0307487, IMG submission 203665) | Sea-ice brine microbial communities from Beaufort Sea near Barrow, Alaska, United States - CBIW 1.2 | ecosystem: Environmental > Aquatic > Marine > Coastal | place: USA: Alaska | collected... | reverse complement strand
GGCAACATGGGCGGGCAGGGCGATCGGGGCGCTGTCGGAGGGGGTGTCCGTGTCGCTGTCATCGGGTGTTTTGACCATGATCGAAGCCTACAGTAGGTATGTCCGATAAGGCAAGATTATAGGACATGGAAGAGATATACGTTCTGGGGCGGTTTTTGCGCACGTTCATGGCCAAAAGCGCCGCGGTCAGATAGGCTCTCCGAATGCAATCCACGCCCGTGCCCACCGATACTGCTCCGGGCGGTGTTGTCACGTCAACTTTTCCAGCACGCAAATTGGCGTATCAGTCATGCATCAAGCGAGTTTGGCAGCCGCTTTCCATGTCTGTAATGCTTCCAGTCGGTGGTAACGGATCGTGAGGGCGCAACGGCGGCGAGCTGGAACGGAGAAGCAATTGCGGGTGGCTGAGTGGATTGAAACAAAACGCTGCAAACTACCCTGAGATCGGAAACGTTGCATCATGCGCTCTCGTTTTCGAAAGGGCAAATGGCTATTCTCGGCGCGATTGTTGAGTCCCTTGTGGGACCAATGATTAAGGCCGGGCGCAACCTCGCGCTTGGCGGCGCCGTAAGAGCGTAATTTACCTGTGATGATCCGTTTAGGAGCAAAGCCCCAACGTTTCATCAGCTTGATCAAGAGCCGTTTTGCTGCGCGCTTGTCTCACTTGGACTGAAGTATCTCTTCCAGAACGACCCCGTGCTGATCGACCGCGCGCCAGAGCCAGAATGATCTACCGCGATCTTCACGACGACTTCGTCCAAGTGCCAGACACCACCGGGGCGCGGTTGCCGTCGTCGAAGGGTGCGGGAAATCAGAGGCCCAAATTTTGTGACCCAGCGCTGAATGGTTTCGTAGGAAACGTCAACGCCCCGTTCTAACATCAACTCCTCAACTTCGCGCAGGCTCAAGTTGAAGCGGGCATAGAGCCAGACAACATGAGCAATGATCTGAGGTGGAAAACGGTGGCGCTTGTAACTGATGTTCTGTGTCTGCATCGCCACCACCTACGCTGACATCGCTACGCCGGCAACGTCTGGGCTGTTAGCGTGACAACCCCCGTCGCCGTCATGCGAAAGAGATGGCCGTTGGCTGAAGCGGCTTGAAGTGCGCTTTAAACCACGTCGAACAGCAGTTTGACCGCCAGCGCCGTTAGAAAAACTAAAATAGCTATGTCGAATAACTCCGCGCTGAACTTTTTGCCGATCCATTCTCCAACTGGTAGTGCGATGGTAAGCGGTAACAGTGCGAATAGCCCCAGCAGCGCTGTGTTCGCCGTCATGATGTTGTAGCCAATTTGCAGCGGCAGTTGAACGACGCACATCGCGGCAAAGAACGCCGAGACGGTGAAGATAAAAGTTGCTCGTTCTAATCGAATTGCGTTTAAGAAGGTGACTGCCGCAGGTGCCGAGATCCCGACGGCACCCTGCAACATGCCGCCGATCAACCCTACCGGACCAACCATGCGACGGGCGAGGGTCATAGGGACCAGCATTTTAAGCCGGGCAAGGCGCAGGGCGATGTAGACTGTGATGATTACGATCATCACCAGCTGCACATAGATTGGATGCAACCACGCCAGCGCCACGGTGCCGACACCTGCGCCGACGGCGCCGGTCATCGCAATGGTACGAACAAAGACCGGATCGTGCGGCGCTTTGCGGAATTTCCAGACCTGTCGTAGGTTAGAGATCAGGTTTGGCAGCACCATGACCGCGACAGCGACGCGGACGTCATAGATTGTCGCCAATACGGGTACTGCGATCACAGGCAAGCCTGCGCCGGTCGCACCTTTCAGGATACCGCCCAGCGTCATGGCGATGGCGACGGCGGCAATAGCGTAGGGATCCGTCAGGGAAATTGCACTACTCAATTGGCGACAGGCCCGGTTTTGCGGGCGGCAATGCCTGCGCGCAGCATCAGGACAAGGCCCGCAAAGATCGCGATGCCGACAGCGTCGGACAGCCAGGACTGATACATCATTACGAGGCCAGTTAGCGCAAAGACGGCGCGCATGCCGATTTTCAGCTTGCGCATGAAATACCCCACGACGGCGACCGAAAAGCAGAACACACTTAGCAAGCCTGTCACGACGGCGACCACGATTTCAGGCGCGGTGCCTTGCATCAATAGGGCGGGGCCAAAGAAGAACATGAACGGCAAGATGTAGCTGGTGATGCCGTAAGCAAAAGCGGTCCAGCTGGTCTTATTGATGTCGGACCCCGCGATGCCCGCCGCGACATAGGATGCTAAGGCCACAGGCGGCGTGATGGTGGAAATGCAGCCGTAGAAGAAGACAAATAGATGCGCGGTCAGAACTGGCACACCCATTTCAACCAACGCGGGAGCGACGACGGTTGCAAGGATTAGATAGGCCGCCGTCGTTGGCAATCCCATGCCCAGAACGATCGACACGAACATTGTCAGGATCAGCGCAATCAGCGGCACGCCAGCCGATGCGGTGATGATCAAGCCAGAGACTTTGGACCCCAGCCCGGTCATCGCCAAAATGCCCGCGATCAACCCTGCCCCGGCGCAGGCGATTGCAATTGACATGACGGATTTGGTGCCGGATTCTAGCGCATCACAGCATTTGCCCCAGAACCCGCGCAGGTCTTTCAGCTCGAACAGGACGCAGCCTGCCAGCAAGACACCCAGCGCAGTAAAAGACGATTTGAACGGCGAGTAGCCCGTGACCATCATCCCGACCAGCAAGAAAAATGGCACCATGAAGCGCAATCCGGGCAGCAGGATCGACATCAGAGGCGCCTCTGCCTCGGCCCTCGGGGCGGGGTCGATGCCAAGGCTTTCACCCTGCAGATGTACCATGAAAAAGATCGAGGTGAAAAACAAGATCGCCGGAATCAGCGCGGCCAGCATGATGCTGGAATAGGGCACGCCGATGATCTCTGCCATGATAAAGGCCGCCGCCCCCATGACGGGCGGCATGATCTGACCGCCGGTGGATACGACGGCTTCGATCGCGGCGGCTTGGTGCGGCTGGTAGCCTTCGCGCTTCATCATCGGGATCGTCATGGTTCCAGTGACGGCGACGTTTCCGGCGGCAGAGCCAGAGATCATGCCCAGCAGGGTCGAAAAAATGACGGCGGTTTTCGCCGATGCGGCCTTGGTGCCTTTGGTCAAGCGGCTGGAGATCTGGAAAAAGAAATCGCCCGCGCCGAACACATTCAGAAACGACCCAAAGATAGAAAACATGATGATGAACGTCGCCGACACGCCCAATGGGATGCCATAGATCCCTTCGGACGAGGTAGTCATGAACTCTGCAATCCGCGTCGCCGAATAGCCGCGCGATGTAAACACGCCGGGCAACCAAGGAGAGATCAGCGGATAGGCCAGAAAGACGATGATGATTCCGGCCAGAAACCAGCCGATGCGGCGCACAACCGCGATCATCACAAGCGCGATGACCAGCATGCCCACTGTCGCATCGGTCGATGTGGTTATCCCGCCGGACATCGCAATATCGAGCCAGCGTGAGAACAGATAGTAACCGCTGCCTGCCGCGAGGGCGGCAAAGCACAGGTCGAACATGAAGCGCAAGCGGCTGGGCTGCGTATCGGCTTCTAGCGCATCTTCCAGCCGGCGCTGCGCGAGGACGGCAAAGATCAGCACCAGCATCACGGTAAGGTGGGTGATCCGGACTTCCAGCGTCGAATAGGACGCGAAACCGGACACGACATAGAGGTGCCAAAGACCCAGTCCAATCGCCATCCAGCGGGTCGTGAGTTTGAGGGCCGGCAAAGCGTTCTTCATGGCGAACGGTCCTATTGAAAGATTGGGGCATGCCCCGCCGCACAGATGGGCAGGCGGGGCAGGGCGGCGAGGTTAACGCTCGTCGAAGTAGCGCTTTGCGCCGGGGTGGAGCGGCACCGCGATGCCGTAGGCGTCTTCTGGGACGATCTGCAAAGCGTTGGCATTTTCAGCAGCGAACTCTTCCAGATGGTCATAGATCGCCTTGGTGACCTGATAGACCTTCTCTTCATCCGCGTCGGCTTGCGTAATCAGGATGTTCTTGGTGCCCAGCAACGTCAGCGACGCGTCGGTGCCATAGGCGTCTGCTGGGACTTCAACGATGGAATAGTAAGGGTGCTCTTTGACAATCTCAGCCAGCCCCTCGGACCCGATGTCGACAAAGGCGATATCGGCAGTTGTGCTGGTCTGAATGACAGCACCAGCCGGATAGCCAGACAATGCGACGGCCACATCGACTGCGCCATCGGACAGCTGGCTGAAGCCATCGGAATAAGACACAAAGCTGGGTGTGATATCGCCAAAGCTGACACCGCTTAGCGCCATCACGTCGCCCAGCAGGTTCAGCGTACCACCGCCGGCAGGGCCGACAGCGACGCGCTTGCCCTTCAGGTCAGCGATCGACATGATGTCCGATCCAGCAAGGGTGACTATGTGCAGAACAGAGTTGTGCAAGGTGCCAATGGACGCGATGGCGATGGGATCGGCGTAAGGCGCTTGGCCTTCATGCGCAAAGAACGACGTATTGGCATTGCCGATGGCGAAATCGACCTCTCCATTGCCAATCAGGCGCGGATTTTCCGTGCCGCCAGCGGTGACGACGGGGACCATAGTGTAGCCTTCGGCGTATTTGTTGACTAGGTTTGCTGCAGCCTGACCGACCGGATAGAATGCACCGCCAAGACTGGCCGTGCCCATACGCAGTTCTTCTTGTGCAGCAAGCGGGGACGTCGCCAGCACAAGGCTTAGCGCCGCGCCGCGCGCGAAAGTTGTGAAGTCAATCATAGAACCCTCCCAGATTATATTTTGATCTTGGGTCAGCCTATGCTCCAGCGGTGTGCTCGGTCAAATAAAAATATCGATTTTAAGATCACAATAAATAATCATCGACATTTAGTGGATCGGTTTGTACCGTCCCGACAAAGTTCATGCAGCCAAGGGAGGATCAAAGTGACCAAAGGAATCAGGCGCATCGTCACCGGACATGATGCAAATGGCAAAGCGATCGTCGTCTCGGACGACATCGCGACCAACTCGCTTAGCCGACCGAACCGGCCCGGCGTTACGCTAACAAATTTCTGGAAGACCGAAGGCCAGCCGCGCTTTGACGGCCCGGACGAAACGCTAGACGGCCCGCTTGTCCTGAAGCCGCCAAAAAGCGGCACTGTCTTTCGGTTTGTGGAATTCGAGCCAGAGGACCCCGAGGTCATCAAGACCCTTGATGGGCGCGCCGCCTTTGCCGAAATGGGCGCGGCAGATCGCATCAAAGACAACCAGCGCCACCCCTTCATGCACCGTACCGACAGCATCGACTACGCCGTCGTCGTAAAGGGCAAGATCGTGATGATGATGGACGAGGAAGAAGACGACCTCGTGCTGGAAGCGGGGGATGTATTGGTCCAACGCGGCAATAACCACGCTTGGTCCAATAAGTTTGATGAAACCTGTATTATCGCCTTCGTCCTGATGGACGCGGACGGCGATATCGACCGCTGGTAGGAGGCACCTATGCTAAAACTGTATCACGCCCACCATTCAACTTGCAGTCAAAAGGTGCGCCTCGCGCTGGCGGAAAAAGGATTGGAATATGAAAGCGTTATCGTCGATCTGGCGAACAAGGCGCATCTGACGCCGGAATACCTTGCGATCAATCCGAACGGCGTCGTGCCGACGCTGGTGCACGACGATGCGTCGATCACCGACAGCAGCGTTATTGTGGAATACATCGACGAAGTCTTCGCGGATCATCCTTTGGTGCCCAAAGATCCCGTCGCCCGTGCCCGTGTGCGCGCTTGGATGCGGTTTTTAGAAGAGGTGCCAACCTACGCCGTGCGAGTGCCATCCTTCAACAAGGCGTTTCTAAACCGCTTTGATGGGCTGACCAACGAAGAGTTTGCCGATCAGCAAGCTGGCCCGCGCCCGCTGCGCAAGCATTTCTACCTCAAGATGTCTAAGGACGGCTTCGGCTCTGACGCGGTGCAGGAAAGCATCGACCAGATGAAGCTGACCTGCGGACGTATGCAGCGCGCACTGGAAAACGGGCCGTGGCTGGCGGGGCAGGACTTTAGCCTTGCCGATGTCGTGGCCGCGCCACTGATCGACCGGATTGATGATTTGGGCATGAGCGATATTTGGGCCGAAGAATTCCCGCTGGTCGGGGTTTGGTTTGCACAGCTCAAGGCGCGGCCCAGCTACGATGTGGCGATGTATAAAGGTGCTCGCCTTTCGGAAACTCATGCGATCAGCGACCTGATCAAGAATTAAATTAACAGACCTGCGCCTTACAAGGAGTAGGCTATTCGCGGAGAACGGTTCGGTTGGACTCTATTGATGGCTTTGGTGCCCCCTGATCTGCCCCCCGTGAAATCCCTCATTCTGAAGTAGAGACTGTCCCAATCGCGAAGGAGCAGACGAATGAGGAAACGCCGTTTAACGGAGGCGCGGATAATCGGGACGATCAAGGAGCAGGAGGCCGGGATACCGACGGCTGAGTGGTGTCGCCGGCATGGGCGCAGCTCTAAGCCACGTGCATCTGAAGGCGGACGATGTCGTCATGCAGGGGAGAACCAACCACGCTTAGTCGAACAAGGGGACGGAGCCTTGTGTGATCATGTTCGTGCTGGTGGACGGCATCACCCGGCGCGATACCGATCCGGACAAACAGAAATGGTATTCACGTACCGCCCTAATGCCTTTTGCGAGGCTTGCGATTTGATCTTTACCAGAAAGTCGATATTTACGACCTATGCTAATAAATAATATCCCAGATGCAGCTTCCCAATCCACCCCGACGCCAGTCACGTCGGCGACGCAGGGGGCGTATAATGCGATCCGCCGGATGATCCTAGTTGGGGACTTGCGGCCGGGTGAAAAACTGAAGATCGATGTGCTGAAAGCGCGCCTGAACACGGGCGCGTCACCGGTCCGCGAGGCGCTGAGCCTACTGACCTCGGACCAGCTGGTCGAACGGATCGACCAGCGCGGGTTTCGCGCTGCCCCCGCCAGCCAGCGCAATTTCGACGAGATTCTGAAACTGCGCTGCGCTCTGGAAGACATGGCCCTGCGTCAAAGCATCACGAATGCCACCGACAGCTGGGAAGAACAGCTGGTCCTGAGCCTGCACCGGATGTCGCGCGAAAACTCGAAAACATCCGAAACCTATGAGGATCTGCACAAGGCGTTCCACATGGCGTTGCTGGCGAATTGCGATTCACCGATCCTGCAAAAATTCTGCAGCCAGCTTTACGATCTCAACGTGCGGTATCGTTACCTGGCCGGACGATCACTAAATTACAAAAGACGGCACGTCGGTGATGAACATGCGGGAATTCTGGCGGCGGCGATCAAGCGGGACGTGAATACCGCGTCCGAATGCCTGCTGCACCATTACCAGAAGACTGGCGCATTCCTGCGCCAGTCCGGTCTGGTGTCAGAAAGCTGACGGTCAGCCGCGCACCAGCGTGAAATCGAAATCGACGCGGGCATATGGGCCATCGATCTTGCCCGACAGCGCGAATCCGTCCGGAAAGCTGCACGCAGGCTGCGGCCGATAGGTCATGACCAGATCAGGGCGCACGCCAAAGACGGTATCCTGATCCAGATAGGGATCATCGGCGGGCAAGACCTCGGTCACCACATCGCGAAAGCCGGGTGCCTTGATGATGAAATGCAGGCGCGACGGGCGCCTGCGTCACTGGGCGGCCGTCTGGGTTGCGACGTCGGCTTCGTCCACGATGGGACTGGCGCAAATGCCGATGCGTTCGATCTCGATCTCGACCGTCTCACCAGGCCTGAGCCAGCGCGGGTTCGGCTTTTTCGCATGGCCCACGCCTGGTGGTGTGCCCATGGCGATCAGGTCGCCGGGTTCCAGTGTGGTGAATTCTGACATAATCGCGATGGTTTGCGCGACCGACCAGATCATGTTCGCGGTGTTGGAACTTTGTAGGAGTTCATCGCCGACGCGGCTTTCGATCTTGAGGCCGGCAGCGCCGACAGGCAGGTCGTCGGGGGTGATGACAACCGGCCCGATGGCACCGGTGTTGTCAAAGTTTTTGCCCGGGGTCCATTGGTGCGTCTTGCGCTGATAATCGCGCAGCGAACCATCGTTGAACACGGTGTAGCCGAAAACGTGGGTAAGCGCGTCGGCCTCGGTAATATAGCGGCCACCCTTGCCGATTACGATCATCAGCTCGGCCTCGTAATCCAACTTTTCCGAACAACGCGGGCGCACCATTGGTTCGCCTGCCGCCATGATAGAATTGCGTGTGCGCATGAAGATCGCGGGATAGTCGCCAAGGTCATAGCCGCCTTCCTTGACGTGTTCGACATAGTTCAGTCCAAGGCACATGACCTTGCCGGGATTGGCGACGGGCAGGGCGGGCGTGATGCTGTCGACGTCCACGGTCGGTCCCGAAACTTCGCCCTTGCGCAGCCGGTCGGCCAAGGCAGGATTGGCGATCAGCCCCATCAGATCGGTGCCGACCTCTGGCATCGCGGCGGTCAGGTTCAGCGCTTTGGCGTCGTTGACCAAATACACAGCAGTACTGCCGGAGAATGTGCCGACCATGAGTTTCATAACAATGTCCTTCGCAGTGTTTTCCATATCCTTGTCGATGATGTTATCAGTTGTCAATTAATATCGATTTTATTTTTATGAAAGAAGCAACCGATGCCCAAGTGGGCAGATTACAGAGCTGAAGCGCGGGGCCGGGGCGCACGCACTGGCGCTGGAACTGTTTGTTGTTATCACAACGCCGGTTGGTACGCCCGAAACCGTCCTCGCACCTTACCTGGCAACGCGAGTTGGAGCTGTCCGGGCAGCTGGTTCTGGCAGGCCCGGTGTCGAACAACACAGGCTACAATATGCAGGGGACCCGGATGATCATCTAACACGCCAAGAGCATGGGAGTGGCGCGCGCCTTGGCCGAGGCTGACCCGAAGCACAGCGCGCAGGCCCGCAGCTATACCCTGAGTAAATGGCTGAAAAACGAAGGAAGTATTAATGTTTCCATTGGTTTGTCGACGGGTCGGGCATCGCTGGCGTAACCTCTCGGTCAGCTTGATCTGTCACATATTATCGATTTTTTATTGTTAAGTTATTTTTAATCGATATAGCTTGATCGGAATCAGGCCCACGTGTGGTGGGCTGACACCCTGACCCCAAGGGATGATCCCCATGCTGCAATCCAGTTTTCTGACCGATCTTCTGGCGACGATCACTAACCGGACGCAGCAGACCGCAGCGACGCGGGATGCGCGCCCGATCGAAGATCTATGCAAGGTGCTGCTGTCGAATATCGGCGACGTGTCTGCCAACACCATGGTGCGATCGATCCTGCACAAGTACCGGCATCTGGACACGGATGCACGGATGCAGTTCTTTCGTTGTCTAGCGGATGATTTCGACATCGACCCGGATGCCGTCGCGACGCTGGCGCAACGCTATGCCAACACCCGCTCTGCCCGCGATCTGGCCGCGTTGACCGTACAGGCCGAACCGCGGCGGCAGGAAATCTTGCGGCGCCTGAACCGCTTGCCCGGTGCGACGGCCGATTTGGTCGCCATGCGTTGCGATCTGTTCGACGCGATCCGTGAGGACCCCGCGCTGGCGCGCATCGATCTCGATTTTGCGCATCTGTTCGCATCCTGGTTCAATCCCGGCTTTCTGGTGCTGCGACGGATCAACTGGAACAGTCCGGCGAATATTCTGGAAAAGATCATCGCCTACGAAGCGGTTCATGCCATCGACAGCTGGGACGCGCTGCGCCTTCGCCTCCTGCCCGAGGATCGTCAGTGCTTTGCCTATTTCCATCCCAGCATGCCGGAGGAACCGCTGATTTTTGTCGAGGTCGCGCTGACCAGCGGTATTCCCGGCGATATCCAGTCCGTGCTGGCCGATGACCGCGACGCGACGCCGACGGATCGGATGGATACGGCTGTGTTCTACTCGATCTCGAACTGCCAGGCGGGGCTGCGCGGCATTTCTTTCGGAAACGCTCTGATCAAACATGTGGTCGATGATCTGTCCGCCAGCCTGCCACAACTGAAGACCTTCGTCACGTTGTCACCGATCCCCGGCTTTCGTGACTGGATCGACGGGGTGCTGGCGGACCAGTCGACCCCCGAGGCCGACACTCTGTGCGCGGCGCTGAACAAGACAGGGCAGGGGGATGACAAGGCGAGCGAACCCTTGCGGCGCTATATCGCGCATTACCTTGTCCATGAACGCCGCGCCAAGGGCGATCCGATGAATGCCGTGGCGCGGTTTCATCTGGGTAATGGGGCCATCGTTCACAACGTGCATGCCTGCGGCGACCGGTCGGCCAACGGGCAGCGCGCGTCTTATGGGGTGATGGTCAACTATCTGTACGACCCGGCTCGAATCGACCGCAACATCGAAGACTTCACCACGACTGGCACCGTCGCCACTTCGCGGATGATTTCCACGCTACTGAAAACCCCGCGCACCCTGACACACAAGGCCACCCGATGAGCAACGTTCTGTTTGATCCCCTGTTTGGCCGTCACGCAGACAGCGATGCCCCGTTCCTGATGCCCGACGGGGCCGCGACGCTGAGCTATGGCGCGTTCGTGTCCCTGTCCGCCCGGCTGGCGCAAGTCTTTGCAGGGTTGGGCCTGATCAAGGGCGACCGGGTGGCGTTGCAGGTCGCCAAGTCGCCCGTCGCGCTGGCGGTCTATGCCGCCTGCCTGCGCAGCGGTCTGGTTCTGTTGCCGCTGAACACGGCCTATACCACCAGCGAACTGTCGTATTTCATCGGCGATGCGGAACCGGGTCTGGTGATCTGCGATGAATGTCAGGCCACGGCGATGGAGGATATCCTGAACGGGGGCGCCCTGCACACGCTGAACGCCGACGGCAGCGGCAGCCTGACCGATGCCGCCGCCGGGATGCAGGGCACCCACACTGTCATGGACTGCGCCGCCGATGATCTGGCGGCGATCCTTTATACCTCTGGCACGACGGGGCGGTCCAAGGGCGCGATGCTGACCCACGCGAACCTGTTAAGCAATGCACAGGCGCTGGCCGATCTGTGGCAGTTCAACGCCGATGACGTGCTGCTGCATGCCCTGCCGATCTTTCACACGCATGGGCTGTTCGTGGCGGTCAACGTGTCGGCGCTGTCCGGCGCCGCCATGCTGTTTCATACGGGTTTCAATGTTGAAAACCTGTTGCGGGACCTGCCCTGCGCGACGGTGCTGATGGGGGTGCCGACATTCTATACCCGGCTGTTAGCCGAACCCGGCTTTAACCGCGACGCCACTGCGCACATGCGGCTATTCGTGTCCGGCAGCGCACCGCTGCTGGCCGACACCCATACGCAATTCGAGGACCGCACCGGCCACCGTATCCTGGAACGCTACGGCATGACCGAAACTAACATGAACGCATCCAACCCCTGTGACGGCGAACGTCGGCCCGGCACGGTTGGCTTTGCTTTGCCAGGGACCGAATTGCGCATCACCGATTCCGACACCGGTGCAGAGTTGCCGCAGGGCCAGTCGGGGATGATCGAGGTGCGCGGCCCCAACGTGTTCCATGGCTATTGGCGAATGCCGGAAAAGACCGCAGCAGAGCTGCGGGCCAACGGGTTTTTCATCACCGGTGATCTGGGGCAGATCGATCCGGACGGGTATCTGATGATCGTCGGGCGTCAGAAGGATCTGATCATCTCGGGTGGCTACAACATCTATCCCAAGGAAATAGAGGTGCTGCTGGACGCGCTTCCGGGGGTCGCGGAATCCGCGGTCTTTGGTGTGGCAGATGCCGACTTTGGCGAGGCGACGATCGGTGTGGTCGTGCCGGAACCGGGCTGCCCCCTTGACCCAGCCGCCTTGCTGGCGGGCATCACGCCGCATCTGGCCCGGTTCAAACATCCACGCCGGATTGTGGTCGTGGACGATCTGCCGCGCAACGCGATGGGCAAGGTGCAAAAAAACATCCTGCGCCAGACCTATGCGGCGCCGGCAGAACCACCGGGTTGAAAGGTCCGCCGCTGACACTCACCTCTTTTGAGGAGGAAAAGATGAACAAGACCCTGAAACCGCTGACCGTGGCCGCGATGGCCTGTCTGACCCTGCAACCCCCGGCGCAGGCCGCCACGATCGACGGCCCGCCGGTGTTCTGAAAAATCTCGATGTATGGCAACTTCCGAGCGCTGACTTCGGGGACAGAGAGGCGGGGGGAGCCCATGCCCGATCCTTTCATCTTACCGGTCGGATTTGCCTCAACCCAAGTCCAGCACCCGACAACAGCGGCAAATGCTGATCATCCAACCCTCGGCATATGCACTCCCTCTACGGAAGTTGCGGCGCCATGCTGCGACAGGATATCGATACCGAAACACTCAGGACACGAAGCTCCGCTTGGCTGATTACGATCACGAGGCGCTGTCGCTCAACGCACTGAAGAAATGCAGAAGGACGTCTGCAAGGCTATTGCCACATGACGCAGACTCTGTTGATGGCGTGGATGCCCCTCCCGACGGCATCGCAATGTGCCATTGTGGTGAGTGTTAAAGCCATCACAAAAGGAAGGAGCATCCATGTCCGAAGTTACTATTATCGGTGTCGACTTGGCAAAGCGCGTTTTCCAGTTACACGGTGCACAACATGACGGTTCGGTCGCGTTTCGTAAGAAGCTTTCACGAGGTCAGTTTCTCGCGTTCTTGGCGCAGCAGCCTAAATGCCTGATCGCCATGGAGGCTTGTGCAACGGCGCATGGCTGGGGTCGGGAAGACGTCGAAGATGGGACAGCGCGACATACGCACCCTTCTGGTCTCTGGAGCCATGGCAGTTCTTCAGGCTGTCGAGCGGTTCGACACCCCGAACAATGGTTGGCTGAAGCGCCTGCTAAC
>Ga0307487_1002168_pt1 | contig 12875 bp, 11 predicted proteins | sample CBIW12metaG_FD_203665 | JGI IMG/M metagenome (GOLD analysis project Ga0307487, IMG submission 203665) | Sea-ice brine microbial communities from Beaufort Sea near Barrow, Alaska, United States - CBIW 1.2 | ecosystem: Environmental > Aquatic > Marine > Coastal | place: USA: Alaska | collected... | reverse complement strand
GTGCAGTTTAAGCCGCTGTGAAAGTTGTTTTTGAGGGTGAATATATCCAGGAGAAATGATTAGCCGTTGCAATGGCTTCCAATGGCTCCATTGATTCACCGTTGAATTGTTGTTACTAAGAAGGTGCTTAATGTCACTGGGAATCACCGTTGCAACGGCGGTTTCTAATTTGCAATGGGCCATTGCCATGGCGTTTTAAACCATTGAGAAAGCTGTTTTTGGAGGTAAAATATAACAATACATTGTATTTTACCATTGCAATGGCTCCATTGATTCACCGTCCTTAAAAAGCTCCTTGGATGTTCTGTTTGAATCGGGTACATTTGAGACTAAATAAAATACATGCCGTCCAAAAGCAATATATCAGCAATAAAATATATGCCACATTTCTGATACAGAAATGTTACCTGCCATTTTAAAAAAACAAAAATTAAACTACAGTTACTAATGAATGAATATAACTTCTTGAATCTATCATCATTTGAATTTGAGAATTTTTCGAGAGATATTTTGCAAGAAAAGTTAGGTCTATTTTTTGAAAGTTTCACGAGCGGACAAGACGGAGGAATAGATTTAAGAGCAACAGTCAACGATGAAGAAAATATAATCGTTCAAGCAAAAAGATATACAAGATATAGCGATTTAAAATCCACTTTGAAATTGGAATTAAAAAGCGTAGAAGCTCTTGAACCGAATAGATATATATTGACTACTAGTGTAGGATTAACACCAGTAAATAAGGAAGAGATTTTAAAAATGTTTCATCCTTTTATCAAATCCACAGAAGATATTCTGGGAAAAACGGATTTAAACAACTTGTTAGGAATATATCCTAAAGTTGAAGAGAGATACTACAAACTATGGCTTTCTAGTACAAATATTCTGAATAAATTGATTCATAGCACGGTTTATAATCAATCCAAGTTTGAATTAGACGAAATAAAAGAGACTTTGAAAATTTATGTTCAAAATGATAGTTTTAAAGAAGCTTTGGACATTTTAAAAGCCAATAATTATGTGATAATTTCTGGAATACCAGGTATAGGAAAAACTACGTTATCTCGAATGCTGGTATATCGACTATTAGCAAAAGATTTTGACGATTTCGTCTATGTTTCAGAAAGTATAAATGAGGCCTATTCCTTTTATGAGGATGGAAAAAAACAAATTTTCTTTTTTGATGACTTCCTAGGTAGGAATTTTTTGGAATCAGGGCTATCAATGAATCAAGATAGTAAACTCATAAAATTTATTGAGAGGATTAAAAAATCTAAAAACAAAATTTTCATTCTCGCTACACGAGAATATATATTAAATCAAGCGAAAAATTCTTTTGAAAGTTTGAATAATCCATCGCTCGAATTAGTAAAATGTACTTTAGATTTATCAAAATACACGAAAATAATAAAAGCAGAAATTCTATATAATCACCTCTTTTTTGCAAATGTTCCTAAATCACATCTAAAAAACCTCATTGAAAATCAGAGTTATTTGAAACTCATAGAGCATAGAAGTTATAATCCAAGAATAATTGAAACCTTTGTACAAAATCAATTTTGGGATAACTGTGAACCAAATGAATTCTCAAAAACAATTTTATCATTCTTTGATAATCCTAAAAGTGTTTGGCTTCACGCATTTGAAAATACAATTTCTAAAGGTTCTCAAATAACGTTATTAATCTTATCAACTATTGGAACACCAGTTCTTTTGGAAGATTTAAGAATTGCTTTAAATTCATTTGTGATTGCCAATATCAAACAATATCCCATAACGATAGATTCAATTGAATTCAGAAAAATTATAAAAGAATTAGAAAGCACATTCATTATTACAACTATGGACTCATTCAAAAAAATTGCTGTTGAGTTTCAAAATCCTTCAATACAGGATTTTTTAATAAATTATATCAAAGGTAAAAAGGTATTGATCAGCGATTTAATCAATTCATTTTCGTTTGTAAGTCAGTTTTTCAGAATTTTTACATTTGATAGGTCAACAAGTGAATTTAATCGCAGAATTAGTTTAGATGATAAACTTTTAGAACAATACGTTGATAAAATAATTTCAGATTTTAACTTGCTCAAATCATCTTATATCTTTCGAGGAAACCACGCAAATAGCAACAAATTCAGGTGGTATAGAAACGAGGACTACAAATATTCTTTTTTAAATCAGATATTGGAAGAACTAGACAAATCTTCAAATCAAAAATTATACAATTTCGTAATTGAGGAATTTCAGCAAAATATTGACCCATTATTAACAGGTTTTACTGAACGAAAATCCTACATTAAATTACTCAACAAAATCGATAAAAAGGACATCTCTATTGAAAGTGAAAATTTAATTAAAAGTTTTGCTAGTCAAATAAATTCAATCGAATCATTAAGGGATTTCTCTGAACTTCAATCCTTATATTCCGATGAATATGAGGAATTTGTGAATAATCCTAAATTTGAAAAAATAATAGAAGGGATAGTTGAAAATGAAATTCAAAGCACTGAAGTAAATCAATATGAAAATCTGATTGACGAACTCAAAGAAATAGAAACAGAATTTGGATTTCATCTGAATGATGAGATTAGTAATTTATCTGGAAAGCACGCTGAATTTATGGATGAAATCGACAGAAAAATGGAAAAGGAAGATAACGATTATTCGTACGAGGCACAAGAGTTTGAAGAAGAAATGGAAAGAGAAGAAAAATTTATATCCAACCTTTTCGATGGATTGGCAGAGGAATAAAAACGGCAGCTGACGAAATATATAAGCTATGGCTTGGTCTGTCCTCACTTGGAAAATTTTATGGATTTCTCAAAACCATTTTTTACTTGGAGAGGTTCGTGCCAAAACACGCCACAGATCGGATTCATGAAAGTTGTAAGTAATGCAAAAAAACCAAAATTGATGTTCAAAGAAGTTTTTATCAGCCACGCTAAAGAGGATTATATAGTAGCCGAAAGAATATATGGTTTCCTTGAATTAAACAGCTACTTGCCTTGGTTAGATAAGAAAAAATTAAGAGTTGGTGCAAACTGGGATTATGAAATAAAAAAAGCCCTAAAAGAATCAACATTTGTAATTTTATTACTCTCTTCTACCTCCGTTAAAAAAAGAGGATACATCCAAAAAGAATTTAAATATGCAGTCGAATACGCCGAAAACAAGCTGATTGACGATATATACATTATTCCAATATTAATTGATAAATGTGAGGTTCCTGAACAACTGAACAAATTTCAATGGATTGAAATGAATAATCATAATATTTTGGAGAAATTACTTGAATCACTTGAATTTCAAAGGCAGAAATATTTAAAGGAATTACCATCTGAATTAATTGATATTAATGATTATTCAACTATATCAATCGATTTAAATCTTGATGTACCAATTAAAGTTGACTACGAATGTAGCTTACCATTGTTTCATAAAAATAAATTTTTCGATGCTGATTTCGTAAATACTTTTATACAACAAAAAGTATTAGATGTCATAAGTGAAAACAGAAAATGGATAAATGAAGATGTCGAATATTTTAAAGATAATGAATTCCTCTATTTCGAAATATCCTTTAACATTAAAAATCTTGATGAAAATAATTTGAGTATGTCTATTATTTATAATTCATTTTTTGGTGGTGCTCATCCTAACACTTCCATTGACACGCTAAACTTTGGTTTCAAACCTGATAGAAAAATAAATTTTAGAGAAATTGTTGATTATAAGAATTTAAAAGATTTTTTAGATAAAGCAATAGATATATATGGAATTGAGGAGCAGAAAGAATCCCTAAAGAATTACACGAAATACATAAACGAAGAAAATATAAACTTTGTATTTGATAAAGAAACAATCGAAATAGATTTTATGAATCAAATTCCGAGAGTAATCCTTGCAATCGGAAATTTAGAAATTCCAAGAACAACGTGAAAGCATTATTTACAACAAAGAACTGTGGTAAAAAACAAGTGAGATTCACTTAATTTTTTGCCAAAACACATTGATAATTTTAATCACATATTAACCCTGATTTGGCAGAGGCAAAGGCTACTCCCTCTGCTTTCGTTGACCGAGACCGTCAGCCTGTCTAGAAACCTCAATTATCTTCTATCCAATCTGCAAATATTGGACAATTTTCAGGAATCAAAATCCATTCATTTTCCAGGTAATACTTTAAGATGAATGGATCTTCATCACCTTTAATCGAAAAAATTCCGTTCACTGTTTTGTTGCTATCTTTACTTATGGCATAGGTTTGTCCAATGTTAAGATGATTACGATCCTTTTTGAAGTCTGCTGATACCGCTTTTCTGAATGTTATTTTTAGTTCCATAATTTTTTTTGTTGTCCTCGCGTAATAGTGAAATAGGGTTTTGTGTTTCAACACATTCACACTACTGATTTTAAGATAGTTAGATGTAATTTGGTGTTTGAATGTGTTTGAAACAGGAAACCGCTTCAAACACATTCAAACACCTTCAACACCTTTTCAACACCTTTTTATATACTTAACTTACTTATTATTAATGCTTTATAAATTGTGTTGATGTGTTGAAACTCAAAAGGGTAAATCCTCAGGTTCTATATCGTTATTTTTTTTATTGGGAGTTAAAAGGTCGGAAGACATAGTTTCCTGATCGTCATTTTGAGGATTCGAATAAGGACTACTCTCATTTCGCTGAAAATCTACCGCAGATTTGATTTCATCCTTTATCGGTAACTCGCTGATGTTTACGACATACGCACTGGTGCTATTTGAAGCTCTTCCACGGGCCATTCTTGTTCCTTTTACATCTTTTATCCAGGAACCGTCTTTCTTCAAGATATCCATCATTATACCCTTTGCAGGTGCATTGTCTATATACTGCAAGTACCACTGTCGGGAAACCCGGTTATAGCAGTTGGTAAAATTGAAATACAGTTCATCTCCGGAGAGTTTGAAATCACGGCCTTCACGAATCTGGTCTGTCGGCGTACCGCGCATAGAAGCCAGGAAACAATCCCACCAACGGTTAATTATACTGCTACTGTTCATTTTATTCATTTGCTTATCAATGGTTTCTTCAAAATGAACCATCATTTCTTCGTGGGTAAAGGTGAAAGGCATCACATCCTTAAACAAATGGTAAAAGGTGCCCAATACAGCAAGGTTTGAGATCATTCGTGAAATCGCATCAGGTTTTCGCTGTTTCAATGTTGACTGGAATTCTCTGAACTTAGACTTGAAATTTAACTTCACTGAATCCCGGTAGTTTAAAAACTCATCTGAAAAAGAGCTAATCCCCTTCTTCGTCATATCGTTGAGTTTTTCATATTCCTTGGTCTCCTCCTCACTGAAAATTGTTTTGTCCATAAATTCCCAAATTAATCGGGTTATAAGGGATTCCTCATCCGGTGCATAATTTCCGGTCATCAATACTGCCGAGAGAATTGGAATACTTTCTGTCCCAACGTGGCTATCTATGTTTCCACGTTTGTATCCACGCCTGTCCCATAATCCTTTTAAAACTCCGTTGAGTTTCGCATCCCCGTTCTTGTATTCTGAAAGCTGTGAGATGGTATTGGAGAACTGAGCAAACTCACGCACCTGGGCTTTAATCGTGCTAACGCCCCCTTCAAGATTTATGGCTGTCTGCGGATTTCCGAAAAAGCTCTGACATACATCTGCTAGCTGGTCTTTTCCGGAAGACGCTGGGCCAAAGAGGAAAAGCATCGGGAACATATTCAGCTCAGAAACCACAATGTCCTGGAAAATACTGGCCACAGAAAATAAAATCCCCATCATCCCATGGTTTCGGTGAACCTTAAGTACTTGTGAAGTATAATTCTGAAAAGTCACTGTAGCTTCTTTACTTTTTACTTTTTTCTGTGCCTCATATTTATAAGGATTCGAACGGTAAATGCTGTTGGCCGAAGGCACATAATAACAAATCTGGTCTTTCTCAAAAACGCCGTTTTCATCAATGATTATGGCAGTAGCATTGGGATCTGAAATTTTATTGTTCCAAACCCAAAATCCTTCAGGCTGCCAGCCCAACACATCAATTTTACGCCCGTTTCCCATTCGGTCAAATAAATAAGTTTTCAGGAGCTCGTGCTCATTACGGTTTCCTTTCCACCGGAAGTTTCCGTTGGCGGTTACCGCATTTTCAAATGCCGTTAGGGAGTTCATATCTGAAGATGGCATATCAAAAATACGCTCCAGTCCGTGGACATTTTTAATGCGCACCAACTTCATTGGGAATTTTTCATCCTGCATGTGCTGAATGATCTCTATTGAAAAATTGCTAACTGATTTGAAGGTATACGGCGGTCCGTCCTTTCCCTGAACCCAAATTTGATTATTAGCCATAAACAGCTGGTATTTTTCTATTACAGGACGTAGTTGGTCCAAAGAATCTTTTACACTAGATGGAAGGCGGTAAAATTCATCATTTTCAGATGGCAATGCTTCCTGAATTTTTATCTTAGGTAACTTCATGTAGCCTTTTATCTGGGGAAGTTTCACACAACTTTCTTTTGATAGCCATTCAGTGTAGATCCCACGCATAGCATCATCTTCAATTTTAGCTATGACTTCTGCTAAATTTTTAGTTTCCTTGGCAATATCAACTCGGTCTTTTCCTTTGAAGCTTTCCTTCATCAGGAATTCAAAACCATCCTCCCTAAATTCTGTGTTGGTACCCAATTCATCCAGTCCGTATTTTTCTACGGAAGAATCCCAAAACCTCACAAAATCATCTGGATCTAAATTAGGAGATAAGAAAACCATTTGCACACGGAAACCCTGACGGATAAATTCCGGAATGTATTTCAACATTGCTTTTTTTCCGGCATCATCAGGATCAAAACAAAAAACAATTTTGTCACATAATTTTTTCAGAATTTGCATTTGTTTTATGGAAATGGCAGTTCCGCAGGATGCAATAGTATTTGGAATACCATTCCCCTGCCAGGCAATTACATCATTATATCCTTCTAGAATCCAGGCTTCGCTTCTCTTAACGATTTCCTCCCTGGCTTTATCCATCCCATACCAGAAAAGTTCCTTATTATAAAGTTTACTATCTGCGGAATTCATCCACTTGGCGTACTTCTTTTCTTCCGTCAATCGGCGTCCCGCCATTCCTATGGGGATCAGCGAGGTGCCTTTACGATCGATTAGTGGATAAATAACACGATTATAATATTTGTCGTTGTTTTCATTGATTAGGCCAAGTTCTATCGCATCTTCGATCCTACCTGAGGCTAAACAAAGGTCATAAATAAATTTTCTGCCAGGTGCATAACCAATGCGATAACGGTCAACGGTCTCGGGTGTATAATTCCTCTTTTGGTAAACTTCAATTTTGGCAGGATGGTTTTTAGGTAATTTTTTAAACTCCTCTTCATATTTCCTTATGACCGATTCCAAAAGCTGAAGTAACTTTTCCCGTTTCTCTACTTTTTCCAGGTTTTCTCTGGAGTATTGGCTGTCATCATATTCAATCGCTATGGAATACTTTTTTGCCAGCCACTCAATAGCCTCAATAAATGATATGCCTTCTTTTTCCAGCAGAAAACTCACCGCATTGGTGCCACCTTTACCTGAAGAAAAATCTTTCCAAATCCCTTTTGAAGGTGACACCATGAAACTGGCGGATTTCTCCTTTATAAATGGACTTAGTCCTTTTAGATTGGCTCCTGATTTTTTTAGATCCACAAATTCACTAATAACTTCAACCATATTTGAAGTTTCAAAGACTTTTTCAACTATTTCAGATTTTATATATTGCATAAATTGCTCGTATTCTATAAGTTAAAATAAATTATTTTTGGTAACGTATAGAGAAACAAGCCAGAACACCTATCTTTATGATGTGAAAATAAAGGGGACTTATTAAGGCTTTGTTTCCCGATTGGGTCAAAGTCTTACCTAAGTCTTTTTAAGCTATCTTCTACTTCAGCTCTTTTGTAAAAAATCCGAGCACCTAAACCATATCTAAATAATTTCCCTTGATCTGACCATCTATCCAGTGTTGCCGTGGTTATTTTTAATAAATTAGCGACTTCTGAACGTGTGAGAAATTCTTCAGGTGTTTTTGGTTGGAATTCTTTTTTTAATTCTGAGACTAAGTTAGTTCTCAGTTGATTTAATTTTTGTTCGATTCTGTTTTCGAATTCTTCTGAATCTTGGATGATTTGCATTGCCATAACTTTTTGTTTTATTGTTATGGGTAAATGACGGTTAAGTAATTTTTAAGTAATTTTTAATTTTGCTCTTTACGGCATTATGAATCCTCTTTAGACATAAATTTTCGAAGAAATAGCCGTTGTAACTACGGTTTCGGACTTTGCTTAATTTTTTTTCAACCCATTGACAATGAGGCATCTATATACTAAATGGGACAAGAAAGTAAATATTGGATATGATAATCCGAGAATGGATTTTTTTGGAAAGTAAAGCATTAATCTTCATAACGCTAAAATGTTATGACCTCTTGGCAACGGTTGACCGTTAAAGATTGCTTTTTAGGCTTACGCCTTAATGTAAATGAACATCTTGCACCTAGTTAATGCCCTTATCGCTTTTAAGACAGGCTTAACCCTAACTATACAGCTAATACTGGGGTGCAATACTATTTCTTAGCTTCTTTCTTCTTTTTAGGAATAGAAGCTTTTAGAACATCGTTAAGAGAACCATTTATTTTAAGCGGTTTCTCTTTTTTAGATTCTTTTGGTTTTTCTTTATTCATGATATAAATTTAATATTTTTTTTTAATTTTCCTTTAAGAAACTATACTTTTTCTATATTTGGAAAATTTTTATATGCAATTTCCAAGAAGTATTATCTATATATTATCAACCCTTATTACGATAGTGTTATTATTCTATTTCGGGGTTATAGAATATATTCTGAGAGACCAGTTTTACAAAGGCGTATTTACTAGTCTAGCGTCTGCTATTTTACTTACGTTTTTAATATTTTTAATATTAAGGCCGCGAGTTTCTATTTCTCCACAAATAGCACTGCGTAAAGATAGTGTTGCTAAAGAATACTATACTTTTAAATTTATTAACACTTCATTATTTTCAGCTTTTGATGTTCATATAGAAGCTTACGTCTGTTATGAGACTGGAGCAGTTGATAATGGAAAAGGTTTAAATGTTTCCACAAAAAAAGTTCCCTTAAGAAGATCTAAATGGATACATTTGAGTTCTTGGAGACATGTCATTCAAGATACACTTCATGCTCCTCATTGCGTAAAAGTTAGCACTAATATTAGGGAAGAGCTTGATGATAGTTTTGTAATTGATTTAAAAAAAGAGATAGATAATAATTCTCATTATATTGAGCTAAGAATAACTTTAAAACATGCCTTTTCAAATTTAAGCAGTACTTATAGAAAACGTTATAGCACTGTTAAATGTATAGTGGAAGGAGATTTTGAATTTGGTAATTCATTTAAAATAGTATAAATTAGTATAAAACCTGTAAATTCCGTCCTATGAAAACTTATAATGATATTGAATATTAGAAATTAAAAACATTTTATAAACAACCCTCTTATTTTTTAAGGGGGTTTAATTTTTTTAATTAATAAGCTTTTTATAATTCAACACACTCTCGCTCTGCTCTAAAAAGCTCACAAACCTTGCATTAGAAGATAATTTTCGAGTATTAAAACGTGCACTATACTCGTCTAAATAACGCTCTAAATGCTTATCACTTACTTGGTGGTAAATACCATATAAACCACGCTTTAACACACTCCAAAAGTTCTCTATCGTATTAGTGTGAACCGCCCCTTCAACATAAATATTCAAAGCATGTTTTACGCTATCATGGGTGTACACCTTTTTAAGTTGCCTATAAACTGGCGCTTCATCTGAATATATGGTAGCATTAGCCGGAACGTGGTTTTTTATAAATGAAACCATATTCTTAGTATCTGCTCTCGGAACGTATTTTAAAACTACTTGACCGTCTCTCTCAATCAACCCTACAACAATCTTTTTAGCTTTGTAAGGCTTTCCTTCATTCGTAGTAAATCCATTCTCTGAACGTCTTTTATTAATGTGTTTGTTAGATTCTACACCACCTATATAAGCTTCGTCAACTTCTACCATTTTTTTCTCTCCTAACATTTGCGGTGCTTTCGCTCTCAACATTTCTCTAATTCTATGTAATACAAACCAAGCGGTTTTCTGAGTTATACCTAAGTCTAAAGCTAATTGTACGCTACTAATACCTTTTTTATGAGAAGTAGCTAAATAGATCGCTGCAAACCATATTCTAAAAGATATTTTAGAGTTTTCGAAGATAGTTCCAACCTTAACGGTAAACTTTTTATGGCAATCACTGTTAGAGCATTTGTAACCTCTATTAGTTTTATATGGGTTCTCACTTTCGCAATGAGGACAAACAGCATTACCATTCCAACGAATATTTTCATAATACTCGATGCAAGTAGCTTCGTCTTTGAAGTAATCTAAAAGCTGTGGAAGTGATTTAAAGTTCATGTCTCAATTATTTATAGCGCTAATATATATAAAATTATTAATACGTCATAGCTAAAGGTAGAATATTTAATTATTTTAATATATATTTGTCATATCTAATGGTAGACTTAATCAAATGACATTAAAAAATATGTACACAGAATTTCCTGAAAATCTGGATTGTGTGAGATTTATAGAACTTTTAAGATGGAGCGATGTCCCGAAATGCCCTTATTGTTTATCTGACAATTATTCTGAAATGAAATTAAGTAATAGATATCATTGCAATAATTGCAATACTGCATATAGTGTAACAGTGAATACTCCTTTTCATAAGACTAAAGTAGATTTGCAAAAATGGTTTTACTCAATACATAGAATTTTAAATTCTACAGAAACAATTTCTTCACGTGTTTTAGCTAAAGAAATAAACACAACTAAAGACACTGCATGGAGAATTATTGATCAAATAAAAAGGGCGATTTTAGATCAAGATGAATTAATTCATAAAATTTATGATCATGGAAAAAATTAAAATTCTTAAAGCCACTCATGAAGGGACGCTTAAATTAGGCGAAACATTACTAGATGTTGCGGTCTTGGAAGATCAAACTAGAGTAGTTACACAAGCAGCTGTTTTTAAAGCGTTAGATAGACCAGTAAGGGGTACAACTCGTGTGATCAATTTACCTACTTTCATGGATGCAAAAAACCTCAAACCCTTTATTTCAGAGGACTTGATGGGTGTGATCAATAAGATTAAATATGAAGATACGGAAGGTAGGACTCAAGAAGGATATAACGCTAAAATAATACCTTTAGTTTCTGACTTATATCTAAGAGCTAGAGAAGAAAAGGTATTGCATGCAAGTCAAGTTATTACGGCTAAAAAATCTGAAATTTTAGTTAGGAGTCTGGCGCAACTTGGAATAACAGCATTAGTTGATGAAGCAACAGGATACCAAGATGTAAGGGTTAAAGATGCTTTACAACAGATATTCGATAAGCTTCTATTAGAAGAAGCTAAAAAATATCAGGTCACATTTCCTTTAGAATTATATAAGCAGTGGTTTAGGCTTAATGGCTGGCAATGGAAACCAGAAAATGCACAAAAGAGACCGGGAGTTATTGGCAAATGGACTAATAAGTATATATATGATCGAATGGCTCCGGGTTTATTAAAGGAATTAGAACGAAGAAACCCTAAAAACGATAAAGGTTATCGAGAGCATAAACACTTTTCATTTTTAACTGATGAAATAGGAGAGCCTAAATTAAGAGAATTTTTTGGTGGACTTATAGCGTTAGCAAAAGCTTCTACAAGTTGGAAAAAATACATAAACCTTGTAGAGCGAGCTTATCCTGCTCACGGTGATCAATTAACAATGTTTGCCGATGAGGAATAAATATTTTTGTCATATATCGTAATATTTCTCAAAATATAACATATATCGGCATATATGACAATCTATGAACAAAAATCTACGTAAATTATATGTTGCTATTCAAGATGACAAGGTATTGTTTGCAGAGACTAATCTTAAGAGTTTTGTTGAAAGATTAAAACAGAATGATTCAGGAACTACGCATAGTAGGAATTGGTTTTCATCACAATTTAATAAACATCCACGATTCAGGTATTTGAGCCAATCTAATAATCTTTATTGGCTTCAGAAAGTAATTTAATTTATTACCCTTGTCCCACAATGTATATAGATGCCGACAATGATTTGTCTAAGCGGACTTTTTAATAAAACCGTAAGCTTTAAAAATACTAATGAATCAACCCATACTTGTCAGTTGCTGTTTTTGATTTTGAATCCCCACTGAGTAAGCTGATCCTGTACCTTTGGTGCTGTCTTTGGAGAATAATAAGGGTTTTTGCGGTTTATAATTTGCGAATTGCTTTCCATTGAATTTAACCCCGATTGCAAAAACTTTTCTCCGGTCAGAATGGAAAGCAATTTTGCAAGTTTGTTTTCTGATACATCTGGATTCTGTTCTTTCAAAAAATCGATTATTCCAGTTTCTTTGAGATAAATTAATTTTTCGCTCCCTTTGGCATTAAAATATGAGTCCGGTTCGGCATTATAGTCAATGGGTTCATCGAATTTGAAATCCTCTTTTAGATCAATCAAACAACCTATTTTATTTGCTTTGACAAGAAGGAAATTAATCTTCATTCTAAAAGAAATATCTTGGTCGTATTCTTTTTTTGGTAATTGTTCCAATTGATAGTCATCAAACTTTTCTCCTATACCATTATCCCAACCTTCGATGAACTCGGCGTGTGTAAGTTTATTTTCCTCTAAAAACTGTAGAAATATTTTATCTAGCATAATGCGAAATTCACTGTTTCTATGTTTTAAGACATCCAAGGTGGTTCT
>Ga0307487_1002165_pt1 | contig 12899 bp, 9 predicted proteins | sample CBIW12metaG_FD_203665 | JGI IMG/M metagenome (GOLD analysis project Ga0307487, IMG submission 203665) | Sea-ice brine microbial communities from Beaufort Sea near Barrow, Alaska, United States - CBIW 1.2 | ecosystem: Environmental > Aquatic > Marine > Coastal | place: USA: Alaska | collected... | reverse complement strand
CTGGCAATACGACACCCGCCGCCGATGGCCGCACCCCTGCCGAACAACTGGTCATGATTGACATTGATGCGCGTGCCCTGCTGGACCGCCAACAGGTGGTGTTGCAGGAACTGCGCGGCCAGCTCGAACAAGAGGGCATCAGCATTCTGACCCGCGATCAGCTGGACGAGGACGATCTGGCCCATCTGGAAACCGTGTTTCTCACTCAGGTATTTCCGATCCTGTCGCCGCTGGCGATCGACCCGGCGCATCCTTTTCCGTTCATCCCCAACACCGGCTATTCTCTTGCGCTGCAGCTGGAGCGTCGCGCCGACAAGCGCAAACTGCGGGCGCTTTTGCCGATTCCGGCCCAGATCGACCGTTTCATCCGCCTGCCGGCCCCCAGTGGCACCGCCCGGTTTCTACCGCTTGAAGAGTTGCTGCTGTTGCATCTGACCAGCCTTTATCCCGGCTATGTCGAAAAGGGCTCCTGCGCCTTTCGCGTGCTGCGCGACAGCGATCTTGAGGTCGAGGATGAGGCCGAGGATCTGGTGCGCGAATTTGAGGTGGCGTTGAAACGCCGCCGGCGGGGCGAAGTGGTGCGCCTGACCATTTCAGCCGACGCACCCGCCGGACTGCGCCGCGTAATCATGAACGAACTGCCGGTCCGCGAGGATGAGGTGATCGAGCTTCCGGGGATGATCGGCATGGCCGACCTCAAACATCTGGTGCTGGACGAACGGCCCGACCTGCTGTGGCCATCCTTTACCCCGCGTGTGCCCGAACGGGTTCAGGATCACGACGGCGACATGTTTGCCGCGATCCGGCAAAAGGACATGCTGCTGCACCACCCTTATGAAACCTTCGACATGGTGATCCGGTTTCTGGCACAGGCCGCAAACGACCCCGATGTGGTGGCAATCAAGCAGACCCTGTACCGCACGTCGCGCGACAGCCCGATCGTGACGGCGCTGTGTGACGCCGCCGAACAGGGCAAATCCGTCACCGCGCTGGTCGAACTCAAAGCCCGGTTCGACGAAGCGGCTAACATTGCGCAGTCGCGGCGGCTGGAGCGCTCGGGCGCACATGTCGTCTATGGCTTCCTGAAATACAAAACCCACGCAAAGATCAGCACGGTGGTCCGCCGCGAAGGTGAACAGCTGGTGACCTACACACACTATGGCACGGGTAATTATCACCCGATCACTGCGCGGATCTATACCGACCTGTCGTTCTTTACCTGCGATGCGGCGCTGGGACGCGACGCAACACGGGTGTTCAACTATCTCTCGGGGTATGCGGTGCCCGACAGGTTGGAAAACCTCGCCATCTCGCCGCTGACCTTGAAATCCTCGCTGATCAGGATGATCGGGAATGAAGCGGAAAATGCCCGGTCCGGCAAAAAGGCAGCGATCTGGGCCAAGATGAACGCCATCGTCGATTCCGACGTGATCGATGCGCTCTATGCCGCATCCCAGGCGGGGGTGAAGATCTCGCTGGTGATCCGCGGCATCTGCGGATTGCGCGCAGGGGTGCAGGGGTTGAGTGAGAACATCCGGGTCAAATCCATTGTCGGGCGGTTTCTGGAACATTCGCGGATCGTCTGTTTTGGCAATGGCCATGACCTGCCCAGCAAACGCGCCCGGGTGTTCATCTCGTCTGCCGACTGGATGGGCCGCAATCTGGTGCGTCGGGTGGAAACACTCGTCGAATGCACCAACCCAACGGTCAAGGCCCAGATCGTATCGCAGATCATGGCCGCCAACATGGCCGATACGGCCCAGAGCTGGCTTCTGGACGCCCACGGCGGAGCCGAACGAATGTTGCCCGAAGGCGACACCGTGCAGTTCAGCTGCCATCGTTTCTTTATGGAAAACCCGTCGCTTTCGGGCCGCGGCTCAGCCGGGGCATCGGATGTCCCGGCACTAACCCACTCCGAGGACTGACCACGACGGCAGTGACAGAGGAGCTTTCCGGCTGGGGTCGCGCTGCCTGACGTCACCCTATGGCGAAACCCAACCCCTTTCGCTATTTCAAGCTTCGCCCGAGATCGTCTGCCTGGCCGTGATGATGTATGTCCGGTTTCCATTTTCGCTGCGCAACGTCGAAGACCTTCTGCACGCGCGTGGCATCGGATTTTTTCATCACGGCCGACTTCTGGTGAAACCGCTTCAGCCCGATGTTTACCGCTGAAATCGGGCGCAGGAGGCCAGAGAAAACGCAGTCCGGGATCAATTGGCAGTGGCACCTGAACGATGGCACTGGGAGAAACAACGGCGAGCGACGCTGTCTTTGCCGTGCAGTTTACCATGAAGAGAAAGTGCTCGAAGGCTTCGTCACGAGGATACGGGATCGCAAGGCAGCCTTGAAAAGGCCTGAAGAAAACCGTGAGACGCCATGGCAGGGTTGCGGCACTTGTCACTGACAAGCTGCGATCCTGCGGAGCGGCCAAAAAGGCGATCGGCAATGCTGACCGACAAGAAACCGGACGTAGAGCATCACCGCCAAGCGAATGATTTCGGGGCTGATCTTGTAATAGCGAAAAGGGCTGCGTTCTGTCATCCGACTACGCTACGAAACCGCCCTGCCCGGCTCAAGCCGGTTTTCTCTGACGGAACCGTTGCGAAGCTGCAAGAATTGGATCAATGCCCGCCATCTTGCGCGTGATGTTTAAACGACGCGGATTTCTTCGTTGTCGAAGGCTGTGGACAAAAGTTCGGGGCCGCTTTCGGTGATCAGGAAAAGATCCTCCATGTGATAGCCGATCTTCCCTGGCCAGCGGACCCGCGTTTCCACGGTCGAGACCATTCCGGCCTCATAGGGGATGGTTTCATGTGGGCCGATGATGGGGCGTTCGTGGATCATCAGCCCGACGCTGTGACCATTGTGACCGAAGGGAAACGGCAGGTCGCGTTCAGCGTGAAGTCGCGCGCAGGCATGGAACACTTCCTGCCCGGTGTTGCCAGGACGTAGCATGTCGATCAATTCATGTTGAATTTCTCGCAAGCGAGTCCAGATTGATCGATCCTGGTCGTTAAGAGCGCCCAGCTTCGCGGTGCGCCCGATATTGGAAAAATAACCCTCGTAAAGCCCGCCGCAGTCGCTTTTCATGATGTCGCCCTGTTGAATGCGATAGCTGGACGCTTCAGCATGCAGGCCGGTGTTTTCACCTGCCCCCATCACCATCGCCGCGACGCTGCCCGCACCGCTGGCCAGAATTCCATTGGCAAGGCGCCGCGACACGTCGCGTTCGGTCTGCCCTTCGCTGACGTTGGACCAGGCCGCAAGAAGCGCATTGGCGGTGCCGTTATAGGCGCCACGCAGAAGGTTCACCTCTGCGGGGGTCTTGAACATTCTTACACGCGCCAGCAAGTCGTCGCATTCCGTGATCTTGGCATTCGGCAGGGCGGCACGCATTTCGTCGCAATAACGCCCGGCAAGATATTCGCCCTCATATCCGATCCGCCCTTTTTCCAGCCCCATTTCAGCCAGCACGCCCGCAACCATGGCGACAGCCGAATCCTGAAATTCACGGTAAGTGCGCAGGTCGGTGATCCAGCTTGAACGACGAACCAAAGCCTCCCACACCTGACAGACCACCATCACGGGGTCTTTTTCTTTTGCCCAGACGATAAAGGTCAGCCGGTCGCGGATCTTGAGCTGGCTGGTGAATTGAACGTCGGCCGCATAGCGCAGGTTCTCGGGGGATACGATGACGATGGCGTCCATGTCGCTGTTGTCGATGGCTGCGCGCATGCGGGACATGTCGCCCAAGGTGTCGTGTTCGGTCTTCATCTCAGATCCTCGGTTTGGAGTTATCGGCGCGGAGAGCTTCCGCATGATGGCAGGCAACTGAATGGCCGGTGGCAAGATCGCGCAGCGCGGGGTCTTCGGTACGGCAGCGATCGGTCGCGAAGGGGCAACGGGGTGCAAAACGGCAACCGCCAACAACGCTGGCCACATCAGGCAGATCGCCCGACAGCGCCCGTTCAGGGCGCCGTTGATCCGGGCGTGACACCGGTATCGCGTCAAGCAACGCACGGGTGTAGGGGTGTGCGGGGCTGGCGAACAGCGCCGCTTTCGTGGCGACCTCGACGATCCGGCCCAGATACATCACGGCGACCCGGTCAGCGATGTGATGAACAATGCCCAGATCATGGGAAATGAACAGATAGGTCAGGCCCAGATCCTGCTGAAGGTCCTGCATCAGGTTGATCACCTGAGCCTGCACCGAAACGTCCAGCGCCGAGACCGGTTCGTCGGCCACCACGAGATCAGGTCCAAGCGCCAGCGCCCGGGCGATACCGATCCTTTGCCGCTGGCCACCGGAAAATTCGTGGGGATAACGGGTGGCATGTTGCGCCCCAAGACCCACCGCCTCTAGCAGCGCATCGGCTTTTTCCAACCGCTCGGCCTTGCCATGGCCGTTGATCTTCAGGGGTTCTGCGATCAGATCGCGCACTGTCATCCTGGGGTTCAGCGATCCGAAGGGATCCTGAAATATCATCTGAAACCGTGAGCGCATCTGGCGCAACTGCGCAGGGTTCATCGCCGCGATATCAACGCCCTGATGCAGGATCGCGCCGTCGGTCGGTGGCAGCAGGCCAAGGATAAGCCGCCCGGCAGTGGACTTGCCGCAACCGGACTCGCCCACCAGCGCCAAGGTTTCACCGGAATGGATCGTCAGATCAATCCCGTCGACCGCGCGGATCTCGCTGACTTGTCTGCGCCGCACGATGCCTTTCGTTATTGGAAAGTGCTTGGCGAGGTTCCGGATTTCGACCAGCGGCTCAGCCATGGGGCAACTCCGGTGTTAAGGTGGGGATAGGGCGCGCCAGTTCGCCAGCCTGTACGCGCATACAGGCGGTGGCATGGGTTGGGTCGAGGGCGGTCAGCTTTTGTACCGTCGTTACGCAGCTGGGTTGGGCAAAGCCACAACGCGGCGCAAAACGGCACCCCGGAGGCAGATGGCGTGGATCGGGAATGTTGCCTTTTACAGCGATAAGGCGGCGGGCCTGCCGGGTGCGATCAGGGATCGAATTGATCAGCGCGGCCGCATAGGGATGCGCCGTGTCATCAAAGATCGCCTGCACGGGCGCGCTCTCCACGATCTGTCCCGCATACATGACGGCAACCCGATCTGCGACTTCAGCGATCACGCCCAGGTCATGGGTGATAAGAAGGATCGCCATACCCAGTTCGGACTGCAGATCCTTGAGCAGCGCAAGAATTTGCGCCTGAATTGTCACGTCCAACGCGGTCGTGGGCTCGTCTGCGATCAGGATCTTCGGCTCGCAAACCAGTGCCAGCGCGATCATCACCCGCTGGCGCAGTCCACCCGACAACTGGTGCGGATAGACGTCGAACCGGCTTTCCGCGTCGGGGATACCGACCCGGTACAGCATCGCCAGCGCCCGATCCCGCGCCTTGCGTTTGCCGATGGACGTGTGGATCAGCAGCGGCTCCATGACCTGAGCGCCGATGGTCTGAACCGGGTTGAGCGAGGACAGAGGTTCCTGAAAGATCATCGAGATGTCCTTGCCGCGCACGGCGCGCATCTGACGCGGGGCAAGCGACAAAAGATCCTGGCCGCCGAATTCGACCCGGCCGCCGATAATCTTTCCCGGCGGGTTGATCAGGCGCAGGATGGAGAAAGCAGAAACGCTTTTCCCGCTTCCGCTTTCGCCGACAAGGCCCAGAACCTCGCCCGCCTCAAGCGTGAAGGATGCCCCGTCCACCGCGCCGACCGGGCCGGTGGCAGTCTCGAATACTGTCGTCAGACCAGAGATGTTCAACAATGCCATCACTGGCGACCCCGCTGATTGGGGTCAAGATGTTCGCGCAACCCGTTGCCCAGCATGTTGATCCCCCAGACAAGGATAATGATCGCGACACCTGACAGGTTGCTGATCCAAGGTGCGGCCCACATCCGGTCGCGCCCCTCGGCCAGCATGTTGCCCCAGGTCGCAGTGGGCGGCGGAAGGCCAAGCCCAAGAAACGACAGCGCGGTTTCCTGAAGGATCATCTGCGCGACCTGAAGCGTGGCCACGACGGTGAGAACTGGAATAAGCTGGGGAAAGATATGCTGTCGGATGATATAGGCACTGCGCGCGCCATGCGACACCGCAGCCTCGACAAAGGGGCGTTCGCGGATCGAGCGGGTCATGTTGTACATCACCCGCGCATAGACGGTCCAACCCGACAGCCCCAGCACAAGGATCAGGTTCAGCGCGCTCCCCCCCACCGCCGCGACGATCAGGATCGCCAGCAGGATATCGGGAAAGGCAAGTTGCGCATCGGCAAGACGCATGATCGCGGTTTCGGCGTACCCGCCACTGTACCCCGCCCACATGCCCAAAATCGTGCCCATGGTGCAGGCCAGCAGCGCTGCCGCCACACCGACGGTGATCGACAATCGCGAGCCATAGATCAGCCGCGAGAGCATGTCGCGCCCGAAGTTGTCAGTGCCCAGCGGATAGGTCCAGTCGCCCTGTGCATTCCAGAACGGTGGGATCAGGCGGCTCATCAGATCCTGATCATAGGGGTCGTGCGGCGCCAGCAGCGGAGCAAAGATTGCCATCAGGATCACGGCAATCACGATCCCGCCGCCAAGGCGCATTTTCAGCTTCTTGCCAAACATACTGTGTTTCATGGTCAGTCCAACCGCATACGGGGGTCGATAAGCGACTGCAGAATATCGACCAGAAGATTGGCCAGCACGATCGCGATGCTGACGATGAACACCGCCGCGATCACCACCGGCACATCGCGCTGAAATATGCTGCGGATCATCAGGCTGCCGATGCCGGGCCAGGCAAAGATCGTTTCGGTGATGATGGACCCTCCCACAAGCCGCCCCATCTGAAGCCCGAGAAACGACAGCACAGGGTTGATCGCATTGGGCAAAAGGTGGCGGAACATGATGCTGGACTCGGACGCGCCCTTGGATCGGGCGGTCGTCAGGAACAGCTCGCTGCGGGTTTCCAGAACAGTGGTGCGGGTGATCAGGATGAAATTGGGCAGAAGAAACGTCGCCAGTGTCACGGCAGGCAGGATCAGGTGTTGCCAACTGCCCGTGCCCGAGGTGGGCAGCCATTTGAGGTCCAGCGCAAAGGTCTGGATCAGCAGGATCCCCAACCAGAAGCTGGGCATTGACTGCCCCGCCACCGCCAGCGCCGAAAGCAGAAAATCAGGCAGCCGGTCCTTGCGAAGCGCCGCCACGATGCCCCCCGCGACGCCAAAAACAAAGGCAAACAGCAGCGCGACCGATACCAATTGTATCGTCGCCCCCAGCCTGCCCAGTACAACGGGCAGCGCCGGGGTAGCGAATTGCAGCGACATGCCGAAATCGCCGCGCAGAACGTCCCAAAGAAACAAACCGAACTGCACGATCAGTGGTTCATCCAGATGCAATCGCTCGCGCAACAGCGCGGTCTGTTCGGGGGTGGCATTGATATCGAGGTAGATCTGTACCGGATCGCCCGTCACTCGCAGCACGATGAAGGTCACGAAAACCACCAAAAGGATCGTGATCGGGATGGTCAGAAGGCGTCGGACGATAAAGGCAAACATGGCGCGGGCGCTCCAGTAGGATCAGATCACAAGGATTTCTTCGTTGTCGAAGGCGTCCGACAGCAGCCGGGGCGCACCATCGGTGATCAGGTAAAGGTCTTCGTTGTGATAGCCCGCCTTGCCGACCCAACGCACCCGGGTTTCCACCGTCGACACCATTCCAGCCTCGTAAGGAATATCCTCGTTAGGGCCGATCAGCGGGCGTTCGTGGGCCTCAAGCCCGATGCTGTGGCCATTGTGGGCAAAGGGAAACGGGATGTCGTGCTTTTCGTGCAGAACCCGGGCGCGTTCGAACAGCTGCCGTCCGGTATTTCCCGGGCGCAGCATGTCGGCGATCTCATGGTGGATTGCGCGCAGGCGTTTCCACAGGTCCTGTTCTTCGATCGTTGGCTTGCCCATGCGGGCTGTGCGCCCGACATTGGAATAATAATTGTCGTAGTATCCGCCAGAATCCGCCTTCACGATATCACCCTTCTGCACCTGATAGGTGGTCGGCGCAGCGTGGGGAAAGCCGGTGTTCGGCCCCGCGTTGATGTGGTTGAATGCCACGCTGTCGGCGCCGGACAACAGGATCCCGTCCGCCAGACTGCGGTAGAGGCTGAATTCGTCGGTGCCCACGGTCGTTGAGATATAGGTGGCGAACATCGCCTTTTCGGTGCCGCGAAATCCGCGTTGCAACGTCTCGATCTCACGCGCGGATTTGCGCATCCGGGCGGCACGAAAGATCGGCTCGGCCGCGCCGAGGGTCAGGCCGGGCAGCCGTTCAAGAAGCTGCCGATGATACAGGGCAGCCATATACTCGACTTCGATCCCGACGCGGCCCTTCTCAAGCCCCAGTTCGATCAGCAGATCGGCCAAAACGTCAATCGGGCGGGTCACGAACTCTTTGTATGAACGAAATTCGGTGATCCAGGACTCTTGGCGCACATAGCCTTCTTCGACCTGACACAGCACATAAACGGGTTTTTGCCCCTTTGCCCAGACAACAAAAGCCAGCCGGTCGCGGATCGCGGTCTGGGTATCGATCATAACATCGCCGGTATAGCGGACGTTCTCGGGAGAGCAGGCAATCACCGCGTCAAATTCGGAGGCCTCGATCATGGAGCTAAGGCGTGCAACATCGCCCACGCAGGCGTTCATGGTTTTCATAGGGTTTTATCCGGTCGGTTTGTGGGTGTGGTTTGGTCGGGATGGCGCCACGCGGGCTCCATCCCCGCTGCGGTCAGTCCGCGGCGATCTCGGCGCTCCAAAGGCGCATGATCTTGTCCGACGGAGGTTCGAACCCGGTCAAGCTATCGCTCATCCCATAGATGCTGGGCAGGCCGAACAGGAAGATCGCAGGCACTTCTTCGTGCATGATCTCCATCATGCGGTTGTAGGCGGCCAGACGCTCGACCTCGTCCACAGTCGAACGAGCCTTGGTGAACAGTTCTTCGTATTCGTCATTCTTCCAATAGGCACGGCCACTGTCTTCGGTGAACCAGACGGTGGCGAAATCGGCATCCCCGACGCTGTACCAGCCAACCATGTGCAGCGGGCCCATATCACGCGCCTGGACCATCTTGGAAAACACGCCCTGTTCCACGATGTTGACGCCTGCGTTGACATTCACGTCGCGAAACATGCCGGCAACGGCGCTGGCGATGTCTACATCCGACAGGTATTTGCCTGACCGCGTGGTGATCGAAGTGTCGAAGCCGTCGGCGTATCCCGCTTCTTCCAGCAGCGCCTTGGCAGCTTCCAGATCTTGCGGAATCTCCTCAAGGTCAGGATTGAACCCGAAGGTGTTCGAGGTCAGCATCTGCCCCTTGAGAACCGCACCCTTGCCCTGAAGAAGCCGATCAAAGATCAATGGCTTATTCACGGCCATGTTCAGCGCACGGCGCACGCGCACATCATCATAGGGCGGGTTGCGAGTGTCGAATGTCAGCAGCAAACCCACCGTCGTTTCGACCCCTTGAACCGATACATCCTCGGATTGTTCAATCTGCGGTATGATGTCGATCGGGATTTCCTCGATGATCTGATTTTCTCCGGCGATCAGCGATGCGGCGCGGGTCGAGGCTTCGGGGATCTGACGAAACAGCACTCCTTCGACTTTTGGTGCGCCCTGCCAGTAATCGGGATTTGCAGTCAGGGCATAACGGTCGCCCGGCACCCAGGATTCAAACACGAACGGACCCGTTCCCATGGGCGCCGCGATCATCCCCTCCCGGCCAACCTTTTCAACGTAATGTTTCGGTTCGATGGGAATGTCCGAAAGCCCGATGATCAGGGTCGGGAAAGGGACTGTCGTGGTAATCTCGACGGTGTGCTCATCCACCACGGCGGTGCTTTCGATCTGACCGATCCGGCTTTTCGATCCATAGACTGAATCGGGCGCAAGGATATAGTCGAGCGTAAATTTGACGTCTTCAGCCGTGAAGGGCGTGCCGTCGTGGAACGTGACACCATCGCGCAGATTAAAGCGCCAGGTCAGTGGGTCGACTGCCTCCCAGCTTTCGGCGAGACCTGGCATCGTCTTGCCGGTGTCATCGCGCAACACCAGCGCATCCATCGTCTGCAACGCCATGTTAAGCGCGGCAAAGCTACTGACCGCGGTATCAAGGCTGTCTGGCAGGCCCTGCACACCCACGTTCAAGGTCTGTGCCCCGGCAAGACCGGCGCTCAGCCCCCAGAGACCCACCGCCGACAGCGCAAGCACCCCCCGTAGACCGCCGGAGCGCGGCGAAGTTTTCCTTTTCATCGTCATGTCCTATTCACCTTGCTGTTGGTTGAGTGCCGCAATTATTCTTGTTTTGGATCGGCCTGCGGCATGCCGCGTATGTTCGCGTTTGTGCTTAACTGCCCACGCGGAAACCGCTGTTCAGCCCCTCAAGTGCCGCCAGGATCGACATCGGGGTGAGGACTGAGGATTTGGGATTTTCGGGGCTTGGCAGAACCCGGATCGTGACATCCAGCTCTGCCGCATCTGACACAACGGAAATCTGGTGGGTGTTGGTGCGCGCGTGGGGATCGGCCCAGATTTCAACTTCTGTGCGTTCCGGCCCCAGGCCCGCCAGCGCAAGCGCGGCGGCGACATTGATGTTTGCCGGAAAGGCGGCGGCGGCATCCAGAGTATTGCCAGAAAAGATCAGTGTCACTTCGTTGACAGCGTCAGGATCAAAGTTGCGCCCAACAAAGAATGGTGCCGCTGCAAGGCTATGTGGGCTTTTAGTTGTCTTCAGCTTGGCCGATGAGATTGTACCCCGCGCCATTGCTCTAACAGCATCCAGCGCTGCAATGGCGCCGGTGGGCACGATGATCCGTGCGCCAGAGTCTCGCGCTATTTCAGTAAGATCGGGATGTGCCAGCAAGCCACCGACAGTCGCAGGGATCAGGATGCGCCCAGCCTTGATCGCAGGCAGCGCGATATCGCGGAACGCGGCGGCGGGGGCGCATTCGATTACAACGTCAGCTTCGGCCAGCTCTGCGACAGATACGATTGGCACATCCGTCCCGATCTCACGCATCCGTGCGGCCGCACGGTTCACGTCTCGGGCCGCTACGCTAACAAGCCGACCCAGTCGGGGATTCTCGATGATACCCCGAGCGACAGACAGGCCGATCGTGCCAAGTGAACCGATTGCGACAGTAGGAGAAGTTTGACTCATATTTTGCAGACCACACAGTAGTTCATTTTAGTTTTGCTCATTTTCTAGGCATCCACGCCTAACTTCCAGCACGACAGTCGATCCAAGCCAACCCAGACTCACGTCGGCCACCTCTAGGAAATACGCTTCCATCTTCCGAAGATAGGCGCTTCAACAATTTATTGACAATCGAATTTTCTTGCGAAATGATTGAGCCACGTTCAACTATCAACTTGATGGATCTCGAAACCGATAGATGTCTGCCAACTATGTTCCCAATCTCGCCGCTCTGCGCGCGTTCGAGGCCGTTGTGCGCCACGAAGGGCTGGCCGGAGCCGCGCAGGAGCTTTCCGTCACTCCCTCCGCGATCTCGCACCGGCTGCGCCAGTTGGAGCAAGACTTGGGGATTGAACTTTTTCGGATGAACGGGCGGCGCCTGTCCCTGACTCCGGCCGGCCAAGAGCTTGTTTATCCGCTAACCCAAGGCTTCGACACTATTCTGCGTGCAGTGGCCCGGGCGCGTCAGGTTGAATCCAACCGACCGCTGGTGATCAGTATGCTGCACAACATCGCAGTAAACTGGTTCCTGCCCCGGCTACCGCGGTTTACCGCACTGCATCCCGAGATTGACGTTCAGCTTCTGCTGACCTCAGAGTTCCTCGATTTTTCACAAGACACCGCCGATATGGCCATCCGATATTGCCCGACTCCTTGGCCGGACGTCTACAACGAGTTGCTGATCGAGGACCAACTCACGCCGCTTTGCAGTCCGGAACTTCTGGAGCGTCATGGCCCATTCAACTCGCCTGCGATGCTAGCGGAACTGCCATTGATTGCCTCGTCGACCCGATTAACTGACGACTGGCACATGTGGTTGCGTAAGGTCGGGCTGGACAATTTACGTTCGCACCGTCGCCGCGTGATCGTAGATTCAACCCATCTGGCAATGCAAGCCGCAGCGAACGGTCTTGGCGTTGCCATTGCCGGACTGGCACTGGCGGAACCTATGCTGTCGCGCCGAACCTTGATTGCACCTTTCGCCGAAACCGTCGCGGAGCGTGGAAAATACTATATCGTTTGCCCTCCGAATTCACACAATCGCGACAAGATCCGCGAGATGCGACGCTGGCTGCGTTCAGAGGTGACCGGCGCTCCTGCCGAACGAAAGATCCGGAAAGGCACTATTAATTAGCAGGGCGCGTAGCTAAAGCACCCTCGCCTTAAATGTCACATCCCGGAACCAGGTAGAGCTGTTTCTTGGGTGCTGTCAGACCAATGCGAACGGTGCTTTCAGACGAATGCGATGTAGTCTCTGCAAGGCCAGTGACGCTGCCCTTATGCCGCGCCGAGAACACGCCACTCAGCCAGAGCGGCGGCGCGATTGAGCTTGAAGTTGTCGCAAGAATAAAGGTGGCGCTCTTGGTTGAAGTGGTTGTGTACTGAAGAATGGACAGCGGCAAATTTCTGCAAACTTCGCATCTGCCGAAAACGCAGCATGGCCCGTTCTCGCCTTCGAAATGGCAGGTGTGAATTCTCGGCTCGATTGTTGAGCCAGCGTCCGGCTTCCTGTTTTTGCGCATTGTCGGGCGCTGTTGATGGCGTGGATGCCCCTCCCGACGGCATCGCAATGTGCCATTGTGGTGAGTGTTAAAGCCATCACAAAAGGAAGGAGCATCCATGTCCGAAGTTACTATTATCGGTGTCGACTTGGCAAAG
>Ga0307487_1002164_pt1 | contig 12908 bp, 13 predicted proteins | sample CBIW12metaG_FD_203665 | JGI IMG/M metagenome (GOLD analysis project Ga0307487, IMG submission 203665) | Sea-ice brine microbial communities from Beaufort Sea near Barrow, Alaska, United States - CBIW 1.2 | ecosystem: Environmental > Aquatic > Marine > Coastal | place: USA: Alaska | collected... | reverse complement strand
TGGCCGTTCTACCGTAAACTGACGAGCCAGATGGTTTGGGATATCGGGTCGTTCAACTGTGGCGTTTTTATAGGCGTGGGGACCAGGCTGCTTGCAGACCAACCCTGACTCGTCCATCAGCCGACGCACCTTGAAGCCCCCGATGGTGACACCTTTCTCTTTCAGCATACTGGTGAGAGTACGGCTTCCCGCGGAGCGCCGGCTATTGATGAACAGCGCTTTAACTTTGGCCCTTAGAGCCAGCCTCTCAGCGTCAATAATGTTGCATCGCTGGCGATACTCATAGTAACTGGAACGACTGATATCAAACGCTTTACAGACCATCTCAACCGGCTTTTGCTCACTTAACTGGTCTATCAGCGCGTACGATTCATCTCGTCCGACATCAAGAGAGCGGTTCTTGCTTGAACTCAGGCGAAAAAGAACGTCGTTTTTTGGTCATCAGACACCTCGTTTAAGATGGCAATATTACCACCTTGATTGGTGTCCGGAATCATTGAATCACTACAAAAAACCTGATTCGCAGCTCGGCACCATTACCGGTAATCGACCACGTTTTAAGAGCCAGTAGTAATTCGGTTTAGTTCTTGTCTTTATCGACGATTTTGTTTGCGGAAATCCACGGCATCATCCCGCGAAGCTTTTCACCTGTCACTTCAATCTCATGAGCTGCATTCTGACGACGGCGGGCAGTCATGGATGGGTAGTTGAGAGCACCTTCGGAAATAAACATCTTCGCGTACTCACCACTCTGGATACGCTTGAGCGCATTGCGCATGGCTTCACGAGACTGCTCGTTGATAATCTCCGGGCCAGTCACATACTCGCCATACTCTGCGTTGTTAGAGATGGAGTAGTTCATGTTGGCGATACCGCCTTCGTACATCAGATCTACAATAAGCTTCAGCTCGTGCAAGCACTCGAAGTACGCCATTTCCGGAGCATAACCTGCTTCGGTCAAAGTCTCGAAACCAGCTTTCACCAGCTCAACCGCACCACCGCACAGAACCGCCTGCTCGCCGAACAGATCGGTTTCAGTTTCGTCCTTGAAGGTTGTCTCGATGATACCAGTGCGTCCGCCGCCGATGCCGCTGGCATAGGATAGAGACAGGTTCTTAGCAGTGCCGGAAGCATCTTGGAAGATCGCAATCAGATCAGGTATACCGCCGCCATTCGCGAACTCGGTGCGAACGGTATGGCCCGGAGCCTTAGGGGCAATCATGATAACGTCCAGATCTTGACGCGGAATAATCTGGTTATAATGGATCGCAAAGCCGTGAGCAAAAGCCAGCGTAGCCCCCTGCTTGAGGCTGGGTTCGATTTCATCTCTGTAAAGCTGGGACTGAAACTCATCCGGAGTCAAAACCATAACAACGTCAGCGGCAGCAACTGCAGATGGCACATCACTGGTTTTTAGGCCATAGGCCTCTGCCTTGGCGATAGAGGAAGAACCGGGGCGCAGGCCGACGGTCACATCAACACCGGACTCTTTCAGGTTGCACGCGTGAGCGTGGCCCTGTGAGCCAAAACCGATAATGGCAACTTTTTTGTTCTGAATAATGGAAAGATCGCAATCTTTATCATAATAAACCTGCATAAGTAACCTCTGTTATTTAGGGTGACCATTTTAAATGGCCAGAACATTCTTTACATATGAAACGACTTAAAGGCGCAAACCTTTTTTGATCCTGGTAATTCAGGAAACGCCCAAGTGCATTCCTTCGAGCACACCCGGCGAGCCAATAGCTTGAACAAAGCCATCCAGCCTGTCACCTTGCCACTATCGCCCGCCAACTTAACGGTATAGATGGAAGCATCTCTTTCCTGCGGCCACCTAATTCAGAAATGCTGTCAGAAATATTGAAAGACTTGGAAATATCGCAACAATTGCGAGACCCACCAGACTGGTAGCAAGGAATGGCAGAGCCCCAACCGAAATTTTCTCCAATGGCGTGCGCGTAATGTTTGCCGCTACGAATAGGTTGATCCCTACCGGCGGCGTGAACAGTCCGATTGCCAGGTTGATCATCATGAGCACGCCGAACCAGACCGGATCCCATCCCAGCTCCCGCACTACCGGCAGAAAGATTGGTAGGGTTATGAACATGATGGTGATTGCATCCATGAACATACCGGTGATCAGCACTACCAGCATGATGACAACAAGAATAATCCACTCGCTGTCACTCAGTGCAAGCAAAACACCCGAATATTTACCGACAAGATCGTCGATGATTACCACCCACCCAAACAAGCTGGCGAACGCAACGACCAGCATGACAACTGCTGATGAAGCGCTGGCGTCGACCAGTGACGAATAGAGCGTACGCATATTGAGCGTGCGGTATATGAAGAGACCAACAAACAGCGCATAGACAGTGGCCACTAGCGCCGCCTCAGTAGGGGTAAAAATACCAGCGTAGATTCCACCGAGAACAATTACTGGGGTCAACAATCCCCAAGATGCATCGACAAAAGAGCAAACAAGGCGCTTGGAATAAGAGAACTCAGCGTACGGTGCGGGCCCAAGTACCGCAAGACCTTCACCACTGTCCGGGTTGGCCTCGGAAGCCTTTCTCTTGCGGCGTGACACCGCGACGAACGGCAGTGTCAGCAGCATCAGCAAGCCCATTACTATGCCGGGGATGACCGCCGCGATGAACAACTGGGAGATCGACGTTTCTGCGATTACCCCGTACACGACGAGACCTATTGACGGCGGGATGACAATAGAGAGGGCTGCGCCAGTACATACCAGCGCTGCCGAAAAAACACGCGGATAGCCGTCTTCTTCCATGCCCTTGATGATTAGCGGTCCTATTGCGGCAACTGATGCCGGACCTGAACCACTCACGGCACCCCAGAAAAGGCAGACCACCGTGCCGACAATACCCATCCCACCCGGTAGAGAGCCTACGAGAACACGAAAGAATCGAATCATTCGCTCTGCGATGCCGACCGTTCCCATCAATGCGCCGGCCAGAATAAAGAAGGGAATGGCCAATAACGAAAATTTTGCGATGCCACTCGATAGCAGATCACCAACCAGATCGAGTCCAAAACCCACCTGCCACATCGCGTAAAGTGAAGACAGACCAAGTGCAAAAGCAACAGGCACTCGTAGGAAGAGCAACAAGAAGAATAGAATAACCATCTGAGTACCGGCATCAAGATCAAACATCTTGGGCACTCCCGCTGGTTGTGGTGTTCAGGTTTTCGTGCAGTGACTGCAGCAACCGCACCGCTACCAGTAGAAAGCCTGCCGGCAAACCAAGCGAGTAATACCACACTGGAATCTGAAGACCCGGCGATACCACGCCGCTCGCGTACTGGTGCTGAACCAAGCCAAGGCAGAACCAAGCCGACAGTATCAGCAGAATCACTGACAGCAGCGTAGCCAGCATGATCGCTAGGCGACGCACCTGTGCTGGCAGAATATCGGTAAATAGCGTGACGGCAAGGTGTTCACCGCGGCGTGCCGCTATCGCGGCTCCGAATACTGTGATGATCAAAAAGCCGTTGAGCAGAATCTCCTGAGTTGCTGCAAACGAAGAGTCCGATAAATAACGCACAACCACATTGGCGAAGCCGAGAATTGTCATTGCCAGAAAAATCACGGCGCAAATAATTTTTTCTATTTCATTGAGAAACAATCGCATAGTCACTCTCGCCCTAATGAGTACTCCAGAAGTAGAAAACGGACCTGTGAGTAATCTAAGATCAAATGCCGTCACCGGAAAATTCCGGTGACGGCATTTGATCACTCGCTGGACGTTTGCGTGATATCTTTGTCCATAGTGTTGATATCCTTGCTCTCATCGATAGTCTGCTGGAACAGACTGACCAAATCCTTGCCGACCTTGGAAGACCACATCTCGAACGATTGCTTGGTGGCCTCGCGAAAAGCCGCAATCTCAACCTTGCTCGGACTGTAAACCCCCATGCCGTTTTCCCTGAGGAAGTCTATGCCCTTCGCCGTCTGTTCACGCGTTTCTTCCTTTTGCCATTTCATGGCCTTTTCAGCGGCCACCTTCATTGTCTTCTGCTCGTCTGCGCCGAGAGAATCCCAGAGCTTCTTGCTCACGGCGAGAAAGGCCGGATCGTAGGAGTAGTGCCATGTCGTGATATACTTTTGAACTTCATATACGCGCTGCGGAATGATCACTGCGCCTATCGGATTTTCTTGTCCATCGACAACGCCCTGCTGCAGCGCTGAGAAGGTCTCGGTCCACTGCATCTGCTGCGGGTTTGCTCCAAGCTCACTCATGATATCGATGAACATCGGTCCGGCAACACGCATCTTCAGCCCCTTGAGATCCTCCGGACTCTTTATGGGGTGAACAGTGTTTGTTATCTCACGGAAACCGCTCTCGCCCCACGCCAGCACGACAATACCGTGCTCGGACATTATTTCCTTCATTCGATCGCCAGGAGCGCCATTGACAGTGGCATCAACATCGGCGTAATCCGTGTACAAATACGGCAACGAAAAAACCGACATTCGGGGAACTAACGGTGAAACAGTAATTGCTGAGGTCACCATGAAATCAAGTGCACCACGACTAACAAGTTCGGCCTGCTTAAGTTGATCACCACCTGTCAGCTGAGCGTTCGGAAATACACGCACTTTCATGGCGCCGTCAGACGCTTCCTCGAGGTTCTCGGCAAAAAGTTTGCCAGCCTGAGTTCGGCTAGTGGTATCGCTAGTCTCACTTGACAGACGAAAAGTCTGTGCTTGAGCCGTGGGTAGCCCAGCCGAAACTAAAATTGCGGCCGCAACGGCCAGGTGAGTAAATCGAAGCTTCTTCATTAGATTCTCCTTGATCTTATTTTTGTAGCGTTCTTGTTAGAACTACCCCCGGACCGGAGGCCTGCTTGCGGAGTCAGCCAGCGCAGCGTGCGCTCAATCCGCCATCTACGACGACCTGTGTACCGGTAATGTATCTAGCTTCGTCCGACGCCAAGAAGAGAGATGCATAAGCCGTATCCCATGCGTCACCCATCTTGCCCATTGGCGTCTGCTTGTTGCGTGCATTCACCATTTCGTCTACTTCAGTACCATATTCTCCGGTCAGTGCAGCACGTGCCATCGGTGTATCCATCAGGCCTGGCAAAACACAATTGGCTCGAATGCCGCTAGCAGCATATTGCAGCGCGATATTCTGGGTGAGCGCCACCACTGCGGCTTTGGAGGCCGTGTAAGCAGCGTACGGAAAGCCAATCCAGCGCATGCTGGCAATCGATCCGATATTGACAATAACGCCGGCTTGCTGTGACTTCATCTGCGGAAGGACATGCTTGCAAGCTAGAAAGATGCCCGTCTGATTAACTGCAACAACCCGGTCCCATGAGTCTTCGGAAGTCTCAATCGGCCCTCCCGTTTCGGCGATCCCAACATTGTTATGCAGCACGTCGATCCGTCCGTAGGTCTTCACAGCAAAACTTGCCATGGCCTGCATATCAGACGATTTCGTCACGTCGCCAGATATCGCCACGGCTAAGCCACCTTCGGCTGTTATTGCCGCACAGGTATGCTCTGCGGCAGCTCTGTCGCGGTCAACGCACACGACTTTCGCGCCTTCACGTGCATAAAGCACTGCAGCCGCTTTGCCGTTGCCCCATCCATCGCCGGCTGAGCCAGCGCCTACCACGACGACGACCTTGTCGTGCATACGAAGCTTGAGGGATTCCATGGCTACCTCGCTGTATCAGAGCTGGATTCGTTCGACTTCGAAGGCTGAGTGCTCTCTGCGCCATCGATCGATTGCTCGAACAAGGCAACAAGATCAGGACCCACCTTTTCCGCCCAGGTATCAAAGGCTGGCTTGACTGAGGACTTGAATGCCGCGATTTCTTCAGGCGAAGGCTCGTAGACTTCCATACCCTTATCCTTGAGCAGTGCAACGCCAGTTCTCGTGGCTTCCCGAGTTATTTTTTTCTGATACTCCATTGCCTCCGTAGCGGCAGCCTTTACGGCGTCCTGCTTGGGTGCCTCCCAGGAATCCCAGAGTTTCTTGCTGATACCAACGAATATCGGGTCGTAGGAGTAGTGCCAAAGAGTGATGTATCTCTGCACCTCGTACACTCGCTGCGGAATGATGACGGCGCCAATCGGGTTCTCCTGGCCATCGACAACACCCTGCTGCAATGCCGAGAAAGTCTCGGTCCACTCCATCTGCTGTGGGTTGGCACCCAACGAGTTCATTACGTCAATATACATTGGACCGGCGACACGCATTTTCAGCCCGCGCAGATCTTCGGGCTTCGTGATTGGTCGAACATTGTTTGTCACCTCGCGGAAGCCGTTCTCGCCCCAGGCAAGAACTATGATTCCATGCTCGGCAAGTATCTCAGCCATTTTCTTGCCTGGTGCGCCGCTGGTCGTCGCGTCGACTTCGGCGTAGTCGGTATAGAGATAAGGCAATGAAAATACCGCCATCTTCGGAACGAGTGGCGTCACATTAATTGCCGAGGTGATGACGAAATCCAGTGCTCCGCGACCAACCATCTCGGCCTGCTTCATCTGATCGCCGCCGGTCAATTGCGCGTTTGGAAATATACGTATATCGGTTTTACCGTCGGTCTTTTCCTTGAGCAGTTCGTTAAATTTCTCAGCGCCTTTTTGCCAGGTCGTCGTTCCACTAGTGTTATGTGTCAAGCGCAACGTCTCGGAATGAGCGGGCGTAAAGGACAAAGCTGATGTCAGTGCTACAAAGGCCGCAATGGAAGTGAATTTGTTTAGCATTGTTATGTTTCCTCCGGGGTTTTATTATTGGCTAGCCACTATGCTAGCCTCGTGTTTTATTCTCAGACAATTGAATGAATTCCTGAAATTCAAAATCGATTCTTCTAAGTCTCCTGAACTGCTGTGAAGAGATTTCTTACCAATAGGCCGCTCGCCAGAAATCCTCCGTCCACCGCAAGCGTTTCACCGGTGACATAGCTCGCTCCTTCAGAGGCCAAGAATGCCACCACATGCGCCATTTCGTCTGTCGTACCATAACGTCGCATCGGCACCATGTTCGAATATGTTTCAACTGTATCGCCACCGTGCAGTTTCTGTACGAGTGGCGTCAGTACAGGCCCCGGAGCAATCGCATTGACCGTAACACCGTATTCGGCGCTCTCGATCGCGAATTGTTTGGTCATGGCAATCAGGGCAGCTTTCGAGGTTCCGTAGCTAAGGCGACCGGTGCCGGCACGTACCCCGCTGATAGAAGCGACATTGACTATACGACCCCATCCTCTGGCTTGCATGGATCGCAGAACATGCTGCTGAATCATGAAAGGTGCAGTAACGTTGACAGCCATTGTCAACTGCCATTGCTCAAGCGAGACTTCAAGTGCCGGCACGGTTGCTGCGATGCCAGCGCAGTTCACGACTATGTCGGGTGGTCCTTCCTGTGAATCCACTGTTTCGAGCATTGGCGGAATATCGGCCGGATTACTTAAATCCACAACAAATGCTTCTGCCCGTCCGCCTTTAGCCCTAATGTCGCGAACCGTATCTTCAGCTGCCTTCTCATCGCGATCAACTACGCACACCACGGCACCTTCTAGCGCCAAGTACTCAGCAATTCGTCGACCAATGCCACTACCAGAGCCGGTCACCAGCGCAATACGAGAAAAATGTTGTAGTTCTGCTTTTTTCGACGATTGGTTCATGTTGCCTCCAACTTGAGCATTATTGAATAATTCAAAGTGTCACCGCCTTCATTGCGTGTCGGGCAACCACTCCTCGAGCGTCACTTCAAAAGTGACGCAGACAGGATTCTGGCCGGCAATAAAAGGTCCACCATGAATTCGGCCCTGCGTATCAGCGACAATACCCGCAAGTGAAGCTATTGGCGTACCGTCAGCATCCGAGCGAACCTCGCCTGCAATGCTAACGATTTCCACTGCAGGCCCAGAAACCCGCAAAAAACTGCCGTCACTCGTGCCCAGCCCTGCATCCACAAGACTTCCCAAGCCGCCTCGAACGAATGCGTTGGAGAACCCCTCTGCTAGGCAAATTTTTTCAACCCCCTGAACGAGGTCTTCATTAGGCGCAATTCGAGCGTAGGCAACTCGCCCCATTCGGCCGTTCTCGATCTTTACCACCGAACTGTTTCGTTCTCCGGAATCATTCATGACTTGTCTCCGCAGCGGGTTTCAACATTGGTATACTGGTCTCTTCATCGAATGACTGACGCAGTTCGAATCCTTCAAGCGCAGTCACGAGTACGGAAATTGGCCGCTCAGCGATAAAACTTTCTCCCGGCAGGATATGTCCTCCGCGGACTTCCCCGTGACCATCACAGATCGAGGCGTGGCAGTGGACCAAGGGTGCGCCCGCGATATCGCGGCCAAGGGTCGCGTTACCAAAGATCATGTGGGCGGCACCGGCGCTAATCGGCGGCGAATACGCGATGACAGTCTTTTTCTGTTCATCCGGCGGAGCGACGCAATACTGCAAGTGCCGGAACTGTCCACCCAGAATTGTCATTGAAGCACTGGTAACATTTGCCTCATACAGTGCGCTAACCACTGCCTCGTAAAGCGACAGCCCAGGCGCTAGCAAGAGTCGAATATGGCGACCGCTCTGATGGCGCATGCTCTGGATACGGACTGGGTTGAACGGTCCCGGATGCCGAAGCATCCGTGCTCGTGGATAGTTGAACTGGGCATGCGTTAACATCAGCTTGCCTCCCGCTCTTCGATAGCGCTGCTCACCAGTTTTTTCGTGATCTTGCCATGACTCGATTTGGGCAATTCATCAAAAAAATGTATGCGGCGCGGAACCTTGTATCCCGAAACCCGCGCTTTTATCCAGTCAGTTAGTTCCTGCTCATCCAGCTTTTCTCCGTCAACAGTGACGATAGCTACGACGCCTATTTCGCCCCACTGACGATCCGGCATCCCCACTACCGCTACTTCGCGTATTTTCGGATGGGTGAGCAGCTTCTCTTCAATCTCTCGTGGGTAGATATTACTGCCACCGGAAATGTACATATCGCTTGCGCGGCCGGTGATAAAAACAAAACCCTCGGAATCAACATGGCCCAGATCGCCGGTCCGAAACCAGCCGTTACGGAACGATTTACCGTTCTCTTCCGGGTTGTTGTAGTAGCCGGCAAAAACACCAACGCCGCATACGCAGATTTCCCCGGTTTCATTGGCGGCGAGCGGCGTGCCATCGTCGTCCTGAATCGATATCTGCATGCCTGTTCGGTCAATACCACAGGTGCCAATTCGCGCTTCGGTGTCGTCGCTGCTGTGCAGGTCTGGGGGGAGTACGGAGATATTGCCGGTGACTTCGCCAAGCCCGTAATACTGAACTAACACTTTGCCCAAGACATCGAGTGCACGCTTTTGGTCCTCACGATACATCGGGGCACCTGCGTAGATAACATAGCGCAGACTACTGCGATCACGACTACGGACACTGGCATGGTCGATGAGGGTGTTAACGATAGTCGGCACCGTGAACATATTAGTTATCTGATATTTCTCCACCAGCTCCCAGACCTCCTCTGGGTCAAGACCACTTTGCTGTGGGAGTACCGTCCTCACGCCCCTCGCAAGTTGTGTCAGGTAGTGGATGCCAGAACCATGGGAGAGTGGAGCGATAACCAGCGAAGCGTCCGTGCTCTGACGAGTGTCCGGCATTAGGTCGCACAGATGATTAGTAATAATGAAGCCCATTTGACCGTGAGTGAGCACAGCCGCCTTAGATCGCCCAGTAGTGCCTGAGGTAAAGAAATACCAGCACGGGTCATCGTGCTCAACATCAGCGTTCACGCAGCCCTGTCCGTCGAACTCCGCAATGAATTCGTCGTAGCCTACGTCACCAATCGTTCCAGGCCCGATTCGAACGGTATATTCCACTGCGTTATTCGATTGTGTTATTGCGCTCTGGTGGCCTTCGAATTCGGTTGAAATGATAAGCAGCCGCGCCTCGGAAAGCTCAGCAAGCCAACTGGCTTCATCGGGGGAGATTCTGAAGTTCGTGGGTGCCCACACCGAACCTAGGCGAAAACATGCGATCTGGGTTTCGATTATTTCGTGGCAGTTACGGCTATGCACAAGCACGCTGTCTCCTCGGCCGATGCCGCGCGCTTGAAGCGCCAGAGCCAAAGCGTTGACGCGGCGATCAAGTTCTCGCCAGCTCATCGATCGATCACCCATAATGATAGCCGGCTCATCAGGAAAACGTCGCGCAGCCTGCGTAAGCCAGTATGCCAAATTCATAACTCTGCGACTGAATGGCACAACCCCACCTCTCGGCGCCGAGCGCTCAACGGAACTCATGTTCTTCATTTGACGCGTTCCATGATTGAGACGTAATTTGCTACTGCCGCGCCACCCATATTAAATACGCCTGCAAGCTTTGCATCAGGGATTTGCATACCACCAGCTTCACCCATCAATTGCATACAAGCCATGACGTGCATCGATACGCCCGTTGCGCCTATTGGATGGCCTTTGGCCTTCAGACCACCCGACGCATTGACCGGCAGCCGCCCGTTGCGCTGCGTCCAACCCTCACGTATCGCACGGTACCCTTCTCCAGCTGGCACGAGCCCCATAGCTTCGTATTCGATCAGTTCTGCGATGGTGAAACAGTCGTGAGTCTCGACCAGTGATAGATCGTCAAGGGTAATTCCGGCCTTTCCGAGCGCCTGCTTCCAAGCAAGGCTGGCACCAGCAAAAGCCAGTGGGTCGCGGCGGCTCAAAGGCATGATGTCATTGACATGGATTCGCGATCGAAAACCAATAGCACGATGGAGGGTTCGCGCTGTTTCTTCATCCGCCAGCACTATCGCAGCTGCGCCGTCTGACACCATCGAACAATCGGTTCGTCGTAGCGGGCTTGCTACATAGGGGTTTTTGTCGCCGACTGTGTTGCAGAACTCGAAACCCAGATCCCGGCGCACATGAGCCCAAGGGTTATCGACACCGTTGGCATGGTTTTTCGCTGCAATCATTGCAAGCTCTTCCGAGCGATCGCCATAGCGTTTGAAATACTCACTGGCTATCCCTGCAAATACGCCGGGAAATCCATTCGGACCCAACTCTTCACTTCTATAACTCGCCCCAAGAAGCACATCCCCAACTTCCTGGTTACTGACGCCAGTCATTTTCTCAGCACCGATAACCAATGCAATCTTGCCCTGACCCGATTCGATATGATTCATCGCCGCGTACAGGGCAGCGGAGCCAGTGGCACATGCGTTTTCGTGCCTCGTCGCCGGTACATGCATCAACGCTGGATCGGCCAAAGCTACCAGACTGGCCTGGAAATCTTGGCGCGAAAACCCGTTATTCATGACGCCGACGTGGATGCTATCGATCTGTGATGACTCGATCCCGGCATGTTTAATCGCCGGAATGGCAACTTGCGCGATTAGCGATTCAGTATCGGGATCCGGTAGTTTTCCGAATGGAATATGCGACCAACCGACAATCATTGCAGCACCTGGCATAGAGAACCTCGTTCCGTAGAGTAGACTAATTATTTTGATTTCGAATAAACTAACAGTCGGATTGCATAGCGATCAAGCATTCTAGTGGGATCGCTCAAAACAGACGGTCCACTAGATGGTACTAACAAAGTCCAATTTTTCATGGGAAAAGTAATTATGGCGAATGAAACGACGCGTTCATTGTCACGAGCTATCTCCATTCTTAAGGTTGTTGCGCGCGCACAAGGCGCGAGTCTGCGGCTGGCGACAATCACCAGAGAAACCAACATAAGTAAGACGACGACAATCAGACTTATTCAGACGCTTCTCGAGGAGGGGATGTTGATGCGCACAGCAGACGGAAAGTATCTGCTGGGATCGGAGAGTCACGCGTTAGGCGCTGGAGCCGACGAGCACAGCGAAATCGTAAAACTGGCAGCCGGTCCGGTCAGGAGAATCGCCATAGCCTGCGGAGACTCAGCATTTTTACTGGTTCGTAGTGGATTTAATTCGACCTGCCTGATCCGCGAAGACGGCGCACATCCACTCAAGACTCATGTCCTGCAACCGGGTACAAAACTGCCACTTGGGGTTGGCGCGGGCGGTACCGCAATATTGGCTGCCATGAATGACCAAGAAATAGAACGCTGCATTGCAACCAATCAAGCGTGTTGCGAAGAACACTATCCCGGAAATCTCCCCCAGCAGATGCTAGACCGTATACAAGAATGCAGGGAGAAGGGCTACGCCATCAATCGCGGCTCGGTAGTCGATGAATCTTGGGCCTTGGCCGCCATGGTTCGTGACAGGAGTGGATCGCCTATTGCAGCGGTTGTGATAGCCGCCGTGCAATCTCGCCTACAACCAGTCCGCGAAGCCAAATTTGGACCGTTGTTGTTGAAGGAAGCTGCGTCGCTGGAACGGTTTATTCAGACCGCCCCCAAAAAGCAAGACGCTCTCCTCGACTTACCCTGAACGCGATTGAGCCGCTATACCTGAAAAAATAGTGACAAAAAAAGATAGCGCAACCCACAAAACACGGTGCGGTACATCAAGAGCTCAGGGCGCCAAAGGTTTGGTTACCCTCACTTATAGCTAAATTGCAACATGACAACGCCCACTGCCACAAGGCATGCTGAGAAAATGCGGCGTCCTCCTAAAGGCTCTTTAAGCAGGCGTGTTCCAAGGAACGCAGCCACGATAACACTCGTTTCACGCAAAGCGGACACGTAAGTCATCGGAGTGACCGACATGGCCCAGACCACGAATCCATAAGAGGCTGTATACATCACACCACTTGCAACCCCCTGCAGCCAGTGGAGCTTGACGAACTCGGGAACGGCGCGACCAACTCTGCCACTTTGGCCAAGGCCTCTTTACGCTCGTTGAAATAATCATAACGGTCATAGATTCCTTCGACTCCCTTCAGCTTGTGGTTCAGGCAGCGTTCCGCAACATGCCCTG
>Ga0307487_1002163_pt1 | contig 12917 bp, 12 predicted proteins | sample CBIW12metaG_FD_203665 | JGI IMG/M metagenome (GOLD analysis project Ga0307487, IMG submission 203665) | Sea-ice brine microbial communities from Beaufort Sea near Barrow, Alaska, United States - CBIW 1.2 | ecosystem: Environmental > Aquatic > Marine > Coastal | place: USA: Alaska | collected... | reverse complement strand
TCCTTCAAAAATTGCTTCGGGTAAAACAAATTGAAGATAACAAAGGGAAAACTCTTGTGAGTGAAGGTATTGATGCCAACTATCAGGATATAATTAATTACGCCGTTTTTGCCTTGATCTTAATGGAAGAATCTGCTGCTTAACATTTAGAAGATGAAATATTCACTAGAAGGAAATTTCTAAGGCAGAAAATAATATTAATAAGGATATTACAAATATCCGCTAAAACAATTTTATAAACAGATGAAAGTATTAGTTGGAATGGCCAGAATTTTTGTGGGGATATTATTTATTATCTCCGGATTTGTCAAATTGAACGATCCAATTGGGTTTTCATTTAAACTTCAGGAATATTTTGGCGCGGAAGTACTCAATCTGGAATTTTTGATACCCTTCGCACTAGTAATCGCTATTGTTATAGTCATTTTTGAATTGGTGTTGGGAATCATGCTTTTAATAGGTTATTTGCCCAAATTTACTTTGTGGAGTCTTCTGATTATGATCCTGTTTTTTACATTTTTAACCTTTTATTCTGCCTATTTCCACAAGGTTCTGGATTGCGGATGCTTTGGTGACGCTATTCCTCTAAGTCCATGGCAATCCTTTTCTAAAGATGTTGTGCTGCTGCTTTTGATACTGCTGCTTTTCTTTAACAGTAAATATCTCACTCCAGTTTTTGCTCCTTCTTCCCATAAATGGATCGTGTTTTTGTCATTCATGGCGAGTTTTATCTTTTGCTATTATGTGCTCATGCATTTGCCTCTAATAGATTTCAGGGCTTATAAAGTTGGAACTAATCTTCTGGAAGAAATGAAATTACCTGAAGATGCCCAAAAAGCAGTTTACGATTATGAATGGAAATTCAATAAAGATGGAAAAGACTTTCTGATTAAAAATTCTGGAGAATTTCCACAAGTAGACGGAGAATATATTGGAGTTGATACAAAATTGGTAAAGGAAGGTGATAAGCCTAAAATAAAAGATTTTTTCATTGAAAAGGACGGTATAAACGTAACTGAAGAAATTTTAAGTAAGGAGAAACTCCTGATAATAATTGCCTACAATCTAAGTAAAACTGAGAAAGAGGGATTTGGTGAAATTAAAAAATTGAGTGATGAAGCTTTGGCAAAAGGTTATACCGTTATTGGGCTGACTTCCTCTGGAGAAAACCAAAAGCGGAAGATCACTGAAGAGTTTAATCTCAGTTTTGATTTCTATCAAAGTGATGAGACCGTACTTAAAACCATTGCACGTTCCAATCCCGCAGTTTTACTGCTAAACGGAGGGACGGTCAAACAAAAAAAGCATTGGTTTGACACGTCAGATATTCAACTTTAAAAAATAAAGTCGAGCATTTATTTGAGCTTTTGTCAATCCTTAGCCTATTGTTTTGCGTTAATCTTTATATTTGTAAAACAATTCTTCCACCTTAGTTTCGAAAAAGGTGGATTTAATAAGTAATTTTTAGACTTTTCTCGAAAACTATACGGGGGAGTTTTAAAACATTTAATTTCATAAGGTAAAATTCATAAAAAAATGAGAAAAAATATTGTAGCAGGAAACTGGAAAATGAATAATGATTTAGCGGAAACCATGGAACTTTTGGGACATTTAAAATCGCAACTGGTTAAGGATCCTGCCGCGGAGGTTTTTGTGGCACCATCCTTTACAAATTTGTACAATACGTTTCAGTCTTTAAAAGAGACTCCTATTAAGGTGGCGGCTCAAAATATGCATTATGCCAAAAATGGTGCTTATACAGGTGAAGTATCTGCGTCAATGCTGAAGAGTATTGGGGTTGAGACTGTAATTTTAGGACATAGTGAGCGTCGTGCGTTGTTTAATGAAACTGATGAAATGCTTGCCAAGAAAGTGACTTCAGCTATTGAAAATGAAATGACCGTAATTTTTTGTTTTGGAGAAGTTCTGAAAGACCGCAAAGCAGCGAAACATTTTGAAGTTGTAAAAGAGCAATTGGAAAACGGAATCTTCCACCTTGCAAAAGACGCATGGAAAAATATTATCCTCGCTTATGAGCCAGTTTGGGCCATAGGAACTGGGGAAACTGCATCTCCGGAACAAGCGCAGGAAGTTCATGCCTATGTTCGAAAAATTGTTGGAGAAAAATATGACGAGCAAACTGCCCAGGATGTTTCAATCCTATATGGCGGCAGTGTAAAACCAGATAATGCAAAAGAAATTTTCGCGAAAAGAGATGTAGATGGTGGACTAATTGGTGGTGCTGCCCTTAAGGCCATCGATTTTCTATCCATTGTTAATTCATTCTAAAATGCCAAAGACATATATCGAATTTCAGTTCACAGTAAATCCGCTGCAACCGGCATCTGAAATATTGATTGCTGAATTGAGCTATGCCGGATTTGAGAGTTTTGTGGAAAATGAAGAAGGCGTCACAGCCTATGTCGTTTCCGAGGAATTTGACGAGGAGGCTTTTGCTGGATTGCATGTCCTTCAGTCAGATGAATTTGAGATCACCTACACTTCCCAGGAAATCGAAAAGGTCAACTGGAATATCGAGTGGGAGAAAAATTTCAATCCTATCACTATTGAGGATCAGTGTTCTGTAAGAGCGCCATTTCATGAAAAGCCTGAAACTGAATTTGACATTATTATAGAACCTAAAATGTCTTTTGGTACCGGTCATCACGCAACAACACATATGATGTTGCAATTCATCTTAAAGAATGAATGGGAAGGCAAAACGGTTCTTGATATGGGTTGCGGGACCGGAGTTTTAGCGATTCTGGCCGAGATGAAGGGCGCAAAGAGCGTTGATGCTATTGATATTGATAATTGGTGTTACTTAAATTCGATGGAAAATGTAGTGCGGAATAATTGTGAGCATATTTCCGTTTATGAAGGTGCTGCCGAATTGCTTGATGGAAAGCATTACGATATGATCATTGCCAATATCAACCGGAACATACTTTTAGAGGATATTTCCAGATACAGCAAATGTTTAAATTCTGATGGGAAATTGTTTTTAAGCGGATTTTATATCGAAGATATTCCTGTAATTGAGGAAGAATGCAACCTGAATGGTTTGAAAATTGATGATGAGTTGGAACAGGAAAACTGGACGGCATTAAGCTTTATTAAAAGCTAAATTTTTTATAATTTTGTATTTTAATAACTGAATTTCAATCTAATACCAGGGAAGATGAGCACGAAAGAAAAAGTATTGGAAAAGGTAAAAACTGATACTAAAAAACAAAAAAATCACGAAATAGTTTTATATAACGATGACTATAATACCTTTGATCACGTTATAGAAAATTTGATCGCTGCTTGCGACCATACTGCCGAGCAAGCTGAACAATGTGCCGTTTTGGTCCATTATAAAGGACAATGTACAGTTAAAACTGGAGCTTTTTCAGATTTAAAGCCAAGATGTTCCAAATTATTGGATGCGGGATTAAGTGCTGAAATTCTGGGTTAGAACTACTTAGGATAAGTGGAATTTACTTACAGAAAATAATGCTCGAAGGTCTTAGTAGTTTTTAAAATAAAACTTATATTTGCACCCGCCTAATTAACCGATGCAAATCCATTTCTTAGGTGGGAATGAATATAAAAAGGCCTCGTGGCGCAATTGAATAGCGCATCTGATTACGGCTCAGAAGGTTCCAGGTTTGAATCCCGGCGAGGTCACTTAGCTAATCCGCAAATAACTGACACAGAGGTTATTGCGGATTTTTTTATGCCTTTGTACCGCCCATTGTGTTGCCGCATATCTAGCGAATTCCAAATTTATTTCTTCTTCTCTTGGTTGTTTCCACAGCAATATTTGATTTTATCTAGGAAGAACGTTAGATTTTATATCTAAAGAGCCAGGAAGTTAAATAAAAAAACTGAATCTACTTTTGGACAGCCTGAAAATCCTGAATTACTATTCACCACCTGGGTATACTTTGCCTAGCTCCAGCTCATAATTTTTTTACAATCTTACAATACCAGGAAATCCCGGCTTTTCCCTGAAATGTTATAGCAACCCGTTGTGCGAGTAAATAATATTTTAATTTTTACGGTTTTCCGTAAGTGGTATTAACAAAATTTTAATAGATTTACAGGGAACTTGTCATTAAACCTGCTTTTTCCTAGGGTAAAAATATTATTATGGAATGAAAAGCCGGGGATATTTCACAATTTGTGGCATCGTAGTATGTTGAAAATTTAAAACCTAAAATTAATCTTTAGCTAATCCAAATGAGAATTATTAAGATCATCTTTTTGTTTACTGCAATTATTTCATTAACAAGTTGTGCATCAGGCTATAAAATTATTGAGCCTAAAACAATAAATTATGTATCCTCAAATGAAAACAATGGAGTAAAATTAGAATACAAGTACGATTTATTGAACAAAAAATATACAGATAAAGAAGTAAAGAAAGGTGTTAAACTAGTTGCGATTAAATTAACAAATAATTCCAACCAAGATTTAATGTTTGGAAGAGAAATTAAATTAACATATGAAAATGGAAATGAAATTTTTATAATGGAAAACGATAAAGTATTTAGTACTCTAAAACAAAAATCAGCATATCACCTGTTTTACCTTCTTTTAACACCAATAAATTTAACCCTAATAAATTCTAATGGAAGCTCAAGTTCAATTCCTATTGGCCTTGGCCTAGGACCTTTATTATCTGGTATGAATATAGTTAAAGCTAGTTTAGCAAATAAGAAATTTAAGAATGAATTAATGGAATCCGATATGTATGGATCATTAATTAAAGAAGGTGAGACTAAATATGGATTAATTGGAATTAAAGCTAACACTTTTGACTCCCTGAAATTAAAAATAGAAGACTTACAGTAAGTAATATCGGTTAATCGCCAAACGCGGGCATTCCATTGAAAGTGTCATTCCTGACATCAAGTGATAAAATTAGGCCTACAAGAACACATGTCACTACTACACGCCACTTGCATTAACCAAGACCATTGTAAACAATTTTAAGCCACCTAAAAATCGTTTATCTCAATTAATTCAAATAAAATGAAAAAAATCTTATTACTACTTGCGGCAATTCTTATCCTAGGTTGTTCTACTGATGAGGACGAAAAAGTTAATTGTTGTACAATTATAGACACAGGAGTTTCCATAAAATATGTCAATGAAGATGGTGAAAACCTCTTTGAACTGGACGGTGGGTTAACCGAAGCCGATATAGCTATTTATCACAAAATAAATAATGAGTGGGTTAAATATTATGAAGGAAATCTGGACTACCCAAAAGGTTTTAGGATAGTCGAAAGAGAGGACGGAACCGGAACCTATTTAGTGGTTTTCCCAAGTACAACTATAATTGAAAACAATTATTCAGAAACAAAAATCGAATTTTCCAAATCTGATTTTGATGTTCTAAAGACAGAAATTGACAGAAGTAATTCCAATGAAATTGTAACGAAAGTTTGGTACAATGATGAATTGAAATGGGAAGGAAATCAGACCGAAAGGATGTTTGAAATCTTAAAATGAAAAATCTTTTAACATTTTATAAAATCAATCCCAGATAAAGCCTGCATACCATAACTACCCTAAATAATACACCAACTATGAAAAATTTTTTCTTATTTTTTTTAATTTTATTCCTTTTCGTTAGTTGCAGTAAGGACGATAATTCAACCGATAACCCAATACTTCCGATAGAGATTAATTTACTCTCGGTTTCAACCCCCAGCGGTTTCTATCAGGATGAGCCTACGATAAGTTCCAGCGGACATGTTTATCTTACAAATAATAATGGAGAATTAATTATGGAAAGTGAGTTGTTAAACAATACTACTTCCGAATTAAATAAAGTTTATGATATAGAAAATAATACCTACAATGTTACTTTTTTAATTAATTATAAATATGACGGTAGTTCATTCTATAGAATTAATACTTTCACCAATATTCAACCTTATAATCTTGACTTTAATGAATTTGGAATAAAAGCTGCAAATAATGAGAGGGCAAAAGTTTCAGTTATTAATGCTAATGGGTTTTTTACAGAAATATTATTTAATAATTCCCCTGCCACTGTTGAAGGCTCAATTAATAATACAGTTTTTGATCTGAGATTAGAACAGGTTCCGGATGGTCTTTATTTTTCCTTCAGACATGAAAATGAAAATTTTAGGAGATATGTATTATTGAAAAATGCTACGGGAAATACAAATGAAACTTTTGAATTCCAAAATATACCCAAAATTACTGACCATATTAACATTAACTACCCGGAGAATGATAAACTTGATACATACATTAGCGGATCTCAAAATTCCGATCCTAATAATTTTTTCGCAAAACTATCTGAATTTCATTCAAATCTAGGAGTTACAACAACTTCTCATTACTTTCCAATCGATTTATTTCAAAGATTCAAGGTAATTACAAATTTGGACCAAGGCGAAAAAAAATTCAGAACAGTTGTATACGGTAATTCAATCAATTTAAATTACAATTTACCAAATTTAGATTTTCAGGTTACAAATAATTCTATTAATAATTACAGTATTTCATCATCAAGTTCATTTGATTATTATTCGGCACATTTCAACTATTTTAATGATGACGACACCTATAATATTATTTGGAGTGTTTATGGGGAACAAATGAAAAACATGAACTTTATTTTACCTAAACTAGCAGCATCTATTACAAAAGATTTTCCGGATTTTTCTATAGATAATCTAATTAATCACGCTACTGCTTTACATAAAATTGAAGGAATTCAAACCTACAAACAATTTATTACCACAAAATTAGGTCCTAATTCTAGTGCACAGAAGTTAATAACGAAGGAAGAAAGTATAACCAAATAAACTAAACACAATAATTAAGGCCGGTACGGCAAGCATGAACGCTCTGTTGCTTGACCTGCCATTGCCAATTATGTAAAAAAATCAAATGAAAATAAAATTATTTACCCTAATAGGAATCGTATTTTTATTATTTTCTTGTAAAACTTATACTATTCCGGTTGACAGTTTTAGGGAACAAATGACAGAACCTGGTTCTGAAAAATTAAGGGAAGTGGAAATAAATAATCCTGCTCTTTATTCATATCAGAATATTAAATATCAAGCGAACAGTTTAAAATCAATTGTGGTGGTCGATAAAAAAGGTAATAATGTAGAATTAGAGAACTCGCCTAAATTGGAAATGCGAATTACCAGAAAAAATGGAAAGAAAAACATATTGTTATTTGACACCGTTATTGTGGAGAATGACACTTTAAAAGGAGCTAGATCTCGGTTAATGCAAAATTTGAGAAGGGAAATTCCATTGAGCAATATTGAAAAAATAGAAATTCAAGACAGTGGAAAAGTATATAAATATCAATAACCGAATTAAAAAACCAGTTGCCAATTACGTATAAAATTAATTGGCAGTGCAAGCCTACTTATGAAAATCCTTGTGCATTTACTATTTGCTACATTAACTAATATGTCAATAATTTAATTTTTGATGATGGTCCAAAAACGAATCAATGGAAAATCTGGATTTTTATATTTCCCTTTTTTTATTTTCGCTACAATTATTTTAGCAACTTCCTGTAGTTCCACTAATCCTTATATAAAATATAATTATATTAATGGTGAAACTTTTTTAAATGACAGCTTAAATATTTCGGCCGATTTATTTGTAGATGTTAATTATTATCCTGTAAAAAGGAAAGATATAAATAAGAAAATAAGAGGCATAAAAGAATTAAAATATAAGGATTTATTAGTGTTTGGAACTACGTACTTACCCCCTTTTTATGACCTCCTTTTATTTTATAGTGAAAAAAACAAGAATATTGGAGATAGCATACAAACTAAATTATTAATAAAAGATACCCTGAACAATCGCGTTTTATTCAAAAAAAGCTTAAATAATAAAACTATTTATCTTTATCTAAAATCAGTAAATTCTTCTAAAAAAGATTCACACTTGATATTAGATGCCGAAAAAATTATTAGTTCAGTAAGGTTTGATACTTTAGAAAAGTCAGAATTGACTTATCAAAAAATCTTCTATGCCAACATAGATAATGACAACTATTTGTTTGTCAAAAATAAATTTGAAACTGCCCCAATAAAACCAGGTAAAAAATCAGATTGGAATAAATTTCAATATCTAACGACTATACTCTCTCACGATGCATCTTACAAAGAACATGAAAAATTGCTCATTGATTTTGAATTGGATAAAAGAGTATATTTTCAAGAAAAAATAGACAGTTTATTACTGGTCAATGAAGCTGCAACTGTTGGCAATAAAAACGTAATCCATAATTTGAAAGAGATTTCAAAAGAAGAAAAAGTTTTTATGCTGAATGAAAATCATTGGTATCCAAATCACAGAATTTTAGCAACTAAATTGTTAGCTCCGTTAAGGGAAAATGGTTATAATTATTTGGCGATTGAAGCGGTAGCTACATACCAAGACACTTTATTAACCAGTGACAAAAACACGACCCAATTTGGAAAAAGGCATTATCCAATTAAATCTACTGGTTATTACACTCGTGAACCATATTTTGGTGCATTCATTAGAAAAGCATTAGAGCTGGACTATAAAATTATAAGTTATGAAAATTTTGAAACAGATAATCGAGAACGCGGACAGGCTGAAAACCTAAAAAAAATCATTGACAATGACCCTAATGCAAAAATATTCGTTTATGCCGGACTTGCACATATTTATGAGGGCAATGCTAAGGGAACAAAAAGAATGGCCACCTATTTTAAAGAAATTACAAACATAGACCCTATTACAATAGATCAAACACATTTATTTGGAAACACGAACTATGATTTAACATTGTTCAATGCTGATTTATTTAATGATGTTGAACGCCTGAACACGAATGTAGATTATTTATTGATTAATCATATAAAACCTTCACTTTCTGAAATTCACCCGAATAAAATGTTTAATGAGTATGCTATAATTGATGATAAATTAATTCCTTATTTAAATCAAGAGCTACTTATTTCCATTTATTTTATTGATGAATACACAAAATATAAATCGTCAAGTATCCCAATAGTAAACAAGATTTTTACAGTAGAAAACAATAAAATTGAATTGTTTTTGCCAAATGGAAACTATTTTTTAAAAATTAGGGATAAAAAGGATATTGATGTCTTATCAAAAGAATTAAATGTTTATGAATGAGTTTACCTTTCTATAAATAATCAGATCGCAAAGGTTGTGGACCAACCTGTATTAAAATTATAACGAAAATTATTAATATTCAAAAATCAGGTGTCCTTAGTGAAATTACCAAGGAGGGAAGCAGCCTGCGAGGAATGAGCGAAGCTGGAGAAAAAATAGGCTTTCATTAATTTGGCATTAAACTCTCCTATACTAAAGTAATAGAATCACTATTACCTTGCATACTACATTGGTATAAAAACTGATGGATTTTTATACTAGGGGTTAATTTATAGGGAAATTACGGTTCGTATCGTGCCTGGTAAAACGGTATAAATGATGCCACTTTTGGGGTATTCAAATCGTATTGATTTATGTTTCGTTGAAAAACAACATCCCCTACACATCCTTCTTCCTACCCAAATAAATTTTTAAAATATAATCTGCAATATCCCAACCTTCATCTTTTTCCTCTGCACTTGATTTTTCTTCAACCAATTCTGACATATGGAATTGGATGTTTGTAGGTAAATCTTTGATCTTTTCAGACCATTTGTTATAACAACCGGCATCCGGGAACAAAATCACTTTCCTATTCGCTAAAGGCTGGATAACATCGCTTTTTAAGTTATTTAGACCTCCGGTGGCCATCCAAATGAACTCGGGAAATGCAACAGAGGCAATTATAGCCGTTTTTTCGCTTTCAACTACGGCAATGGCCTTTGTTTTATCAGAGTTCAGGAGATGTAGCCCAAACAGGCATTGCTTTAAATTGTAATCCTCTATTTTTAATACCGAGTGAACCCAATTAATTTTAGATTTCTTGCCTGTATCTTTGTTATACAGCATTAATTTTCCTGTGCGGACATTATTGTTTTGGTCGATCTGCCAAAATATAGTAGCACCTTTCCACTTTTTTGAAGTTCCAATTTGGTATTTGTTTTTTAACCAAATTACGGCCTCTTTATTCATGGCTTTTTCGAGGAAGGAAAGAAAATTATTTTCACTGGTTTCCCTGAGGCTTTGCAGGAATAAATCCTGTTCAATCAAGGAAGGCGGGAGGTTATCTTCATTAGGGTTTAATTTGGCCTTCTTTAGGGCTGCCGTCATTAAAACTTTGGGAAGTTTCTCTTGAGACATTCCTGATAGACTTTTTTCATCTTCAAAAAAATCCTTAGGGGGATAATGGTAGTTACACTTTTGAATACGGCTGCATATTCCCACTTTTAAGCCCAGGTATTCATCTTTTTCAAGATCTATGTACCGGGTAAAGGTGTTCTTTTTACCGCAGGAAGGGCAAGTGTATCTGCTTTTTTTGGAGGAATATGGTTCTAATATAAATCTAAAGTTGTTCAATAAAATATGTTTTAGAATGCCATCACTTTAAACACTTGCAGCACGACTTAAATAAAATCGTGCTGTAAGTGCAGTTAGTGTGGACAATTTAAGAATCTTTTTTTATGGTAAAGACTACGTGTCCAAAGTTTTTCCTTGTCATTTCAAACTCATTTCGGAGCCGGGCAGAAAATTTCTTATTGGCGCAGGGTTTATTCCCGTTTTGAATGCAATACATCTTATATTCATCATACATAACTTGCAGTGTTGTGTAGTCCTTGACAGATTTTATATAGTCATTTTCATCTATAAAGCATAAAACAGAATCGCTCTCCCGTCTAAACTTTGTCACTTCATTTTCCACTAAAGAACTTGGAGTGAAAGACTTGTTGTTAAGCAATCGCGACATCCCCTCAAGCATCCAATTGAATACTCCAGGCAATTCCGACTTCAAAATCTTTTGTGATAACTGGCGATCCTGATCCTCTTCTTTAATGGTTACGCGGAAAGGTATAATTAGAAATCGCCTAAAGAATGCATTGGTATGTTCAATATCATTGGGAAGTTCATTGCAATTGAACATTAAGCGGGCGTAATCTTCCATGATAAAAGATGATTTGTATAGCAGCCGTGCATCAATAGGTTCCCTGGAGACCAATTTCTTAAAGATGTCTGATTCCAGATTGGTACTCATCTCACTTGAATAATTCAATAGTTTATCGGAAATCATTGCCCGGGAATCTTTGTCCTTTGTAAGGCTTTCCAGGCTATAACTTGAGAAATTTTGTTGTCCCAACAGGGCGCTTATAATATCAAAGACTACACTCTTTCCATTAGAGCCTGTGCCATAAAGGAAAAGTGCTTTTTCGAATTTTAACACCTCATTTCTTATGAAAATTGAGCCGATGTATTCAGCCAGGATATCCTGCAATTCTTTTTCAGGAAGTACCTCATTTAAAAATTCCAAAAATTGTACAGGTTTTGCATTTTCATCATAGGAAAATGGAAGCTGGTACGTAAGAAAATCTTCTTTTTGGAAACTTCTCAATTTCTGTGTGCCCTCTGAAATTTCAAAGGTTCCATTTTTTAAATTGACCAGGGTAGCTTGATAATCCGGTTTTATGTACTTAAAATTGCTTTCCGATATAAATTGCTTAAAAAGATCTTCTTTAAATTTGAAAAATTTTGCATCAAATTTATCTACTCCCATTTTGAGGGCAATTTCACCCAAAAAGAAGTTAAATTCATTTTCCATTACTACCTCCCAATATTCTGAATTATACATATAGATTTTACCATCTTTAAAAATGATATCCAGATTTAGCTCTTTTGCTTTTTCATTGAGAAACTGGACCACCAGAATGAGATAATGTTTCCGTTGTAATGTTTTATCTTCCTCGGTTAAATCGGCTTCTTTACGAAAATCTTTTACTTCAATATTTTTTATGGTATGTTGAAGAATTTCAGATATATCAAGCCTCTTGTTGTTGAGTTTATCCGATTCTTCTATTAATTCATCCAATCCAATACTTCCAGTTTCATTCTCACCTTCAACTGATGTAGGATATGGTAAAGAGGGAAGGGGAGTTGTTATAGGGATTTTAGAGATGTCACCAGATAATCTTCCCCAATCGGGAAAATTATCTGATTGATCTAAGCTGTTGGGATCAAATTTAAAATTGTTGTTTTCTGATTTTGAATTATTTTCGGTATTCTGCTTTTCGTTGTTTATATTTGTAGGCATAAGATGTTTTTTTGCATATAATGCTGATGCAATTAATAATGAGCTTCAAAATGGACATGGCAGTTATTTTGAAGCTCTTTTGTTTGAGTTAAGTAGAATGTTTTCGAGATCGGATCTTTTGAATCTTACTCTATTGCCAATCTTGTAGGCAATAATAATCCCGTCTTTGGTCCAGTTGTGAATAGTAACCAAGGAGACACCAAGAAGCTCGGAAGCATCTTTTCTGGTAATCCAAACGGTGGGTTCTTTAGGGGTGAAGTTTTTGGAAAATTCCTGCATCTCGTGCCTAATGTCTTCCATTAGTGCGGCTTTGAATTGTTCCGGTGTGATGTTGTGAAGTTGAATGATGTTTTTGTTCATAGTTTTGATTTTAATTAGAAGGCAAAATTGGCCTCTTTTAACCAAAACATGTTAATTGGGGTAGCCCCAACACCTACCCCAGTGCCTCAACAAAAGCATCAGCTTTATCTTTATCCGACATTTCTTTAGGGGTTAATTTACCTTGCTTCTTATTTAATGAAGTCAATGATTTCCGAATATTGTCGTAACCAAATCCTGTTATTTCAGAAATTATTTTTGCTTGAACCGTTGTAGGTTTATTCTCTATAGCTTGTACCATTTTCAATCTATCCATTAGGAGGACGATTTGATTGCGATCGAATTGTCTAAGAGGATAATT
>Ga0307487_1002161_pt1 | contig 12918 bp, 11 predicted proteins | sample CBIW12metaG_FD_203665 | JGI IMG/M metagenome (GOLD analysis project Ga0307487, IMG submission 203665) | Sea-ice brine microbial communities from Beaufort Sea near Barrow, Alaska, United States - CBIW 1.2 | ecosystem: Environmental > Aquatic > Marine > Coastal | place: USA: Alaska | collected... | reverse complement strand
GCATCCCGGCCACCCTGAGAAGTTATGACATTGCAACCATTTATGTGATGCAGGACAAGATCCAGAATGATATGATGTACGGCGATAAGGCCAGCAAGGCCATATTGAGCAACCTCTCCTATCAGTTTTTTGGAAAAGTAAATGATCCCGATACCGCTAAATATTACGAACGCTTTTTTGAGATCGTAAAGATGGAAACCACCAGCGTAAACCGGGGCCAAAACCTGGATTTTGACACCCGCATAACCACCGGGGAAAAGGAAGTTTCAAAAATCCGGGCAGATGTGTTCTTCAGGTTAAAAGAAGGTGAGTTTATAACCTATGCAGATGGGAAAGATAAAAAAGTGCAATTCTCACGACCAAAAATAGAACGGGGATTACCTGAAGGATCCAGGTTCACAAATGAAGACTTACACGAGAATTTTGAACAGATCTATAGGGATGTCAGGTTGATTTTCGGGGACGGATTTTCTCAAAATCAATTATAAAAATAGGAAGTATTCCAAGTAAAATTTTATATTTGTTGGAAATATTCCCAGTATGAGTTTTAGACCTTTAGATGGATTTATAGATTTCCCGGAAAATACTCTATCGGAAGATCCGCATATGGGACTCACATTCGATTATGAATTTGCGGGAAAAAGAATGGGGGACCAGGTTTCCCTCCTAATACATAGCTGGATCATTGACTACCAGGGAAACATATTTAGCCGCAAAGGCTCTTATATATTGCCCCGAATAAATGCAGTTGAATGCCTTACCAAACACCTAAGGGATCACATTGTGTTCCTCGGCCTAGACGATATGTCCTGCAGAAGATTGATGAGGGATTTTGAGCTTGACAATAAAAAGTGCATTACATATAATGCCCTGGAATTTTGTAAAGGAATAAGATGAAAAAAATTCCTGATTCAGAATTATAATTGCAAAAACATCAAGAAGTTCCTTTAATCTGGGATTAAAAATGGCTGTGCTCATAGAACACAGCCATTTCTTTAACTTAATCAATCAGGGCTTTCTTCTTAAAATTGTCTTTTATGAAGTACCAATTGATATACACAGGGAATTACCACCAAGTTTAATATGGTTGCCGTTAATAATCCACCCAGGATAACTACTGCCATCGGACTTTGTATTTCGCTGCCAGGCTCTCCACCTTTTAAGGCCAATGGGATTAAAGCTAAACCTGTTGTAAAGGCTGTCATCAAGATTGGGTTCAATCTGTCTAAGGCTCCAGTTTTTATTAATTGAAATCCTTGCATTCCTTCCTTTCTTAAATCTTCATATCGAGATACCAATAAAATACCGTTACGTGTGGCGATACCAAACAAACTGATAAAACCAATTGTGACTGCGATACTGATGATTCCTGAGGTAAAATAAACAATCAAAATACCACCAATCAGTGCCAATGGTAAATTGATCAGTACAACAAAAGCCAATTTTACATTTTTAAATTCATAATACAGCAATAGAAAAATAATTCCAATAGCAAGGAATGCACTTCCTAAAAGTAATTGTGATGCTTTGGACTCACTTTCAAATTGGCCACCATATTGTACCCGGTAGCCTTCTGGCATATTCACATTGCTTGCAACAACTTCCTTTATCTCGTTTACTGCACCACGTAAATCCCTACCCTGAACATTGGCAGCGACAACAATTTTACGTTGTACATCTTCACGATTGATGGTGTTTGGACTGCTTACCGAAGCAACCGTAGCCAATTCGCCCAAAGTGATTTGACCTCCATTTGGTAAACTGATTAAGGTTTGCCCGATGGTTTCAATATCATCCCGAAAAGGTTTTTCATAGCGCACTATCAAATCAAAGTATTTTTGACCTTCATAAATCTCTCCGGCTTCTTCCCCTGCAAAGGCAATATCTACTTGTTCCATCAAATTACCCACAGTCATTCCATACGCCGATAGAATTTGTCGTTTTGGTTGGATGCGTATTTGCGGCACTTCAATCTGCTGGTCAACCGCAACATCTGCCAAGCCATCAATATCTTTTATGTTCTGCTCTACGCTTTTTCCTACTTCAAACAAGCCTTGCAAATCTGGACCAAAAATCTTTATGGCAATATTGGCACGTGTACCCGAAAGCATATGGTCAATTCGGTGTGCTATTGGTTGCCCTAACGTAATATTGACACCCGGTGCAATGCTTAATTTATTCCGGACTTCCTCAAAAAATTCTTCTTTGGTTTTGCCTTGGAGAACAAAAGGAACATCGATTTCGGAAGCATTGACGCCTTGCGCGTGTTCGTCTAGTTCCGCACGACCTTGCCTACGTGTCACGACTTTCACTTCGGGTAAATCCAATAAGATTTCTTCTATTAATTTTCCTGTTTTATTGCTTTCTTCCAATGACATTCCCGGCGGTCCAACCACACTAATCACCAAAGAGCCTTCATTAAATTCGGGCAAAAAGCTTCTTCCCAATTGCGTTAAAACCAAAAGACTTATGATAAATGCGATGACGGTTACTCCAATAATGGTTTTTGGGATATTTGTGGCCCGTTCCAAAAGGTTGCCATAATTTTTTTGTAACCAACGCTCCACACGTGTTCCTTCTGCTTGTTTGTTCAGAAGTTTTTCATTATTCAGCAAATAGGAACATAGAATAGGTGTTACCGTTACAGCAACAATCAATGAGGTTAAAACCGATGTTACAAATGCAATTCCCAATGGTTGTAATAATCTGCCTTCCATTCCACTTAAAAAGAATAATGGAATAAACGACACAATAATAATTAAGGTAGCTATAATGATGGAGCTCCTAATTTCCACAGAGGCATCACGAACAACCGTAATTGTTGACTGTCGTTCCTCTTTTGGTTTTCTGACGTTCTCGCGCAATCGTTTATACACATTTTCAACATCGATAATAGCATCATCCACCAAGGCGCCAATAGCAATTGCCATACCGCCCAAACTCATCGTGTTAATAGTATAACCCAACCATTTTAAAATGATGATAGACACCAATAATGAAATGGGAATTGCCACTAACGAAATAAGCGTTGTTCGCCAATTCATCAAAAAGATAAAAAGCACGATCATTACAAAGAATGCACCTTCCAACAAGGTTTGATTTAAGTTGCTAATGGAAGCATCAATAAAATCGGCCTGTCTAAAGATGTGGCTTTTGATGTTGACACCTTTCGGCAAGGTTTTTTCTAAATCTGCAATCGCTTCATCCAATCGGTCTGTCAATTCCAATGTATTTACATCGGGTTGTTTAGAAATGGTTAAAATCACCGCTGGTTTTGCATTTAATGAACCATCCCCAATTTTATCGGCTGCTCCAATTTGAACGGTTGCAACATCCTTTATTTTTATGGTTTGACCATTGACTTGTTTTAAAACCGCTTCCTGTAAATCCTCCAAAGCATAGGCCCTACCGCTTCCTTTAATAATGTATTGATTCCCATATTGATTGATTACGCCACCGGGTGCATTTGCATTTGCCTCTTTAACCTGTTCTACCAGTTCAGAAAGGCTTACATTGTAATACTTCATCTTTTCAGGATTGGCAAATACCTGGTACTGCTTGTAATCGCCACCAATGACCACCACATTTGCAATACCACCTATCGCTTTTATGCGAGGTCTGATTGTCCAATCGGATAAGGTTCTCAATTCCATTGGCGACAAGCTATCGGAAGTCACACCCAGAAGCATTATTTCGCCCATAATGGATGAAATAGGCGCCATTGTTGGAGCTCCAATGCCTTCAGGTAAATTCTCGCGTACCATCGGGATGCGTTCGCTTACAATTTGGCGGGCCCGATAAATATCGGTTCCCCATTCAAATTCTACCCACACAATGGAAATTCCCGCAGCAGATGAAGAACGAATCCTTCTTACATTTGGTGAACCGTTTAAGGCCGTTTCCAATTGATAGGTTACTAATTTTTCGACTTCTTCAGATTCCATTCCGTGTGCTTCGGTAAGAATGGTAACTGTAGGTGCTGTAAGGTCCGGGAATACATCTACATTCATTGTGCTGGCGTAATACACCCCCAACATGCTCAATGCAACTGCTCCCAACAGAATAAGCAATCTATTTTGAAGTGAAATTGATAATATTTTGTTTAACATTTGCTTCGTTTTTTAATGATCGTGACCGTGTGCAGGTGTTGAACCGGACATTGAAGCCATTTTAACTTGGTATGCCCCTGTAGTTACTACCACTTCGCCAACTTGTAAACCTTGTAGTATTTCTACATTTTCACCATTGCGCTTCCCTATTTTTACAGGCCGTCTTTCAAAACTCTCGCCTGAAAGTTGCACGATAAGGGAATAGCTTCCATAATCTTCCAATAAAGCATTAACAGGGATCATTGTGTTTTGGGTAGGATTGCCCATCGCGATTTGAACAGGCGTAAAACTTCCTTCTGGCATATTGACCTCTGCATTTACCTGTGCAAAAACTGAAATCATTGGGTTTTCATTTTCTACATCTTTACTAATGGAAAGAATTTCACCTTCGGTATCTTTTACATTTGCCCAATGTCCATCGCTTGTTTGATACCAAATATTTTGCACATTCTCCATTGTAATTCCGTAGCTGGGCGCTAACTGTGTTTTTAGCACTCTGGACTGATGGGTTCCTATAGATATCAATTGCTCGCCTTGCTCTACATAATCGCCATTGGTAACTGAAATAGATTTGATAAAGCCATTAAAAGGGGCACGTATTTGTTTGCTTCCACCCGAAACGCCTGATGTCAATGATTGATAGTTGGATTTAGCGATCTCAAAATTATTTTCCACTTTTTCAAATTCCGATTTTGGGACAATTTGAGATTCGTACAGTTGTTTTTTACGGTCATATTCTGCCTTTGCCAGTTGAAAGTTAGAACGTGCCTTGGCAATTTCAACACTCAAATTATTGGAGGCCAAACCTTGGCTATTTAAACTCATCAACAGCTGCCCTTGTTTTACCGGCGTGCCTTCCGTGAGATTGTTCACTTTAAAATCCACCACGCCATTGGATTTTGCTGCCAAGGATTTTACAGAGCCCGGTGAAGGCATCCACACGCCTGAGGTATTTATGATATCGTAAATTTTATCTGAAACTACCGGTGCGGTTTGAAAATCGATTTTCCAGGCCTGTTCTTTTAAGAAAGAGATGCTTCCGTCATCTTCGGCAGTGCCTAACGCTTTTATTGCTTCTTCAACATTAGGATAAACAGTTACGTCTTCAATGGTTATTTTATCGGAATACTCCAGTGTTTTCAATTCAAAAACAAGTTGGTAAATTCCAGCTTCTTTTGGCTGAATTGTAGGCGAAAATATACCTGGTGATGAAGGTTCTTCTGCGGTATTTCGAATGCCTTTATCGACTTTAATTAAACTAACCGTAACCGAACCTTCCCGGACAGGCTGGTGTTTATCGAGTACCGTAAAATGGGCTGCAAATCTGCTTGGATTGCCTACTATTAAGGCGGGGAATTCTACAAAAAGTTCGGTCTTATCCGTCCAAATGGTGTGGTCTAATCGAGGGATTTCTTCCCCAACGTGACTACCATCGGCCTCATGTGCATGTGCATCTTCTGCCTTGTTGTTACAAGACATCGTCAGAAAGGCAAGTACTACTATTATATATTTCATTTATATTATTGTTTTAGTGGACATACGTAACATCCATATAATCATTTTCCTATGTGATAAATTTTAATCTCATGGATGTTTTAGCTATTGTATCTATTTGTTTTTAATGGTCGTGGTGTTCAGCACCATCATCGTGTTTGTGGGCTTCAGTTTTTATTTCTGTAGAATCATTTACTATTTTAAATTCTTCCTGTTCTATGGTTTCATCCTGCATATGACTGCCATCTGCTTCGTGTTCATGACCGTGGTCGTCAGTGGGTTGATCTTTTGTGTCCCTGCAAGAGGTTACTAAAAAAGTCGATGCGATTGTTATTGCTAATATTACTTTTGAAATATTCATAATTGTATGTTTTAAAGTTTATAATTGATGTTTTAATAATTGTGCTTTAAGCAACTCTAATTCTTTTTCCATTTGCAGCATTTTATCTAATGCATTTCGATAAAACTGAAGCTCTACATAATAATCCATAAAGGAAAACTCACCCAACATATAGGCTTTGAAAAGTAAATTCTCCGTATCCAAATCACTCATCGTGAGTTGATACTCATCATATTTTGAGCGCATCAATTCATAGCGATTAAAGGTTTCCTGAAATTGTGTGTAAAGCGATGTTGTAATTAATAGGGTATTGGACTGCTGATAGTCATAATTAGCTTGGGCAGCTTTTACTTTGTTCTTGCTACCCCAAAGCGGTATTGAAATACCACCATAAAAACCGGAATAATTGCTGCCGCTAACGCCTTGATAATTATATCCAACCGCTATATTTGGAAGAACCATATTTTTCTCCAATTTTATTTTTTGAAGTGAAGCTGCCTCATTCGACTTTAATTCTTGTAATAAAGGGTCGTTAGCTAATTTTTCCAGCCAAAGACTCTCCATCGTTCCAATTTCAATAGGCAAAACATTTTGTACTGAAATACCGGTAACAGTTTTACTACCATTCAATGCTGCGAGTTTAGACAGTAAAATTTGGATTTCGCTTTCAATCTGTTCCACAACAAACTGTTCTTGAATCCAGGCAATTTTGGCTTTATTCAAATCTAAAATACCTATTTGCTCTTTATCAAAAAGCACTTTAATCTGGTCTAAAACCTGCTTGCTCTGGGTTTTTCTTTCCGTTTCAATTACTTTTTGCTTTTGTAAAAATGTAAGTTCTAAAAGTGTATTCTTTGCTTTCAATAAGACTTCTTGTCTTTTCTTAGAATAAGCTGACTCCAACTGTTGCAATTTTGACTCGTTCCATTTGCCACGCGCTGCATATACAGTAGGAAATTCAAAAGATTGTGATATTTCGTATTCCGTATAATCTCCAGTTGCATTATCCCCAAAAGGCAAATAATAGCCTGAAAGCTGTGGGTCAGGCAAATTGTTGTTGCTCCTGTTTTCGAGTTGCTGACTTTCTATAAAGGACTTATAGCCTTTTAACTCCGTATTATTCTGTTCTATTTCATTGAGAAGTTCCTCTATATTTTTGTCCTGCGAGAAACCATTTACAAAGAACAGGCATCCGCAAATTGCGGATACGATGTGTTTATTCATTGTTTGAATTTTTAGGTTTAATCTGAATTTATAAAAGGAAACATTACCGCAGCGGTAATATTCCTAAAAGATTAACCTAAAGTTGGTGGCCCCCGGGTATCGAGGGATGAGAGATAATAATTGAAATAATTATTTGGTGGATGAAATATCGTTACCTTTTCGGCTTCATCAAAGAGCTTAGAAATACTATAATGATTGGCAGAAATAGAGGTTTTTAAAACCTTTTTAACGTTAAGTTCTTTTACACTACTGTTTTGTGTTACCAATATTTCATTAGAAACTACTGAATGTATGTGCATCTCCAAAAACAAATCTAAAAGTCCTTTTTTAGAATTTTCTTTTTCCGGAACATCGTGGTGATGGTCGTGCGTATCGCTATGCGCAACAGCTTTATGCGAGTGTTCAACTTCGTGTTGATGGTGCCAATGTGGTAAAACCTGATGCAATAACAGCATAGAGAAAATCCCTAAAAAGAAAAGTGCTTTTATGTGCTTGTGTTTATGCATTTGGGACAAATATAATATTTTTATAATTGGTTTTTCTGAATGTGTCAATTATTTCTGTGGGAGGGATAGAAACGGTTTTTTTATTTTTTAACGTTGGCTTATTTGGCGGAAAAAAATAAAGTGATGTTTGCTTGTTTGTGTTCATTCCAGTAAATTTCCTTACCAAACACATAAGGGATCACATTGTGTTCCTCGGCCTTGACGATATGTCCTGCAGAAGATTGATGAGGGGGTTTGAGCTTGACAATAAAAAGTGTATTACATAAAATGCCCTGGGATTTAGTAACGGAGTAAAATGAAAAAAATTCCCTGATACTATTATTGATTATCTCCTTCTCTCCCTATGTCAGGACATCTGAACCTCAACTTAAAAACAGGATTATTTCTTTTACAACGATCCTATCCGGTTCAAAACAGAAATTAATTGCGGATTTGTTTTCAGATCCCAGCGATTGCAAAAGATTCGCTGTTATAAAGCCTTTAATTCTGTATATTCAAAGGGTTAAGATACTTTCTCATCGTTACCGATATTTTCTTTTACCCCTTAATCGTCGCAAAGACCACCTTGAATACATATATTTGGTAGAATATAACAAGTTATGGATAAACCGGACTAGCTGACCCCTCTCCGAAATACAAATTTATCAACATCAATTGGTACCCTGGCCGATATTACAAAAGCCTCTCCCTCCTCTTTATTTGAGAGACTTTATATTCTAACTAACAAATCAAATGGTATATCAGTAGCTGTACCAATTAATTAAACTCCTTATTCAGTAATAATTTAGCACCGCAAGACCTATCCAGCTTGTAACACATGTGATAATAGCTACTTTTTTTCTAACCTCCTTATTTTTAATTTTTATATTTATTTGAACAAAATCACATTCAATTTTACAACTTCTGGGAGTAAACCAATCTATTGAGCGCTACAATTTCTTCGTGGGATGGTACAGATTGGAAATCTTGAAATTTCTCCATTACCCTGTCTCGTAGGTCGCCAGCCTTATCTTTATTAGCATTTTCAAGTGCCTCTTTCAATTCTGGTTTTTCCAGCTCTGTACAATAAGCAGGGGTGCCGGGTAGATGTCTCCAGGAATCTGAAAGCAAACCCGCATCAACGGTATCAAAACCTACCTGATTAACGAGAGTTGAAATTGTTTTTTTATGATCCTTATTATCTCCGGATATCGCCATAGCTATCCTATCATCATCAGCCTTTCCCTTGTTTTTTAAGGTGTGTGCTAATAAATTATTGAAAGCCTTTATCACAGGTCTTCCCAATTTTTCAGAGACCCATACACTTTCGGGTTTAGTCTTGAGTGCTTCAATCTCTCCATCTCGGAAGGGATAATAATTAGTAGTGTCTACGATAATTACCTCTTTTGGGACTTTATTTAATAAATCTTCCGGTAAATCTGCTAATGCACTAAAAGGCGTGGAAAAAATAACCACGTCAACATCTTTCACGACGTCATAAATGGTTGCTGCAGTTGCTTCTAAATTCTCAGCTGTTTTTTTAAGCTTTGACATTTCCGTCGTATTATTGACCTTTACCTGGTGACCTGCATTAACTAGTTTGTGTGCAATGGTACTTCCTATAGCGCCTGTGCCTATTATTCCTATTTTCATAATATTCTAGTGTATGTATTTAAAAAGGTTACTGTAAGCCATAATTCACCAGAAAACCTACTATTTCTTACGCCGAATGGAATTATTCTAACTTCCAATAATTAGAATTCCCTACTCCCACAAATTATCTTTCTTCATTAATTTCCTTCATAACTTCTCCAAATAATCTGGTAGATTTTATCCGGTCTTTTATAGCATACATTGTGGATACTGCTATAAGCTCATTCACCTGTGTTTTTTCAATGAATTCCTTTATCTGTTTTTTTACCGTATGCTTACTTCCAACAAAAGAATATTTCAGCATTTGATGTAAAGCAGGATGATTCAACATTTCCTTCAATTCTTCGGTCATTTCCGTAGGTGGTTGCAACGCATTTTTTGCACCTGTCAATACACCAACGAACATCCTAATTAAGGTGGTAAACAATTGTTCTGCATCTTCATCGGTTTCAGCAACAATAACATTTATGCCTGCTATGGTATAAGGGTGTTTTAAAAATTCTGATGGTTGAAATTCTTCATTATAAATTTTTAAAGCCTCGAATAAGTGTGTTGATGCAAAGTGGCTCGCAAAAGCATATGGTAATCCTTTTTTTGACGCTAAATGCGCACTATCTGTACTTGATCCCAATATATATAGTGGTACATCTGTACCTTCGGCTATAGTAGCCCTTACTTTAGAATTTTTATTTTCAATTGAAAAGTATTCCTGAATCTTGTCTATTTCCTGTGGAAATGAGTGCGCGGCTTGCATAAAATCAGATCGTATGGCTTGTGCTGTTTGAGGGTCTGTACCGGGAGCTCTTCCAAGACCTAAATCTATACGATTGGGATATAGATGCGCCAGGGTTCCAAATTGTTCTGCTATAATTAAAGGAGAATGATTAGGTAACATAATACCACCCGAACCTACCCGAATAGTATTGGTGTTTTCTGCCACATATCCTATGAGAATGGAGGTAGCACTACTTCCAATATGTTCAGCATTATGATGTTCTGCAAACCAATAACGTTTGTAGTTCAGTGATTCAGCTTCTTTTGCTAATGCCAGGGAATTATTAAGAGTCTGCTTTATCGTTCCATCTTGGGGTACAAGTGCAAGTTCTAAAATTGAATATTCTATTTTTTGTTTATTCATATTATGACGCTTTCGATTTATTATTTAACTGGAAAAACTATGCTTTTTCCAATTTTCTGAGTTGGAACCTGTAAAAAAAAATGTGTTGCAAATTTACGGAAACATACTTTACTTTGTATAGTGCTTTCCCTAAGGAAAGTGGAAAACTATAAACAAAGAACTATGGCTGCTAAAAAGGTGCATTGTAATTGTCTCGAAACCGTAAAGCCAGTGCGGGATGCGCTGGACGTAATCAACGGTAAGTGGAAACTGCCTATTATTATTTCTGTAGGTGTGGGCAATGAACGCTTTACTGATATTCAGGAGAGTATCCCCGGAATTACCCCCAAGGTTTTGGCCAAGGAATTGAAAGATCTCGAACAGCACCAATTGATCAAGCGAGTTGTAATAGATGATTACCCGGTTAAAATTTTATATAAACCAGAGCCTTATTCAGACACGTTGACTCCTGTCATTTATGCCTTAAAAGACTGGGGGATCAACCACCGGAAGAAACTTTTTGAAAATCAATGATTTAATATCTTTTCAAAAAGGTATAGTTAGAAGGAGGTTATAATCTGGTAATAAGAGTCAGCATAAAAATGGGCTGAAGCGTTCACTACAGCCCATTTTGAAAACTCAGGTTCTTCTTCCTTCTTTTTATCATAAACTTCCAATAAATTTAAATGACAGCACTAAGGAATCAATTTATCTGTGCGAAGTTCTTCAAAAAGCTCAATAAAAGAATCAATGGTGGGCTTATAAATTTTAAATCCCAGTTTCCTGCTTTTGGACATGTCTGTCATAATTTCTACCGGACGGCTTAGATCTAAATCGGTATGCCAGGGTGAAGCCAATCGTGACAGGTTGTTTTCTTTCAAATTGTGTTTTGAGACTATAGCTCTCCATACTTCCTTATCATGCTCCATTTGCTTTTCTAAAGGCTGGATTTTTCCTGTATAGCCCACTATTTCAAGCTCAAAATAATCGGCAATCTGTTTCCACATCCATTTCCACCTGAAAATATCCCCATTTGTGATATTAAAAGCTTCATTTTTTGCGGCCTCAGTGGTAGAGGCCCAAATTAAATGCTCAGCGAGTACATTCGCATCTGTCATATCAGTAATTCCTTCCCACTGGGCCTTAGATCCCGGCCAGGTAAACGGCTGGTCCTTTTCCTTACAAATACTTGCATATACGGCCAGGGTGGTCCCCATATTCATTTGGTTCCCCACTGCTTTGCCAATTATCGTATGAGGGCGATGAATGCTCCATGTGAATCCATCCTTCTCAGCAGCTGCATAAACTTCATCCTCCTGGGCATAGTAAAAATTTGGACTGTCCAGTCGCGGATGATCTTCCCTAAAAGGTGTTTGTGGTGACTCTCCCTTAGCATAATCATCAAACGGACCTAAATAATGTTTTAAGCCGGTTACCAAAGCCACATGTTCAATAGATTTTTGCGGGGACAGGGCTTCTAAAAGATTTTTTATCATCGCGCTATTCACCTTTATATTTTCGGCTTCTGTGTCCTTGCGCATCCACGTAGAAATATATACATGGGTAGGCCTTATCCCTGCCAAAGTCGATTTTAGGCGCTCCTTTTCCAATAAATCTGCGGCTATTGGAATTAAACCTTCCAAATTTAAATTTGGGTTTCTTGACAACCCATAGGTTTCCCAACCCTTTTCAATTAAGGACTTCGCAATGCTACTTCCGGTTATTCCAGTAACGCCGACTACCAATGCTGTTTTTTTCATGATCTTTTTTTCAAATTTACGCAAAAGAGAGGGAGTTGCTAAACTATCTGAAATTTAAAGGATTATTACTCCCATTGAATTACCTCTTTTTCCACTCCGAACATCATGGCAGAGAATCTTCTTTAAATTCTTTTTATAGACATTTCCCGGTTCTTTCAAGATTGCAGAAGGCGCGAAGTCATTAGACCTCATCAGGGATTTGATAAAATATTATTTTTACGAACCATGTTTAAAGTTTCCAGTTTATCCAACATATTTAAAGATTAACTGAATTTCTCTTTCATAATTTTAACAAAACCTTTAGGATGTTTTGGTTGAATCTGTATATTTGGATTAAATAAATTGACATGGCGTCCAAAAGCGATATATCAACAATAGGATATAAACTACATGGTTGATATAAACATGTTGTGAGAAAGCAAAAAGAAGAAAATGTGGCGCGGATTAAAAGAATTTATCTGCAAAACGCACTCACAGCGGAATCGTGGTACAGATTTGAAAAGCTTTTGAGCAATATAACGCAAGCAGCGCGGAAGGGAAAAAGCAGAACGGAAAGTTTCTTTGTTTATACCGGAACCGGAGCGGAAGTTGAAAATCAGTGCGGAGGGGAATAAAAAGCCATCTCACAGTCGAGTAGGTAAAGGGGAGTTTCACCCCTAAACCTCTCACAGAACCGTACGTGAACCTCTCGATTCATACGGCTCTTGTTATACAAGTCGGTTTGCCCAAATAGTTT
>Ga0307487_1002159_pt1 | contig 12931 bp, 8 predicted proteins | sample CBIW12metaG_FD_203665 | JGI IMG/M metagenome (GOLD analysis project Ga0307487, IMG submission 203665) | Sea-ice brine microbial communities from Beaufort Sea near Barrow, Alaska, United States - CBIW 1.2 | ecosystem: Environmental > Aquatic > Marine > Coastal | place: USA: Alaska | collected... | reverse complement strand
GGCACATTTGTGGAAAAACTTCTTGTGGAACGACAACTAGAGCTGGCTTTTGAAAATCATAGGTGGGCAGATCTTAGAAGATTTGATCTTGAAAGCGAGGCGTTTCAAACTGGAGAACCAATTGTAGACCCTTCAGCGGTAAGAGAATTATTTTTTATTCCACAGCGAGAATTGGATATCAATCCTAATTTCGTTCAAAACGGTAATTAATTAGCCACATCACATCTTTGTTTTTATTGACATCGATGTGATGTTTTAAAATTAAAATTATAATAATGAAAAAAAACTTAATATATTTTCTGACCTGCTTTTTCTCACTGTCATTTACGGTGGAAATAATTGCACAAAATAAGGATTCAAAATTAAATATTATTGTTATTGGTGCACACCCTGATGATGCAGATAATAAATTTGGAGGTACAGCAGCCCTTTTTGCAGAAATGGGTCATAATGTGAAATTTGTTTCAGTCACCAATGGCGATGCTGGTCATTTTAACAAAGGAGGAGGTCATTTAGCTAAAATAAGAAGAAAAGAAGCAGAGGAGTCTGCAAAAAGATTGGGGATTAAAGAATATACGGTTTTAGATAATCATGATGGAGAACTTCTTCCAACTTTGGATGTAAGGCATCAAATAATAAGGGAAATCCGTAATTGGAACGCTGATGTGGTTTTGTCCCCAAGACCGGCCGATTATCATCCCGATCACAGGTACACAGGAATTCTTGTACAGGATGCAGCGTATCTTGTTATAGTTCCAAACGTAACACCAGACACACCCCCACTAGAAAAGAATCCAGTGTTTTTGTATTTAGAGGATCATTTTCAAAAACCTTATCCTTTTCAACCGGACATTGTAATTGATATTACCAGCACTTTTGAAAAGAAAATGGAGGCTTTAAGTGCTCACGAATCACAAATGTTTGAATGGCTTCCATGGACCAACAATAAATTGGAAGACGTTCCCGCAGGAAAAAACGAAAGGCGGGAGTTCATGTCAAAAAATTGGTCGGGAAGTATTACATCTGATGAGCGTGAAGCTCTTAAAAAATGGTATGGAGAAAAGAAAGGAGAGGCTATCAATTATGCAGAATCTTTTGAGATATGTGAATATGGGAGACAACCTACCGAGGAAGAAATAAAGGAATTATTTCCAATGTTGAACAAAAAATAAAACGAATGAAAAATATTATATTTTTCATTCTAATCATAGCTTGCGGAATATCTGTAAACGGACAAAATGAAGTAAACCAACCTTTGAGAATTATTGCCATCGGAGCACATCCTGATGATTTAGATCAGCAAATGGGAGGAACGGCTGCACTCTTTTCAGAAATGGGACATCATGTAAAATTTGTTTCAGTCACTAATGGCGATGCAGGACATTTTAATAAAGGAGGAGGGCATCTGGCAAAAATAAGGAGAGCTGAGGCGGCTGAAGCTGCCAAAAGATTAGGAATTGATGCATACACGGTTTTAGATAATCACGATGGTGAACTGCTTCCGACTTTAACTGTAAGACATCAAATTATTCGGGAGATTCGAAATTGGAACGCAGATATCGTAATTACTCACAGACCTGTTGATTACCACCCAGATCATAGATATACAGGTATTATAGTTCAAGATGCAGCATACCTTGTAATCGTACCAAATATTACCCCTGACACTCCACCCTTGAAAAAAAATCCTGTTTTCCTTTATTTAGAAGATGACTTTCAAAAACCATATCCTTTTCAACCAGATATTGCCGTTGATATTACCGATGTTTTCGATAAAAAGATAAGTGCCCACGATGCGCATAAATCTCAAATGTATGAGTGGTTACCTTGGGTTAATAAGCAATTAGCTAATGTGCCTGAACAATCGGATAAAAAATTGGAATGGCTTAAGGAAAATTGGACGTTACCAATAACCCCCAAAGTTCGTCAATCCCTAATAAAATGGTATGGAAAAAAGAAGGGTGAAAAAATATTACATGCCGAAGCTTTTGAGATTTGTGAGTATGGGAGACAACCATCGAAAAAAGAAATCTTACAACTTTTTCCAATGTTGAATTTAAAAGAATAACATCATGAAAAAAACAATATTATTAATTGGATTTATATTTATAGGATTATCTATGAGTGGACAAGATAAAGAAAACAAGGTCTTAAATATTATTGCTATTGGAGCTCATCCTGATGATTGTGATTCCAAATTTGGCGGAACAGCAGCATTATTCGCCAAAATGGGGCATAATGTAAAATTTCTGGCCTTAACGAGCGGGGATGCAGGTCATCAAAGCATGGGTGGTGGAGTATTGGCTAAAAGAAGAAGAACCGAAGCCAAAAATGCTGCTGAAATTTTAGGAATAGAATATGAAGTTCTGGATAATCATGACGGGGAACTTCTGCCAACTCTAAACGTAAGACACCAGGTAATAAGAAGAATAAGAGAATGGAATGCTGACATTGTACTTTTACTTAGATCGAACGACTATCACCCGGACCATAGAAATGCCGGTATAGTTGTGCAAGATGCAGCTTATTTAGTAATCGTTCCTAATGTTACCCCTGATACGCCACCATTGAAAAAAAATCCTGTTTTTCTATACATGAAGGATAATTTTCAAAAACCAAACCCTTTTTCTAATGACATTGCCATTATTATAGATAAAGTATATGATCAAAAAATAGCTGCATTGGCTGCTCATGAATCTCAAATGTTTGAATGGGGACCCTGGACTAATGGAATTAAAGAATCTGAAGTACCGAATGGAGAAAAGGAAAGGTTGGCTTGGTTAAAACTCCATTCCGGTAAAAAGAATTTTGAACAAATAGAAATGGATGCAATTAAAAAATGGTATCCAAATGAAGAGCCTATTGATGTAGAGCATGCTGAGTTTCTGGAAATTTGTGAATATGGAAAACAGCCGACAGAGCAGGAAATAAAAGAACTTTTTCCTATGCTTGGAAATTTGTAACGCCAATTCAAAATAATAATAATGAGCAACTCTTATACCCCTAAAAGATATTATTACATCGTCCTACTGGTAATTTTAATCTTTTCAGTTATATCTTTTATAACCAATATTCTTAATTCTATAATAGCGGATGTAAAAGAAAGTTTTGATTTAAGCCTAATTCTTACAGGATTTCTACCTTTCTCTTTTTTTATTGCTTATGGAGTTATGTCAATTCCTGCTGGTTTTCTGGCGGAAAAATATAGCAATAAAAAATTACTCTCTGCTTCATTTTTGCTAATGACGGCTACTTCGTTATGCTTCGTCATTTTTCCAGGATATGTAGTTTTTTCTTTAACGCTTTTCGGTTTGGGATGTTGTATGGCTGTACTTCAAGTTATTATCAATCCAATGTTAAGGGTTTCAGGTGGTGAGGAAAATTTTGCTTTCAACTCTGTTTTAGCGCAATTATTTTTTGGGTTAGCTTCCTTTGCGAGTCCTTTTTTATATAAATACCTTGTAAATACCTCAGCTTCGAATGCTGATAATCTAGCTTCTGTACTAAGAGATTTAGTACCTATTGATTTGCCATGGGTAGCCCTATATATAGTTTTTGCTTTCATTTCTTTCGTTTTATTACTAGTTGTCCTGTCAACTACCTATCCTAATTTCAAAAAAAATGATGATGAGCGGTCAGAATCTTTTAGCACTTATTTAAAACTCTTAAAAAACCGCTGGATCTTGCTTTACTTTTTAGGAATCCTTTGTTATGTAGGCATTGAACAGGGAATTGGAAATTGGATATCCCAATTTTTACTTCAATATCATGATTTAGATCCGAGAACTATAGGAGCCAATACAGTCGCTTACTTCTGGGCAATGCTCACAGTAGGTTGCCTGTTTGGGCTACTGCTTCTGAAATTCATCGATAGTCGCAAAATTCTTATAATGGCGAGTATTATTACCATTGGGTGTCTAGTATTAGCTTTAACTGGAACAAGCGGTATGGCATTGATTGCTTTTCCACTAATTGGTTTTTTTATTTCTGTGATGTGGTCCATAATTTTCTCCTTGGCATTAAATTCAGTAGAACACAACCACGGAGCATTATCTGGTATTTTGTGTACAGGAATCGCAGGGGGAGCTATTTTTCCCTTTATAGTTGGATGGATTGGCGAAATCACCAACTTAAAAGTTGGTTTGTTCTTTTTGATTGTACCTCTTACTTTCGTTTTACTCATTGGTTTTTGGTCAAATCCTATTATTAATAATAAGACTATAAAACTTAATAAACAACAAAAGACAATATGATTGAATTAATTGGTGTGGATATAGGAGGTTCCAATTTAAAGGCTGGAAGAGTCATGAATGGTATAATAGAAAAAAAATCTGTTCTGCCTGTAGAAAGAAATGCATCCTCCAATCAGGTTTTACAGGATTTATTCTATTGTATAGATGAATTAATAACTCCAAAAACCAGAAGAATTGGCATTGGTGTTCCTGCAGTAGTAGATCCTTTAAAAGGAATCGTTTATAATGTCCAGAATATCCCTTCATGGGAAATTATTCCATTGAAAAATATTTTAATGAAGCGGTATAATTTACCCATATATATAAATAATGACGCCAATTGCTTTGCATTAGGTGAAAAAATATATGGCAAAGGACGAAAATATAAAAATTTTGTGGGCCTTTCCTTGGGGACAGGAATTGGTATGGGTATTATTATTAATGAAGAAATATATAACGGTGTTTTATGTGGGGCGGGGGAAATAGGCATGATCTCGTATAAAGATAGCATTATCGAAAATTATGCAAGTAGCTTCTTTTTTACTCGGAAATATGGAATGAATCCCAAGGAATTGTTCAGGTTAGCGGAACAAGGAGACCTTAAGGCCATAAACGCATTTAATGATTATGGGGAACATTTGGGAGAGGCAATAAAAAATATACTATATCTCCTTGCCCCAGAAGCTATAATTATCGGTGGCTCAATAAGTAAAGCTTTTGCTTATTTTAAAAAATCATTAGAAACAAATTTAGAATCATTTGCCTACCAAAAACAAATAGAAAACCTAAAAATTGAAATTTCAAACAAAACGGGATCTCCGATTCTTGGTGCCGCGGCGTTATGTTTTCAAGAAGTAAACTCTTAATTATGAAAAAAATAATATTAGCATTTTTTGTACATATGTGCATTATTAGTGGTTATGCCCAAAATTCTAAAAAAATACCTATCACTATCGAAAATAACGTCGAAGGTGCACCAATAACAATGGGAATTCCTTTTCCTCAGGGTGAGCTGTATTCTGTAGACAATATTAGAATGATTAATGACCAGGGTAAAGAAATTGCAATACAAACAACGGAAGTGACTACTTGGCAACCTTTAGATTCAAGTGTAAAATGGGTGTGGATTTTCCTTTTTTCAGAAAAATCATCAAATTACACATTGGAATATGGGTCTGGAGTGTTAGCAAAACCTTTTCCACAACAAATTATCTCTACAAATAACATGAGACCCAAAGGTGGAATTACCATCAATACAGGGCCATTGAAATTCACCATTGATAAACAGGGTAATGGTTTCCTTGATCAAGTACTTCTAGATACAAATAATAATGGAAAATTCGACGATAATGAAATTATAGCTTCAGCTCCGAATGAAAAAAGAGGATCCTTTTTAGATATTTTGGACGAAAACGGTTTGGATAGGTCCAGGGCTGTTATTCACGAAGTATTTAGAGAAAAAGGATCTGGAAAATTGCACTCAATTTTTCGGGTTGAAGGAACATATGTTTATCAGAATGAAAACAACCCATCCCCTTTTATAATTAGAATTCATGCTTATGCTGGAAAATCTTTCATCAAAGTGCTCCATACCTTAACATATACTGGTGAGCCCGATAAGCACAAAAAGCAGGAGGGACAACATGCCAATATTGCAACACAAAATGAAATTATCTTGTCTGAAGAAACCATGAATGATCCCGGTTGGACTCAACCCAATGACGAGATCGCTGGCTGTGGTTTAACTTTCAATTATCATTTAAATGATGAAGTGAATTTTGCCACTTCTACATATGAGGGAGATTGGTTTAAAAGTCCTTCTTTAAAAGAATTTAAATTGGCTCAAATCGGAGATGAGAAAACAGGTGTTTTACAGACAGGGCCAAACCAGAACAAACCTGGAAAAAACTCTTCCTCCACTGAAAGAATAGAAGGATTTAATTCTCAAATTTATAAAGGAGACAAAGTTCTTAAAGAAACACAACAATCTAAAGGTTGGATTGACATTTCAGATCCAGAAAAGGGAATAAGTATTGGGATAAAAAATTTCTTTGAAGAATATCCTAAGGAACTTCAAGTAGATCCGAAAGATAATACTCTAACTGGTTATATATGGCCATCCAGTATTGATCCAATGAGTTTCGAAAGAAAGCATACGGAAAAAGATGGCGGAATGTTAGCAAACTTTGCTCAGGGGATTACCAAAACAACAGAATTCATTTATTATTTCCATAAGGAATCTGTTTTGCAAAAAATAAAGGATGTAATGGATTACTCTTTGAAGGCACCTGTTGCTCATGCCTCGCCGAAATGGTATACTCAGTCTAAAGTATATGGAAATATGGCTCCCTTTTCTTCAGAACACAAGGAATTTGAAAATGCTTTACAATATAAATTTGACTGGTGGGCCTTTAATCAAAAGTGGGAGCCATGGTACGGAATTTTTGACTATGGTGATGGAAAAAATTATTACATTAATGGAGAATGGCACGAATGGAACAACAACGAACCTACAGTAGATTTTCAACTTTGGACTAATTTTATGAGGACCGGAGATGCAAAATATTACTATTTAGCGCAAAGTATGAGTAAGCATACGATGGATGTGGATAATATTCATTGGCCCAAGAAAAGAACATATATAGGTCAGATAAATGATGCAGTGGATTTTTGGAATTATAAGGACGAACCTGAATCAACCCCTTATCTTGGTATTGGAAGGAGACATGCTGAAGAACATTGGTATTCTCTTCTAAGTGCACATGTCTGGATTCAAGGTTGGATAGCTTCATATTATTTGACAGGTGACCAAAGAGCATTGGACGTTGCAAAAATGACAGGGGATACTTATCTCAAAAGAATTTGGGGGGATCACGATTTGAGGGGAAGACGCCTCTACCTTTCTGTTTTAAATTTAGTTGAATTGTATGATGCAACAAAAAGTCCAAAATACAAAAAGGAATTAGATGAAAGGGTTGATCTTATGCTTCAGCTTCAAAAAGAACAAGGGGGGAATATTTTAATTGACAGATATGGTTACAGTCAAACCTATGTCGCTCAGGGCCTCTACAAATATTATCAATTAACCGGTGACGAAAAAATCAAGAAAGCTCTTGTTAAACACGCTAGATGGGTTTTGAATGTACCTCCTTATAATCACAAAATGGAATCCTATTTAGCAACTATTTATCCTTTACTCTTGGGTTATGAATTTAGTGGAAATAAAGTTTATTTGGATGAAGCTAAAAAAAGAGCAGAGTACTTAAAGGTAGATAAGCTTCTAAAATCTAGTGAGGAATTTTCTTCCCAAAAAGAATACAGTGAGGCTTTGTTAAAAATTTCTAATTTACCAAAAGATGGTGAAAAATTTATTAATTGGGAAACTAATCAGGGGTTAAGGGTGTTTGGTTGGACACATGCTAACAATATACCTTATTTGCTTTATTGGATGGAAAATGATCCTGAACAAATATCTAAAGATTAACAATAATGAGTTTTCTTACAACTGAAAATAGTCCTATTTCTTTCACAAAGCCCGGAGCATTAGAGGAAACTAGATTTGAAAAAATCCATAATATAATTTTTAATAATTCAGAAATGGCTTCTAAAGCTGTTGCACGAGAAATTTCTGATTTAATTAGATTAAAACAAAAAGAGAAAAAAAATTGCATATTAGGACTTGCGACTGGTTCTTCTCCTATTAAAGTTTATGAAGAACTTATATTGTTGCATAAGAATGAAGGATTGAGTTTTAAAAATGTCATCACATTTAACTTAGATGAATATTATCCAATTGAGATTGATGATAAACAAAGTTATTATCACTTCATGGAAGAAAATTTATTTAAACATATTGATATAAAACATGAAAATATATTCATTCCCAGAGGTGATACTTCTCAAAATGGAGTTAATGAATACTGCAATAAATATGAAGATTTAATAAATAAATCTGGAGGGGTAGATTTTCAACTATTAGGAATTGGAAGGACAGGACATATTGGATTCAATGAGCCAGGTTCTCATTTAAACTCACAAACAAGAATCATTACTCTTGATCATATAACTCGATTAGATGCATCTTCATCTTTTCAAAATCTTGAACAAGTACCTAGGAATGCAATTACAATGGGTATCGATACTATTCTTAAAGCGAAGAGAATTGTACTTCTAGCTTGGGGAAGAAATAAAGCTGAAGTTATAAAAAAAGCGGTGGAGAGCAAAATTTCTTCTCAGATTCCAGCAACTTATCTACAATTGCACCATAATACAACTTTTGTTCTTGATAAAACCGCTTCTTCTGAATTAGTTAGAATTAGGGAGCCTTGGATTATTGGCAATTGCAAATGGAATGAAATTCTAAAAAAAGAAGCAATTATTTGGCTTTGTAAAAAATTGCAAAAACCTATTTTAAAACTTACAGATAAAGATTACAATGTCAATGGGATATCCAGTTTGCTTAATTATAAATGCTCTGCCTATAATTTAAACATTGAGATGTTTAATCAGTTGCAAAACACAATAACAGGTTGGCCTGGAGGGAAGCCCAATTCATCCGATTTGAGGAGACCTGAAAGAGCACTTCCCGTAAGGAAAAAGGTAGTTATATTAAGCTTTCAATACGATCGTGCTATTTTTTCAATGGGAGGTACAATAGATAGGTTGATAGAGCAGGGGCATGATGTACATGTAATCTATCTAGAATCAGATAATTCGTCTGTAACTAATGATGAGTGTTTAAAATACGTAGAAGTTTTTAGAGATATTCTTCCCAAGAATTCAGAAGGGGTTATGGATGCGGCTATCACAGAATTAAATAATTTTAAACAACTAGAAGCAGATTCAGCATTAATTCAAAGGATAAAAAGACTTATCAGAGAAAAGGAATCTTTGGGTGCTACCAGTTATCTTGGTATTTCTAGAAAGAATGTTCATTTTTTGAATATGTCATTGTGTGATGATCTCAAGTCAAAAGAGGTCGATTTATTAAAGGAAATTTTAAAGAAGATTGAACCACAGCAAATATTTGCAGCTGGGGATTTTAAAGATCCTCATGGATTCGAAAAAAAATGCATTGATTTTTTTAAAATCGCATTTAAAGAATTACAGACAGAAATGTTAGTTAAAGATTGCTGGGTATGGCTTTATAATGCATCTTTAAGAGAATGGAATACTTCCGAAATCGACATGGCTGTGCCTTTAAGTCCGGATCAAGTTATTAAAAAGCGAAATGCTATTTTTAATTATTTATCTCAAAGAGAAGAAATATTATTTCAAGGGGAGGATACCAGAAAATTTTGGATTAGGTCTGAAATTAAAAATAGAAAAACTGCTAAAAAATATCATAAACTTGGCTTAACGGAATATGAAGCCTTGGAAGTTTTTAAGAGATTAAAGGAAGAACAAAGCATTTAACAAAACAAAATTGGATCCATAAACCACCATAAAATTATCCTGACATTCGTTTATTGCCCAATATGTTTTTAATCTAAGGTTTAATATATTTATCAAACAAGATTGAATCTTCAATTCCAAATTAAAAAGAGATGTAATTTTTGGATGGCTATTCTAAATAAACCCCTAAAGACTTATAATGTTTATAAGTCCTTAGGGGTTTATTTACTAAAATATTTATTTCCATTATATGAACTGTTTTTAAGAGTCGGAAAGTATTGTTTCCAATAAATTAAGAGGGTAGCTCATCTTCATAATTATTTGAGCGAATTTCATTGGTGAAGCCAATATTTTCATAAATGGATAAAACAGATATTAACCATATAAATTAAAAAAAATGAATTCAAAGCTAAAAAGTGGGATCCTGGTCCTCGGACCATTATTGTTTATCCTTTTACAAATTATAGGAAAGCCTGAGTCTATGCCCGCTCCCGCGTACGATGTGCTTTGCGTTACCATCTGGATGGCACTTTGGTGGGTAACCGAAGTTGTTCCCATTGCTGTAACCGCGCTTTTGCCCATAGTATTGTTTCCATTAACAGGGGCTTTGGATATAGCAACTACTACTGCGGCTTTTGGTCACAAATACATATTTTTATATATAGGCGGATTCTTTTTAGCTGTTACCATAGAAAAGTGGAACCTTCACAAACGCATTGCCCTTTCTATAATTAAGCTGATTGGGACAAATGTCAACTACATTATTTTAGGCTTTATGGTCGCCACGGGTTTTTTATCTATGTGGATATCAAACACGGCTACTGCTGTAATGATGCTTCCAATTGGAGTAGCAATTATTACCCAGTTAAAGGACAATCCTAATACCGTTGAAAATGAAAATTTAAAATTTGGAAAAGCTTTAATGCTGGCAATTGCATATAGTGCTTCCATAGGTGGGATCGGGACATTAATAGGAACCCCCCCAAATTTGATCTTTGCAGGAATAGTGGAACAAATTTACGGGATTGAAATAAGTTTCCTTAAATGGGCAATGTTCGGAATGCCAATTTCTGTAATATTACTTTTTATATGTTGGAAATATCTCATTAAAGTTGCATTTAAGTTTGAACAAAAAGAATTTCCGGGAGGGAAAGCTGAAATTGATCGGCTGTTAAAAGGTCTGGGTAAAATGAGCAAACAGGAAAAAACGGTGTTGGCAGTTTTTGCTACAACTGCTTTTTGTTGGATCACAAGGTCTTTTTTATTACAGCCTATTTTCCCCTTTATTGATGATACCATAATTGCAATTGCTGCAGGGGTCGTTCTTTTTGTACTTCCCGGAAATAAAAAAGGCAAGCGATTGTTACACTGGGAGGAAGCAGTTAAAATTCCCTGGGGCATTATTTTGTTATTTGGTGGTGGTATGGCATTGGCAAAAGCTTTTGCAGATACCGGCTTAGCCATTTGGATTGGAAATCAATTGGTTGATCTGGAGAATCTGCCATTCTTCCTGCTTCTTTTGATTCTAATAGCTTCGGTTAATTTTTTAACCGAAGTAACGTCCAATACAGCCACTACGGCAATGTTGCTTCCTGTTTTGGCTCCAATGGCTTTAGTGATGAACATTCATCCCTACTCCCTGATGGTGGGCGCAACCCTGGCTGCTTCCTGTGCATTTATGTTGCCTGTTGCCACTCCCCCAAATGCCGTGGTTTTTGGTTCAGGCCATCTCAGGATTTCAGATATGGTAAAATCCGGATTTTGGATGAATATCCTTTCAATAATTATTGTGACTCTTATCGTGTATTTCGTCCTGCCTTATATTTGGGACTTTGATCCGGATCACGTTCCCGACATTTTTAAGGGTTTAAAATAAGAAAGGGGAGTTTACTTCACCATCTTGGATTGGTACATGGCAAAATAGGAGTTTCAAGATAATTAGGACAAAATACCTATAAAAAATATTTGATCCGTCAGAGCTTCATTGTTTATTTCTGCTGGAAAAGCCAAAATATTTATAAACCGGCCGTCCTAAACCCCGAATTGTAATTAACCTTATTTAGCCCCAAGTGGAATCATTTAAACCTAAAACCTTCAATCAAACGTTAATTTTGTTAAAGTTCATAATTCGGTGATTGTGGGTAAAGGGGCTTCTGGAGTGCCAATTTATATGACGTCTTGGCGGTTGGTTCGAGTCGCGTCCGTTTGATTAGAACTTGTTTCATACTTGTGTAATATATGACAAAGGAGGAATGTGGGCATCAATTGATGTGTAATTTAGAGGAGGGAAAAGTGTAATCCATTTGCGGATGGATATTCTGATGATGCTAACATATTTTTTCCAGGTTAAAAAAAGAAAAAGATTACTTAAAAGTTTATCACTTTGTCTAAAGCATCATCAGCATCTTGATGGATAAAATTTGCTTGATATCGTATAGTAGTAGTTACGGAGGAATGACGATATAGCTTCTGAAGCATCTGAATAGGAATTTTATCTCTTGAAATATTCCCAAAGCTGTGCCTGGCGATATGCATGCTCATATTCTTTTTTATTTCCAGTTTAGTGGCTACTTTTTTCAAGTGTCTGTTTAAATTTCGGGTTATGGTTTGAGTTCTTATAGATATTTGTTCAGAATCATCCAAATCAGTACTTAGTAAATAAGGGAAGATTAAACCTTCATTACTTGATTTTTCATTTTGATACTTTTCAATTACCACCATTGCCTTGTCTGGGGTTTTTAATGAAACAATTTTACTGTTTTTATTCATACGGTATAACAGTCTTCCATCATTGAAATCGGACCATTTTAACTTCAAGAGATCACCTACTCTTATTCCGGCGAAATAAAAGCTTATTAGCCAGATATGCACCGCTTTTTGTTGAGCATCCGTAAGATTGTTTGCGGATTCCAGTTTTTGAATTTCAAGTTTGTTGAGGCCTATTTTTTGCGTTTCAGGAATTCTGATTTGGATTTTTCCTTTGCCAAAGGGGTATCTACCTCTATCTACGATAGATTCGGCTATGGCCAAATTATAAATTGTCCTGATTAGGATAAGGTAGTTAACAACGGTTCTTGGCGAACGTTTTTTGTCATGAAGTAAATATGACTCAAATTTTTTCAGAAGAGGAACATTAAGTTCATTGAAGTATAATTCCTTCTTATTTAGAAATTTCTTAAACTTGCCAAGACGTCCATTCTCGGTGTCATATTGATGATATTTGCCCCTACCTTTTAAATTTTTTAAGTGAATTTCAGCTACCACAAAAAAGTCAATTCTTTTATTGCCGATGATTTTTTTCTTTA
>Ga0307487_1002158_pt1 | contig 12932 bp, 8 predicted proteins | sample CBIW12metaG_FD_203665 | JGI IMG/M metagenome (GOLD analysis project Ga0307487, IMG submission 203665) | Sea-ice brine microbial communities from Beaufort Sea near Barrow, Alaska, United States - CBIW 1.2 | ecosystem: Environmental > Aquatic > Marine > Coastal | place: USA: Alaska | collected... | reverse complement strand
CGGAAGTTAAGCAAGAAGAGAGGGATGCCATAAGAAATGGATTGTTACGCTATTGTGAACTGGACACCTTGGCAATGGTGATGATCTATGAATATTTTAGGGAAGTGTGTAAATAAAATTAAAACTATGAATAACATTATATGTTTTATCGGCTCATATTTATTGTAATAATGAGGTGAAAAGGAGTTTGAATCCGCTCATCGGGTAAAAATAGCGGTTGCATTTAAGCCCTCCGCGGTTAATTAATTTTAGAGCAAATTTTTTTAGGACCCATAATAATATTCATGTTTAATCACACATTTGAAACATCATAATTTCAGGCTCTATCCAATTGGATAAAGAACCGTCCTCATTAACAGTTCGCATTTTGCATAAGTCTCCATCAAAACTATAATGGTAGACTATCTTCCCTTTACTTTTCAAAACTCCTTCCTGGGGCTTCTCTTTAATTCTTATTCTCCAGTTATGTCGGGTGCCGGGAAGATTAAAAATGAGATACTCCGGGTAAATTCCGGTTTTTTCAAATTCCCGCATTCCACCTTGTTGGTGGGTTATTTGTAAATCCATACGGGGTATTCCAATTTTATATAATTTAAAAGCCCACTTTAATAAGATAAAAGTGGCTTAAATAATTTTAATCTAAAATGTTAACTATCTCTTCTGGCCAGGCAACAAATTCACCATATTGACCTTTTTTCATTTCACCGCCATTATCCTCCCCTTTTGGAGTTAATATCCATGATTTACCATTTTTGGTTATCCAGTTTTTGTTTTCAAATATCTCAAAAAGTTCTTTACTCGAAATTCCAATCTTTTTTGAAAGTGCACTTGTTGACCGATATTTTGAATTAGAAAAATTTATTTTTTTCCCTACCGGCCTTTCAATATTTCCGGGAGCGTGATCATCCTTTTTCTCTACCTTTTTAACTGACACTCTAATTTCCTCGCTAATTGTCAAAAGCCTTTGTACCTCTTTAAAAATATCATCATATAGCTCAGGATCTTCATCTTTCTTTACATATATTCCCATTTCATCATTATTTTGCTGGGAAAAGGAATATAAATTCATTGAAGTAACGATTGCCTCACTTTCATTTAAATAGCATTTAGCATGTAAAGTTGGACATACACTAGTCCTAACTCCAATTTGGCTTTCCAACCAATTACTTTCTTCCAATTGTAATTTACTCTCTCTATAAACAATTCTAATATCTTTCTTTTGAACATTTAGATTTTGAATATGGTCTCTTATTCTATTATGGAATTGTAAGTAAGGGCTGATTAAAATTAACCTCTCATTAGTATTTTTAATCAACTCTTCAAGTCGATAAGAAACTCCTGTGGTATTTAAAAATTTTGCTATTCTGTAAATTGATTTTTATGGTTACTGTTATTTTATATGCTTTATTGATAAATGCTTTGTCCACCACCATAGTAATTTGAAAATATGTGCTGATAGACATTTATTGTTTTTTGACTCACATCTTCATCCGTATACAATCCTTCTGGCAACCATAACAAATTGTCATAGATCATTCCCTTTACCTGAGCAGTGATTTGTCTGCTCTCCCTCCAGCGCTCGATTTTTAATTTCTCTGCTTTTAATTTTTCCAAGGTTTCCTGGGCTACTTTTTTTACGGTTTTCAATTCTTTTCCTTCCAACTCTTTTCCATCCTTTAGGAGGTCGAAAATGGCCAGTACTTCTTGATTATCGAGCTTTTCTCTTACCGCTCTTTGCTCTTCGGTAGTTAGTTCATTTATGAAGTGACTTAAATTATCGAATGCTGTTACGGTATCTTCTAAGCTTTTCCCTTTATTATATTCTTCAATAATTTCCTTGTACCGTTCATAAAAGTCCAACCTCATTGGGTTCTCCTTCAACATTTGCTGTAGCTTCTTGTCTATAGCTTGTTGCAGATTATATACAAGTGAATTTTTTCGCGGAGCTTTAGCAAAAGCTGCCTTTAATTTATCGAAATCTAAATTGGTTAAATCAAAATATACCCCATCCTTTTCTTCCACCCGTCCTTCTTTTAAAACTACGCTGTCACTCACGATGGATTGTAACTCCATCATGATTTCGGTAACATCAGCAGTTTTTACATTCTGATTGAGTAGATTATAAATAGCTTCTATCGCACTAAATTCTTTTACATAAGGTTTTATCTGTTCTTCTGGAAACAAGGCTTTATACTTCCTAAAAACATTACGAGCCATTATTTCAAAAGATGTTCTCGTGGTTTCATTCAGGCAAACACAATCTGCGGCTTCTTTAAGCCTTCCAATTTTTTCCATTGGTTTGGAAATAATTAGATCTGCCAAGGTGAATTTGAGTGATTTAAGATATTCCTTAACTTTAATAATTGAACTTTTTAACTCTCCTTCTAATTCTACTAGTTTTTCAATTGGTTTCCCTGGTTCAGTGCCTTTCCCACCACCTTTATCTCCTTCTCCATAAACGGAATAGGCTTTTTCGAGCTGTTTATAAACATTCCCGTAATCTACTATTAGACCGTTTTCCTTCTCATCATCATATACCCTATTGGCACGCGCAATTGTCTGCATTAAAGTATGTCCTTTAATAGGCTTATCTAAATAGACTGTACTTACACAGGGAGCATCAAAACCTGTAATCCACATAGCACAAACTATAGCCAAGCGAAAAGGATTCTCTTCATCCTTAAATTCCTTTTCTAAATTACGTTCCACCATTTTCCTGCGGTGAACATCGATGTCCAAATTCATCTTACGGAATTTATCCACTTCATTTTGCTCGCTACTTACTACCACACACACCTCGGTTTCGGCTACCTTATCGTATTTTCGCTGGAGTCCCTGTGCCTCTTGTTGATCTGCTGCATTTTTTATCCTGCCTTCCAATTTCTTTAAATATTCCGGCCAATACTTCATCACCAATTTATGCATGCGTACTGCTGTGGGCTTGTCCATTGCTACATACATAGCTTTTCCCTGATATCCGCGTTCATTAAAGTGCCATACCAAATCCTTAGCTATTGCATTTAACCTAGGTTCCGCAGTTAAAATTGGATAATTTTTCTGAAATAGATAACCTAACTTTTTCTTTTGATTATCTTCCAAATCTTCATTCTCCAGCACTTCTGCCATTCGTTCATCTAACTCAGGGTTATCAATATCAAGTTTTTCTCCTTTGTTAATGTAACGAAGTGGAAGTGTTGCTTCATCTTCAATTGCCCTTTTAAAATCATAGACGGAAACATATTCCCCAAAAATATTCTTTGTAAGTTCTTCTTCCTCTTTTATTATTGGAGTACCCGTAAACCCTAAATATGACGCATTTGGCAAACCATGAAAACGCATGTTCCGGGCATAAGTTCCTGATTGTGTTCTATGGGCCTCATCTGAAATTACAATGATGTTTTTCCTATCTGTAATCAAAGGATATTCTGTCTCCAGATTTGGGTCTATAGAAAATTTATGAATTAGCGTAAACACATACCTATGGTTTTCTGAAAGCAATTCCCTTAGGTGATCCCTTCCTGTAATTCCATTTTTCTTACCTGCAATGATGTTTTTATCGTTTACAACACCTACACCGGAGAAAGTATCGTAAATCTGATTTTCAAGTTCGGTTCTATCTACGGCAATTAAAAAGGTATAAGCTCCACCTAATTTTCGATGAATCTTTTCGCATAAGAAAACCATTGAATAAGATTTTCCGCTTCCTTGTGTATGCCAATAAACCCCAAGTTTACCTTTGAGTTCTTCAATATTTTTTACATTTTCCAACACCTTATTCACCCCAATAAACTGGTGGTTTTTTGCCATTAGCTTAACCACTTCACCTCTGCTCTCATCAAATAATAAGAAATTCTCAAAGATGTCCATTAAACGGTGTGGAGCACAAGTACCTTCAAGCATGGTCTTTAAACTAATAACTCCATCTTCATTTTCCTCGATTCTCTTCCAATCTAAAAAGAATTTATAGGGACTGGTTACAGTACCTACTTTATAATCTACACCATTGCTTAAAATTATAAAGGCATTGGAGTGAAAAATATGTGGGATGGTATCCTTATAATCTTTAAGATTGTCATTATACGCGTTTCGCAGATCGGTATTATGTGATTTGAATTCGAAAAACACCAGTGGAATCCCATTCACAAAACCAACCACATCTGGTCTACGGTTATATAATTCCCCAACTACTTCCAATTGTCTCACCGCTAAAAAATGATTGTCGCGATAATTATTAAAATCGAAAACCTTGAGTTTCTTCTTTATAAGCTCACCGTTCTTGTTGGTAAAACTTACGGGCACTCCATTTTTAAGAAGGTCGTATTTTTCTTTATTAATTCTTGCCTGGGTTTTATCTGCAACTTTTTGCTCTATTTGCTCAATGGCCTGCTCGTAGGCAGTTTTAGGCAAGTTTGGGTTTAATTTTACAAGGGCTTCTAAAAGATAACGCTTAAGTATAATTTCCGACTTATTCTCCCTACCCAAGAGGCTATTTACCCCAAAAGATTCATTTCTCCAGGCAGTAACAACTTGCCAGCCCAATTCTTCCAAAACGTCCTGGGTTGCCTGTTCTATTAAACCATCTTCAGAGTACTCGTAGCTCATACATTTACAGTTAATTTAGATGCTACACTATTACTGTTCTTCAAATCAAAAATTTCATTATCTAAATCCTTTATAAATTTCTTTGCCTCCTCCTCTGTAAATACATGAGAGTATGATTTTTCATGAAAATATTGAATAGAATTATCGTTATTGGTATCAATAATTGGGAAAATGTCAGGAATTTCATCTATACTATTCTGAAAACCGACAAGAAGACTCCCATTTGAATGCAAAACCATAACCAAATTTAATCCATTTAAATCCCTGGTTAATTTAATATCAAATCCATGAAAATATTCCGTTTCATCACATCTCGAATCCGCAGAAAATTGATATTCTTCAATTAATTTTGAAATTAATTCATTTCTCTTAATATCTATCATTATCCAATCATACCAGCTTCTAGGTCTGTGCACATAAAAATGAGGACCCCACCATTTAAGATTAACTGCTCTATGATCTGGGTGTTGCAACCAACTATGAAACTTACCATCGGTATAGATACTATTATGTGCATTTTTTGCTCTTATCAAAGCTTCGCTTTCATCACTCCAACTCTCTATGTTAGACTCTAAATTCACTAACTCTTTTAAATGATCTTGAAGTTCCTCTACTGTTTCATAAGAACAAAAATCATCAATTATTTTACCAACCCAATCTTTTTTTCTGAGTAGAAATTGCCAGTTAAAGTGTGAATCTTCAAAATCGAACCCTTGTAGTGTAGACCAATTTTTTATTTTACTTAACAAGGAACGCATGATGAGGTGTTCTTTGAAATCCTCATTATTAGACCCTTTACCATTAAAAAGATTTTTTGCGATCTTGAATTTGGATCTAAACTTAGATATTTGGATGTTATCGTTTAATAAGAAGCCAATATTTCCCATATACATTGGATGACTCTCTGCTTCTAGGATTTCTTTTTCCCAATTATTATCTGATAAAATTAATTTAGCTTTTAACCTTTCTTCCTTAAGTTGAGGTTGAAAATTAGAATTTTCTATAATCAGCAAAGCTTCATTTTTATTTAAAAACTCGTATATGTTTTTAGAACCAATTGAAAGCTGATGAATTAGCCTCATTACGTTAATCATTGCTCCAATACTCCTTATGTCGGGATCTATAATGATATTCCAAACAACACGAATCCAGTTCCTGAATCTATTAATATCAAAATCATTCTGCTCGAGATAGATGTTGATCGCGAAAAATAAAATCCGTTGACGTTGATTTATCTCGTTTCCAAATAAAGACCAGTTGTCTTCCTTATTCCACGATGGGGAGATTACCCCTTTTATATTATTGTAATTTTTATAAAGAGCATCTAAAACTTTTTCCGATTCTATAATAACATTTTGCTGTTGAAATATTGATTGATGTAAATCGAAGTTTTCATAAGACATTAAAGATGCATCTCCTTCCTTACCAAAAAACTTACTAAAAAAATCTGATTTCTCGATATTATCATAAGAATCATCACTTTTTACAATAAAAGCATTTAAAAGATACCTATTCCAAAACCTTGTAAAATAAGGATCTATAATTGCTTTGTCTTCATTATTGTTTTCATCTTCAAGTTTGCTTAAATCTTCCACACATAACTCCCAAAATAGGTTTGTCCAATTCGTGTCTAACTTCATTGCATAAGCTAAATAGTAAGGCATTTCTTGATTGGCAAAATGTATTTTTTCACGATAAGAAGCAGTACTTGGATTTTTTTCATCTTTAAGCCAATTTATTAAGTCTGCCTTAAAGTTTTCAAAATCCGTTAATTGTTTACCTCTTGCATTCATTTTTATATACAATTCATCAGATAGCGCAAAACCGTCTAATGGAAGTATGTAAAATTTTAAATTAGATAAATTAGAGTATAAATTGCCTTTAGTCAATTTATACTTTTCATGAATATCATCTAACACAACCAACATAGATTTAACTGTTGGGTCTTTTTCATAAATTTCAAAAAACCAAGATGAATTCTTTATTTCTTTACTAGGAAGTACATTAAGGCTTATCTCTATTTCACATAATTTGTTGCAAAATTCCCTTGCTGTTGCTCTTGTGGCATAGGTGAAGTTTATAAGTTTATTTTTAAGTTCTAACTTATCTTCTGCTACTTGTAGTTCTTTATTACCAATATACCAATAAAACAAAAACAAAGTCGTCAACCTTTGCTGTCCATCCAATGGTATGAAATAACTTTTAGAGTCTAATTGTTTTATAGATCCATAAATAAAATCGAGCTCAAGTGGATTATTTTTTTCTAAAGCATCAAAAATCGAATTTAAAAAGCGTTTTCGTATTTCACGAGCTCCATCCCGACCATGTGCATAATCGCGTTGAATCATTGGAATTTGAATACCATCGAACGCATATTCCTTATCTTTATCTAAAGTTTTTATAACTATAGTTTCAGATAATAAGTTTAATAAATTATACTTGTTCATCAGTTGTTATGATTTGAGGTTTTAATGGCAAAAATTCTTTCAAGGTTTCTTCAATAACTACCCTATAATTAGTGATGTCTTCTGAAGTCCATTTAGTTCGTGAAGTTCCTTTTGTGTCAAAATATTTTAAAAAGAGGTTCTTAGTACAAATTGGAATAAACACACCTAAAGCATCTTTTTCTATTATCTTCCTTCTTTTAGTAGAAAATAGTGCGTTTCCATATCCTCTATTTGTTCCAGCATCTAATAAGGTTAGGTTACCAATATTATTTTTAGTGTCTTCATCATTTTCAGACTCACCAGCTATTACTGTAATTTTGCTATATAGTTCATCGAAATCGACTCCTGAAGCTGGATTTGTAATGAAAGAATTTATTTCATCTTCAAAAACTTCATCATCAATTTCTAAATCAACTAGAGCTGTTTTGAGCCACTCTACTTTTGTTTTTTCATTATTTATAGCATTGGTATTAAAAGAATCTATATGCTCGACATCCCAACTTGTTTTCTTTCCATTTTCACCTATAACGTCTTTAAAGGCTTTAAATGGAAACTTTGTAAGCACTATTCTGGATTTACTTTGTTGTATTATATAATGAAGATTAAAGAGCAGTAGCACTTCTCTTATAGTTTTTTTGTTTTTATTATTAAACGTTAAATCTAAAAATTTTGATCGGTCTTCTCCCAAACTCCAATTAAGCTTCTCAAATTGTTTTTTAATTCTCTTTTTTAATGAAGCTTCTATTTCATTTTTTGTCCGAATAATTTCAGATGTTATGAAGTCTCTTTCTGTAAATAATTTTATGTTAACAATAGGTTCTCCACAAGCTATTAAAAATCCTATATAATGATAAAGAACAGGATTGTTATACCATTCTTGAAGCGTTAAGAAATAATCTTTGACAAGTTTCCAGGTTTTATTTAAAGATTCAAAATCATTTACATTTTCTAGCTTTTGGTAAAAAAGCCTAAAGGTAGCATACCTATCAGTTCCTATTTTTTTGATTAAATCAAGATCCTGGCTTTTTTCTAACTCGCAAATAAGGTCAAAAATAAATTCTATTCTAGAAGGTATTTTGTTTTCACCTTCGTTTAAAAACCACCAAAAATCGTCATCTTGCAATGTGTTTTCAATTCTATCCCAATCGTTTGCAATTTCCAGTTGTTTTAATTTTGCAATTTCATTTTCGTTGTCGACTTTATTAGCTCCAAAAAAGCGTTCTTGTAAAAACAACGCTTTAATAAGTTCTGAATTTGTTAATGATATTTTACCTAAATTAATGCGTAGAAAAGTGTCGATTGCATTTTCTTCCCGATTTATTTGATACCATATAACTTGTACAACACCATAAGGATTTGTCTTATCGTTGTAATTATGCACTAAAGTGCTAAGAATAGCTTCACGCACCGGACGGGGCTTTTCTTTATTATCGAACCAGTTTCTGACATACTCATAAGCTTTTGAGATATGGTAATAATCTATATTATCTCTATTACCAAGGGGAATATCATCTAAAAAAGTAGAAATTTCTTCTCTGGTTTGATACTCAATTTTGTATAATCCTTTTCCATATTCCTTTTCTAAAGCCTTTCCATTTAAATGCTCTCTAATTAAATATAAAAGTAAAATACGGAGAGTTGTTAAACGCTGTTGTCCATCTACGACTTCCCAAACTTCTTCGGTTCCTTGTTTAGGTTTTTCAGGAACATATTTTTTGACCACAATTGGTTGGAGACAATAAAACTCTCCTTCGGTTTTATTGGTTTTTACTGAAAATGTATAAATATCATTTAACAAATCTTCTACTTGTTGCTTATTCCAACGGAAACCTCTTTGATATGCAGGTATGAAGAAATTACGTTCTAATAAATCATTTATTGAAAATAAAGTTATTTCGTTATTCATGTACTTTTCTTTTATTTTAATTACTACTTCCCTCTGCAACCTATCTATAATTATTTGAACCCAAACTCTCCACAACTTGCCCTGAGCTTGCCGAAGGGTCTATCATCCCCGTCATTAAACGTGGTAACAAAATATCGCGCGCTTCTTTTAAGAGTTGGTTTTTTCTTTCCAAATTTTGGCTCATTTGAATAGATGATCCATAAATTTTATTCCATAACTCAATTGTATTTTTTGAGGGTATTAACATTTTAAAGCCATAGATGTCATCATTTTTTAAGTTTAAAACTGTAACTGAATTTGCTTTTGAAATACAATTTTGTTTGAATGAAAAGGAATTAAAGACTGCATAAGCATACATTTTAAAATTATCTTCAACTTCAACTTTAGAAACTCTCTGATTTAAGTAATATTTTCGACCATCTTTTGGTAAAAATCCAACATTTCCTATTAGAAGACCTTCTCTAGTGACATCTGATAATACCATTAGCAAATCATTATGGTTTAAGTGAAATTTTTCTTTTACAGCAGAACTATCAATTAAATATTTAGACTTTTCAAATTTTAATCCACCTCCAACTTTAAAGTTTCCCATTCTAACAGCAATGTCATTATTTGGAGTATCTGTAAACTCTTTTCCTTTAAAAGCAAATCCACTAATTAATTTTATTTTTTTAGAAGCTTTCACCTTCTCCCAACCAACAGGCAATCCACTAATGGCATCAAACTCCACATTCTCATAACCAGGAAATTTAAAACGCACAAACCACTCTTCATAGGTTTGTTGCGCTTGTTCTTCTAATAATTTAATACGCTTTAAATTGTTTTCTATTAAATTATCATATGCAGATAAAATGGAGGCTATTTTGCGTTGGGTTTTTAGTGGTGGAAGAATAATTGGTACACTTCTTAATATAGAAGTGTTTAAGTTAAGCATTGTGGCTCCAACAGCTTGCTGCTCAATCCAAAATATAATTGATTTTTGTTTTAAATAGTAGAATAAATATTCTGGATCTAATATTTTTCCTGTGCCTCGTAATTTTATACATCCAGTTCCGCAAAATGAACCAGCCTGTTCTGGATTTATAATAATTCTTTTTGCAATATCTCCTCTTCTTGGAAAAATAATGTCATTTACTTCTACGATATGCTTTTTTAATCTATTTGCGTCTACATCAGATATTCTAGCAATATTGGAAATATCCAATCTATCATCTTTTATATCTTTGGGCATGATAACAGCTACACCAGAATCCTTATAATCAGATTCATGCAGTTGTGAGCCAAATGGACCAGTTTGAACTCTCCCTCCCTCAATATCATAGATTTCACCTAAAGTCTTTATTTCCCAAGAATCCATCATAATTCAATAGATTGTATTTGGGTCATTAAAGTATTGGCTTCAGTGTTTAGTTTGGCGAGTTCAGTATGTATTTCGGTCATACGGGTTTTGTAGTCAAAATCCATATCAATGTCTAAACGTACACCAACATATCTTCCTGGAGTTAAGCTGTAATCTTGTTCTTTTATTTCTTCTAAATTGGCAATCTTGCATAAACCTTCTACATCTTCATAAACACCTTTTTGGAAATGCTCTTTGAACCATTCATTATCATTAGAAACCTCTGGTTTTTCACCTCTAAAGAGTTGCATAATTGCGGTTAATCCTTCTAAATGTTCTTCGCTAAAATCGTTTATGGTGGAGCTTACTTTTCTAAAGGTATTTCGGGCATCAATCATTAACACCTTATCCTTATTTTCCTTCTTTTTGCCTTTATTAAAAAACCAGACATGACAAGGAAGTGAGCGGGTATAGAAAAAGTTATTGCTTATAGAAACAATACATTCAACATCGCCACTTGCAATAAGTTTTTGGCGAATCAGTTTTTCGGCATTTCCGGCATCGGTAGCAGAAGAAGCCATTACAAATCCTGCGCGCCCCGTGCGGTTTAAATAGCTGTGAAAATATTGCATCCATAAATAATTCCCGTTGCTAATGGTGCCTTTTCCTGTTAACGGTGGACCATATGGTAAACGATCGTCTTCTGCCAGAAATTTATTTTTGGCATCTATCTTATCTACATTAAATGGAGGATTGGCCATTACAAAATCACATTTCCCGGTGAGGTTATGTGGGTTGGTGTAAAAGCTGTTGCTTTCAATAATTTTACCTTCAATTCCGTGAATGGCTAGGTTCATTTTAGCCAACTTGGCATTATTGCTTTTTAACTCGGTTCCATAAACCGTGATAGCTTCATTTACGCTCTTATTTTCGTGGTCTTGAATAAAATGAGCCGTTTGTACGAACATCCCACCAGAACCACAGGCTGGATCGTGAATTATACCGTGATTAGGTTGTATAAAATTTACAATGAGATTTACCAAAGATGGCGGAGTAAAGAATTCACCACCTTCCTGCGCGCCAGCTCCCTGCATAGAGAACTTCATCAGGAAAAACTCGTAAATACGTCCAAAAACATCTCCCTTGGCTTTTCTAACAGCATCCTTATTAAAAACCCGTACGAGATCGCGCAACAGCTTTTCATCAAACTCCTGATAGCTTTTAGGAAGAATACCTGCCAGATCTGTATACTCCGCCTCAATAAGCTTCATAGCGTTATTTATAGCTTCTGCAATATCTTCACTTTCGGGAAGGTCGGCCAGATATTCGTATTTAGATTTTTCAGGCAGTAAAATAGCGCCTGCTGCCGCATAATCATCTTTGGTAGCAACACGCTTTTTCCCGGTACGTGGATTAATTGAAAGGTTCTTTTCTATTTGTGTTTTCGCATCTTCATATCTGTTCTGTGCGAAGCGCAATAAAACCAAGCCTAGTAATGGGTCCTTATATTCTCCTGCCGTAAGTTTGGAATTGGCTCTTAGATCATCTGCAGAATCCCAGAGATCTTTTTCCAGGTCTTTTATTTCTTGTTGGGTCATAAATGCTTGTAGTAACTATTTCTTCTTGAAACCAAAAATGGCTCCATGAGAACAGTAAATATTTGTATTAGTTCATTGTAGTAATATGGGGTGCAAAATAATTCTTATATGAATCGTAGTTCATAGAAACCAAAGAAATAGTATCTGCTTTTTTGTCGTATTTGTAAATATACCATTCGATTTTTTCTCGTTCCTCTTGCATCATCCCATGAATGGCATAGGCAGTCCAAAAATCGCTAATGCCAGTAACCAAAATTTTTCTCACCGGTTCTCCCGGATAACGATTTTTAATGATGCCGTTATATCTTAATAGTTGTTCTACAGCAGATTTTCCGCCGTCTTTATTTTTTACTTCAATAATTACATGTACTCCTTCAAAATGCCCATAAAAGTCAAATCGATCTTTAGTGCCATTCGGACTTTTTTCTCTGGTGACGCAAGGAACTCCAATACTTGAAAAAAGGTGTTTCTCATTCATATACTCTTGCAGCATCAATTCATCTTCAAAAAGATCTCCTTCTGCTTTAACAGGAAACTCATAAATCCTCAGGTTCTCTTTCCAATCAGTATTCATTTTAATAAATGGGTAGCAAAACATCTTTTGATTTTTCAAGAGATAATTTATTTTTTCCAAGTTTGCATTACCTCTTTTTTTATAACCAAAATCCCGCATTAAATTACAAAGTTTAATGCTTTTATAACCACCTAGACCAATAGCAACCTTATAATTATTAATAACATCGTGATGTTTATCAACCTTAAAAGATTTTACAATTTGTTTTGTGGGTTCTGGCTTATCAAAAAATCTTCGGATTTTGGCAGCAAAGTTTGTCATAGAAAAGTATAATTAGAGTTCATGTCTAAATATAATCATCCGATGAGTAGGGAAAGTCGGAGGTTATGGGCATCACAGATGTAAATCTAAATATTTTCTTAAAGAAAGGAAGGGTAATTACAATCTATTTTAAAAAGAAGGAGGAAGTCTATTTACTTCCTCCTTCTTCTCTAATTCTTTATGGGAAACTAATGTTTTCTGGAAT
>Ga0307487_1002152_pt1 | contig 12944 bp, 11 predicted proteins | sample CBIW12metaG_FD_203665 | JGI IMG/M metagenome (GOLD analysis project Ga0307487, IMG submission 203665) | Sea-ice brine microbial communities from Beaufort Sea near Barrow, Alaska, United States - CBIW 1.2 | ecosystem: Environmental > Aquatic > Marine > Coastal | place: USA: Alaska | collected... | reverse complement strand
CGGCAATCACGCCAGGCACCGCGTACGGCACGAAGAATGCGAGCCGGAAGAAGCGCTTGCCCCGCAAAAGTGGCGAGTCCAGTAGCAGCGCGAAGAGCAGTGCAAGGCCGAGCATGACGGGCACCTGTACAGCGCCGAACACGAACATGCGACCTACGGAGGACAGAAAGTCGTTGTCCTGGAATACCCGTGCATACTGGGAGAACCCGCCGAATACCTCAGTCGGATCGCCGAAGGTCCCGTCCCGTTCCACCACCAACAGGGATTGGCGAATCGCGTACCCGATGGGGATCAGATAGAACAAGGTGAAAAGCACTGCAAACGGCGCCACAAAGAATACGATGGCGCGCTTATGTTGCACCCGCTTTCTTGGAACCTTGGTCGCCTTTAGCGGCGTGGCTACGGTAGTCATGCCGTCTCCTCTCGAACTACGCGGGCCGTCCCCGCAGGAACCGTAAGGTCACCATCGACCTCACGACGCTGTACTAACTCCATACCGCTCACATCTACGCTGACATCCTTGAGCGAATGGTTGATGACAAAGAGGTATGAGGCGTCGACCCCGACCCGGCGCACCACCTCGACCTCGGGACCCGCGGCCGGCATCGGTATGACACCGCTGTCCTCGACTACCCGCGACATGAGCGCCGCCAAGGTTTCTGGCTCGAGTGCCGATGCCGCATACCAGGCAGCGCCGCTACCTACCTGATTTCTGGTCACCACGGGAGACCCTGCTACCGGGCCGTCCTCGAACCTATCGATCACCTCGGCCCCCTCCGCCCGAACATATTCGGTCCACAGGCGAGCCTTACCGCCTGAGGTGAGGGCCAACGTTACGTCGGCGGGCACGGGTGAGAATTCCTCGACCAGCACGCCGAGCAAACCGCGGAACGCTCCCGGGTAACCCCCCAGTCGCACGCGGTCGTTTTCATCGACTATTCCGCTGAAGAACGTGACGAAAGCTGTGGCGCCCATAGCCACCGCATCGGCTACTGCGGCAGCCGTAGCGTCAGTCACCGAGTAGAGCGCGGGGACCACGATCAACCGGTAGGGGCTGAGGTCAGCGTCAGGAGACACCACATCGACCGTGACACCGCTGGCCCGTAGCGCCGCGTACGTAGCGTGTACCTGCTCGAGGTAGCGAACTTCGCTGCTCGGGTGGTTGTCGGCATCGGCTGCCCACCAGGAGTCCCAACCAAACAGTAGAGCCACCTCAGCCTTGACCACGGTTCCCTGCAGTTCCGCGAGGTCCTTCATAGTCGACCCGAGTGCGACGACTTCGCGCCATGCGCGCGTGTCGGTGCCGGCGTGAGGCACCAACGCGGAGTGGAACTTCTCGCTCCCCTGAGTGGACGCTCGCCACTGAAAGAAGCACACGCCATCGGCTCCGTGCGCAATGTGCGCGACCATCTGCCGCTGGAGTTCCCCGGGTACGCGTGCAACGTTGAGCGGCTGCCAGTTGACGGCCCCCACGGCGGTCTCCATGAGCAGCCATGGCTTCCCTCCCGCAAGACCGCGAGATAGGTCGGAAGAGAACCCCATTTCGACCACGGGGTCGGCGAGGCGGTGGTCCAGGTAGTGGTCGTTCGCGACCACGTCCATGTCGGATGCCCAGGACCAGTAGTCCAGGTTGCGAATATGCGCGGCGACCATGAAGTTAGTAGTGACCGGCGCCTCACTGCGCGTGCGGATGACCTCGGCCTCTGCGCGGTACTGATCCAGTAGCGCATCGGAACTGAAGCGGTGGAAGTCCAACTCCTGGCCTGGGTTAGTCGTCGAGATTGTCGCGCGCGGCGGCAAGATCTCGTCCCACTCGCCGTAGCGCTGGCTCCAAAAGGTGGTTCCCCAAGCGGTGTTGAGCGCATCGATCGTCACGTAGCGTTCTTTCAGCCATTCACGAAACGCCGTCGCAGAGACGTCGCAGTAGCACAAGGCGTTGTGGCACCCGAGCTCGTTCGATACGTGCCACAAGGCAACCGCCGGGTGACTTCCGTAGCGGTCCGCGATACGCGTCACGAGTTCCTTGGAACGCTCGCGGTAAACCGGCGAGCTCGGGCACCACGCCTGACGTCCACCCGGAAAGCGCCGGGTTCCGTCAGCCGCCACCGGCAGTACCTCAGGGTAGGCAGTGGTCAACCACGCAGGAGTGGACGCCGTTGCTGTGCCGAGGTTGACGGCGATCTGGTTTGCGTGCAGAAGGTCAAGGATCTCGTCAAGAAGGGAGAAGTCCCACACTCCCTCGGCTGGATTAAGTGTCGCCCAGCCAAAGATGTTGACGGCAACCAAAGTGATGCCAGCCTCACGCATGAGGACTACGTCTTCGTGCCAAGTCTCGCGTGGCCACTGTTCGGAGTTGTAGTCACAACCAAACACAAGTCCCTCGTGGGTCAACTCACGCACGTCTCGCCGTGGCGCTGATGTCGGCATGGTGCCCCTTTCGCATCGTTGCGATTCTGTGAACCAACACACATTACGTTTCGTGCCGCTCATCTAGGTTTCCTGTGAACGTGCACACATCGCTCCGCGCGTATTCTCCGAAGACTTTCTGGGAACGTGCACACACTATTCCGGCGTGGGCCCCGTTGTCAACCCAAACCTTAGGTAGGCTGTCGCCATGACCTCCTTCGCCGAGCCGTCTCGACCGGCCACATTGCATGATGTAGCAAGGGCTTCAGGTGTCTCCCGCGGCACAGTGAGTCGCCACCTCAACGGCGAGCGCTATGTGTCCGAGAACGCCCGGGTGGCCATTGAGCAGGCAATTCTCGAGGTGGGCTACGTTCCCAACACCGCCGCGCGCAACCTCGTACTGCGACGTACGCAGGCGGTGGCCTTCATCGTCCACGAGCCACACGCGCTCTTCTTGGAGGACCCCAACATTGCGGGAATTTTACTCGGCACCAACACGGCCTTGTCGAATGCCGACTACCAAATGGTGTGCCTGATCGTCGACTCCGACCGCGATACCCAACGTGTCGCGCGCTACCTCAACAGCGGGTTCGTAGACGGTGCGATTGTGGTGTCTGCGCGCGAGAACGACCCGGTGCTGCGCATCATTGAGAAACTACGAATCCCGACGGTGTTCGTAGGCCACCCGCTGGGCGTAGACGCAGCATGGGTTGGCATCGACAATCGCGAGGCCGCCAGAGCAATCACCACGCGGCTGCGCGACAGCGGCAGAAAGCGCATTGGCATGATTGCTGCCGCGCTGGACCGCGACTCGGGGGCGGACCGCCTGACGGGCTTTAGGGCGGCGCTGGGCGAACAGTTCGACGAGCGACTGGTGGAGCAAGTCCCGCTCTATTCGTATAGCGCGGGAGTCGATGGGATGCGCGCGCTACTCGAGCGCGCGCCGGATATCGATGGTGTATTTGCGGCGTCCGATGCCGTGGCTGCGGGAGCGCTAAGCGTCCTACACGCACAGGGCCGCTCGGTACCGAAGGACGTGGGGCTGGTGGGATTCGACAACAGCAGTTGGGCCGAACGCACCGTCCCGCAACTGTCGACCGTGCACCAACCCGCGTCAGAGCTCGGTGCCGCAGCTGCAACCGAACTTCTGCACCAGGTAGGCGGCGCACCGGCGTCGACTCAGGGCGTCATCCTCGACTGCCCGGTGGTCTGGCGCGAGTCCGCCTGACGTTACCCAACACCCCGCACCCAGCACCGTGCGAAATCGGACCGCCAGAAATTTCCGAGCAGGCGATTCGTACATTGATGGACCGCTAGGAGACGGGCGGGCTGAGATCCAGGTGGGCCGGGACTCAGGTGCGCTTGCGTATCGGCACAAAGCAGCTTAGTCCAGCCGGCCCTCTCGGAACATCGCAGCGCACCGCTCAAGATCCTCGCCCGTGCGCAACAATTGAGCAGCACGCAAAGTGGTCTGATGCGCTCTGGCGTCTGCGTGACCGTCGTCGGACTCGGCCTCGAACGCGGCCCCCGTCGCCACCACCCGGCAGAACGCGCCCGCGCGATCAAGCGCAACCGCGAGGTCGCCGGAGAACACCCCAGAGAGCACCGAATCGGCTAGGGTCTTGACCTCTTTGGGGCCGGGCGGGTCCTCGACTCCCGCAATCGCGTGACGGACGTTCGCCGCCTGCACGCCGTGGTGATACGACCTGGCTACCGAGTCGGCGTCGTACTGGACCCACTCGCGCAACATGTAGATGCGCCACAGCGCGCCCGGCAACGTATGCGCCCCGGCCTTGGACCACATCATGGCAACAGTGTCGATCCCCTCCTCGTCGACCAGCCGAATCAGCCGCTCAACGAGTTTGGGATCACCTGCCTCGCGGGCCTGCGCGACCATCGCACCTGCGGTCTCGTGCGCGATCAGCCCGAGGTCCGCGGGGTCAACATCACCCTCGATTTGTTCCGCTTCTTCCATGTCGAGCATGGCCGGCCGGCGGTAACGGTGCTCTACCACGCGCGCCTAGTCAATCTTGCCGTACGGGCCGGTGGCGGGATCCGCGAATCCGTCTCCCTCGTAATACGGCAGGTCTCCGCTGCTCCTCGTGGCGTGCTGCCCTTCGGTCTCGAACGTGAGGCAAACCGAGTTGATGCAGTAACGGTCCCCGGTCGGAGTCTGCGGCGCGTCAGCAAACACGTGCCCCAGGTGGGAGTCACAGGTCGCGCAACGTACCTCCGTGCGCACCATGCCCAGGGTCGCGTCTTCACTGAGGACCACGGCATCGTTCTGCGCGTTGAAGAAGCTCGGCCATCCACAATGTGCATCAAACTTAGTATCAGAGCGGAACAGTTCGGCTCCGCAGCCACGGCATGAATAGACGCCGTCGCGCTTGTTGCTCAGCAACTCTCCGGTGCCTGCGCGCTCGGTGCCAGCTTGGCGCAACACCTGGTACTCCTCGTCAGACAACTCCTCGCGCCATTGCGCGTCAGTCTTTTCAATCTTGGTGGTCATGGTGACTCCTTCCAGATTTAGCCTACGCTCCGTAGCGCGGCATCCCGTCACTTGGTGGGCATACTAAATAGACACCCCAGAGCCCCGATTTGTTCCGCCACCAGCGCCGATGCGGTGCTAGCGTCGAGCACATGACCGGCGCCCATATCCCTATAAGAGTGGGTGCGAACGGGCCGCCCACCGCGCACGGCTCCATCTCCACGAAAACGGCTGGCGTGCTACTGTCTACCCAATTCCCTGACCTTGCTGGGCTCCCCCTCGGCGCAAGATTCGATGGCTGGGACATGGTCACGTACCGGCTCGGTGAACATCTCGCCCTGCGGTTACCGCGCGTCGAGGCGGCAGTCTCATCTCTGTCCACCGAGGTCCGTTGGCTTGCACAATTGTCTCTGCACTGGGATTTCCCCAGCCCGCGCGTCGAACGAATCGGTGTCCCCGGCGCGGGCTATCCGTGGCCGTGGGCGGTCGTGTCATGGCTCCCAGGCGCGACCGCTGACGTTACCCCGTTGGCGGCCGATGCTGGGGTTGGCTTGGGCCTCGCACTCGCCCAGGTGCACACTCCCGCGCCCGACGACGCGCCTTTCAACAAGGAGCAGTCGGTCCGAATGAGGGAGCGCGCGGATGACGTGGTGTGGGCACTCGCCCAGCTGGCCGATGCGCGGGGGCCCGCGAGCGAGCACCTGGACGTTGTCGCGGCCCAGGATCTTTGGCAGCGCGCAATAGCGGCCATGGAACCCACGACGCGGCTCTGGGGCCACGCGGACGCGCACGGGTCCAACCTGCTGTCAGACGGAGGAGAGCTCGCCGGAATCATCGACTGGGGAAAGATGGCGGTCTGTGACCGTGCCGTGGACCTGGGCTTCCTCTACACAGCATTGACTCGCGGCGGGCCCGAGCTCGCAATCTCAACGTACCGGGCCGCCACGCTTTGTGACGATCCAGGCTTGGAAGATAGGGCTCGGGGGATTGCGCTGAGTAAGTGTCTGCTGTGGGCCACTCTCGAGCGCCCCCTCAACGTGACCATGGCCTGGCGTGGGCTGAACTCTCTGGGAGTGACGATCTGACCGACAGCATCGGCCGCGGTCAATGCAGTGGGACTGCATACGAGCGAGGCCATTGGTCGACCCCCCTACCCGGAACGCACCGGTGGCCCGCCCCCTTACGGGAACGGGCCACCAGCGTTGACCAGAGAAGTACCGGTTTAGCGGGCGCCTGCGCGGCGCTTGTTGTAGACGTCGAACGCGACTGCGAGCAGCAGCACGAGGCCCTTGACGACAGCCTGGATCGACTGGTCGATGCCCATCAGCGACATTCCGTTAGACATCACGGCCATAATCAAGCCACCAACGATGGCGCCGGTCACGCGGCCCACGCCGCCGGTCACCGCGGCGCCACCGATGAAACAGGCGGCAATCGCGTCGAGCTCGAACATGTTTCCTGCTGACGGTTGAGCGCCACTCATTCGAGCGGAGTAGACCACACCGGCCACTCCTGACAGGAGCCCCATGTTCAACATGATGCCAAAGTTGACCCAGCGCACCTTGACGCCAGACAGCATCGCGGCGGACAGGTTTCCACCAATCGCATAGACGTGGCGGCCAAAGACCGAGCGTGTCGTCACGAGCGTGTACACCAGGACCAAGAAGGCGAGCAGAATCAGCACGTTGGGTAGACCGCGAGCGTGAGCCAACTGCCATGCGAACCACATTACGACCGCCGCGATGGCGAGCAGTCGCAAAATGAAGAGCGGAAGCGCCGCTACCGGCTGGTTGTATGAGCGACGGTTGGCGCGACTCCGGTACGCACTGAACCCGTAACCGACGACGGCGATGGCAAAGATCACGATCGTAAAGAGATCGAAGCCTTTTCCGCCCAGCAATCCGTTCTGGAATCCGGCAGCGATATTGGTGTAAGGCTCAGGAAACGGCGAGAGCGAGATGTTGCCAAGCACCAGCAGGGCGAGGCCTCGAAAGAGCAACATGCCGGCCAGGGTGGTGATAAACGCGGGTATGCCCACGAATGCCACCCAGAAGCCCTGCCACGCACCGGCCACGCAACCGATGACGACCGCGGCGATAACGCCGACCCACCAGGGCTGCCCGTTCTTAATGACCAATACTGCGGAGACCGCCCCGGTCAGTCCGACCAACGAACCGACCGACAGGTCGATGTGGCCTGCGATGATCACGATCACCATACCGATCGCGAGGATCAGGATGTAGGAGTACTGCAAGATGATGTTGGTCACGTTCGTCGCGTTCAGCAGTGTGCCGTCCGTCAAGAAGGCGAAGAACGCGATGATCAGGACGAACGCGATGTAAATTCCGCTGGTCCGTATGTTGCGTGTCGCGAGTTCGCGAAGGTTCGCGGTGCCGGCCATCATGACTGGACCTCCTTGTCCTGTGTCATCTTTTTGCTGTCCCTTTCTTGCGTCATCAGTTCCATGAGTCCTTCAGGAGTCGCCTCGGCGACTGGCATTTCGCCCGTCATGCGCCCGAAGGCGAGTGTGTAAATACGGTCACACGTGCCGAGCAACTCAGGCAGCTCGGATGAGATGATCACCACGGCCTTGCCCTCAGCCACCAGCTTGTTGATGATCGTGTAAATCTCGTACTTAGCGCCCACGTCGATCCCGCGGGTGGGCTCGTCAAGGATCAAGACGTCAGCGTCGGAGTAGATCCACTTGCTGAGCACCACCTTCTGCTGGTTTCCGCCAGAGAGGTTGCCGGTGGTTTGCATGACAGACGGAGTCTTGATATTCAGCGTCTCGCGGTACTCCTGCGCGACCGCGAGTTCCTTGTTGCCATCAATCCAGCCACGCGTCGACAGCTTGCCGAGTGAGGCAGCCGAGATGTTGGTCCGGATGTCCTGAATCAGGTTGAGCCCATACTTCTTGCGGTCTTCTGTCGCGTAGGCAAGGCCGTGACCGATAGCTTCGGCGACGTCGCGCACCTTGATGAGCTCACCGCGCTTGTAGATCTCGCCACTGATGCCTGTGCCGTAGCTGCGCCCGAACACGCTCATGGCGAGCTCGGTGCGTCCGGCGCCCATCACTCCCGCGATGCCCACCACCTCGCCCGCGTGCACCTTGAAATTCGCGCGTTCGACCACGATGCGCCCGGCCTGGGCGGGGTGATGTACGGTCCAGTTCTCGACCCGAAGGACTTCTTCGCCGATAGCGTGGTCGCGCTTGGGGAAGCGACTCTCCAGCTCGCGCCCCACCATGCCCTTAATGATGCGGTCCTGAGATGAGCCCGGTTCGCCCATATCAATGGTTTCGATGGTGTGGCCGTCGCGCAGAATGGTGGTTCGGTCCGCGATCTGCTCAATCTCATTAAGTTTGTGCGAAATCATGATCGAGCCAATGCCACGTTCCTTGAGCTTGCGCAAGAGGCCCAACAGGTGCGCAGAGTCGGCATCGTTGAGCGCGGAGGTCGGCTCATCCAGGATGAGCAACTGAACTTCCTTGGACAGAGCTTTTGCGATCTCAATGAGCTGCTGCTTACCAACCCCGAGCTGCCCCACGGGTGTGAGTGGGTTCTCGTCGAGCCCCACCTCTGCCATGAGAGCCATTGCCTCGTGGTTGGTCCGGTTCCAGTCGATCATTCCGCTGCGGCCGCGCCGCTCGTTCCCGAGGAAGATATTCTCTGCCACGGAGAGGTAGGGCACCAGGGCGAGCTCCTGGTGGATGATGACGATGCCCTTGGCTTCACTTTCGTTGATGCTATGAAACTGGACGGTTTCGCCCTTAAAAACTATGTCGCCGGTATAGGTGCCGTGGGGGTAAACACCGGACAGCACCTTCATGAGCGTTGACTTGCCTGCGCCGTTTTCGCCGCAGATGCCGTGAATCTCGCCGTCGATGACGTTGAGTTCGACGTCCTCCAGGGCCTTGACTCCCGGAAAGGTCTTAGTGATCTTGCGCATCTCCAGGATGTTCGTGGACATGACTCACCTCCATTGGTGAAAAGTCGGACGAAGACGGTGCCGGCCCACTCGGGGCGAGCCGGCACCGTCGTCAGATTACTCCGATACGCCTGCAGCAACCTCGTCTGCGGTCCAGTAGTTCGAGTCAACGAGCAACGTCTGGATGTTGTCCTTGTAGACGATGTCCGACTCCAAGAGGTACGACGGCACAACCTTCACGCCATTGTCGTACGTCGTAGTGTCATTGGCCTCAGGCTCGTTACCTGCAAGGAAGTCCAGCGAAACTGTAACTGCCTGGTCGGCAAGCTTGCGGGTGTCCTTGAAGATGGTCGCGAACTGAGTACCGTCAGCGATGAGCTTGACCGAAGCGATCTCAGCGTCCTGACCGGTCACAATCGCCATGCCATCGGCGATGGTTGCGCCGTAACCAGCGTTGGCGAGGGCCGTGAGGATGCCTCGCGAGAGACCATCGTAGGGCGAGAGCACGCCATCAACCTTGGAGCCGTCAGAGTACGTGGAGGTCAAAAGGTCCTCCATACGCTTCTGAGCGACTTCCTGCTGCCAGCGCAGGATCGCGACCGTGTCGAAGTCGGTCTGACCGGACTTCACCACGAGTACGCCCGAGTCGATGTACGGCTGCAGGGTGTCCATCGCGCCGTTAAAGAAGAAACCGGCGTTGTTGTCGTCAGGCGAGCCCGCGAAGAGCTCGACGTTGAACGGACCCTTGGCATCGCCTTCAGAACCGTCGGCGTTCAGAACGCCGAGGCCCACGAGGAGCGAGGTAGCCTGCTGCGTGCCGACCTTGAAGTTGTCGAACGTCACGTAGAAGTCGACGTTCTCGTTGTCACGGATAAGGCGGTCATACGCAATCACGGGGATGCCCGCGGCTGCGGCAGCGTCAAGCTGACCCGACAAAGCAGTTCCGTCGATCGAGGCCACAATAAGCAGCTGGTCACCGTTCGTGATCATTGAGTCGAGCTGCTGCGCCTGGGTGGGGATGTCGTCGCCAGCGAACTGGAGGTCGACGGTGAAGCCCTCAGCCTCGAAGCCGGCCTTGACTGCGTCGCCGTCAGCGATCCAGCGCTCGGACGTCTGCGTAGGCATTGCGACACCGATGGTGCCCTTTTCCATGGCAGCACCTCCGGCAGTAGCCGTGGGTGCTGCTGAACCTGTCGCGTCAGGCGTCGTCGTCTCGCCTGCTCCTCCACCGCTACACGCGGCGAGCGTAAACGCCATGACAGTTCCAGCTGCTACGGCAATAAACTTAGTACCCTTCATTTCTCCTCCTTGAGAACACAACCCACCGCTTTGCGGGTTTGAGTGCACGCCATTATGTTCACGTTCACATTCACATGTCAACGCCAGTTGATTACGGTTGCATCACGTTTGCGTTCAAGAGTCTAATTCAAGCCGCGGGGCTGTCGCGACCATATGTTGTTCCCATCGAGCGTGGTCTTCGGGCTCGAGGTTTTCGCGTAAATTCCTGCTCGACCTACGGGCATGCGGGCGTGACAGACTGGCGCGGTGAACCCCCCGCCCCCTCGCCAAAGCCCTCGCCGCGATGGTTCCGTCCTAAGCATCGGCCGGGCGCAGTGGATGGACTTCGCCGCGGGCGCTCGAGCGATAGCGCCGCTGGATCCGGGATCGTTCCTTTTTGGGCTCGCCTTCGGCGCGCTTGTTCAAGTCAGCGGGTTCAATATCTGGGCTGGAATGTCAGGTTCGTTGCTGGTCGTGGCCGGCGCGAGCCAGATCGCCATCATCGAGACGTTGCGCATCGGCGCTCCGCTGGCGATCGCGGTGCTAACCGCGCTAGTGATCAATGCCCGGCTCGCGCTGTACTCCACGGCGCTCGCGCCCGCGTATTCGGCGTTCCCCCGCCGGTGGAAGTTTGGGCTCGCGTACTTGATGTCGGATCAGGCAGCGGTGATCAGCCTGAACTACCAGGATCGGTATCCGAACCCCGTGCGCCGACGGTGGTTCATCCTGGGCGCCTCGCTGACGTTCTCTCTCACGTGGTGGCTAGGCACGGTGGCCGGCATCGTGCTCGGGCCGGTCATCCCCAGCGCGTGGCAGATCGGGTTCATCGTCCCACTGATGTTCATCGCGCTGATGGTGCCTCACGTAAAACACAGAGCCGAGGTAGTAGCCGCCCTCGTCGCAGTCGTGGTGGCGCTCGTGCTCAAAGATATCCCGCTCGGACTGAACGTGATCGTGGCCGCACTTGTGGGCATCGGCGTCGGACGGCTCGTCAAATGATGTTGCTCCTAGCCTTTGTGCTCGCCGGACTAGGCACCTACCTGATTCGCCTCTCCGGCGTCATGCTGCTCGGAGGTGATCGCAAGCTGCCCGAGTCAGTGACCAAGACGCTGCGTCTCATCGCACCAGCGGCGCTCGCGGCGATCATCGCGAACGCGCTACTACTAGATGGGGGCGCGTGGCGAGGCTTTAGTGCGTGGCATCTCGCGGCCATCGTGGCCATCGGGGTCGCGCTCTGGACTCGGTCGATGGGCTGGACCCTGGTGGCGGGCGCGGCTGCATTCGCGGGTTTGCTGGTTCTGGGGCTCTAGGGCCGCCGAGCTGCTTCCTAGTGCAGGGATGCGTCGGGTTCGCCGAGCGTGACACGGGTGAACTTCACGCTCAGCCCCGCGCGCGAAGGCGCGCAGCAGTAGAGTCCGGCAGAAGCATCGGCGGCTGGATCCAGGTAGGCCACCCGCACCAGCCGCCACGGCTCGTCCTCGACGCGTGCGCGAATAGTGAGCGCATCGCCATCCCGCGAGACGCGCGTCGTGACCTCACGCCCCTGCCACTCGGGCACGGGAGCGACGGACCAATCCGACGTGTTGTGCGTGACGACTGCGCCGACCTGCGGCACGCCATCCGAGTACTCGACTCCCGCCTTGACCCACTCGGTGTCGCTGACTCGCACAAAGATTCCGGCCTGATCGAACTGCCCGGTGTAGTCGAGCACAAACGACACCTCGAGGCCCCAGCGGGCGCCCACCGGGGTCAGCGCTGCGTGCGCCGTGTCGCGCACAAAGCCGTAGCTCGTGGTGCGCCAGGCATCGGACCCTTCGACCGCGGTGACCACCACGGCATCGGCGTCGAATGCGATGTGCTCAGGCTCGGTGGTCCAAGCGGCGAATGCCAGGAATTCTCGCGGGCTGGTGGGCTCTTTGGCAGTCATGCCGCAAGTCTAGGGTCGCTGCGCAACGCGACCCCAACGCCCCGGTACGATGTTCGAGCGGGCCTCTAGCTCAGTTGGTAGAGCAACGGACTTTTAATCCGTGGGTCGTGGGTTCGAACCCCACGGGGCCCACTCATCGAAATACCGAGTGGATCACTGCGTTGCGGGCGTCAGCGCCGTAATGCGGCCGGGCCGCGACCGCTCACTCCGCAATCTCAAGGGGCCCCTCGACCCGGTTACGTCCGCCACGCTTAGCTCGGTACAGGGCTTCATCCGCCGCAGCGAGCAAGCCAACATGTGACGTGATGTTCCCGCCGAGGGTCGCATAGCCGATGCTGACCGTGAGCGGCTGATCTCGCCATAACATCGCTGCCACCGCGCGCCGCAGCCGCTCCGACAACAGGCGTGCACCGACCGCGCTGGTATTAACAAGGAGTGCGGTGAACTCGTCCCCTCCGTAACGCCCCACAAAATCATGAGTGCGCAACACGGAGTCCAATACGCGACCGACGTGACGAATCGCCTCATCGCCCGCAACGTGGCCGAGCGTGTCGTTTTGCACCTTAAATGCGTCAATGTCGATCATCGCAATTGATACCGGTGCGCGGTAGCGGAGCGCGCGGGCGACCTCTTCCGCTAACCTCTCGTCAAGTGCACGTCTGTTGCCCAACCCAGACACGGGGTCTGTCATCGCCACTTGCTGAAGAACAGACCCGGCATGCTCTAATTCGCGTTGATATTCCACGAGCCGGTTCACTTCGGCGTCCTGGTCCAGCACCGTTTGCTCTAGTTCAGTGACGGTTTGCCGCAACTGCAGCATCGTCGCCACCTCTGTCGCGATAGTCTCCAACGCCTCCTGCTGACGGTGCGTCAAGTCGCGAGCCGTGCGGTCAATGACGCACAGGGACCCCAGCGCGA